>ERZ1673749.1316-NODE-1316-length-17629-cov-4.458234_pt1 | contig 17629 bp, 14 predicted proteins | sample MGYA00580204_ERZ1673749 | MGnify/ENA primary metagenome ERZ1673749 (study PRJEB41218, sample SAMN15661745) | gut metagenome | host: Homo sapiens | place: Canada: London | collected 2015-08-20/2019-03-30 | study: EMG produced TPA metagenomics assembly of...
GGTCGTGATTGCCCATCACCGAAATACCGAAGGTGCCGTTGTTGAAGCCACCTGCGTGCGCGCCTTCGATGTTCTTGTCCAGGCCGCCGTAGCGCCCCTCGTAGATGTTGCCGTACTTATCGACCAACGCGTTGTAGCCAACATCGCCCCAGCCCAGCGTCTTTGCGTGGTAGGCGTAAATGCCTCGGACAATGGCTGGTCCCTGCGACTCTGAGTAGTTATTGGAACCCGCGGTGTGGTGGATGCACGTGCCCTTGAAGGTGCTGTAGGAGCTCGAACCGCTGCGGATGGACTCATCTGCACCCCACGCTGCACGGCTGATTACATTTGGAGCGCCAGCAATCGACGACTCGTATGCAACTGGCTGAATGACCTCGCCGACCTGCTCTACTCCGTCGATGAAAACTGCCTGGACGGCGTTGAGGGACAACGCGGCCGTAGCACTGACGAGTTCCTGCAGGCCACCGCCGATAGTGGCGGGGTCAAGGTTGTCGATACCAATGATGTTGCGCGGATCTAGGCCCTCGAGGAGGTTCAGTCCGACGGTCGACACCTGCACGCGCCTGGTGGGCTCAACGAACAGCAGCTCGGTGCCGGACTGTCCGGAGTTATTCATCGGGCCGTGAGAATCAGCGTGGAACCACGGGCCAAAGCTGCCATCTTCGCGTTCGGCGCGAACGTAAAGCTGCAGGTTGTCATCGCCCGGCCAGGTCAGGGCGAACTGGGAGAACGGTTCGTCGCGGGTGATGTCCTTCACGAATCCGCGAAGCGGGTGCAGGGCATCGGTAATGGCATGCGTGCCGACGGCTGCGTCGTCAATCATCATCGTGACAGCGTCAACCAGCGGCGATGTCGAGATCTTGGCCGCGATGGGGCCGGCGCCTGGGCTTTCAACCAGGGTAGGGGCCTGGCGAATACCCCATGTTGCTAGTGGAGCTGCGGCAGTAGTAGCTGCCAGTCCATAGAGGAAGGTGCGACGGCCCATCGACGGGGCATTGATGCGACGGCGAGTTGGCACGGTAAAAGCTCCAAAAAAATGGGGTACAGGGTTATCGACCCGAGGCCTACCCCGGGGTCGAGGGGAAGGAAAGTTGCAAAGCAACAGAAAATTCTGAGGAGGATGTTACCAGTGTGACTAAAAAAATCTAGTGAGACATCTGTGTTTCCCCGTTAATTTTGGGAAAATTATCAAATAATGTGACCAAACGAACGTTGGGTTGGGCTCACGTGGACGTCGTAAAGCCCGCGTGTACACCCGCAAATCGGATGGAAATGCAATAGGTTTTAAGGCGTGAGTAGCGAAAAGAACACCACTGCCAATGAATTTGCTCCGAAGTCCCTACAGGACATCAAGGACAACACCTACGACCTCATCGTGGTCGGCTCGGGTTTCTTCGGTTTGACCGTTGCTGAGCGGACCGCCAATGAGCTGGGTAAGCGTGTGCTCGTTGTCGAACGCCGCAACCACATCGGCGGCAACGCCTACTCGGAGGCAGAGCCGGAGACTGGCATCGAGGTGCACAAGTACGGTGCGCACCTGTTCCATACCTCTAATAAGAGGGTGTGGGACTACGTCAACCAGTTCACTGACTTCACCGACTACCAGCACCGCGTGTTCGCTATGTACAAGGGCACCGCGTACCAGTTCCCGATGGGGCTGGGGCTGATCAACCAGTTCTTCGGCAAGTACTACAGCCCGGACGAGGCTCGCCAGCTGATTAAGGATCAGACCGATGGCCTGGATCCGCAGGACGCGAAGAACCTTGAGGAAAAGGCCATCTCCCTGATTGGCCGCCCGCTGTACGAGGCCTTTGTCAAGCACTACACCGCCAAGCAGTGGCAGACCGACCCGAAGAACCTGCCGGCCGGAAACATCACCCGTCTGCCCGTTCGCTACACCTTCAATAACCGCTACTTCAACGACACCTACGAAGGTCTGCCTGTCGACGGCTACACCGCCTGGCTGGAAAACATGGTGACCTCCGACAAGATTGACGTCGTTGTCGATGCCGACTGGTTCGAGGTGCGCGACGAGCTGCGCGCTGTCTCCCCGGATGCTCCGGTCGTCTACACCGGCCCGCTGGACCGCTACTTCGATTACGCAGAGGGCAAGCTCGGATGGCGCACGCTGGACTTCGAGATGGAGGTTGTCAACACCGGCGACTTCCAGGGCACCCCAGTGATGAACTACAACGACGCGGATGTGCCGTACACCCGTATCCACGAGTTCCGCCACTTCCACCCGGAGCGCGATTACGTCAAGGACAAGACGGTAATTGTTAAGGAATACTCCCGCTTCGCCGACGATGGCGACGAGGTGTACTACCCGATCAACACCCCGGAAGACCGCGAGATGCTCGAGGCCTACCGCAAGCTCGCCGCAGCAGAAGCGCAGGAGAACAAGGTCCTCTTCGGTGGTCGCCTGGGCACCTACCAGTACCTGGACATGCACATGGCCATCGGCTCCGCACTGTCGATGTTCGACAACAAGATTGCGCCGTTCTTCAACGACGGCGAAGCAATCCAGCAGGAGCGCGGACACTAATTTGTCGCTTGCGGCTCCCGCGCTAGTATTGCGCGAGTGTCGCGTGAGAAAAGCCAAACCGAAGTTCTCCAGCAGGGAGCTGGGCAGGTTCCCCAGCAGGGGCCATTGCTGCAGCGTGTGAACAAGTTTCTCACCCTGCCAGTGGCTCCCGTAATTCTGGTTCTCATCGGTTCTCTTGGCACCCAGGCCGCGGCCGTGCTGGTCACGGGCATGCTTTCCACGGTCGGCGCGCCGGGCATATCGGGCCTGCGTATGGCCGCCGCGGCCATCATCATGGTGGTCCTGTTCCGCCCGAAGCTGTCTGGAATGACCCGCGCCCGCGCAATCAACATCGTGGTCTACGGCATCGCTATGGGCATGATGAGCATGATGGTGTACGCCGCCATCGCCCGCCTCCCGCAGGGTGTCGCCGTCACTATCGATTTCCTCGGTCCCTGCGTCGTATCCTTCCTGGGACTGAAAATGTGGCGATCCCGCCTGTGGGCCATCATCGCTTTCATCGGCGTTGCCCTAATCGCCCAGCCCTCCAATGACCTGGATCCTATCGGCATTGGTTACGCCGCAATCGGCGCGATCTTCTTCGGCGCCTACACGCTCTTTTCCGCCCGAATGGGCAGCACCGAGGGCGGCGGCATGCCTGACCTGGCGCTGTCAGTGGTCGTCGCAGCAATCGTGCTCGCGCCCTTCTCAGTTTCCGCCGCACCGCTTGTCGACGGTTCGATGTGGGCCACCATCGTTATTTCTGGGTTCATCGGTGCTGTTATTCCCTACGTGATGGACACCATCGCTGCGGGGATTGTCTCAGCGGCGGTCGTCGGCACGCTCTTTGCACTGGATCCAGTTATCGGCGCAATCCTGGGCTGGGCGTTTTCCGGTGACCGAGTGACCTGGTCCATGGCGCTGGGCATCGTGCTGATCGCGGCGGCTGGCGCAATTATTACCTGGCGTGGGGCGCGGGAGTCGCGTGAGCTTGCGCAGTAGAAACGCGAGTACCGGAACCCGCCGGAAGGTGGGGTTTCGACGTGTTCTGCTGGAAAACAACAGTGAATGCGGGTAAGTTTGTCGAAGATTTATTGTTTCTTAAGGTAATTCCCTGAAGAGGAAACACGCCTGATAGCTCCCACCGGCCGTGGGGAGTCGCACATTGTGAGGAGAATGCACACGTGAAAATCACCTCTACTTTCCGTGGTTGGCGCCGAAAGGTTGCAGCCGTTGCGTCCGCAGTAGCTGTGGCTGCGTCTGCATTGACCATGGCGCCGGCCGCGAGCGCGGCGGGCGACCGAGGTTCGCTGCGCCCGGGTTGTGAATGGGATTCGTACCAGTACTTCACCCAGAAGTGCCAGGTTTATTCGCCGGCCATGGATCGTAATATTCCGGTTCAGATTGTGGCCTCTGCCAATGGCGGTAACAAGGCTCTCTACCTGCTAGATGGCCTGCGTAGCCCGGCTGATGCCTCTGACTGGGTGGAGCACGGTAACGCTCCACGTACTTTTGAGGGATCCAACGTCAACCTTGTTATCCCCGGTGGCGGTGGCGGTAGCTTCTACACCGACTGGAAGCGTCCGTCGGTTAGTGTGCACGGTCCGTTTGTAAACATGTGGGAGACCTTCCTAACCCAGGAATTGCCTGTATACCTTGAGCGTGAGTTCGGCATTTCTCGTACTGGGAACTCCATTGCAGGCCTGTCCATGGGCGCATCTGCGGCGCTGTCGCTGGCATACAACCACCGAGACCAGTTCGGTCAGGCTCTTGCCTTCTCCGGTTACCTGCACACCACCGCGCCGGGTATGACCACTGCAATTGAGGCTGCTCAGCTGTCGGCTGGCTACAGCTCCTTCGACATGTGGGGTGCGCCTATGTCAGCGGAGCGTGTCCGCAATGATCCGTACCTGAACGTCGAGAAGATGAAGGGGCTGGATCTGGTTATTACCTCGGCAAATGGTGTTCCGGATGAGGTTCGCGATCCGAAGAACCTCTACCGTGTCGTCCCGAAGGCTGGTGGCGTTGCTCTGGAGTCTCTGTCCCGCTTGTCCACCCGCGAGTTTGAGTTGCGTGCTCGTACCTCCGGTCTGGATGCCACGTTTGAATACGAGCAGACCGGTATCCACGATTGGCCGACCTGGGATCGTAACCTCCAGAACTCCAAGGCCCGCATCGAAGGTTTCCTCGGAGCTTAAAACTAGAACCTGAACGAAAAGCCCCTATGCGCAGCAGATAGTCCGCAGCGCGTAGGGGCTTTCACATTCTGGGCTGTCGCTAGCGTGGCAACAAGAGGCAATCCGCCACGGGCACTAGGATGCTATGAGATAGAAACGTCGGTAACTTATCGGCGGCAACATCCCCGGTAGACCTTTCGGAAAGTGGTTGATACGTCTCATGGCATCACAGCCTGAACAAAAGCGGACACATACCCCGACAACGTCGTCAAGCCTTGCCGTTGAACGCCTGCAGCGGATTCTGCTGCCAAAGTTGGGTGAGCCACGTGATGTCCGCTCGCTCTACTTGGTTGAGCCGGGAACTAATGCCGGTCGTGTGCAAGCGCATTCGCGCACGTCAGCCACCATTCCGGCGGGTGATGAAGTTAGTTTTGAAACCTACTTCAATGCGTTTCCGGCCAGCTACTGGCGCAGGTGGACGAATCTGGACAATGTTGTCCTGCGCCTGGAGCTGTCCGGTACCGCGCGCGTGGACATCTACCGTTCGAAGATTGACGGTGCGCGTATCGCCGTGACCGGCGAAGTTGTCGGTGACCTGGGTGCAGCGGCTGAAGGCGCAGAAGCCAAGGTGGACGGCAAGGATGTGCATGTTTGCGAAATCCCAGTACCGCTGACGCAATTTGAAGACGGCGGCTGGATTTGGTTCGACCTCACCTGTGAGACGGACGTGGTAATCCACTCCGCAGGCTGGTACTCCGATATCGAGGCGCCGAGCCAGACGTACCCGGACGGCACGGAGCATCCGGCGCCGGAGGGGCGCGTCACTATCGGTATCCCGACGTTCAACCGTCCGACTGATGCAGTTGCTGCTCTTGAGGCGCTGTCCTCGGATCCGGAAGTCGATGCCATTATCGACGCTGTTTTGATGCCTGACCAGGGCACCAAGCATCCGGCAGACGAGCCGGGCTTCGATACTGTCGCCGAGCATTTTGGTGACCGCCTGCGTATCTTCCCGCAGGGAAATCTCGGTGGTTCTGGCGGGTACTCCCGCATTATGTACGAGGCTTTGGGGGGTCCGGATTCGGACTCGAAGCGTGCGACCGATAGCCCGTTCATCCTCTACATGGATGACGACATCGCCATCGAGCCGGATTCCATTCTGCGCGCGGTCGCTGTTGGCCGGTTCGCGAAATCCCCGATGCTCGTTGGTGGTCAGATGCTGAACCTGCAGGAGCGCAGCCACTTGCACTCGATGGGTGAAGTCATCGGCCGTCATGACTTCATGTGGACTTCCGCTCCGCACGTCCACTATGACCACGACTTTTATGCGCATCCGCTGCGCGATCGCGGGGAGCACGGCACTAACGCAACCGGTGAGGTTGTTGATTCGAAGGACCTTCACCGTCGCATTGATGTGGAGTTCAACGGCTGGTGGATGTGCCTGATTCCGCGCGTCGCTGCTGAGACAATCGGTCAGCCACTGCCACTGTTTATTAAGTGGGACGATGCCGAATACGGTTTGCGCGCAGGCAAGGCAGGCTTTCCGACGGCCACGTGGCCGGGCATCGCAATTTGGCATATGGCCTGGTCGGACAAGGACGATGCGATTGATTGGCAGGCGTACTTCCACCTGCGCAACCGCTTGATCGTCGCGGCTCTTCAGCACGAGGGCGATGCTGCCGGTATCGTGCGTTCCATGCGCAAGGCGACGTTCAAGCACCTCCTGTGCTTGGAGTACTCCACTGTCGCCATTCAGAATGAAGCTATGAAGGACTTCCTGGCAGGCCCGGAGCACCTTTTCGGCATTCTTGAGTCCTCGCTGCCGCGCATCAATGCGCTGCGCAAGAGCTTCCCCGACGCGGTTGTGTTGCCGAGTGCAGGCGATCTGCCGAAGCCCTCCGGTATCCCGGGGGTTCCGACAAAGGATGTCGGTGGTCGTCTGGGCAAGCTGAAGAAGGTCGGTTGGCTGGCCAAGGGGCTGCTGCACAGCGTGCGCCCGGAAAACTCCGAGCACCACGATGTGCCGCAGGCAAACCTGGCGCCGCTAGAGGCTCGTTGGTTCTCCCTGTCTCGCTTGGACGGTGCCACCGTTACTACCGCTGACGGCCGTGGCGTGGTGTATCGCCAGCGTGACCGCGACAAGGCCAAGGCTCTGCTGGAAGAATCCTGGGAGCTGCAAAAGCAGGTTGAGGAGCGGTTTGAGCAAATGCAGGCACGCTACCGCGCAGCCTATGACCATCTGACCAGTAGGAAGGCCTGGGCGAATGTCTTCGAAAATTAAAGGCGATCCGTTCGGCGAGTCCGACGTTCTCGTTAATATTCAGCACACGCTTAACGATGTCCCGGGTGTGCTGCCCACCGCACGTGCCATGAGTTATTTCGGTGAGCACGCCCTTGGGTGGATGGGGCTCGCTGCCCTCGGGGCGGCGGTGGATAAGGAGCGACGCATTGGCTGGGCAAAGGTCGGTGTGGCCGCCTTTACCTCGCATGCGGCATCGGTGGTGCTTAAGCGCATTGTCCGTCGCCCGCGTCCCCATGACCGTCGTATAGCAATCGGCGTTGGTACACCGAGCAAGCTGAGTTTCCCGTCCTCGCACGCGACGTCGACGACAGCGGCGCTGGTGGGAATTGCCAAGTTGGGTTACCCGGCAGCACCGGCCGTGGGGGTGCCGGCGATTATGCTCTCCCGCTTAGTGCTGGGAGTGCATTACCCAACCGATGTTGCTCTCGGAGCGGCGCTGGGTACAGCCACCGCTCTTGCGGTGGACAAGATAGGTGATAAGGTCATCGAGCCGAAAAAGGCGCAGCATAACCAGGGCGGACAGCCCTCCATTGCGGAAAGGAATGCACAGTGACACAGGCGGAGAACGACAACTTGGCCAATGTGTCGGCCAACCAGCGGCAAGCTTCGCAATCAAGGATTGGGTCTGAGCCGCACACTTCCGGTATCGATGAGCCTGCGCACCCGCAGGGGCATCCGCCGAAGAATCTGCTGGACGGCATGATCAAGGCGCTTCGCCCGAAGCAGTGGGTGAAGAACGTCCTGGTCATTGCGGCTCCACTGGCAGCCGGCAACGAGATCATGGACTCGGGACGTTCGATCGGTACGCTGACCGTCGACATCCTGGTGGCGTTTGTGGCCTTCTGTATGGCAGCATCGTCGATTTACCTGATTAATGATGCCCGCGATGTCGAGGCCGACCGTGCGCACCCGACCAAGCGCTTCCGCCCAATTGCCGCTGGAGTACTGCCGGTGAGCATGGCGTACATCATGGCGGTCGCACTGATTATTGGTTCGATTGCGGTGTCCTGGTTTGCCTCTGAGGGGCCGGGGCTAGCAATTGTTGTGGCTGTATACATTGCGCTGCAGCTCGGTTACTGCTTTGGCTTGAAGCATCAGCCGGTGATTGATATTGCGCTGGTGTCCTCGGGTTTCATGCTGCGTGCAATGGCCGGCGGTGTTGCTGCCAACATCAACCTGTCCCAGTGGTTCTTGCTGGTTGCCGCCTTTGGTTCGCTGTTCATGGCAGCCGGTAAGCGTTACGCTGAGCTGCTGTTGGCGGAGCGCACGGGTAAGAAGATTCGTAAGTCGTTGCAGGGTTACACCGCGACTTATCTGCGCTTTGTGTGGACCCTCGCTGCGACCGCCGTGGTACTGAGCTACGCGCTGTGGGGCTTCGAGATGGGGCGCGCGCCGGGCACCTCGTCGACTTCGGCTATTTGGTACGAGATCTCAATGGTTCCATTCACTGTGGCCATCCTGCGCTTCGCGGCCGACGTTGACCGTGGTGATGCGGGAAGCCCGGATGAGATTGCGCTCAAGGACCGTCCGCTGCAGGCACTGGCCGTCCTGTGGCTGCTGTCCATTGCCATCGCTGTCTACGCTGTTCCAACTCTGGGGTAGTTCCTTGTTCTTTTCTCATTAAGCGAACTGCGGTTTCCGTCGGGTTCGGTTGGTTTCCGTCGGTTTCTCGTCGGGTTCGGTTGGTAGCTGAAAGCCCATGCACCGAGGAGTGCATGGGCTTTTCTGTACCCAGCTAGCACTTAGGTTGTGTTTGGAGTTCTTGTAGGCGTGTTTTAGGCTCTCAGTCAGTCCTACGGATCAGTCGGTGGCAGAATTACAATTTTGTAATTCCTCGCTGGTAAACAGTGTTTCTCCTTGTGGTAGATAGTTTTGCCGAGAAATGTGAGAAATATTACGGAATGGTTACGATTTTAACTTGGCTGTAGGGAAACGATTGAGTATCGTTACATACTCGAGATTCTTTTGTGGAGTCTCCAGTTGTCGCGTCACAACTGGAAGCAGAAAAGCGAAAGCTCGCGTAAGCGACTGCCTCCGAGAAGTCTGACGCGGAGGTAAGTCCGAAAGTAAAGAGGAGAACGATGAGCTTTACTGCAGTGAGTCGTAACTTCACGGTGAAGGTCGTAGCTGCCCTCGTAGCGGTTGCAATGGTCTTTGGTGGCATCATGCTCGCATCCGCGAAGGATGCGAGTGCTGATCCAAACCGTGATCGACTGCGCCCAGGCTGTGAGTGGGATCCATACAACTGGTGGGTTCAGTACTGCCAGGTTTTCTCGCCGGCTATGAACCGCAATATTCCGGTTCAGATTAAGGCGGCTACTGGTGGCGGCGATGCCTCCCTGTACATGCTCGACGGTCTGTGGGGCTTTAATAAGGGTGCGTCCGGTTGGATTTGGTCGGGCCATATTGCTCAGACTTTTGCCAATGACAACATCACTCTGGTTGCGCCGGCTGCTGGCGATGGCTCCTTCTATGCCGACTGGAACGATCCGGCAGTGACCGCTGAAGGGGTCAAGATCCAGAAGTGGGAAACCTTCTTGACCCAGGAGCTCCCGGTCTATTTGCAGCGTGAGTTTGGCGTCAATCCGAACCGCAACGCGATTGCTGGGTTGTCCATGGGTGCAGCCGCGGCAGTGGCACTGGCGGCCCGTCACCGTGATCAGTTCAAGCAGGTCACTTCGCTGTCCGGTTACTACCAGATGTCCAACCCGGTAGTTGCTACGGGTACCACTGCAATGGTGGCCGGCACTGGTGTTGTGAATCCCACTGGTATGTGGGGGCTTCCGGTTCCGGCTTCGGCGGAACGCCAGGCCCATGACCCTTCGATGCTGCTCGATCAGCTCCAGGGGCTGCCGATGTATGTGTCCTCCGCCCAGGGTGTTCAGAGCCTGTGGAGTGACCCGGAGGTTTTGAACCGTCCGGTGCCGCAGCTCCCTGACACTGTCTGGCGTGCCGTAATGGAGTCCGTCTCCCGTGCTTCGACGCAGCGCTTTGAGCAGGACGCTCGCGCTGCCGGCCTCAATGCGCAGTTTGTCTACAGCCCGAACGGTATCCACTCGTGGGAGCTGTGGAGCCGTGATGCCGCGCTTGCTCGCCCGCACATTCTTGGGGCGCTGGGGCTTTAAGTCGGTAATTGTTTCAGAGCGCGCTGGCGCTCTGGTGTGCTGACCTAGCTCTGGTGCTGGATAACTGCTTAAAGGGGCTAGCTTCTTAAGAAGTCTCAATTTTGAAAAAAGACCAATCCTTTTGTTGGGATTGGTCTTTTTTCTGTGTCGAGTCCGGGTTTGGATGCTGAGCGGAAGGTGTGGGTAACGGCTTAGAGGGGGCGCAAAGAGTTGCGCTGTCAAAGCTTGAATTCAGTTCCTTTTGCGTGTGTCTCCACGGTTTTTACCCGTAAGAGGGTAAACATGAGAGTCGAACCTTAAAGTAAAGGGTGAAGCTATTCAGGTAGCTATACCGTTTGTTTCGCAGAACGTGTGTGAGATTCTTCTTGCAGCGGCACGCCGGAGGAGGGGAACCTTCGGATACGTTGCTGGTCACTACGTAATTCTGCGAAGCGAACGGTAAACGCATAGCCCTAGCACCGCGTGATGCTATCTGTAGGTGCCTAATCGGCGCCGGTGCAACACTCAACGTCTCAAATAATTTCAACCAGCGACTTTGTAAAGGGAAGCCCTCTTATGCGCGTAACCGCTAGATTCCTCCGTGGTGGCCTCGGCAACAGCCGGAAGTCATCGCGGGCGTTGACCGCACTTTTGGCCCTACCGTTGACTCTCGCTCTCGGTGCCCCTGCTGCAGTGGCGGCTCCCGAGCCAGCTCAGCCAGGTCTGCCTAGCTACGAGGAACTTCAGGCCGTTCAGGGGCGGTTGGCTCAATCTGGAGACCTGGGAGACCTTGCTAAGGCTGCTGAAGCAGCGCAAGCTGCTGGTGCGCAACTACCTGGCCTGGGTATGCCGAAGCCGATGCCGGGGCCGGAACGCACGCCATTTAAAGTCGATACTCCCGCAGTGGCAAACCTGCCCAGCGGAGTCAGCGTAGAAAAGGTCGAGTGGTACACAGATCACCACGTCATTGCGCACATTCGCTCGGCTGCCATGCCGGAGAAGCCAATTCAGGTTGAGATTTTGCTGCCGCGCGATTGGTACCGCGACAAGGAGCGCACATTCCCGAGCGTCTACCACCTTGACGGTATGGCATCGTTTGATGACTACTCCGGTTGGATTCGCGCTACTAATATCGAACGCTTCTATGAGGACAAGAATGTCCTGGTGGTTATGCCCGCCGGCGGTACATCGTCCTTCTACTCTGACTGGGATCAGCCGGATAACGGTCAGAACTACAAGTGGGAGAGCTTCATTACTAAGGAGCTCGTGCCGGTTATCACCAACGGCTTCCGCGGCAACGATGAACGCGGCATCATCGGTATCTCCATGGGAGCCACCGGTGCTTACAACGTCGCAGCACACTCCCCGGAACTGTGGAAGTTTGCCGGTAGCCTCTCTGGTTACCTGGACATGACTTCGCCGGGCATGCCGCAGGCAATCGCTCTGGCGATGAAGAACACCGGTGGCTACGACGCGACGAAGATGTGGGGCCCGCTCGGTTCGCAGCGTTGGAAGGACAATGATCCGAAGCTGAACATCGACAAGCTCAAGGGCATGTCGCTGTACATCTCGGCGGGTAACGGCAACACCGGTGAGTGGGACGTGCCGTCGCAGATCGATCCGACGAAGCCGGACAATCCTACCGGTTACGCATTGGAAGTGCTTTCCCGCATGACCAGTGAGACCTTCATCCGAAATGCTCGCGAAAAGGGCGTCGAGCCGGTTGTGAACTTCCGGAGCTCGGGTACTCACACCTGGCCGTACTGGCAATTCGAGGTCAGTCAGGCCTGGCCAACGCTGGCCGATGCACTGCAGTTGCCAGAGTCCGATCGTGGCGCTGTCTGCCGCGTAGGTGGCGAAATTGAAAAGGCAGTCGCGTCGTTGCCGGGAATCGGCACTTGCCTGTCGGATGAGTACGGCGCTGCCAAGAATGGCGTGGCCCAGGACTTCACCGGAGGTACTGCCTACTGGCACCCAGATTCAGGAGCACACGTGGTCTGGGGTCGCATCGGCTCACGATACAACGAGCTCGGAGGCCCGTCCTCGCCACTTGGCTACCCGTTGACCAATGAAATGGCCACTCCAGATGGCACGGGACGATTCGTCCACTTCGAAAAGGGCTCGATTTACTGGACTCCAGAAGGCGGTGCCCACGAAATCCTCGGCGACATTATGAACGTCTGGGGCAAGTCCGGCTTCGAGACCGGTCCGCTGGGCTACCCAGTCGCCAACCACCGCGACATTCCGGGAGGTGTCGCTCAGGACTTCCAGGGTGGCACCATCGTCAAGATTGGCGGCGAAGAACCTCGCATCGTGCGTGGTGAAATCGGTCGTGTCTACAAGGAGCTCGGTGGCGCTGAATCTGATTTGGGTCTGCCTGTCGACGGCGACGAGGTCAAGCTCGCCCGCGGCGCTTTCCAGCGCTTCGAACACGGCGCCATTTACTGGACTCCGGAAACTGGTGCCCAGCCGGTGCGCTCCAACGACATCACTGACCACTGGGGCAGCACTGGCTACGAAAATGGCCCGTTCGGTTACCCGGTCGGCCCACTGCAGCCAGTCAAGGCCGGAGGTCTTGAGCAGCAGTTCGAGGGTGGCTGGATCCGTCAGCTCAACGGCAAGATTGTCGAAGAGCGCAATAAGCCAGAAGCACCGGCCCCAGCCGCCGAGAACGGTGATGACAAGTAAGCCAACCAAAGCAGGGCACTGAGTAAGGGATAGACAAATGTCCATGAACAAGTCCTTCCGGACACTGGCTACAACCACAGCTGTTGCGCTGCTGACCTTCGGAGTGGCCGCCTGTGGCAGTTCCACAGTGGAGTCTTCGGAGGTCACCTCGTCGACGACTACGAAGACCTCCACGACGTCGTCAAGCACGAAGACTTCTGCTCCGAAGTCGAGCGAAAAGTCTGCGCCGGAGATTACAGATCCCCAAGCCAAGCGCGTGGACGAAGCGCCCGATGGACAAATGAAGCTCAGCGAGGCGGACGATTCATACCTCGGAGCGCTGGAAAAAGCGGGAATCGATGTTGATGGGGTGGAGGACCAGCTCATCGGCACAGGTCGCGCGGCGTGCGCGGACGCGCCGGAGGAGGAGCGCCAAGTCATCGCGCTGGCGATTGCCGGGCAGCTGGTCGCGCAGGGGCGCTCACAGGACAGCGCCGAGGAAGTGGCGAAGATCATTGCAAGCTCCGCTGAAAAGGCGTATTGCTAGCACTCATGCGTAAAGTGCTGACAATTCTGGCGGTCATTGTGCTGGTGGCCGCTATTGGCTTCGGCGTAGTGCAATGGCTTAACGACGACCAAGGCGGTCAAACCCCACCGCCCCCCGGTGACGATGGCGGGGTTTTGGCCGAACAGCCCGAGTGGTGCCCGGCGGTAGAAGTCATCGCGGTACCCGGAACTGCGGAATCGCGTGCTGACGATGATCCGATGGCCCCGACCGCGAACCCGCATTCGCTGCTGCTTGGCCTGACGAGCTCGATTTCGGAGTCCTACTCGGAGGGCGATGTCAAGGTCTGGACTACGCCGTACCCGGCACAGATTAAGACGCATCAGCTGCCCGACCAACTCACCTACGATGATTCGCAGGCAGTCGGGCGCGATGTCACCGCTAAGGAAATGGCTGACTTGCACGGGCAGTGTCCGCTGACGGACTTCGTACTGATGGGCTTCTCCCAGGGGGCCGCTATTGCAGGTGATTTGGCCTCTGACATCGGCAATGGCCGCGGTGTCGTTCCGGCCGAGCGCATTGCGGGCGTGGCTCTGTTGGGGGACCCGCGGCGTGACCCCAATCAGGGCGTGAACCAAGGCGTTCCGCTGGCTGGTGTGGGCGTCGAGCTGTCATTGCAGCCGCTTGGCGGCATTGTGCAGGCTGTGGTGCCGGGCGCAACGATGCGCGGTCCGCGAGACGGCTTTGGGCCTCTTAATGACAAGGTCCAGAATGTCTGCGTGCCATCGGACTCCTTCTGTGATGTGCCTCCGGGCGTGGCCGATGCGATTGCACGAGCGCAGGAGATGATTGCCGGTGCGGGTGCGCACGCAACCTACGCCACCAATGATGTCGCAATTCCGGGGACGACTCCGCTGGCCTGGACTGAGGGCTGGACTCGCGAACTGATTGAACAATCGCTGGCGCGGTAAATACTGTTATCGCAGCTGGTCTTGGGTAGGAATGGTGTGTAATGGTTTGTTTTGGTATAGAGTATGAAATATCTCCAGGCTCTAATTAGATTCCAACGCATCTCGAAGCGGGAAGGCATAAAATCGATGACCAATTCTTACGGCAACTTTGACAAAGACGGCATGCCTATCCCAGGCAACAACCCCTGGGATACCCCTTCATCGCCACAGCCTTACGGTGCCCAGCAGGGGAATCAGCCAGCCTAACAGCAGCCGCAGGGATTCCAGCAGGGATTCCAGCAGCCGCAGCCCTACGGCCAGCCTGGAATGTCGACCGGCTACAACTCCACCATCAACATCGTGAATGGTGGCGCCCCGGCGCGGACCGAGTCGCCAAAGTCCAAGGTAGCAGCTATCTTGTTGGCCTTTTTCCTGGGCTTCCTAGGAGTGCACAATTTCTACTTGGGCAGGACTGGTCGTGGTCTGGCGCAGCTCTTCATCTGGAGCGGTAGTTCCTTCGCAGCGTTGATTTGTGGAGCCACCATCATTCTGGCGCCACTTTCCATCATTTTTGTGATGGTTTCTGCAGCGGTTGGTTTCTGGGCATTTGTCGAGTTCATCATGCTCATTGCTGGCAGCGGTTCGTACAAGTACGACTCTGAGGGGCGAGTACTGAGCTAGTAACTGGGAATTCCCGCGGGGCGTTTCCGATTGGTAAGAGGCTCAATGAGCTCCTGGGGCTGCATTGGCCCTCTTACTGTTTTCATATTGGCTTAGTGCCTTTCAGTTATGGCCTTGCAGCGGTGCGGATTAGCGCAGTGGCAAAAATCGCTGCCGGCGTGTCAGTCGGTGACTAGAAAAGTTACAACCGCGCAATGGCCGATTGCTGTTAGGATTTGTGCAAGAACTAATACATTCCCTTTTGAGGACAAAACTGGAGTCAGAGTTCTGAGAGCATTAGTTCTTTTACCACTTCAACGAACTGCCGGGCTTTGCGCGGTAGGGAAATCTAGTCGAAAAGGTAGGGTGCAATGACGAATCCGACAAACCCATATGGAGATTTCGACGAAGACGGTATGCCGAGATCCAAGGGAAAGCTCGCTAACAGCTCGGGTGCTTATAGCTCCGGTATGCCGTACTCGGATCCGTACCCACCGCAGCAGCCGAACATGGGGCAGGGCTATCAGGACCCGAGCCAGCACAATTTCCACAACGGGTACTCAAACCCGTACCAGAGTGGTTACCCAAACCAGCAGGCGCCGGCGTATTCCGCTGGCTTCGGCGGCCCGAACCCGCACCGGGCTTATGGGAGCGCCGGTGCTCCTGTCTCGGATAAGTCCAAGATTGCAGCGGCTCTGCTTGCCTTCTTCCTGGGCACCCTCGGCGTTCACAATTTCTACCTGGGGCACAACTCGCGTGGTGCTATTCAGCTAGCACTGACGGTATTCGGCTGGATTACGGCTATCCTTCTGGTCGGATTCTTCCTAATCATTGGCGTCAGCATTTGGGCATTTATCGAGTTCATTTTGATTCTCGTCGGTAGCGGCTCCTACGCCTATGACGCAAATGGGCGCCGGCTGCAGTCATAGCAGCCGGCCCAGCCGCTAGTTCCTGAAGCCGTGCACCGGCGCGGGGATGTAGCCGCCGCGGGCAATGAACTCGGCATTGCCCTTGGCATTGACATCGATAACCGGCGCGTAGCCGAGCAAGCCACCGAAGTTCACCTCATCGCCAGGTTTAGTGCCCGGCACTGGAATGAGGCGGGCGGCGGTGGTCTTGTGGTTCATCACACCGATGGCCGCCTCGTCGGCAATCATGCCGGAAATCGTGGTCGCAGGCGTGTCACCCGGAATCGCAATCATGTCGAAGCCCACCGAGCAAATAGAGGTCATCGCCTCCAGCTTGTCCATGCTGATCGACCCCGCGCGCACAGCATCAATCATGCCCTTGTCCTCAGAGACCGGAATGAATGACCCGGACAGTCCACCGACGCGTGAACAAGCCATCAGGCCGCCTTTCTTGACGGCGTCGTTAAGCAGCGCCAGCGCGGCAGTGGTGCCATGCGTGCCGACCTGCTCCAACCCCATGTGCTCGAGGATGTGAGCGACGGAGTCTCCCATCTCAGCAGTCGGCGCGAGCGAGAGATCCACGATGCCAAAAGGCACGCCCAGGCGCTCCGACGCCATCGTGCCGACCAGCTGACCCGTGCGTGTGATCTTGAACGCCGCTTTCTTGATCTCCTCGGCGACTTCGTTGAAGCTGGCGCCCTGCAGATCGCCGAGCGCGCGATCGACCACGCCCGGACCCGAAACGCCGACGGACACGACGCAATCGGGCTCCCCGACGCCATGGAATGCGCCGGCCATGAAGGGGTTGTCGCCCACCGCATTGGCGAAAACCACCAGCTTGGCGCAGGCAATCGAGCTGCGGTCAGCGGTTTGCGCCGCGGCTTCCTTCACTACTTCGCCCATGCGACGCACTGCATCCATGTTGATGCCCGCGCGTGACGACGCTACGTTGACCGAACTGCACACCAACTCGGTCTCGCTAAGAGCGTGGGGAATGGAGTCGATGAGCCGCTTCTCGCTGGTCGTCGCACCCTTTTCGACGAGCGCCGAGTAGCCGCCGAGGAAGTTCACGCCAGAATCGCGGGCGGCGCGGTCGAGCGCCTTGGCCACCACGGTGGGATCGCCTTCGCAACCGGCCGTGATGAGGGAAACTGGTGTGACGGAGATGCGCTTATTGACAATCGGAATGCCCAGCTCCGCCTCGATGCCCTCGCAGACCTCCACGAGGCGAGCGGCCTGCCTGGTTACGCGGTCGTACACCGCCTGTGCGGTGGCTTCCATTTCAGAGCGAGAGCACTCGAGCAGGGAAATCCCCATGGTGACCGTCCGGATATCCAGACGGTACTTTTCGATCATGTCAATAGTGTCGAGGAACTTAGATTGCGCGAAGTTGAAATCCATCCTGGTCGCGCCCTTTAAATCTCGTTGACGGCGTTGAACAGCGCCTCAGACTGGATTCGAATGACAAGCCCCTCCCGCTTGCCGACGGAATCCATGTAACCCTGCAGCGTGCTGATAGGGGTGGTCTTCTCGTTGAACTCCACCCGCAGAATCATGGTGAACCATTTATCCATGAGGGTCTGGGAAACATCGACGATGTTGACGTCCTGCTCCGCCAGAGCAGTGGTGACGGCGGCGATGATGCCGGTGTGATCCTCGCCGGTGACGGTAATGATGGCAAACATGGCCTCAATTTTAGCCGGTGGGGAGGCGGGGGAAATCTGTGGATGGCGATTGTGCTGGTGGCAAGTTTGTGGCGAAGCATGTTCAGGGCCACCCAAAACACTTCACGACACCTATGTCACCTCGTGCCATCTGTGGAGGCGGCATGA
>ERZ1673749.1331-NODE-1331-length-17411-cov-10.004840_pt1 | contig 17411 bp, 15 predicted proteins | sample MGYA00580204_ERZ1673749 | MGnify/ENA primary metagenome ERZ1673749 (study PRJEB41218, sample SAMN15661745) | gut metagenome | host: Homo sapiens | place: Canada: London | collected 2015-08-20/2019-03-30 | study: EMG produced TPA metagenomics assembly of...
GGCAGCACTGCCCACGCACGACAAACAGAGCAAGACCAAAAGAGACATGATCTTTAGGCAAGTATTATTTAGTCCGAGGTCATCTGGGGAGATAAAGGAAACTACTACACCCCAAAACCCAAACACTCCCCCACACCATTTGACAAAACAGCTCCGCCAAAGATGGCTGCGAACACGAAGCGTGTCGACAAGTTTATTCATCACCATCCACCTGGTCCCCAGACCAAGGATCAAGCCAATCATTGTCTGGCCTACACACAATTCGCGCGTCCATGTACGCTTTGCGCGGAGGAAGAATTGTATGGCCCATATAGTTGCCGCTCTCAACTTTCTCGACTATCAGCGCGGCATCAACCTTGTGAGGGTCAACTAGACAAAGCGGCAACAATAAATCGACCTTATCGCCCTTTGGATAATACATTGGGACAGCAGTTTTATAGTTCCACCTAGCGCGCTTTTGGGATTTATTGACAGCCTCTTTTAGCTTTTCGTCCATACGCATATAGCCAGCGGTGCCCTGTGCCAACCGCTGGGCAAGCTGTTTCCAAAGCGGGCGCTTGTCAATATTCCTTGCCACCTTAATATCCTGCAGGATCCTTTGCGCAGCGATATCATCCTTTGCAGCCTCATCGAGAAGTCCAAAAGGCAAGCGGTTGATGTTATCCCGCAAAATATGCGGGCTATCGATTTTAATCTCCTTGTGAGTATCGAGAACCACGTCATCGAGGGTTTCAATGTAGCTGGCAGCATCTGGCATTTCACTAAAGTAACGAACGAGCAACTTGCCGTACTGTCCCTGTCCTTCGACACAGTAATCCATAAAGGGACGCTTTCCACCGGCTAAGGGGGCTCCAAACAACGCATAGATGTTGTCGTACTCCGCCGTCACTAATCCTGTGTTGAAAACAAGATACTGGTTGTCATTCGATACCGTAATTCGATTGGTCTTGTGAGCACTATCTTCTTTAAGTAAGCGCGAATAGGTAACGCCCAGGTAATTTTCGAGAATGGGATAGGGCCGTCCAAAACTACCACGAGGGGTAAAGGACCAAGGCTCATCCATGGCCAGAGATGCCAAGCGGCTCATTGTCCCGCCCAGACCGCTGTCGGCAAAATCGAATGAATCATAGAGGTCATCGGTAGCGCTACGCCTCACCTTACCTGGAACAGCATCTTCAGTGGAAGCCGAATCTTCAACCTTAGTTTCCCAGATATAGACCGCTGCAAAAGGCAAGCCCTGCCGCGACGGGACCAAAGCAACCTCAACAACACGTTGCTGGGATCCAGCAAACTTCAGACCGATTGGGAACATAACCTTGCCGTCATATTCCCTAAACACACCAGTCTTACGCGCCGATAACCAAGCCTGATCCAAGCGGGCTTCCCAATTCTCGCCTGGTGAGCAAATTTCCGAAACTAATTCCTTGCAGCGAGGCAACACGTAGCAAAATTCTAGGAAACTCTTATCGAGATAAGCCTGCAGCGCCTCGGGGCAGGCGTGTCCACGATATACGATCAGCGAAGCAGCAACAGTAGTATAGGGCTTAGGACAAGCGTCGCTTTCATCAGAAGCACCAGAGCCATTACTAGAATTATCTCCTGGCCTCGAGCTGCCCACCAAGCGGACCATAGCCCCATGACGCCCCTGAGGATCGAGCGAAAAGCGAATAAAGCCACCCTTCGATTCATCAAAAGCATCGAGCAACTCCTTGAAGGACACGAAGCCTAGATCTCTTGCACGAATCCCGGCGACATCAAACTCATGGGCGACCTTAGCCATGGGATAATCCGTATTAGGCAAGAGCCGCATAAGAAAGACCTGCTTTATCCTGTCCGCTAAATCAGGAGTGGCAACCGGAGACGGAGCAGGCGGCTGTATTTTTGCAGGCAAAGTAGCACTACTCGAATCCTCAATCTGGCGACGCTCTTTGTCCAACGCGTCTCTAACTTTACCCGCCAGATCATCAACACTGTCAAAATAATCAGGAGTATGGCTCTGCTTAAGCATTGCCTTGAACTGTTCGAGCTTTTCGGCGCTGGGGCCTTTATCCACCATCAGATCAGTCGTTTTATACGAGTCAGAAGGCAGAAAAACCAGCACACGGAGCCCGTTTTTAATCGCTTCGCGATATTCAATCTCTGTAATCGAAAGACCCATATACTCAGGATGATCGACCTGCATATACAGCATGCCGTACATGTACGCAGAGATAATAACGACAACGTCGCATTTCTTAACTTCATCGATACAGACATCAATTATCGAACGATGATGAGCACCAAAGTGCTCCATACATACAGGCAGAAAGCCACATCGCACCGCAGCATCTTTAACAGCATCTCTATAGGGCCGCAAGTCATACGCTGTAGAAGCAATAAAAACCTTTAACTGACGAGAGCCCTTATCGTTAACCGGCATGACAACCACCAATAATCAGTCGACCAAATTCAATGGTCAACAAGCGGATGTTAACGTCATGCACCAGGCGGTGAACGCCTGAAACAATATTACTCCCCGACACTTTAGAAGAGCGCAGCAGCCTATTATTTTCCGCCAAACGGTAGTCTGATGATCGAACTGTTTGGAACACAGCGCCGACGCAAAATTTCTTTCGCAAATTGCCAGCCGCATAGCGGAACACGGCGTGCGCCCTGTCATATGATTTCCAGCAACCAAGCAGCAAATCACCGACAAAGGGACCGCGAACCGTGTCTGCGAACATCATATCGGTCGACGAGGGGTCGCTCAACGCACCGCTCGACGAGGTGACGTCCGAGCTCGTCGGGGCAGAGCGCAACGAGAGGAAGGTGCGCGACGGGTTCGCCGAAACGCTGGCCTGCACAGAATTCCCGCCCGAGCACTGGCGCCGGATCAGGACGAACAACGGAATCGAACGCATCGACCGCGAGATCAGGAGGAGGACGAGAGCCGTCGGGACCTTCCCGGACGGCAACTCGGCCCTCATACTGGTGACGACGAGGCTGAAGTACATAGCGGAGCACGAGTGGGACAAGAGGAGGTACCTGGACATGTCCAAACTGGAGGAGATGGACGAGCTGAGAGAAAGGCGGAGGGCTAGAAGAGGACGGGGCCAAGGACGGCTTAATCAATTTGCGAAAGATTATTGACGGTACCAAGCACGGAGCTGGTTCGCGAGCTACATCGCACGGCGAAACGAGTAAGCGATCGCAGAATTAAAGCCCGCATAGCATTATCCCTTGCGCGTATTTCACAACTCAAAGAACGCGCAAGGGGTAATCCACAGGTCAGTCAGTTTTTGAAGAATAGATAGCTGAGCTTATTTTCCAAGTGCCTTTTTAAGTGTTCGAACGGCCGATGCAGGCAAAACAGTCCTTACTGCCTTCTTGGCATAAAACGCAACGCCGCGCTCACGCTTCTTGTAGAGTCGCTCCACGGCGTCCCAGCCACCATTGGCGTAAGCGTCGATATATAGCTCCCTATCCTTGGGAAGAACACTCGGATGGCGGAGCTGGTCGTTGCCCTTGGCGATATCGTCAAATTCGACAGGGTACAAGTCCAGTGCGTTGCTGGATTCAATAAACTCCCTGCCGCGGTCGTTATTCACCAGCAAGCAGGAAACGCCCTTCATCTGATTGAACCTCTCAGCATCCTTCAGAACATCGGGCCTGTTTACATCGACGCCCCAGAAATCGCCGATGGTAAGATCGCCAGCACGAAATCTCCCTGCATAGGGGCACCTATAGCAGCTGTCGCGAAGCGTCTTGAGGTTCAAGAACATGTCGTAGTAGGGGGATTTTGCCGCAGGAATGGCGACCTCTCTTCCGTCCTCAAGAAGAAGAAGAAGAAGGGAGTGACCCCACCCCTCGCGCTTGCACCTAAACCGGAAATCAACCACGGGAGACCCAAGCTGTTTGCCATAGTCCTCAGCGCAGTCCGCGAACATGCGGCCGGAAGGGACGCCGTGACAGACCAGGTCAACGGTTGTCAGGTTCTGATAATCGCGTCCGAGGAAACCCCTAAGGCCAGCGACTTGGCAGGGCGTTCCGCAGAACAGGACCTGCCTGCCCTCACGAAGATCCGCCTTAACATCGGCAAAGCAAACTCCGGCATCGCTCTGCACATATTTTGAGTTAAGAAGCGGAGACAGCTCATCAACGCTTGCCGCACGACTATGCAACACTCGAAGCGTATTCCCCTCACGCTCATAGGAAGCACCATATGCGACGCCGCCAGAAGAAATAAGCTCACGCGCAACGGCACCGAAAACTCCGCCGGAGGCGGACTCCGAGACATCGCCCCTACCAACAGCGGCAAAGAACGGTCCGGCCGAATTAGAGCCTATCCCCCGGTTGAGGCCGCACGCCCTCGTGCACGCGCCACAGCCAATACAGAGATCGCTATCAATTACAGGAAGAACAAACCCATCCTTCCCCTCGGACATGGTGATGGCGCCTTTCGGGCAGCCGGCGGCACATGCCCCGCATCCGCAGCAATGCGATGGCGACTCAAACAGTGTGGGAACTTCGCCCCTTTTCACGGTAGACATGCAGTTATCCCCCTATTTGCGAGCTGAAACAAGCTTACGCAGAATATCGGCATTCATATAAACGGAAAAAGCCAGAGCAATTGCCAGGCAGGCGATAGCACTCCAGATGCCCGCACCGTAGGCAGACAGATAATAAAAAGCGAATACGCCTAGAATTGAAACCAAAGTCAAAACCTGCTCAACCCGGTCTTCGACAAGCTTCGTAAACTTTGCGACTTTAATCCTGCGGTACTCGTTCACCACGATCATCGCCAAGAGCGTTGCAACGGATGCACCATAAAGGCCGAAGTGCGGAATCAGCACGACACACAGAACGGCGCAAAGGACCGCAGACACAGCAGTGGTGGTACCCATAATTCCGGTCTCCTTATGTGCGGTAAAGATGCCACCGTAAAAGCCAGAAATGTTGCTGAAGTACGTCGCCAGGAGCAATATCGGCACATACAGCAGGCCCTCACCGAATGAACCCTTAATCAGGACGCCGTACACGAGGGGCATAAGCGCAGACATAAGCAGAACGACGCTCATCATGAAACGCCTGAGCGCACGATACACAGAGTTATAGAAAGCCGACTCGTCCTCATCGGAGTTGAGGGCGCGCGCAGAGCTCTCCTTCCAGGACTGGTAGAAGAAGCCATACACCTGGTCCATGACACCGGGGAACTTGTAAGAAACGGCGTACACGCCGGCAGCGGAAGCCCCGAGCGTGTTCATGATAATGAGCCTGTCCAGCAGGTTATTAATAGTCCAGGAAACCTTGTTGGGAATGAGCGGAAAGGAATACCGCAGGAGGTCTCGAGCATAGGAAATGGAGAAAGCCGACGGATCGATATAGCGCCAGAGCTTCCGCATGACCATGAACGTGAGGGCAACACCGCCCTGCGCAATGACCGTGGCAGAAAGCATGCCCATCACGCCCCAGCGCAACACGGCGATAAACAGAACGTTTAACACGATGGTAAGAGCGCTCGCAGTGAAGTTCATGACGGAATATCCCACGGTATCACCGAAACCACGTAGGACCGCCGAAGCCATCTGCAGAAGTGCACCAGCAATAACAAGCCCCACGACCCAGCCAAGATTTTCTGGCCTAAATAGCAACCAGGCCAGAATCGCCAAGACCGCAAAGCACGCGCAGCCAGCAAGAAGAACAGCGCAAGACGCGGTCACGGCCTTAGACCGATCCCCATCGGTGCGACAGTCGATGAGGAACCGGAAGAGTGCTTCGTCCATAAGCAGAGAAACGGCGGGAACGCAAAACAGGGCGATAGTGTTGATATAGTCGACGGTACCATAGTCGCCAGTGGAAAGAACTGAAGTATAGAGCGGCAGCAGAAGAAACGAAACAAGCTTGGTTGCCATTCCGCCCACCGCAATAATGCCAGTGTTCTTAATAAGTCGACGCGTCTCCCCCATTACGAAAGCGCCTTTCTAAGATAAGCCCAGGAATGCTCCCGCAGAGAATCCAGGCGAGAGTCCACGTCACTCCAGTCACAAGGGGCAATATCGTCGGCGCACATAACATCGACGCAACGGTCAGACAGCCCGATATTACTCAGCAAGTCGCGCATACGCGCACCAGACTTATCTGTCGCATATACGCGGAAGGGCCTATGAAAGAGAACTGAGAATACGGTTGCATGAAAGGAGTTGGTAAGAATAAGGCTTGCGTGCGCAATAAGCGAGACGAACTCCTCAGGACCAATGCCAAATAGGTTAACTGAATTTGGGATGTCCAGATCTTTCTCAGAAATATAAGCGACCTTCATGCCTGTCGTCTCTGCCGTCGCTGCGGTGCTCTCGATGAGCTCAGGACACTCACGCAGCAAATACATGAAGATATACTCGCCTTGAAGAAGCATCTTCGACGTCATCCCAGCGTAATCAGCAGCATTCAGAAGAAGCGTAGGGTCAAGAACTACATCAATGGGTTTATCGACAAGCGGCTGAAAGAGCGGAATCGTCTCCTCTTCACGGACGGACAGATAATCGAATTTAGAAAGAAGTCTGGCAACAAGCTCCTTATCAAAGTTCTCCGGCTTAAAGGACGTATGGGCCAAACTGGGCGCATAGGCTACGCGACGCTTGTTTCCCGCAAAAGATAGAAAATATGGCTCGACCACTCCGACAGTACAATCGAGATTCCAAATCTGATCACTGCCACAGATAAAGCAATCAAACTTATCAACCATTTCAGATAAAGAAGTTTCGTTTTTCCAAGACACAGATTCAGAAGTCAAGTTGTAAAAACTATTTGCAAATCGTTTAAATGAAGCTTTTCTAGAAGAGAAGCGACTCAACCGGCATAGAACTCTCAATGTAGTTTTAGGATGATGCAGCTGCAGCAAACGATACTGCTCGTAATCTCGAGCTCGATAATCAATGATCCTCACCTCATGCCCCATGAGAGTCAAAACACTCTGAAGTGCATAAGCCTGCAGCGCAGAGCCAAAATTAAGCGCTCCGTGAAAAGTGATGGTTCCAATTAACATTCTCTATTTAGTCCTGTTCAGATAAAAGTGAAGGGCATCTGAAAAAGCAAGCCCAACATTACCGCCAGAGGCAAGAGCGGTAGCAGCCAATAGATACAAACGGTAGTTCGAGGTGCGAAGCGCAAGCTCAATATCGCCCCAACAATCCGGCAGCCGTGTCTTCATGGATTTAAACTCTTCAATTGAGCAAAAAGTCGAACAGCAGCATTCGAACAAAGCACGCCTCTGCTCATTGTCGAGGGCTACAGTCCTACCCAGCAAAAGAGGGCCGAATAATGGAAGAAGGTGATCATAGTCAACTTCAGAATATGCAATATCGAGTTCAGAACGCCAGCCAATCAACTCATCAAGCACCCAAAAAGAATCAAGGCCTTTAACGCTTGTGGGAGTAGACTGCATGATGGAGCCAGGCCGAATACGGTAATTATATCCATCCAAGTCGTAGCATTTTAGCTCCTTATACTTCGGCTCAATACAGATTGGTTGCACAAGGTCTTCATACCAAGCTCCAACCGGAAAACAAAGACCATCCCAAATGCAACGACGATAAAGTCGTCCCCAGGGAGCCATCCAAGATGCCCTATCCTTCTCCTGTTCACCCAACATGCCGCCATCAGACATGTATCTAAATGTTGAGGTAACATAATCAGCAGAAGTTCGATCTAGTCGACTTTTCATAGCGCATAGATAGCCCGGGGCAATCGTATCGTCAGAATCGAGGAACATAATATATTTGCCCTTGGATATCCGGAGACCGGCGTTGCGCGCAGCGGATAGCCCCGCATTAGCTTGATTAACGACTCGTACATTCGAAACTCGGTCATATAAATGAGCGATGGCCCCAGAATTATCAGTAGAACCATCATTAACGATGATGACCTCATAAGTCCCGTCGACGCTTTGGGATACAACCGAATCTAAGCAATCCTTTAGATACTTTTCAACGTTATAGACAGGAATAATAACTGAAATATCAAACGAAACCTCATCGTTCATAAAGACCGGCTGAAGCATATGCCTAGGCCGTGGTGAAGCCGAATCCAGCAATGCGCGATCACCGTTGTATGGCACCTCATTTGACAATGCAAAGGAACGGATTATTTGATATAGAGGTCCGGATAGCAAACAATTAATTATTTTTTTATTTAACGCTTTGACTTCAATCAAGAAATAGCTCCTTACAACTGGGAGAAACTAATCTAAATAAATTAGAGAAAAATAGTCATTTATCTGAATTGGTGCAAATAAGAGACAGCAGAAAAGGAAGAAGGAAATAATTCAATGGGTTACCAACAAGTAATACGACTTCAAAAAAGGCCATAAATAGGTAAGAAATCAGAGAGGCTTGGACGCAAGCCTGAAGATTCGACCCCTCGACTGATTTAAGGCAACCATAAGACAGGCAAAACACGGATCCCAATATCAATACGAACCCAATAACGCCTGTGGCAACTAGATAATAAACGTAGCTATTATCCAACCATAACGTGTTATAAGGAGTAAGACCCATTCCATAGGAGCTGTTGGAGACATAGCCAAGTCCAACCATTAAACGACCACTTCTAAATAACTCAGGCAACGCATGGTCCAACAAAGTTAATCGATTCGATTGAACAATGGCACTATCAAGTGACATCGAGCCAAGAACGCTCGAAATAGCGTACGCAATAGCCATCAAAAGCACCAACCGTGAAACACGGTAGGCGAGCCTAGAATACTTGCCACCGGTTTTAAGGCGTCCTGAACAATAGAACGCAATAAGCAGAGCTAAGCCAATTAATGAACTACGGGAAGCGCTGCAGAGCAACATCAGCAGGGCCACAGCCAATAATCCAAAATCTATGGAAATGATGAACCAACCTTGGCCGCGTCGTTCCTCACACACATTCATAAATATAAACATCATGAATAAAGCGACACACATTCCTCCGAGTGTATTTGGATGGCCAAACCCAAATACCGTACGAACTCGTTGGTCGGCACTAAAAAGAGATGACAGTCCACTTAAATTAACGTCACCAAAATGTGTAAACAGCTGGACAGTCAAAATAATGCCTAATAAATGAAAGCAAAGAGCGCAGAAACCCCGTTGGATATTTCTATCCCTGACATACCAGGCAGTAAAAACAACCACAAGAAAGAAGAGGACCATAGTTTGGCCTATACCTAAACTCCCAGGCATTCTTGGATTGGTAAAGACATAACAAAACAGCACAATGTGTGATGCAAGCAATACAAAAAAGCCAGAAAAAGCAGTAGGTCTATATATCCCTTTATTTAGTTCCAAGAGCCAGAGTGTTCCGACAAATGCAAGGTAAACAGCCTGAATCAAAATAGTTAAAGCAGATGAATCAATAACCTGAGCAACAACAAGCACTCTAGTTGTATATACGGCCGCAAATAATAAATAGAACACCAATGTATCGATTTTTTTTGATGAAATGGCCCGTCCGTAACCCACTATTCCCCCCTCAAAAACAACCTTGCAAGTGCGTACCATCTAAAACGTAAAATCAAATAGCGAAGTAAATCTTTTATTGAGCACGGCCTGAAATCAGTTAATAATTCTTGAACCCCGGCTTTCTCAATCCAAGAATCAACCACTTTGAATGAATTGCCCTCTCGCACTGACAGAGCAGAATCGCAAGGGCGATCGCCGCGATTACGAAAGAAGCCCATCGCGCGAGCTGCGCGCAGCGTCTCGGCAGCAGAGAGCACAAGACGAGGCAACCAAAGCAGGCTCCGCCCAGCGAGTTGGGTTGGCCGAACCCGAACACAGAGCGCATCCTGTCCGACGAGCTCATAATGTTCATAACACCACACAGGTTCAAATCCCCAAGGTGCGTCAAGAGGCAAAACGCCAGCAATCCGCCGATTGTGTAAAACGAGAGCCGGACAAAGAGGTCGAATATTTCTCTGGTCCTGATGAAATAGGCGGTGAGACCTATCACCAAGACGAATAGAAGGGCCGACTGAGTCAAGAAGTACTCGGAAGGCATCATTGGGTTGGTCAGCACGAGGCAGAAGAGCACGGTATGTAAAGCCATTAGCGCGAAGCAGGCAAACCCGTCTCCTAAGCATCTTACCCTTCCCAAGATCAAATCGATGGCAAGAACAGCGCCGAGAAGCCCGATGTAGGCAAGCTGGACCAGAATGGTCGCTGCCGATGATTCTATTAACGTGCTGAGAACAAGCCCCCTAGACAAGAGCACTATGGGCCACAGGACGGAAAAACAGACCACGGACAGCCTGGCAGACGCAAGGCTCACGTAGCCCCCGCGCACGCGATCCCGCCGTACTCCGCCATATCCAGAGACTCCCCGCGCTGCGAGGCGTTGCTCATCGCTAGCCGCAATGACCATTTAGTACCCCCTTAAAAACAGCGCGGCAAGCGAGTATGCGCCCCTGCGAAGCATCGCCAGCCTGGCTCTATCCTTGCAATCCCGCGCCACAGCCCCCCGTATGCTGTCGAGGCCTTCGATTGATTCGAGCACAGCCGAAATCTTGGTCGAAAGCACCCCGTGCCTCTTGAGCCGCCCGGCGTAGTTCGCCAAAATTCGAGCCATCGAAAGGCGCGCTTCATTCCTCTCAGCCTCGCCGAGACCGCACGCATCGCAAAAGCTCATCAGGGCTGCGTACATCTTCCCATAGTCCTCGGCATCGGATGCGCTGGGGGGGCGCTCCGTCCTGCTGCCCTCGTTGGCCACATACACGTAGGCGGTTTGGGGAGAATATGCAGCCGTGCGAGCCTTCTCGAGGAAGGCAAGGTTGAAGCAAAGGTCCTCCCCGAGACTTTGACCAAGGGGAAACAGAACTCCCTTGCTCAAGGCTTTCTTGTAAAGCCTTGACCAAGGGGAATTCGCCGTGCATGTTAGCGCGAGAGCTCTCGCACGCCCGATATCCGAGGGAGAGAGCTGCGGTTTCACGACCGTCTGAGAGTTATCGCTCTCTCGCACGTAATCAAACGTGATGTAGTCCTCGCCGCCCCGCATAGCGTCGAACGCCATGCCGAGATAGCCTGGCGCAGCATAGTCGTCGGCGTCAACGAAAGCGATGTAGTCGCCGTTCGCTGCAGCGATGCCTAGATTCCTGGCAGAGCTCACGCCCCCGTTGCCCTGACGAATGCAGCATGCAATGCCCGGGTGCAGGCGGCACCAGTTGTCACAAACCTCCGCAGTGTTGTCCGTCGATCCATCGTCGACGACTAACACCTCGTAGCGCCCAAGGAAGCGTGCGTCCACGAGCGAGTCGAGTGCCCTAGGGAGGGAGGCTGCCGCATTGTAGGCGGGTATAACGATGCTGAGCTCCACGCAGCTCACCGCCGGTCCTTAAGGGTGGAGCCCGCCTTGGCAGCGGCAAGAATAGCGGGGTAGCACCGGCTACGGATCAACGCGAGGAACACCCGAGCAGACCTCGGCAGCCTCTCTATATCGATGCCTCCCGTGGCATTCGTCTTCTCGATGCCCTCCTTCAAGTGCCTGCAGGATGAGACGAAACCGCGATTCGCCCTAGCTTCATGGAATATAGCCATGAAGAGCCAGTATGCCTTAAATGCGTTCAGCTGGTCGTCAAGCCACTCCTCCTTGCCGCCGAGCCTCGACACGAGATAGTCGATGAGAAGCCTGTTGTTCTCGAACCTCGTCGGATCGTAGGCCGTGCTTATCGAGGACTCGTTGCCCTTGAAGTAGCAGTAGAGAGCATCTTCGAGAACGACTAGAGACGTGGAGTGGTAAAGCGCCTCGAAGACGTAGGCGTTGTCCTCGCCCATCCTGATGCGCTCGTCCTCGCAGTGATGCTTAAGCAGAATCTCACGTCTGTAGACCTTGTTGCAGGCCATCGGGTTGAAGATGCCCCGGCAGAAAGGCAGTCTTTTGTCCCAAATCATGTACGGCAGAATCTCTCCGCGCAGGCGCGCACTATCGTAAAACCCGCTCGCAGCATAGCAGGGCACAGGCTCCTCGCGATCGGGATAGACCATAGTCGCATTGAAGATGACGGCATCTGGCTTGTAAGGCTCAATCGCCCGTGACCAAAGCGTCTCGAGGGCATCCTCGACCATCCAGTCATCGGAATCTACCGGGACGATGTAATCTCCCGCCGCAATGGCGAGACCGGCATTGCGGGCGCTGCAGAGACCGCCGTTCGACTTGTGGACGACCTTGACCCGGGCGTCCGTCGATGCGTAGCCCTCGCACAATGCGGGACTGCCATCGGAGGATCCGTCATCGACCAGCACCACCTCGAAATCGCTAAAGCCTTGGCCAAGAACGCTCTCCACGCAGCGTGGGAGCCACGGCTCGACGTTGTATACGGGTATCACAACGGAAAACACCGGCATCGCTAAAGAACACCACCAATCGCGAACGAGTCCCCGCATGGGACGCTGTACAAACAAATAGAAGTCAACGACATCAGATCACGCCCCCCCTGTGCCGCGCTCCGTCAGATGGAAGGCGAACAAGGGACAAAGCAAAGACCCCAATCCCGTGAAGGACCCATGCGACCAGAACGGTTCCCGCAACCGAGAACGCGATGAATGGCCCCGACGAGAGCCCCCCCCTGTAATTTCGGAAACGAGGGAGAATACCGTCCCGTGCACGAGGTAAACCTCGTAAGAGATCGACCCAAGGATGGCGTTCAACCTGCTTCCCAGCGAAAGCAGGGAGTCAACGACCAGCATGAGCATGACGAGCGCCATGCCGAGCAGAATCTTGAGCAGGTAGTCGCCGAAGAAAGGCACGCCCTTGCACTTGAGATAAAGGAACCCGATAAGGACAGAAGCCGCTGTTGTCAACGCGAGACTGGCAACAGGCCTGCAACGAAGGGCATCGCAAAGGTGATCCTTGTTCCGCGAGAGCAAGATGCCCCACGCAAACCCCCATATCTCCGTCGGCCAACGGTAAATCGGGCTCAAATCCCCAGCGACATAGCCAACGACGCTCAAAAGTGCCACGCAACCGACGGTAAGGAGGTCCTTGCGAGCTTTGTCGACAGGAAGGAACTTGTTGGTCGCCCAGAAGGCAAGGTAGCAGAGCAGCAGCCAGACGACCCAGTTATCGACCCTGAGCAGGGTGAGAATCGAATCCGGACTCCCGAAGGCATAGCTCTCCACAAGCTTCAGCACATTGACGAGCAGACACGGGACGAGAATCTTCGGAAGCCTCCTGATCCAGAAGCCGTCCAGCGCCCGGACCCCTCTCGACGCAAGGCCGAGCGAAAGCCCATAAGCCGAGGTCATGAAGAAGAAGGTGACCCCGATGTAGGCGAAGCTGCCCACCGCGTCTTGAATCGGGTTCTGATAAGCGACAGGAACATGCACAAGGATGATGACGAGGCACCAGAAGCCACGAAGGGCGTTGGACTCCTCCTTGCTGAAGAAATCCTCCCTAGCAGGATGGCGCCGAGCGCCTCCGACGCCCACCGCCGCGATGAGCGCCAGGACGAGCCCCATGCATATGAGGTCGAGCGGGGCCACCTACAGCGCCTCCTCGGTCTCGTACACGTGGGCGTCGGCTCGGCTCGCGTCGGAGAGGCCGTCGTTGATCGCGGCGTGCATGTCGCAGGTGGAAAGAGCGTCCAGCTCCTCCTTCGTCACCTTGCCCGACTCGTAGTCGCGCACGATGGGGAGCTCGTGCATGTCGAACTTCTTGCCGGGCTTGAGCTTGTGCGCCAGCACCCACGACGCGGGTTTCCAGATGTACTTGTGCATGGCCGGAGACACGGAGCCGATCATCCAGCAGTTGCGGTCGCAGTGGCGCACGCAGCCGCGTACCTTCTCGGCCTGGGCGCTCCCCCACAGCTCATCCCAGGACTCGTCGTTAAGGTTGCCCATAACGAGCTTCTCCTTGGTGCCGTTGCAGGGCATTACGTCGCCGTAGGGGTCGATGAAGAACGTGTCGAACGCCATATCGCACGGGAGCAGGCGCTTCTGCCCATAGATGTAGTTGATGAGGCCCATGTTGAAGTACGCGCGGAACCACTTCTTGGGCTCGTTGGACTTGAGGAGCTCGTTTACCAGGTCCTCGAAGTTCTGGGCCACCATGGGACGGTCCTTGATGATGTTCTTCGCCTCGACAAAGTAGAAGCTGTTGTGCAGGCTGGCGGTGGCGAACTCCATGCCGAGCTCGTCGGAAAGCTTGTACAGCTGCACCAAGTCCGCAGCGTTGCGATCCTGCACCGTCATGCCAAAGCCCACGTCCGGGTGCTTCATTTCCACAAGCTTCTTGAGCGTCTCGTAGCCGCGGTTGAAGCCATCCTGGAGACCACGGATTTCATCGTTGGTCTGCTGCAAGCCCTCGATGGAGATGCGGATTCCCACCTGGGGGAATTCCTCGGCAAGAGCGATGATGCGATCCGTAAAGAAGCCATTGGTGGAAATGACGATACGGTCGGACTTCTTGTACAGCTCGCGCACGATATCTGCAAGGTCGGTCCTGATAAAGGGCTCACCACCGGTGATGTTGGTGAAGTACATACGTGGGAGCTTCTTGATCACGTCGAGGGAGAGCTCCTCCTCCGGACGGCTGGGAGCCTTGTAGCGGTTGCACATGGTGCAACGCGCGTTGCAGCGGTACGTTACGATTACGGTTCCGTTGAGTTTCTTCTCGGCCATCTAGCGGACCTCCTTGGTCTGTTCGTAAAGTTCAAGGGTCCGCGCGACGACGCGGTCCCAGTCGTATTCGGTATTTGCGCGCTCGCGGGCAGCGTCGCCCAGGGCGCTGACTCGGGCAGGGTCAGCCAGTAGAGACGCGAGTACATCACGAAGCGCGGCGGCGTCGTCGCGCGGGAACGTGACGCCGCAGCCCGCAAGCACGTCGGCACATTCGGGAATATCCGAGGTCACGCAGGCGCAGCCGTGGCTCATCGCTTCAAGCAGGCTCATGGGCATGCCCTCCACGTCGGAGGGGAGCACATAGCAGTATGCGTTGGAGTAGAGCTCGGTCAGGACATCGCCCTCGACGTGCCCCGTGAAGAGCACGCGTGGATCCTCGGTCCCGGCCTTTCTGAGCGCTGCCATGTAGTCACCCGTGTCGGACGAGTCACCCGCTATCACGAGGCGCTTGTCAGCGTCCAGCCCCCGGAAGGCCTCCACCAGCAGCTCTGGCCTCTTCTCGGGCACAATGCGGCCGAGGTAGAGGACGTAGGAGCTCGCCGTGAGCCCCCAGCGCTCGGCAATCTCCTTGGCCGGCAGGTCCGACTCGGGCGTTATGCCGTTGGGGATGAGCGCCGCTTCGCGTCCGTAGGCTTCCTTGAAGTAGTCTTGGTTGCCGCGAGAGAGAACAACCAGGCCGTCGGCGTACTTGGCAGCCGTCGCCTCCCCGTGCTTGATGTACTTGGAGGCGAGCCCACCCCACTTGGCACGCTGCCAATCCAGGCCGTGGATTGTGGCCACGGTGCACACACCGGCCTTGTGGGCCTTCTTCAGCGGCACGCAGGGGCCCTCGGCGTGGTAGTGGATGACGTCGAGGTTGCCGGCGAGCGCCGCATTGGTGGCCGCGAAGCTGCTCGTGAGCGCCGCGAAGCCCTTCAAGTCCACGGCCTTCACCGGCACCACGCGGTAGCCGTCGCGCTCGTAGGGCTCCGTGGGCATGCCGGCGCCCATGCGGTCGTAGCAGGTGACCTCGTGCCCAAGCGCCGCCATCCTCTTGGCGAGCTCACCCACGACGACCTCGATGCCGCCCTCGCGCGAGCCCGTACGCTTCTGTCCAATCATGGCAATTCGCATCAGGCCGCCCCGTCCCCGGAGAGCATCGCTTTGATGGTCCCGAATATCAGCCGGAAGTCCTGCTTCAGGCTCCGGTTCTGTATGTAGTGGAGGTCAAGACCCACCATCTCCTCGAACCCAAGGTAGCTTCGGCCCTTGACTTGCCAGGGGCCGCCGCAGCCGGGCTTCACGGCCAGGCGCTTCATGGCCCGCTCGTCGTAGAGGGCCACCTCGCGCGGGAGGCCGGGGCGCGGGCCGATGAGGCTCATGTCGCCCAGGAAGACGTTCACGAGCTGAGGCAGTTCGTCGATTGAGTGCTTTCGGATGAAGTTCCCCACGCCGGGGATGATGCGCGGGTCGTCCAGGATCTTAAACATCGGCCCGCTCGCCTCATTCTGGGCCTGCAGCTCGGCCAGCATCTGGTCGGCGTTGGGCACCATGGAGCGGAACTTGTACATCTTGAAGGCGTGGAAGCTGCCGTCCCTGTTCACCCGCCCGATGCGCCACTGCGAGTAGATGGGGCTCGCGCCCGGGCTCTTGATGCAGATGATGGCGCACAGCACGGCAGAGGGAATCGCCAGCACGGCGATAGCCGCACCGGTCGCGCAGATGTCGAAGGCGCGCTTGACAGTGCGGTAGCCACGCCGCGTATAGAGCGGCTCGATCCCCGAGTTTCGAGCCATAAGGATGCGCAGGGCCTCCTCGTTGGTGAGGTACTCCCCTTCGCCCCAGGGCCCGGCGTTCGCGGGTATCGGGATCTCAGGCTCAGGCCCCTGCGGATAGCCGCCGACAACGGTGCCGGAAGAGACCCCAGCACCCGCCGCGCCCTCGCGCCGGTCCATAGCCTGGGCAATGAGCGCCGCCCCCACGGGCGCATTGCTTTCTGTTACTTCTTTAGCAGCCACAGTCAAACTTACGTCCCTGTCCCCCAGGGATCCCCCAATCGATAAATTCAAAAAAGCGAACGAGTAGCCGATGCAACGTCTTCCCTACGTTTTGCTGGGAACGTCCAACGGAAGCAGCTCCCTAAATGCGGAGTCGCCTTCGCCCACGTCCACCAGGCACCAGCGCTTATGACGGTCGATCTTCATTACACGGGCCTCTTGCCCCACCAAGGGCCCCTGCTCTATGTGCAGCACGCCGTCTTCTATGCGGGCCACGCTGTTGCGCACCACGCCGTCGTCGTCGAGCACGCTGCGGTACCAGTCCTGCGCATCGTCCGGCATGGGCGCATAGGCCCGCTCCCTGCTGCCAGCAATGCGGCAGCCAAAGCTCAACTGGGCCAAAGCCCTATCGAGCAGGGCGGCATCGCGCGTGGCGACGAAGAAGTATTCCTTGTACATAGGTTTGGTTTGGAGCGACCAGGCGCCGTCCCGCTTAAACCAGAACTCCTTTTGCATCACAAAAGCGTCCTGCATCAGCTCGTGCGGGATTATGCGGCGGACTTTTTCACAGGTCTCGCGCTCTTTACCATGGAGAGTGTGGACCAGATACCAGCGGACGCGGCCATGCTGGCTGTTGGTAGTGGCGCCACTAAAGGCGCCGGGCAGCTGCTCTTGGCGCCGCATTGTCTGTTCCATCTCTCGCCCCCTTAACTTGCATCCGCGACACACGCGGATGCAGGGGCGTTAAGAACAGGCTTCTCGCTCGCAGCTAGGCGCAGTCGCAAAAGTACAGGTTTTTGTA
>ERZ1673749.1332-NODE-1332-length-17406-cov-4.360786_pt1 | contig 17406 bp, 13 predicted proteins | sample MGYA00580204_ERZ1673749 | MGnify/ENA primary metagenome ERZ1673749 (study PRJEB41218, sample SAMN15661745) | gut metagenome | host: Homo sapiens | place: Canada: London | collected 2015-08-20/2019-03-30 | study: EMG produced TPA metagenomics assembly of...
AACTGCCAATGTTCGACCGATTCCTATTAGATTGGGTGTTGAGAGTTTCCTGCCCAGGGCTTGACCCAACCCGTTCGAGCTCACCACCTTGTGGTGAGTGGGTTGATGGACCACCAATTGGTTTCGAAAAGCATTGACTACGCCTCGCAACGTAAAACTAAGTAGTATCACACCAAGAACAGCATCGGACTGATGCAAACTAATCGGATTATAGCCCAGACGCTTATGTTCGAGGTTCCTAAGCTATATCCGATTGGCATTAAACAGCTGCCCCTGAGCCGAGGAGGACATCTATGGCACGTCTCTATCAATCAAACATAAAGAAATCAACAATCGATAAACTTAGGAATCGGGTCTCCGAGAAAGGGTACGACTATTACCTATACCAAATGCGGATTGTGAAACTCCGCGGGTTAGAAGATACGGAGATCTCTTTTGATTTCCCAGTTACCGCTATTGTCGGACCAAACGGATCTGGAAAATCAACGGTACTCGGTGCAGCAGGTCTAACTAGTAAGCATATTAAGCCTCGAGTATTTTTTGCGAGATCGGGAAAATACGATGACTCGATGAAGAACTGGAAAATTGAATACCAACTTTCAACAGGAAAAGCCGGCCGAACTTCAACCTCTAGCCAAACCGCATCATACAGGCAATCAAAATGGAACCGCGGTGCTACAAACCGCCCCATTGTTAATATTGGCGTCACGCGAACCATCCCAGCCAGTGAACGGAGCAATCTGGCGCCATTTATTGGATCGAAATTCGTTGGTAAGACGGAAGAAGGACTTTCTGCGGCCGTACGAGAAGAAGTGGCAGCAATTCTCGGAAAGAATGCCGACGATTACATTCGTGTTTCAAATGGTGCCACAACACATAAAGATCGAGCTTCTGGAAAAGCCATTTACGCGGCCTCTTCCCCCAATTCTGCGAACGAAAACTACTCTGAATTTCATTTCGGGGCCGGTGAGGCCTCAATCATCTCGATCGTCGACGAGATTGAGGCTGTCAAGAATAATGCTTTGATATTAATCGAGGAAATTGAAAATGGCCTACATCCAGTCGCTACAAGAAACTTGGTTGAGTACCTTATTCGTGCCGCTGAACGAAAAAATCTGCAGATTCTATTCTCAACTCACTCGAACGACGCGCTACGCCCTTTACCGAATGATGCCGTATGGTACGCAAGTTCAAACCAGCTATACCAGGGAAAATTGGATGTTGCCTCCCTCAGAGTGCTCACTGGAGAAGTTTCGACTTCTCTAGCAATTCTAACCGAAGACCATTTTGCTAAGGTATTAGTAGAGGGAATACTGAGACAGTATCGCATACGCGACTACTTGGGCGACATTTTTATGCCTGATTTAGACGTAATCGAAGTTCACGCGGTGAGCGGAGAAGCACAGGTCCGCCAACAGACCAAAATCCTCACCGCATCACCAGTAGTTGAGTACCCAGTTATAGGCTTCCTCGACGGTGACGTGAGATCCCGAGAGGATATTGCCAATCCGGTCCGAGAATGGAACCACAAATTCTCTCCCGAGAGAATTGATTGCTATCCTGACGATTCCATTAAATGGTCACATCTCGGATTTCTACCGGGCGACGCGGATCCTGAACGAATTGTCTTTGACAAAATTGTTAACAGCTTCAACAACAATGGCTCCAGTCCGAACGAAGAGAACTTTTTAGCAAAAGTAACTCAGGGGCTGGGGCTTCCAGCTGATCAGCAGGGTCGCGTACGCGAAATATGCCAGCAACTGCAATTACAGACCCAAGACTTCCACTACATCTTTTCTCGCCTAGGCGAAAAACTAAATTTCATCGCCGAACCGGTTGTTCAGAATGCCTTTATCTCAGCGTGGTGCGAATGCTCACAAGAGGAAATCAACGATTTCCTCAGGCCAATCAAGGACTTCATCCCCAAAACTCCTACCGAATCGTAGATCAATTCGATAGCGCCAGAAAGCAACCTGACTATGGACAATTGAAGCTAGGAGCAGCAGCGTTATTTTCGGCCAGCACGGAATTGCGCGGCTCTCTTGGTTTTCAAGTAACGGATTGACCACTTAACCGGCCCGTATCCCCGTCCCACAAAATGAAAAGACCCTCACCGGCCAGTAGCCACGATGAGGGCCGAGCAGCAAATTTTGCGTATGACTCGAAGCTGCTCCAGACACAAATTATTCCCTACCTAACGGAAGTTAGTCAATAGATCTCGGGCAGAGTGGCCCTCGATTAGATGGGAAAACTCCGCGGTAGTTCTTGCACCTCCTAAGTCATTGCATCCGAGCAAGGAGTTACCAAAGAGACGGCGCCCCTCGGAGACCTTGTTAACAGTAACGCGCAGTCCCACAGTAGAGGTGAAGATCGGCGCTGCGCCAAGATGAGACCTTCTGCCAACCAGCGGACTAAGGCGTGTCAGATGCGAGTTTTTGGTACCGGTGTTCCGGAGACCCGGTACTGCCGGGTTCCGGGTAGTTGGTACCGGGGCCGGGCCGACGGAGTCGGCCCGGACCGTTAGTCTTAGTCGTCTGGGGTGGTCGGGGCGGTGGCTTTGCGCATGTCGAAGTCTCCGATATAGATTCGGTGGCCGTTGTTGAGGCGGCTGACGAGTGAATCGGCTCCGACTCTGTCTGGCAGTGTTTCAACCCAGTAGGCAGCAGCTGATTGGGAGGAGATCAGTGTTGGGAGCCGGCCGTCGCGGTCGAATATGATCTTGGTTAGGTCTTCTTGCCCGCGCTGGTTGATGCTGATGGTCATAAAGTCGTCGATGATAAGGACATCGACGTTGATCAGTTTCCGCATCTTGTCGAGGTAGTTTTGGTCAGTCGGTGAGAAGACCGCCAGCATGTCTACAAGTTGATCCAGCCGGTAGTACGCCACGGAATATCCAGCCTTGCATGCGGCGACGCCGATGGCGCAGGCAATGTATGTCTTGCCTGTTCCGGTTGGTGCGAGGATGTGAATGTTGGTCGGGTTTTCCCGCCAGTTGGTCGCTGCGATTCGTTTCAGCTGGCGCATGTTGATGCCGCGTTGTTCTGCCCGGGTGACTTCAGCCAGGCTTGCATCCGGGTATCGGAATTTAGCCTGGGTTATAGCCTTGGCAATGTTGCGTTGTTGGCGTTGTGTGTAGGCTTCTTCGACTGCGGCGAGGAAGATGTCTTCTGGTAGCGCATCCGCATATGGGGGGCCTCGTCGTTGACAACCTCGTAGAAGATGTCAGCGAAGGTTGATACGCGAAGCTTGCGCATTTTCGCCCGCACAATCTCGTCATCGATGCTGCTCATGATTTTTCACACTCCTTCTAGTTTTCGTAGTGATCAGCAGGCCGGATAAAGACGGCATCGGCCACCTCACCGGTAAGCGGGGTACTTGGGCGTGGGTGGCGCTTGGCCACAGGCTGTGTTTTTAGCCCTGGTTCCCCGGGATGTTGTTGGGCGTGGGAAATGTCAGTCTGGAGGCGTTTGATCACTGCCATCGTTGGGGCCAGCTTTTTGTCCACGACCTGCTGGCATGCAGGTTCCAGGGTGGCTTTGTTGTGCTTTTTGCCCAGGTTGGCCAGCACGTTGCGTGCCTGGATGAGTCCGCGGGGTACGGCGGCACTATTGCGGTCGAGGATCATCGCTATGACTGCGTGCGTTGCTGCCCCAAACGACGAAGCCCAAGCCAAAAGCTCATCACGGGTAAGCGCCTTGTGGCCTTCATCATCGCCACGCGGTGCATGCTGAGGGTTGGTGGAATACCGGTATTTGAATCCGTGCAGGCGCGTGTGTTCAGCAACAAGCTGCTCCCCGCTGAAGATACTCACCAGTTGCGGGGTGAGCCTGACTGTTACTGATTCTCCTACCAGCTGAAATGGCACTGAGTAGTACTGGTAGTCACAGGTGATGTGCCAGTTGCGATCGACTTTGAGCCGCTTATAAGACACTTGTGTAAACGGCGTCGGCGGAAGATCCCGCATCACTGGTGCTTCTTCTTGATCAAAGCGCATGCGCCGTGTTGAGCCATCAGGCCGCGTCATTGCACTGTTGATATCAGCAAGACGCTCCGCGATCGCCTCATTGAGTTCATCGAGGTTGCAAAAGACCTCGTTGCTGAAGTAACCCAGGATTTTGGTGTAAGCGATTTTCACGGCACGCTCTACCGCTGCCTTGTCACGAGGCCTGCCGGGCCTAGTCGGCACAATCGTGACCCCGTAATAGTCGGCAAACGCTGCGTAACGATCAGTGACCATCCGGTATGTAGAGTTCTTCTTCGGCCGATAAGTCGCCGTAGAAGCATTATCTGGCACGATGACCGCTGGTACTTTGCCAAGATAGTTCAACGCCTTAACATGGCACTCAATCCACGACGGCATCTTCTCGTTCGCAGCGGCCGTGACGTACATCAGCCCTGAGTATGGGCTGACCGCGACGAACAATGACGCCTTGAACGCTGTATCACCACTGGCCTGATCTACTACAGGCACTTTGTCACCGGCCCAGTCAACGTAAAGCTCTTGGCCTGGCTCATGGGTGATAACCTCGACGAGATCATTGGCACGGAGAAACTCATTGAGCCCACTGCAGAACTGGGAGTACTGGTACTTTGTCTTATCCGTCGGACACGGCTGCGACACGTAGTCCATCCACAGCTTATGCCTGGTCACATGCTTTGTACTTTTCAGCTTGCGTGCAAGAGCCTGAAAATCAGGCTGGTCGTAGGACAACGACCGCTTACTCCGGCCGTCGCTGAATCGACCATCGAACCATCCCGGTGGAAGTTGACGGAAACGCTCTAGAGTTAGTTCCTCATCGTTGATGACTTTCTTTGCTCGGGATACTTCCCGTCGTGAACATCCCAATGCGTGAGTGATCTGCGCGTAGCTAGCACCATCAAGGCACATCGCGATGATCTGTTTGAAGTTAGCCACAAGGACCAGCTCCTTCCAAGTAGAAGTTGACGCAACACCACCGGATCGTGGTGCCGCCAACATCAACTATGAAAGAAAACCCCCTTGCAGTACCGGGTACGTGGAACACCGGTACCAACTACGCGGACTCGCGGTACCAACTACCCCGAATCGACAAGGCGTTCGCGCTTTACCTCATCTGAGACTGACAGTAGCGAAAATTACCAGCTTCGCGACTTCTATCCCCGCAGCCCATAAGACAGAGAACACAACGAGGGCTACTCAAAAACCTCTGTAAATTCGGCTAATGCAGCTACTCCTACGCTTAACGGAAACTACCTTATTCCTCGAGGGCTTGAGCTAACCCAACTCGGGCCGATACTTCTCCATAATTTCCTCTAAGTCATGAAACAACGCTGGCCCATACTTTGGATGCCGAAGACCGAACTCTACGCTCGCCGGAATGAAGCCGGCGGGGTTTCCAAGATCATGGCGAATTCCATTATGCACCACTACATGCACAGGATGCCCTTCAGAAATGAGCAAGTCGATTGCATCCGTCAACTGCAGCTCCCCGCCCTTGCCGGGTTCAATCCGGCGCAAGGCGCCAAAGATCTTTCGGTCCAACAGGTAACGTCCAGTAGCTACAAGGTTCGATGGCGCATCCTCGGCCGCAGGCTTTTCCACCATCCCGATGACCTTCATGACGCCTTCTTCGTCCGTGTCCTCTACATCGAAAACGCCATAGTTCGACACATGCGAGGGCTCTACTTCCACCGCCAGCAGCACTGAACCACCGTGTCGTTGACGCACACGAATCATTTCATTCATCGCAGCAGTAGGCTCGATGACGTCATCAGGAAGCATGACTGCAAAGAAGTCTTCATCATCATCCAGCACTGATTCAGCCAGACCAACAGCATGCCCCAACCCCAAAGGCTTCTCTTGGGTTACAGAGACTGGGTGAATAATCTGCGCTGCTCGTTCTACTTTCGCTGCCTGTTCGCTCTTCCCCCGCGCTCGCAGGATCTCAACCAAGTCGGGAAACTCATCGAAATGACGTAGTACTTCTTGTTTACTTGGCGACGTCACGATTGCCAACCTAGTAGCCCCTGCCGCGGCCGCCTCCTCCGCAATCATTTCAATGCCAGGTGTATCGACGACTGGAAGGAGCTCCTTCGGAACAGTCTTCGTAGCAGGAAGAAAACGTGTGCCCATGCCCGCGGCGGGAACAACGACAGATTTAAACATCAGGTCTCCAGAAGCTAGTTAGGATAATGGATTGAATACGCTGTATTAATCCCTAGCGTAAATATCCGCGGTCACGATAGGTGCTCCTGAAGACTTCAAGATATCATCCATACGATTAGCTAGGATAACGTCTGCTTCGTCCGCAAATTCACCGAAATCGTTAACTACGGGAATTCCGTCAAAGTCTTCGCCGTCCAGGGTAGGCTCAAAAATAACAATTTTTACACCATTGTTTTGCAAAATGCTCATGACGTCCTGAATCGCAGAGGACCTGAAATTATCCGATCCAGACTTCATAGTGAGCCTATATATGCCCACGGTAGAAGGCCTCTTCTTCAAAATCTGTTCAGCAACAAACTCTTTGCGCAATGAGTTAGATTCGACAATTGCGGAAATCAGGGTCTGGGGAATTCCCTTGTAATTTGCTAGCAACTGCCTAGTGTCTTTAGGCAAACAATACCCACCATAACCGAAACTCGGATTGTTATAGTGGGATCCGATTCGCGGATCTAATGACACGCCGTCGATAATGTGCTTCGTATTCAGCCCGTGCGTCGTGGCGTAGGTATCAAGCTCATTGAAATACGCGACGCGCATTGCCAAGTAGGTATTCGAGAACAGTTTGACTGCCTCAGCCTCAGTCGTGTTGATGATTAGAGTCGGCACGTCGGGTTCCAACGAGCTCGCAGCCAACAGCGCTGCAAATTCAGCCGCCTCCTCAGCATGTGATGACGCGCAAATAATACGCGAGGGATGCTGATTATCGTAAAGTGCTCGCCCTTCCCTAAGGAATTCAGGGCTGAACACCAACTTCATTGAAGGGTGAACCGCCTCCATACGCTCGGTGAAGCCAATAGGGATGGTCGACTTGATAACGGTAGTTACCGTAGGAGCAAGAAATTCGATCTGGTTTAGAACGTCTTCAACACTGCTTGTGTTGAAAAAATCATTATCAACATCGTAGTCAGTAGGCGTCGCAATAATCGCAAAATGCGCCCCCGCCAGTGCTTCTTTAGCGTTCGTAACGGCAGAAAGATGCAGATCGCCTTCCCTAAATGCTTCTTCGATCTCTGGATCCGCAATTGGCGACTTTCGACGGTTTACAAGCTGTACCTTACTTTCGTCAATGTCAACGGCACACACTTCGTGGTCCTTCGCCAACAGGACCGCATTCGCGAGTCCTACGTATCCTAGACCAAATACTGCAATCTTCATTTTCCCAGATCTCTATTTCTGATATCCAATACAAGCGAATCACTTTTGCTATCGGCAGCAAAGCACCGATAAGAAAAAAACCCTGATAGGACTATATGCTCAACCACCACATGCTACAAATCAGACACCTGCTTTCCAGTGCTACTTCTTTGACTCCGCCGGCGCAATTCGAGGTAGCTTCTCCGGGGTTGGCCCACCGTTAAAGACATTGTTGTAGCAATTGGAGATATGTCCCACGTCCAAAGCCTGAACTCCGACTTCCGAAAGCTTAGACGCTAAGACTGTAGCAGCAGCACCAAGTGAGATCAGTACCAATGAATCTTTGCGCCCTTTTAGTTCGCCGACAAGCCGAGGCACATCCTTGAAAGCATTAACCGGTTCCGATTCTATGAGCTCAACACTCTTAACATTGTCGAAAAGCTCAGGGACAAGCTCAAACCGTGAACGACGTCCAGCCACGATAACCACTTTCCTCCCCTCCCAAACGGACCTCCAAGAATCCACTAGTCCTCGCTTTTCTTTCCAAAAAGCGGCGGAACGAGTTACATAAGCAGATCCATAGACCGTCGCCTGTTGCGGAATCAGCTCTCGCATATGCGGCCAGACTTCCACGAAGACCTTGTCCCAGTGTTCATTTCGCCAAAACGGAGACATTCCCACTAAGAGTTCTTCATTGAGATTTAAAAGGATTCTATCCAATTCTTTCCGAAGCTTTGGACTATTCTCCTGAAAACCAAGAGCAAAATCAGCCTTTGAAGCGAGAAGCATTTCGCCATCACCAAATCGGGCAAAGCTCAAGCCCTCATCACGGATCTTCGATAGTGTTTCCGTGTACCCTAGAGTGCTTTTCCCGATCCAAGATTCGAATTCATTTCTCCACCGCTTTGTCAGTGAACTATCCTGTGGGACGTAGGTATCGCTTTTGCTCATCTAGTTTCCTCCTACGGAGATTGAATAGGTTCCCTTAGTCAATCGCTCAACTTCTCCATACAAGATGACGGTTGTCACATATCCCAAGACTGGGGCAAACTCTTGATTACCAATTAGCACTTCAGATAGGCACTCATCCGCCTTTTCCAAGAAGGTGGGGGGAAGTAAGCCCATCACTTTTGATTTAGCACGATAATACATTTCGGCCAACCGATCGTGCTGTCGGGTGTCCAGACTCGGGGATCGCTCTGGAATTTCGGATGGCGCACCGTAAACCTTTCCAGATTGAATGTATTCCTGCCTAATAGGCACGATTGTCAATGCTGACTTCTGCGTATCTGTCCAGTTTTTACTGGGCTTGTCAAATTCAAATTCTGCCAATTCCGAGTCGAGGCTAAACATTGCGTCAGCATAGAACTGTGTCCGTTCTATTGCAGTAATTGGCAACAGAGTAGCTGCCTGGTAGAAAGCACGTGAGCTAAGAGGTGATAAGGCGGCTCCTCTCAATTCAGGTCGACCGCCGTGAATTCGACTGCGGAATAAATTGTAATGTCGGACTCGAAGGTCACCGCTTTCAGAGACTTCCGCAAGTGATTCCAATGCGGCCTTCTCTAGGCCAACAATCGCATCGTCAGAAATCCACTGAGTACGATTTGCCGTCATTTCTTCTCGCAAGGAGGAATTTGTAAAAACACGCCGATACGCAGGAGCACAACCATTTAAGGCAATTTCTCCACTGGCCGGCAAGACCGGATAAAACGTGCTGTACACTCCCAAGTCATTGCGACGCCATAGCTCAATTGCATAGTCGACGTCGGCTTCAACCCTTCTCTTGGCTGGCTTGTTCAGTGTAACGCCGTAGCGCTTCGCAATTTTACTGGCTACTGCATAGTCTTGCTTCCAGCTAACCTGGCTCTTAATACGAACAGCATTGTCAAGGGATAAGTCACTTCCTGCTGCATTTAGCAGAGCACCAAAAATGAGTCTGGAATCTTGTCCGCCCGTCAGATCACTCGACACAGGTATTTCAGACTCGAGGAGCGTCCGCAACCTCGAACACATTTCTTCAAGCGCAAACTGCAATCCATCGCTGTAACTCAGGTTCGGTGTCGCGAGAGCTCGGCTCATTACTTTCAGCTGCTTCTTGCGGTCGATTTCCACGACCTGCTGCGCGGGAACTAACGAAATCTCATTGAATACAGTCCGAAAAGAAGTCAACTGACCGCCGATCATCGCGTTTCCTCGCAAAAACCACGACTGCAGTTGCGTGAAATCTTTTGTTAGGCGCCATCCACAGCTCGCCACGTATTCGGCTAAGCCCATCAAAGACCGCCCAACGGCCCAATCTTCTCCCGCCCGATATAGGTAAACTTTTCCAAACCCGAAGAAATCGGTTCCAATTGAGACCTTCTCGGAATCGGAAAGCACGGCTACATACGCGCCATCCTCCCCCAAATCCAACCTAGGAGTCGTACCCCCCTCACCGTCGCAAAAGTAAAGATCCGAGCCAACCCAAGCATAGCCGTAACACGCTGATTTGGGGAAAGGCAGATTTGACGCAGCTAGAATCAGATTGTCTTTCATACCCAAATACTAACGCAAGAAAAGTCGACATCCATTTCGAACCGCGTACCACAAAGCAGGAAGCGCAATTGAACAGGCATTTACCAATTCGCATAGACTACGCTGCTATCGTAGTTGCAAGGCATGCACAGCCCCTCCACGGTTCGTCGGGCGAAAAGTAGAGTTCTGCATAATCTCGAGTGACATGACGTTTAGGTCTTAGTCTCAAACTGCCAACTGGAATGAGTTCTAACAAACGATGAAGGAATCAGAAGATCGTCAAAGCGTCCTCAACCTAGTGGACGCCTCAAACCTTCGAGATCTTAATGCAAGGTTTAGTTTCGTTAGCTACTGCACCAAGCTTTGGCAAAGAAGGAGCTTCATCAACGCTGATGCTCGCAGTCGAGCATTGAGCTCTGGGCGAGAGACATTCCTAGGCAATGTCTGGATCCTTCTCAACCCGCTCCTACAAGTACTCTTGTATGTACTTGTCTTTGGAATTGTCCTAAAAACCAATCGGGGTATTGAAAACTTCGTCGGCTTCTTGGTTATCGGAGTAACCTTCTTTGGCTTCATTACTCAAGGACTCACTTCTGGCTCAGGACTTCTGCAGTCGTCAAAGTCGATGATAACGAGCTTCAGTTTCCCAAAGGCTGCTGTACCTCTATCGCGATCATTAAGAAACTGCTACGACACTATTGTTCCAGCACTAGTAGCAATTGTTATCGCCTTGGCATTTGAGCCAAGTTTCAAGATTTCGTGGACACTATTGCTAACAATTCCCATTTTTTGCCTAATGGCCATTTTTTCTACAGGCCTGATGCTGATTGCAGCAAGAATGACCACATTCATACCAGATACAAAAAGCCTTTTTAACCTAGTAAATCGAGGACTGTTTTTCCTATCGGGGATTTTCTTTTCCGTTGAACGGTTTGACGGACACATCGTTGTACAAAATGTCATGACCTATAACCCTGTGTACCAGTACCTAACGGCAATGCGCGAGGTTGTGATGTCCCAATCCTCGCTCTCTCCCGGAAGCTGGGCGTATATAACCGTATGGTCAGTCACAACTTTCATTCTTGGATTAGTTTACTTCTGGGGAGGCGAAGAACGATATGTTAACCATCTCTAATCCAACTATTGTCGCACGAAACGTGACCAAAGAATACCGTCCTCGAAAAACTCTCTTTGGCAAATCCCCGGCACCGGTTACCGCGCTCGATGACGTTTCGCTCGTTGCTTCAAAAGGTGAATCGATCGGGCTAGTCGGTAAGAATGGTTCAGGAAAGTCCACCCTACTCAAGCTAATCGCGGGTGGCGAAAGGCCGACTAGTGGTGAGGTACGGGTGTCGTCCCAACCGACCTTGCTTGGGGTTTCAGCAGCATTACAATCACAACTCTCGGGCATTAAGAATATTGAGCTCGGACTATTGGCAATGGGACTTTCACGAACTGAAGTTAAAGCACTTTCCCCGCAAGTAGCTGAATGGTCTGACATTGGAGACGCTATTGAACGCCCCATGAAGACATACTCCAGCGGCATGCAATCACGACTTAAATTTGCAATTTCTACCGCAGTCAAACAAGAAATCTTGCTGGTAGACGAAGCTCTCTCGACCGGTGACGCAACTTTTAAACAAAAAGCCCAGGAGAGGATGGAGGACTTCATTGACGGTGCCGGTACTGTTTTTCTAGTGGCTCACTCCTCCAGAACGATTGCGCAATACTGTTCTCGAGCTATTTGGCTGCACAAAGGTGAAATAATTAATGATGGTCCTTGCGAGGTAGTGAACCGCCAATACGACCACTGGAGTCGCCTTGTATCTATGCGGGAATACGGGAAAGCAAGCGGATTTATAGTACGCATGAAACGTGAGAACCCGAAAAACAGAGTTATATTCGATACGGAGGCAGCGAAGTTTATGGCCAGAGACTGACCATTATCGTTGGGGTCTCTCTTGCCGTTTTCGTGTCGATTTGACACTCCTGTCTACTAAAGCGGTTCTTCACGATTTAGAGTGCGTTGATCTTCCTCTTACATGCGGTGGCTGTGCACCGGAGCAGTGGAGTTTTCACGTGCAGCCTGGTGGGGAATCCGACGACGGGAAGATCAACGAGTCGACGGGTGATGTGGTCGCGTAACTTTCCTGACTGTCCGCAGTCCGGGCACACGCCGACAACGGCTACTGGCGTAGCCTCCTCTGTGATGGTCAGCGGTCCGGTATCGGCAGCACTGGTGATGGCAAGCCCGATTTCCGGGGTACGGCAGATAGTGTCGGCAACGAGGTTTCCATTAGGCTTCACAATACGGGCCCCTGGTGGGTTTAGAGGGTTGTGTAGGAGCTTTCATCTTCACGCCCGGGCCCCTATATGTTGCGGTGACCCGCTGAACCCGTCGTTTTTCTACCTCACCCCGCTACACACTCTGAAACCGGTAAAGCCGCTTATGTATGAAAACAAGAAGTGCCGAGCCCGGGGATGTCAGCTTAGACTTCCTCAGACTCGACGCCAATGATGTTGGCTAAGAGTAGGGCGGACAAATTATGGAATTCGCGCTTAAACCAACGCCTACAACCTACCTCAGACTAACTACTCATCTGACTGTGCATAGTGACGCAGCCGCTCGGTAAACGAGTCGATGGAATACATTTCTTCGGCCTTCCTTCGGCCCTTTTCTACCTGTTCCCTATATAGTTCTGGATCTCCCCAGAATCGATCAACAATCGACTCAATCTCTTCCGGTGAACCGTAGACAGCGCCGTCACCGAAGTTTTTCTCCATATACGGTGGAAGAACGACTAGGCACCCATGAGCCATAGCTTCAACAATCGACATTCCAAAAGATTCGGTGAGCTTCTCAGAATGGAAGTAAGCCCAAAAATCTACATCTCTGAGAAATTCCGAAACTGGGATTTCGTCGAAATCGAGGACCTCAGCGCCTTCCTGCAGCAGATGCTGAGCACCCTTGGGTAAGTCGCTGATGCCACCCATTATGCGAACATCGAACTTCTCGTTTGAGGTGTATGCCTTCCCGAGTTCCTCGAGCTTCGACGGCCACTTCAGAGCAGAGTTTCGGGAGTGGCGTCCCAAAACTGGACGTGTACTGAAATTAGGTACGTGAAGGAGCTCTTCGTCTACCTCATGAGTGAAACCAGGCCAAAGTGTTTCTTCAAGCTCGCTCTTCCTAGCTACTCCCGAAGCCAGAGCAAATGTGACGCCGCTTTCAGCATGGAAATTGGGCTCGACTCCGAACAGTTTGACAGCGTTCTTCTTTACATCATCGAGATCGTAGGTAGCGCCCTTTCCACCATTCAAAATAGGCGGATGATTCACGACAATGTGTAGATGTTCGGCATGAACATTTGTGGAAAGGCTATCTGCAAATTGCAGAACTGAAGGATGTCGAACGACTAGGAGCGGAGTAGTAACTCGGTCATCCAATGTCAGCACCTCTACATTTTCATGAAGTGCCACTCGAGTAGTGCGTTTGGTGACAGCAGGCTTTCCTGCGTTTAGAGGCGACGCCAACAAGAGCATACCAACTCGCATTCCTTGGTTGGCGGCCGCTTCGACTTCATTTAGAGTCAACTGCGAAGTGCCACCGGGAAAGGCAAAGTCAGTTGCAAAAATGACGTCAAATTTCCCGTGATCCTTCTTTCGATTCGGATCAATCATGTTAAGCGGATGTGCAAATTCGACATCACCCCATGGCACGTCAGGATCTTTGTCTTCAAATGCATAACCATAGGAAGACTGGTAAAAAGTCCTGGCTGGGTCAATGTAACCGCGTGAAATCTCACCTGCGGTCAATGAATTACTATGCGCGCGGATAAAGGCAAGCGGCACATTCAGAACTGAAGGTATAGGTTTCCCTGTGGCCGCAACGACACGATCACGAAACTCAGCATCTGCTGACCTATTGATTGGATCAAAATCTCCGAAGTCCGTAAATACGGAGGCCCTATACATCAGTGATCCAAAATAGGGCTGATTGAACACCGGATTATTATTAATCCTAGTAAATGCCAGCTCCTCGGTTGCGCGAGCATGGTAGATGATGTTTCCTAATGCATCGGGAGTCGACATCAAATGTCCGACCTGTACTTGGATTTTCTCAGGGTGCGACCAGTCGTCATCATCGTGAACGGTTATGAACTCACCCCTTGCAACCTTTAGCGCTGTATTGCGGGCCTCATATGCACCCTTGTTGGCCCCTTGGTATATGACTTTCACCTCGGGATACTCCGCACAGATTTCTTTCAGCGTTTCTAGGTGCTCTTCATCGGATCCGTCGTCAATCACAATGATTTCGAGGTTCTTCCACGTCTGCTGCACGAGGGATTTTAGAGCAGTACCGATCAGCGAACCACGGTTATACGTCGGGACAAATACCGTAACGAGAGGACCCTCGACCGTACGCGGTTCGATTGTGGACTCAATCGAATCGAACGGAGTTTTACCGCTGTTTGGATTTATCTTAATAGGGCTCAACCCGTCCCTGGCAAAAACAGTATTTATCGAATCAGCCCAGCTATCCCAATTAGGATCGTCTACCAGTGCACGAGCATTTGCGGTCAATAGCGCGGTTTGCACGGGATCCTTCCGCCCTTGGGGAGAATCACGAAATACTCGCTGCGCAGCTCCTGCTCGTCCAAGTCCAGTTAGAACTTCAGCGTAGATATAAAAGTCGGTCTTACCGAGGGCCTTTACACCATGTATTCCCTTTACCGCGTTAAAAATTACCTCAGCGTCTTCAAGGTCTCCATAGCTCAATCGCTGATTTGCAACGATCCGCGCCAACGCGAGCAGAAGCTTTCTGTCCCAGTTTTTCGGTACGCTCGCATTCTTAAGCTTTCCGGCGCGGAGTGCACGAAGAATTCGAAGGACATCAGCGTAATCGTATTGAAGTGACGTAGCCGATCGTGCGAATACATCACGCATGTCTTCGCTCCTCGTACGAAGAGAAAAATGCTCCAATTTTCCGGGAGCCTTTTGAATTCGCTCTGCATATTCGAACTTTGGACCTACCCCACCTGCAAAAACCCGGGGATCCACCGAATTGGCGAAAGGATGAATCGCAGATCGCTGCGACTTGTCTCCAACAGTTGTGCCACTAACGACGGTTGGTTGGATAATTGCTTCGCCGTTCGAACCGCTATCGCCTTTAAGCTCACGGTAAGCGGCGCGAAGCCGGTTTCGAGAGCCAGCCAGCTGAGGTACGGCTTTCAGGATCTCCCTCTTGATTTTCCTCTTCGCTTTCATACTCAGTTCGTAGCGGTTTTGCACTAAAGAAACCTTTCATAGCAGAGAACTAGAACCATATAAGCATACCAAGTGCGCTGCTGAGAGTCATCACGGTTAACCGAAGTGACGCAGCATATTCACTAGCTGTTCATAAACAACCTGTACATCATATCTCTCTCGAACCCACCCCATAGCACCGCGATCAGGAATTGAAGGCGAATTAACGATTCTTTCGGTCATTTCTCCCAAAGATTCGCAAATCCAATCAGAGGGGTATAAATCTTCGCTCCCCTCCCATCGAAGTATCGATGGCACGGCCCCCGAAGCCGCTCCTTCAGCGAGACCAAGATGGAATGATTCATAGTCACTCAATGAAATGATATGACCAACGCCGGCATAGAAACTCGCCATTTCAGGACTAAATTTCGAGTAACCGACAGCATCTCGCCCAAGTAAGTCCTCGTCTGCTATCCGCTCATCTTGCCTTTTGAAGAACTCCATCTCGTCATCTCGAAGTCTCAGCCATTTAAGTTCCTCTGGCTGTTTCCCTTTTAAGACTAGACGGAAAGTTGGGTCTTTCTTTCTCAGCTCAGAAATCAAGTCCAATGCTAAGTCGAGCCTCTTTGCTTTTGGAACGTATCCAACCATCGCTATCGTCTTGTCAGCACTATGCAACTTCGGCTGTGCAAGGCTTCGAGTATCTACGGCATTCGGGATAACTACAGAATTTGACTCACCCACCATCCCCTTATTTATGGCCGCCCTCCGAAGATGCTCAGACACGAAGACAAAAGAATCGACCTTTTCTATCGGGACTTTTGCTAGATATCCTCCCCTAACTTCTTGAGCATGGACTCGAACTATTAGCCGTTGACTAGGCCGCTTATGACGTGCGTACCAAACAGCATTACCCAAACCCCATTCGCAAAAAATCACATCGGCATGCTGCAATTGATAAATCGAATGAAACCAATTATGCCTGGAATGCCGAAACCATTTGTCCGTTGTGACATTCCAGTTTTGCGCGCGTACATAGTTAATAAAACCGTTTATGAATTTAAAATCATGCCCCGCGAATAGTACATTTTTTTGTAACATTCTTTCCTTAATTAAACATCCCAGCCAAATCAATAAATTTCTGCGATGTTCTAATTTGGCTCAATTCATTACGGAATGCATCATGAGCCACTAAGCAAACCACACTGTCATTTTTACTAACATTTGGTACAGAATTAACCAAAGTACAGTTTGACCGCATTGTCTGTTCGCCGACTAAATGACTTACATGGGGATCCACTAATACGAATTCAATGTCTGGGAACTCTGCGGAAACACGTTTAGAAACTTCTATTGCCGGCGACTCACGGGTATCCCCAACATTGGGCTTGAAACTCTGACCGAATAGATAAACCTTCCGCGGCTTTTGTTCCTGAATAAAATCTACGAGCTTCTGAACAGTTCTCACTGGTTGTAAATCATTGACGGTTCTCGCCGTCTTGATCAACTTCGCGTCTTCTGGATCTGCGGAAACGATGAACCATGGATCCACAGCAATACAATGCCCACCAACGCCAATTCCGGGACGGAGAATATTGACCCGGGGATGCTCGTTCGCTAGCTGGATAAGCTCCCACACGTTAACACCAAACTGGTCAGAAATAGCCGACAACTCATTAGCGAAGGCAATATTCACATCTCGATATGCGTTCTCCGCCAGCTTAGCTAGTTCAGCAGTTTCAGCGCTGGTCTCGAAAACTCGTCCTGATGTCACACTCCGATAAAAATCAGCGGCTCGAGTTGTCGCCGATGATGTCAAACCACCAACAACACGTGGGTTAGTTTTAAACTCACGAACGATAGCTCCGGGAAGGACTCGTTCGGGGCAGTGCGCAAACTCAACAGATTTTATAGAGCTTAAGTCTGGCCGGAGATCGTAAACGAGGCGTTCTACCCTCGCCGTCGTTCCTGGTGGGACTGTAGACTCCAGAATTACAAGGTCATCCGACCTAAGTATGGGCGCAATGCTTTCTACAGCACTACGAATGAAGGAAAAGTCTAGTTTCCTTTCATGGTCAATCGGCGTGGGAACGGCAATAATATGGACGTCCGCTTCTTCTGCTTTTGTATCCGCCAATAAGCAGCCGGCTTTATATGCCTTGATGAACTGCTCTTTTAGTCCTGGTTCGTCAATTTGAAGTGTTCCTGTGTTGATAGCGTCAATTTTCGATTGGTCTCGCTCGACGCCCCTCACCGTAAAACCCGCGTTGGCAAACATAACGGCAGTCGGCAATCCGATATAACCTAAC
>ERZ1673749.1336-NODE-1336-length-17354-cov-3.692757_pt1 | contig 17354 bp, 13 predicted proteins | sample MGYA00580204_ERZ1673749 | MGnify/ENA primary metagenome ERZ1673749 (study PRJEB41218, sample SAMN15661745) | gut metagenome | host: Homo sapiens | place: Canada: London | collected 2015-08-20/2019-03-30 | study: EMG produced TPA metagenomics assembly of...
AAATATAACTCCAAAAAGAATAATTAAATTTTTCATTAAAGGCTTCATCACACTCACTCCTTAAAAAGATTATATCATCAAAAATTATTTTCTATGATAAAAAAGCGCAATAAAAAATGACTTAGCTTCCTAAGTCATCTCTATAAAAATTATTTAGATCAAAGTACTTTTGCTAAAAAGCTCTTTGTTCTTTCATTTTGTGGATTTCCAAAAACTTCTTCTGGACTTCCTTCTTCTACAATATAGCCGCCGTCCATGAATAGAATTCTGTCGCCAACTTCTCTTGCAAATCCCATTTCGTGAGTTACAACTACCATAGTCATTCCTTCTTTTGCAAGGTCCTTCATTATGTCAAGGACTTCTCCTACCATTTCTGGGTCAAGAGCTGATGTTGGTTCATCAAAAAGCATAACTTTTGGATTCATTGCAAGAGCTCTAGCTATTGCAATTCTTTGTTTTTGTCCACCAGATAGGGATTTTGGAAAAGACTCAGCCTTGTCTGGAAGTCCAACTCTTTCAAGTAATTCTTTTGCCCTTGTTTCTGCTTTTTCTTTTTCCATTTTCTTAACAAGTGTTGGAGCAAGGGTGATATTATCCAAGATATTTAAATTGTTAAATAAGTTAAAGGATTGGAATACCATTCCCATTTCTTCACGAACCTTATTTATGTCAATTTCCTTAGATGTTATTTCTTCTCCATCTACAAAAATCTTTCCACATGTTGGAGTTTCCAAAAGATTTAAGCATCTCAAAAATGTTGATTTACCAGAACCTGATGGTCCAATTACAACAACAACTTCTCCATCTTTTATTTCTTGATTTATTCCCTTTAAGACTTCAAGTTCGCCAAAGGACTTTGTAAGATTTTCTACCTTAATCATTTGCAAGTCTCCTTTCTAGTACTCCCATGGCCTTTGAAAGGCTAAATGTCATGATGAAGTAGATGCAAGCTGTAAATATAAAAGGTCTTACTAGTTCAAAAGTTCCCGATGAAATACTTTTACCTGCATACATTAATTCTCCAACGCCAACTGTATAAGTAATTGACGATTCTTTGATTAAAGTTATAAACTCGTTTACTAAAGCTGGAAGAATATTTTTTATAGCTTGAGGCATGATAACTTTTTTCATAGCTTGTTTTTGATTTAGTCCAAGAGATCTTGCTGCTTCCATTTGTCCAACGTCAACTGAGGATATTCCTGATATTATAATTTCTTAAATGTAGGCTGCAGAGTTTAAAGATATAGATAGAGAGCACATGAACATTTGTGCAGTTAAAAGTGTAATTTGTTCTGGAATAATTTTTTTAAGTCCAAAATACACAATCATTATTTGAACAAGCATTGGTGTTCCTCTTACGATTTCTATATAAATGCTTGATAAGATATTTAATATTTTTAATTTTGATGTTTTCATTAGAGCAAGGATTACCCCAAGTGTAAAACCTAAAATTACGCCAATTATTGAAAGTTCAATTGTTGTTACGGCTCCATTTAAGTATGTTGGAAGGTACCTCTCTAAGAAAGCAAATTGATTCATAATTCCCATTTTTTCCCCTTATTTTAAAAATAAAAAATCCCCACATTTTAATGTAGGGAATATTTAATTTATTTCATTGCCTCTTTGTTGGATAATTCAATATACTCATCAAACCATTTTTCTACTTGGCCTGAATCTTTTAATCCTTTAACAACTTCGTTGACAGCTGCTGTCAAGTCGTCGTTACCTTTTTTAACTGCCACTGCAAATCCACTTTCATCTGGAATTCCTAAATCTTCTATAATAACAAATCCGTCAGTGATTGAAGCAAATTGCTTAGCAGGAAGTTCTGATAAGAAAGCTGCATCAATTGATTTGTTTTTAAGTTGTTCGATAATAACATTGTTTAGGTCAAAGCCCTTGCAGTTATCTCCAAATTTTTCTGTTGCAAACTTGTGTTGAAGTGATCCAAGTTGTGTACCAATGATTTTTCCATTAAGGTCATCAAAAGTTTTGTACTTGTCTTTATTTTCTTCAGTTACAAGTAAAACTTGTTTTCCCTTTGAATATTCATCAGAAAAATCAACTTGTTTCTTTCTTTCTTCGTCAGCACCCATTCCAGCAAGAACTATGTCAACGTCGCCTGCTTTAAGGGAACCAAGAAGTCCTTCAAAAGCCATGTTCTTAACTTCAAGTTCAACTCCAAGTGAATCAGCAATTGCTTTTGCAAGTGCTATATCAACACCTGTGAATTCTTCTTTGCCAGATTGGAAAGATGTCCATTCCATTGGTGGGAAGTCTGCTGATGTTCCAAGAACTAGTTTTCCTTTTTCTTTAATAGCATCAATTGTAGGACCAGTAGTTTTAACTTCTACTTTAACGGCTTCTTTAGCAGGGTCTTCTGCTGCTTCTTCTTTTTTACCACAGCCAAATAATAACAGGGCTGTTATTGCAATAATTGCAATATTTAAAAATTTCTTTTTCATAATTTCCTCCTATTTTAAATAAAAATAGCTATCATAAGCTTTCGCTTCAATTTTAAAAAACATTATAACTCAAAGACTAATGATTTTCAATGATTTAAGCCCACTTTATTAAATTAAAATTCTAAAAGATCCTCTGCTGGAGTTTCTTCTATTGGATTAATAACTTTTTCTTCAACTGGTTTTTCCTTTGGAAGATCTTTATTAACTTCAGGAGGATTATTTTTCTTTACTCTTGAATATTGATAAACTCCCCAAGATTCAAGTTCATTATCTGTTCCAAGCCAAACTGGTGCACCCACATTTACATTTGGAAAAACATAATTTTCTACATCGTAATTAAATAGTCTAATACATCCATTAGAATAGTAACCTCCAATTTGATGTGGTTTTATATTTCCATGAATTCCATATCCATTAAAACCACTTAATCTTATTCCCATCCATCTTTCTCCAAGTGGATTTTTTGGATCATCTGCTGCAACTGGAGTGTATTTTCCTCCCATGCCACCCCAAACGGGATTTTTGTGTTTGTTTTGAATTTTTCCCTTTCCAGATGGTGTTGGTGTTGCATTTGTCCCAAGAGTTACGGGGTACTTTCCAATAGATTGTCCTCCCTTATAAAGCGTTAAGCTTCTTCTCGATTTATTTATAACAATCCAGTTTCCCTTAGTCGGTGGGTTTGTGACCATATCATAAACTTCGTAATTTTCTGTGTGAAGAGCTTGATTTGTTTTTTCATTTAAATCTCCTGTAACAGGAAGATTCATCTTAGCCTGCCATCTTTTTAACTCATCTCTTCTCTCGACTCCAGCCTTATCCATAAAATTATTTTGTCTTACAAATCCTTTGGCAAAAACAAAGTTTGGCAAAAGACTTGCAGCCAAAATAAAAACTCCAATTTTTTTTATTTTATTCAAATTAGCCCTCCAATTTATCTTTTAAAAATTGTCCTGTATAAGAATTCTTGCACTTTACTATTTCTTCAGGTCTTCCAGTGAATAGAATTTCTCCTCCACCTTCTCCACCTTCAGGTCCAAGATCAATAATGTGGTCGGCACATTTTATTACATCAAGATTGTGCTCAATTGTAATCACTGTATTTCCCCTATCTACAAGTTCTTCCAAGACTTTTATTAATTTATTTACATCTTCTGAATGAAGTCCAGTAGTTGGTTCATCTAGAATATAAAGAGTTCTACCTGTTGCTCTCTTAGAAAGTTCTGTTGCAAGTTTTATTCTTTGAGCTTCTCCACCTGATAAAAGTGTAGAACTTTGACCCAACTTTATATATGAAAGTCCAACATCTCTTAGAGTTTCTAATTTTCTAAGAACTCTTTCATGGTTTTGGAAAAAGTCGATTGCTTCTTCAACTGTCATATCCAAAACATCGTAAATATTTTTACCCTTGTATTTAACTTCAAGAGTTTCACGATTGTATCTCTTGCCGTGGCAAACTTCGCAAGGAACATATACATCAGATAAAAAGTGCATTTCAACCTTTAAAATTCCATCACCCTTGCAGGCCTCACATCTTCCACCCTTGACATTAAAAGAAAATCTTCCCTTTTTGTAACCGCGCATCTTTGCCTCATTAGTATTTGCAAAGATATCTCTTATTATATCAAAAGCTCCTGTATATGTTGCAGGATTTGACCTTGGAGTTCTTCCAATTGGTGATTGATCTATATCAACTATTTTGTCAATATTGTCAAGGCCTTCTATGGTCTTGTGTTTACCTGGTTTTATCCTTGATTTATTTATTTTTTGAGCAAGGCTCTTATATAAAATTTCATTTACAAGAGAAGACTTACCTGATCCAGAAACACCAGTTACACAGACAAATTGTCCCAATGGAAATTCAACATCAACATTTTTTAAATTGTTTTCGCCAGCACCAACAACTTTTATGGATTTACCAGTGTAGTCTCTTCTTTTTTTAGGGACTTCTATTTTTTTTCTTCCACTTAAATATGCACCAGTAATGGATTCTTGAACATCCATAATTTCTTCTGCAGTTCCCTGTGCAACTATTCTTCCTCCATTTATTCCAGCAAGAGGTCCAATATCCACAATTTCATCTGCTGCAAACATCGTATCTTCATCGTGTTCAACAACAATTAGTGTATTCCCAATATCAGTAAGATTTCTTAATGATTCAAGAAGTTTGGCATTGTCCCTTTGATGAAGTCCAATACTTGGTTCATCTAGAACATAAATTACACCAACAAGTTGCGAACCAATTTGAGTTGCAAGTCTAATTCTCTGTGCTTCTCCACCAGATAAAGTCCCAGCCATCCTAGATAGTGAAAGATATTCTAAGCCAACATTTACTAAAAATTCAAGTCGAGATTTTATCTCCTTTAAAAGTTCTTCTGCAATTATCATTTCATTTTTTGTAAATTCTAAATTGTTGAAAAACTCAAGGGATTTATCAATAGAAAGTTCTGTCAACTCAAAAATATTTAAGCCCCCAACTTTTATGGCAAGAGATGAATCACGAAGTCTTGAACCATGACATTTTGGACAAGGAACTTCTTCCATAAATTCGTCAATTTTATCTAGCATCCTGTCAGAACTTGATTCAGTGTACCTTCTCTTTAGGTTTTTTAAGATTCCTTCAAAACCTCCAGAGTATTTCTTTTCTCCAGAAAAATAGGAATTAAAAGAAAAGTTTAAATTTCCCTTATAACCATTAAAAATTGCATCTATAAATTCTTCTGGTGCATTTTTTATAGGCTCCTTTGTTGAAAAATTAAATTTTTTAGCAATTTGAGAAATTATTTCATAATAATAAGTTCCCTTAGAGTTAGAATAGCAAGCAATTGCACCTTCATCTATTGAAAGTTCCTTGTTTGGAATGACTAAATCTTTTGAAACTTCTTTAGAAAATCCTAACCCTTTACATTCATCACAAGCTCCTAGAGGAGAATTAAAGGAAAAAGATCTTGGAGTAACTTCTTCTATAATTATGTTGCAATGAGGACAGGCAAATTTTGTGGAAAATATCATGTCTTCTCCATCAATTACATTTATTTTAGCTATTCCATCACTTAAATTTGTGGCAATTTCTAAAGAGTCTGCAAGTCTAGATTCTATTTTTTCCTTTATAATAATTCTATCTATTACAATGTCGATGTCGTGATACTTATTTTTTTCAAGTTCAATTTCTTCTCCAATATCACGCATTTCTCCATCGACGATAATTCTCAAAAAACCTTCTTTTTTTATTTTTTCAAAAACTTTTTTGTGTTGACCCTTTCTATGCCTTACGATAGGAGAGAGAATTTGAATTTTTGTCCTCTCATCTAGTTTCATAATTTCATCTACCATCTGGTCTATGGTATAAGAAGAAATTTCTTTTCCACATTCTGGACAGTAGGCATGACCAACCCTTGCATACAATAGTCTTAGATAATCATAAATTTCTGTAACTGTGCCCACAGTTGACCTTGGGTTTTTTGATGTAGTCTTTTGGTCAATAGAAATAGATGGACTCATGCCCTCAATGTAGTCAACCTCTGGCTTATCCATTTGTCCCAAGAATTGTCTTGCATAAGAAGAAAGTGATTCAACATACCTTCTTTGCCCTTCTGCATAAATTGTATCAAAGGCAAGAGATGACTTGCCTGATCCAGAAAGTCCTGTAAAAACTACAAATTTATTTCTAGGAATCTTTAGATCAACGTTTTTTAAATTGTTGACCCTAGCTCCCTTTACTATTATTTCGTCTTTCAATATAACACCTCTTTAAAGGATTGCAGATTTTTTCTTCTCTCTTAAATCCTTTATCTTGTCCCTAATTTCAGCAGCTTTTTCAAAATCAAGTTCTTCTGCTGCCCTATACATTTCAGGTTTTAGGGCATTTATCATTTCGTTAATTTCATCTTTAGTAAATTCATTTTCTTCGTCTTTTATATCTTCAAAATCTATGCTATCTTCAGCTGCAATGGCGGTATTTATAACTTCACGAACACTTTTAACTATAGTTTTTGGAGTAATATTATGTTCTTCGTTGTATTCTTCTTGGATTTTTCTTCTCCTAGAAGTTTCGTCTATAGTTACTTTCATTGAAGGAGTTATTGTATCTGCATACATTATAACTTTTCCATCAGCATTTCTCGCTGCACGCCCTGCAGTTTGAATTAGCGATGTGACAGAACGAAGGAAACCTTCCTTATCTGCATCTAAAATGCAAACCCTAGAAACTTCTGGCAAGTCCAAACCCTCTCTCAAAAGGTTTATACCGACAAGTACATCGACTTTTCCAAGTCTAAGATCTCTTATTATTTTCATTCTTTCCAAAGTATCTACATCGGAGTGCATGTAAGTTACTTTATACCCAATTTCTTTTAAATGTCTTGATAAATCTTCTGACATTCTCTTGGTAAGAGTTGTGATTAAAACTCTCTCTTCTCTTTCAATTGCTCCGTTAATTTCATTTATAATATCATCAATTTGATTTTTAATTGGTCTAACTTCAATTAGTGGATCAAGAAGTCCCGTTGGTCTAATAATTTGTTCAACTTCTTGTTCTGTATGTTCTAATTCATAAGGTCCTGGAGTTGCTGAAACATAAACACATTGGTTCATCATTTCTTCAAACTCATTAAACCTAAGTGGTCTATTATCTAAGGCTGATGGTAGTCTAAATCCATAGTCCACAAGAGTTTCTTTACGCGCCCTATCTCCATTATACATACCTCTAATTTGTGGAATTGTTTGGTGAGATTCATCTATTATTGTCAAAAAGTCTTTTGGAAAATAATCTATAAGAGTGTAGGGCCTTGAACCTGGTTCTCTTCCAGACAAATGTCTAGAATAATTTTCTATTCCAGAACAAAATCCCATTTCAGATAGCATTTCCAAATCATATCTAGTTCTCTGTTCAAGCCTTTGAGCTTCCAAAAGTTTTTCTTGATCCTTTAAAACTTTTAATCTTTCTTCAAGTTCTTCTTCTATTGTCACAATTGCACGCTTAACTTTTTCTTCTGAAGTTGCAAAGTGAGATGCAGGAGTTATATAGGCGTGATTTAAATAATTTAAAACTTGTCCTGTCAAGGCATTTACTTCTGTTATCCTATCTATTTCATCTCCAAAAAATTCTACACGAATAGAATTTTCTGATGATGAAGCTGGGAAAATTTCCAAAATATCTCCACGAACTCTAAAAGTTCCACGTTTAAATTCATAATCATTTCTCACATATTGGATGTCAACTAATTTACTCATGACATCATTTCTGTCCTTAATCATGCCAGGTCTAAGAGAAATTGCCAACTTTTCATAGTCAATTGGGTCCCCTAAACCATAGATGCAAGAAACTGAAGCGACAATAATTACATCCTTTCTCTCAAAAAGTGACATAGTCGCAGAGTGACGCAGTTTATCTATTTCATCATTGATGGAAGAATCTTTTTCTATAAAAGTATCAGTTCCAGGAACGTAAGCTTCTGGTTGATAGTAATCGTAATAAGACACAAAAAATTCAACAGCATTTTCAGGGAAAAATTCCTTCAACTCTGAACACAATTGATAAGCAAGAGTCTTGTTGTGGGCAATAACAAGAGTTGGTTTTTGAACTTTTTCTATTACATTTGCCATGGTAAAAGTCTTTCCAGAACCAGTTACCCCTAAAAGATTTTGGTGTTTGTAGCCTTTTTTTATACCCTCAGCTAATTTTTCAATTGCTTGAGGTTGATCACCTGTGGGTTTGTATTCTGAATGAATTTTAAATTTCATTTAATCACCTACTAAAAAGAAAAAATATTGGAGTCCGTTCTCTTTTCTGTTCCACCAATATAAACGTCGTCTTTCTTCAAAATAATTTGACCTCTGCCCATGCTTTTGTAGTCATTTACAATTTCAACAGTATGACCAAGATTTTTAAGTTCATCTATTATTTTAGGATCGAAGTCAGCTTCCACTTGAATTTTTTTACCTTCAGTCCACATAATTCTTGGAGCATCAAGGGCTGCTTGTGGATTCAAATTAAAATCTATCATATTAGTCAAAACTTGAACATGAGCTTGAGGTTGCATAAAAGCACCCATAATTCCAAAGGCTCCAAGAGCTTCATTATCCTTAGTCATAAATCCAGGGATTATTGTGTGATAAGGAAGTTTTCCTCCTTCAAGAGAATTTGCAAGTCCTTCTTCAAAATAAAAATTTTCAACTCTGTTATTTAAACTTATTCCCGTTTTTGGAACAACAATACCAGATCCAAAGCCAGCATAGTTTGACTGAATCATTGAAACCATATTTCCAAATTTATCTGCAGTGGCAAAATAAACTGTATCAGATGATTTTATAGAATAAGCTTTTGGTAAAGTTGCAAAATCTTTTATCTCACTTCTTCTCTTATCTGCATACTCATCTGATAAAAGTTCTTGAACTTTTATTTTCATTGAATCGGGATCTGCAACAAAGGCTTTCGCATCTGTTAAAGATAATTTAATAGCTTCAATAATTTTGTGAAGAGTCTCAGGATCTTCTCTATCCTTCAAATCCATTTCATTTAAAATATTTAAAGCCATTAAAACAGAAATCCCATGACCATTAGGAGGAATTTCCCAAATATCTATTCCCTTATAATTAGTAGAAATTGGGTCAACATAAGTTGCTTCATAATTTTTTAAATCATCTAAATTTAAAAAACCTCCAAGCCTTTCAACTTCTTTTGAGATTTTTTGTCCAAGACCTCCTCTATAAAAAGATTCTCCCTTGCTATCCCTGATTTCTCTCAAACTTTCTGCCATATCTTGACACTTAAAAACTTCTCCTGCCTTTGGAGCACTTCCATTTATAGTAAAAGTTTTAAAAAATTCGTCAAATTCATTTCTATTTAACTTTTTATATTTCTCTACACTTTCTCCCCAAAGCTTTGCAATTTGTGGAGTCACTGCAAAACCTTCCTCTGCATAAGAAATTGCAGATTCAAAAATTTTATCAAGGTCCATTGTGGCGAAGTCCTTGTGAATTTTCATTGCTCCACCAATAAGTCCAGGCGTATTAATTACATTTACTCCACAGCTTGGCATTTTATCGTAGCCCTTTTCCCTTAATCTTTCAATAGAAATATTTTTAGGACTTCTTCCACTGGCATTAATGCCATAAAGCTTTCCCTCAAAATAAATTAAGGCAAACATATCAGAACCAAGTCCATTTCCTGTTGGTTCAACTACTGGGAGAGTCATCGAAGCGGCAAGAGCAGCATCAATGGCATTTCCCCCTTCAAGAAGAATTTTTGCTCCTGCACTTGTCGCATAAGGAGAAGATGTAGCAACCATTCCATTTTTCCCAAAAACAACTCTTCTTGTTGATGGATAGGGATAGCTATTATAATTAAATCTCATAAAATCATCCTCTGTGTTTTATAAAAAAGTAGTGTCTATTTTCTTAAAAATGATAAAAATTTTTATAAATCTAATACTTATTATTAGAGCTGCTAATTTATAAGTTTTTAAATTTTAGAAATATAATAATTTAAGATTTTTATTTAAAACAATCTTTTTATAGTAATTTAAATATCTCTCAATAAATTTTATTTTAGCATTTTATAAAAAAAATAATGCTCTTAACAAAGATAATTCTATAATTAATTAGTAAATAATTCAACATTAAGAAATTTTAACGCAAAAAAAGAGGCTTCATAATGAAACCTCTTAAAATTTATTTTACTTTTGCCATCTTCTCTTAGTTTTTTTCAATTCTTTTTTGAAATGTTTAAGATTTTCTTTGTATTCATAGGCATCGTAAACTTTTATTTTTTTGTTGTATTTGTGAGCTAAATCAAAAACTCTTTCTTTATCTTCTTCTTTAAAGAAAAATCTTCTTGTTAAATCTCCTTTAGTAAAGTAAAGAAGAATTTTATCTGGCTCAGCAGGTTTTTTTTCATAAGTAATCGCATCGATTTTTGACCATTCCCAAACTTCGTTGGTCTTAGTGATCTTCATATCATTACACATTTCTAGTCCCTTGCTAGTAACTGCAACATACTTTTTTGTAAGTAGCGAAAGCAATAGTAAGAGTGCTAATATTAAAGTCAACTTATACTTTGTGAAAATACCCAAGATAATTAATACGGAAGTGACTACATAGGCATATTTTTCAGAAAATGTTTTTCTTGGATTTACATATTCGTATCTAATAGCTTCGCTGTCATCATCCCAAGGTAATTTTATCTCTGACACATAATCACTTCTTTCTATAAATATTAGTGAGGAAAGTTTAATTAAGCACTAAGTTTTGGAGCTTTTCCTTCTGCTCTTCTTCTTTCAAGAGCTGCCATAGCTATTTCTCTAGCTGCTTCTGGAGCTTTAGCTTGTTTCTTCATTGTAGTCTTACCAAATAGATTTGTATAAGAACCGTCAGCCCAGAAAATATTTCTGCCAGCAAATGCTGTTATGCAAGCATAAATTGGATTTAGTAAGTTTACAAAAGCAAATGGGAAGAATGCAAGTGGGTTAATGCCAAGTGTTCTAAATTGATAGGCACCACAAGCTGTCCATGGGAACATTACTGCCCAAAGTGTACCAGCGTCTTCAAGTGTTCTTGATAACATGTTTCTTGCAAGTCCAAGTTCATCATATTTTGTATCATATAATGGAGCAGGAACACCGATTCCTAGGAATTGGTCACACATTGCTGCGTCACAGAAAATAGATGTAAGCATTGTAGCAAGAACGATTCCACCAACAGAGTTGATTCTGTTCTTAATTCCGCCAAATAATTTTTCAACGATACCACATTTTTCAAGAGCACCACCAAAGGATACTGCAAGAATAATAAGGTTGATTGTCCACATTTGGTTATCCATACCACCTTTTGCAAGAGCGCCATCAAGGAATTCATTTCCAGTTTCAATTGATGGACCATAGTGAAGGATTGAGAATAAATCTGCTACTGAATATCTTTGTTGGAAGATAAGTGCAAAGATAACACCAACTGCTACTGAACCTAGTACGCCTGGAAGACCAGGGATTCTTAATACCATTATAATTACAATTACTACAATTGGAAGTAATACTAACGGATTAACGTTAAAGTTACCAGCTATCGCTTCTCTAATTCCATCAGCAATTGTTGGATCATAACCAGCTCCTGCAATATTCATACCTAAGATAGTATAAATAATAAGAGATATTAAGAAAACAGGTCCTGTAGTAGAAACCATAGCTGCAACGTGGTCAAATAGACCAGTTCCAGAAACACCTGCTGCAAGGTTAGTAGTATCAGATAGTGGTGAGAATTTATCTCCAACATATGCTCCAGAAATAACCATACCTGCTGTTAGTGCAGGATTAATTCCAAGACCAGTACCTATTGTCATAAAGGCAATACCTACAGTTGCTGTAGCAGTCCAAGATGAACCACAAGCTAAACCAACTACAGCACAAAGTAAACAACCAACTGGTAGGAATGTTTGTGGTGATAGTAAGTCAAGTCCATAATAAATAAGAGCTGGAATTGTACCTGAAATCATAAAAGATGATACCAATAGACCTACAGTAAGTAAAATTAAAATTGCATCCAATGTCGCTGTTATTCTGTCTATAATACCAGACAACATTTCTTCAAAACTATGTCCGCAAATCACACCAATAGTTACAGTAACTATAAGTGCTATGATTAGTGGCATGTGAGCAGCGTCATATGCCTCATCACTAAATTTGAAAACATATACCATTAGCGCTACCATTGTTAAAATAGGTAGAATTGCTTCGAAAAAACTAGGTAGTCTAACAGCTTTTTGACCTTCGTTCTTCATATAATTACCTCCTTAAAACATATTATAAGACATACTATAAAATATTTAATATGCCCTCGATACATTATGTGAAATTTTTGTATCGCTGAAAATGTTTTCTAAGCTAATCTTACTCCAGTAGAAGATAGAAGTCAACTAGATTTTGTAAAGATTTTCACATTACACTTAATTTTATACAATACCTTACTTAGATTTCATGCTAATTTAATACAGTACATAGTATTTCTATTCTTGTAATATAGTATCTTTTAGTTTTTCTTTCTTCTCAATTAAAAGCGATGAAAAATTGTATTTTATGATGTTTTTTTTAATTCTCTTTTATTATTAAACTCTATTTTTTTACAAAATTTCATAGGTTATAAATGAATTTTCCCTCTCAAATCTATAATAAAATCTTTGTGACAAAGTTTTCATAAAACATTTTTTTAATTGGTGATTATTTTATTTTTATTTACTTTATAATTTTTCTATCAAACATATTTTATTATTTTTTTTAATACTTAACCGTAAAATTTTCTATTCCAACTCTTGGTAAACTTATTAATAACTTTTATGCGTTTTTACTAAGAGAATAAAAATTAGATCAAAATTAAAAAATAAAAATTTAAAATTTACACAATAAAAAAGCAGCTGCCGATAATGAGCTGCTTTAAATTAATCAATAATTTATTTTATCAAGAATTTATGATAATAATACTGAACCGATTACGCCACCTATTACTAGGAATACGTCAAAAGCGATAAATGTCGGTACGCATGTATCCCAAATGTGGTCGTGTTGTCCGTCAGCGTTAAGACCAGATGTTGGTCCCATTGTTGAGTCTGATGCTGGTGATCCTGCATCTCCAAGTGCTGCTGCTATACCAATTAAAAGGATAATAGCTGATTTAGAGAATCCTAATTGTTGAGCTAGTGGAACATAGATTGCTGCAACTACTGGAATAGTTCCAAAAGATGTACCTATACCCATTGTTATAACAAGACCAATTGCTAAAAGAACAATTGCTGAAACTACAAGTGAAGCTCCTTCCATCATTGCTGCTGTATCAGTTACTAGATCAATAACAGCACCTGATGTATTAAGAACATTTGCATATCCACCTGCAATTAACATAACAAAGGCTATAAATGCCATTAGGTCAAGTCCACCATTAACCATATCGTCAATTTCTTTCCATTTAATTGAACGTGTAATTAGTAAGAAAATAATTCCAACTAAGGCTGAAAATGGAAGGTTAGTAGTAATAATTTGAACAATTAACATTGCAAGAGCTGAAATAAGAGCTCCCCAAGCTTCTGAAGTCATGTGTACTTCTGAATCTAATGAAACAATACCTGGAACTTCTATATCTTTATATTCTCTGTCTTTTCCATAAAGAACAAATACTACAAAGATAAGACCAATTAACATTGATAATCCACCAATCCACATTACTTTTTGAGTATCTGCAACTGTTGTTGGCATACCTGCATCTGTCATATTTGATGCAATAATATTGTGGAAAATAAGACCAAATCCTGCTGGGATTGAAATATAAGGTGCTTTTAATCCAAAGCAAAGTGCTGATGCCACTGCACGTCTATCAATTTTTAACTTATTCATAAGTCCTAGAAGAGGTGGAATTAAGATAGGTATAAATGATATGTGAACTGGTAAAACGTTTTGTGAAAAGATTGATATAAATGCTATTAGGAAAATTAAATAAAATTTATTGTTTCCTACAATTTTAGAAATTTTTTGAGCAAGTATAGTTATAAGTCCTGATTTACCAATTGCATAAGCAAACATACCAATTAGAATATAGGCAAGAGCTGTTTCTCCCATGGATCCCATACCACCAATGATAGTGCTTATAATTCCGTCACCTTCTGTTGCAAATCCTGGTAGATTTCCAATTGTTCTTGCTTGCCAAGAATCTGGTTCAAACACCCAGATTGGCATTCCAGCAGTTAAGCCTGCTACAACTCCTGCTACTAATAAAGAAAGCAGTACATTTAACTTCAACATACATAAAATTACGAGTAGTAGTACCGACACTACTACGGGGTTAAATAATAACATATTATTCCTCCTTTTTTGAAAATGTTTTCTTTATTTTCTCATAATTTTGTATTTTTGTCAACAAATTAATTCTCTGTTCTGATAAATAATGCAATACTTTAGTCCGTGTATCTAGGTAACGTAGTAAATTGTTACTCACTCTATTTCTGATAATTCAGCCATTTTAATTCTTTTTGTAATTTCTCTAAAAATAATTTTTCTCATTATTTCCAGCACTGTTTTATAACTTAAATTATTGTACTTTCAAAATATTCTAATATATCTAATTTTTTGTCAAAAAAATAAAGGAGCCTAGGCTCCCTTATTTCAATTCCTATATTGTTTTCCTAAAATTATTTTACTAACTTTCTGTCTTCAACAACTAATTCTCCATCTATATAAACTTGTTTACATAGGTTTGTTGCAAAGAAGTAAAGAGTGTAATCAATATTGTGTGCATCGAATACTGCAATGTTTGCTCTCTTGCCCTTGTCAAAAGATCCAATAGTTTCAGCTCTATCAACTGAATAAGCAGCATTAATAGTTACTGCATTGTAAACTTCAATTGGAGTAAGTTTCATTTCAAGACATCCAAGTTGCATGATGAATTGAAGATTTGCTGTTGGACAAGATCCTGGGTTTGAATCTGTACAAAGTGTAATAGCCATTCCCTTGTCAAGCATCTTTCTAGCTGGTGCGTAAGTGTCAAGCATTAATGAGAAAGTTGTTCCAGGAAGTAAGTTTCCTATTACATTTGCCTTAGAAAGTGTTTCGATTTCTTCATCATCTACTACCATTAAGTGTTCAGCAGAAACTGCTCCAACCTTAGCAGCAACATCTACACCACCAATATTTTCTATTTCATCAGAGTGAATTCTTAATTTAAAACCATTTTTCTTTGCAGCTTCAAGAATTCTTTCAGATTGTTCTGCAGTAAATACTCCCTTTTCACAGAATACATCACAGAATTCTGCAAGATTTCTCTTAGCAACTTCTGGCATCATATCAATTACGATGTCAACATATTCATCAGAATTATCTTTGTATTTTTCATGGATAACGTGAGCTGCCATGAAAGTTCTAATAAGTTCTGTTGGAAATTCTTCGTTTAATTTTTCAAGGACTTCAAGTTCTTTAAGTTCAGTTTCAAGAGTAATTCCGTAACCACTTTTTGCTTCAACAGAAGTTACACCATGAACTAGCATGTGTTCTAGAAGATCTCTTGTCTTGTCATAAAGTTCATCAAAACTTGCTGAATCAGTAGCTTTTAGTGTAGAAAGAATTCCTCCACCTGCTTCAAGAATATCAAGATATTCCATTCCATTAAGCTTCATAGCAAATTCATTTTCACGACTTCCACCATATACTAGGTGAGTGTGAGCATCTATAAGACCTGGAGTTGCAACTTTTCCTGTCAAATCAATTATTTCTGTATTTTCATCCTTTAGATTTTCGTAGCCATTTCCTTCGCCTACTTCTAAGATTTTTCCATCTTTAATTGCAATGTAGGCATTTTCTAAAATGTCGGCTTCGTTCATTTCTTCACCTCTTAGAGGTCTACCTATATCCTTAGGTGAAAAAACTTGATCAAGGTTAACTAAAATTTTATCCGCTTTCATATTTCCTCCTCATTTTTTCATTATCTTAACACATATTATATACCCAATAAATATTAAAATATTTTTATTTGACTTTTTTAATTAAAAAATTGAAACTCTAAAATCCTTCAATAAATAAAGATTTAATTATTTTTCTCTTTTAAACCACTATTAATATCTTCTCTTTTTCCATCAATGTCTTGAATATCTTGATTATAATTAGAAATATTTTTTTCGCAATACTTTTCTATTTTCTCAAGCTTTTCCAAAATATTATTTAACTTTTCGAAAAGAATTACAAATACAACTACTAAAGTAATTTCTACAATATTATTTGAAAAAATATTAAAAGAAAAAATATAATCAAGACAAAGGCCAAGTAAAAAGAAAGAGAATGTAAAAACAATTATTTTTAAAAAATATTTCATATTTATAATTCTCCTTTTCCTAATAATATTTTAATCTCATTTTCACTTTTGATAATACACTCACGATGTATTTTTTTCAAATTAAGAATTGTTTACTAGATTAAGTAAAAACTGGAGATGTAAAAATAATATAAATTTTAATTTAATTTTTATATAAAATATCTTCTAAAATTATAGATTTTTACATTTTTTTACTACTTTTATTCATTTTTTGAAAACGATTCATTTTTTGATTTATCGTGATAAATCAATCACCTGTATATTGTACTTTCTTTAATATTTAGTAAACATCTCATTTATTTTACTTTTTTACAAAACATTTATATATAAAATTAAAAAAATTAGGAAATTAATTTCCCTTTGTATTTACTTTTCAAAAATTTTAATTTATAATGTCTAATAAATGGAGGTTGATAAAAGTGATAAATAATCATAACGCAGACGTTCAAAAGATTATGAAGGTACAAATTAAAAACTTACCAGAAAAGAAATCTTTTGAACAAGGAATTAGAAGAGCTCCTGATAGAGGATTTAGACTTTCAAAAGATCAAACTAAAATTGCTCTTAGAAATGCTCTAAGATATATTCCTGAAGAATATCATGAAGAATTAATTCCTGAATTTTTAGAAGAACTTACTACTAGAGGAAGAATCTACGGATACAGATTCAGACCAGAAGGAAGAATTTACGGTAAACCAATTGATGAATACAAAGGAAATTGCTTAGCTGGAAAAGCTTTCCAAGTAATGATTGATAACAACTTAGACTTTGAAGTTGCTTTATATCCATATGAACTTGTAACTTATGGAGAAACTGGTTCAGTTTGTCACGACTGGATGCAATACAATTTAATTAAACAATATCTTGAAATTATGCACGATGACGAAACTCTTGTTATGGAATCTGGTCACCCACTTGGATTATTTAAATCAAGAAAAAATTCTCCAAGAGTTATAATCACTAACGGTCTAATGGTTGGTCTTTATGACAATCTTGACGATTGGGAAATCGCAGAAGAAATGGGAGTTGCTAACTACGGACAAATGACTGCTGGTG
>ERZ1673749.1338-NODE-1338-length-17346-cov-10.490371_pt1 | contig 17346 bp, 18 predicted proteins | sample MGYA00580204_ERZ1673749 | MGnify/ENA primary metagenome ERZ1673749 (study PRJEB41218, sample SAMN15661745) | gut metagenome | host: Homo sapiens | place: Canada: London | collected 2015-08-20/2019-03-30 | study: EMG produced TPA metagenomics assembly of...
TATAGCCCGAGGCGTGCAGCTTCCGGTTGACCAACTGCGCACCAGAAAGCCACTCGCCGTTGGTCAGCTGCACCTCGACTTCGCCATCTTCGCGGGTGCGCCACTGGGCGAAGTCGCCGATGTCCATGTTCAGCACCGTGGTCATCGACGCGTCCCCACCCGTGCTGCGGGTGCCCTTGAGCCAGGCTTGCGGGTCGTTGTTCGCAGCCCGGTAGACCGGCAGCACATCCGTGGTACGCCCGGTGATGTGCACCGTCGACCACCCTTGGTCGTGGAAGGTCACCGAGGCCTTCGGTACGCGCGGGGCCGCAGGTGTGAGTTGCTTTTTCAACGCTTTCGCCCGGTTGATCACGCGGCGCATGTCGCCTTGGGTTTCGCATAAGGTTTGGCGGTAGTGCCACCGGTCTGTATCCGTATCCAGTGAGCGTGAGGAGCGTGCGATATAGGCCAGGGTGTCGAGGCGGTGCTGGTTTTCGCGTGCCGCGGCCACACACGCCGCCTGGGCTTTCTTGTTGCGCACCGGGCCGAAGAAGACTTCAGCGGCACCACAAAGTTGTTCGGCGCGGTCTGGGTCCATGCCACGGGCAACGAGCTCGTCGACGCTTGCCGAGGCCGCGTCGGCAACGATGGCGATGCCGGCGCGGTCCTGTGCGATCAATGCGTCTACGAGTGTCATGGCACCCACGATAACCACCCGTGAGCTGCGAAAACAAGCACATGTGAGAAGTATTGCACTTTCAACCCAAAACGGAACCGAAGCGACACAACACGCGTCTAATAGGGATATGGTTTTTGCCGGTGCTAGAAGTAGAAGTATGCAAAAGACTACGAAAACGTTCGCCGCTGCCGCGACCGCAGCGGCCATGCTCGCCACCGCGCAGCCCGCGATCGCCGAGACCACCGCAACCGCCGAGACCAATGACACGAACACCGTGATTAACGTCCAGGTCTCTACCGACAGCGACGACACGCCGGCCCCCGCCAAGGCGGCCACCGAAACCACGCAGGTCAACGTCGGTAAGGGCCTCGACGTGCTCGCCACGGTGCTGGGTCTCATCGCCATTGTCGGCGCGCTACTTGCTGGCTGGTTCTACGCCGCCCAGCCCCTCGGGCTCGCGCTGCCCTTCTAAGTCCACCAGAGGCGCTGTGCTAGCGTCACGATTGTGACACGGGGTGCACCCACCGAGGTGCTGAGATGAGACCCGTCGAACCTGCTCTAGCTCGAACTAGCGAAGGGATGTCCCAATGCATACTGCTCCTGCCCTGCCACGCGTACTCACCATCGCCGGCACCGATCCGACGGGTGGCGCGGGCGTGCAGGCCGATATCAAATCCATTCAGGCCGCCGGCGGCTATTCCTACAGCGTGGTGACCTCGCTTGTCGCCCAGAATACGACCGGCGTGCAGGAGATCTTCACCCCGCCGACCGAGTTTCTGCGCACGCAGCTGCGCTCGGTCACCGACGACGTGGCCATCGACGCCATCAAGATAGGCATGCTCGGCACCACCGAAATCATCGAGGTGGTGCGCGACTTCCTCACCGCACACGCGCAGCACTGCAAGGTGGTGCTGGATCCGGTGATGGTGGCGTCGTCAAGCGATAGGCTCCTGACGCGGGAGGCGGAAGGGGCGCTGCGCGAGCTCGCCTCGCTTGCCGACGTCATTACCCCCAACCTCCCCGAACTCGCAGTGCTTGCCGACGAAGACCCGGCCGAAAACTGGGACACCGCCATCGCGCAGGCGCAACGGCTGGCGCGCGAGCTGGGCACCACCGTCATTGTCAAAGGCGGGCACCTGTCCGGCCCCCGCGCAGACAACGCCGTGGTCACGGCTGCAAGCGTGCACCGCGTGCCGGTGACCCGCGTGGACACGAAGAACACGCACGGCACCGGTTGCTCGTTCTCCTCGGCGCTGGCCACGCGCCTGGGCGCCGGCTTCGACACGCCCGCGGCGACCGAGTGGGCGTCGCGCTGGCTGCACGAGGCGATCGCGCACGCCGATGCGCTCGGCGTCGGGCGCGGGCACGGCCCCGTCGACCACGGCCATGTGGGCCGCCGCATGCAGCGCGCCGCCGATACTCGCCCGGAGCACTTCCTGCTTCTCGACGCCCCACCCACCCCACCGCTGGCCCAACCGGCCGGCCCGCACACCCAGGCGCTGTGGGACGCCTCGGCACCGTACCTCACCGCGATTATGCAGCTGCCGTTTATCCGCGCGCTCGGCGACGGCACGCTCGACCGCGCTGACTTCATGTTTTACCTCGAGCAGGATGCGTACTACCTGACCAAGTACGCGCGCTCGCTGCACGCGCTCGGCGGCGCGTGGGCAACGGATGCGGACGCCGCGATCGCCGACGAGCAGGAGATGCAGCGCACCTGGCTGGCTGAGCTGGACCGCGAGACGCTGCCCTCGCCGGTCACGCGCGCGTACGCCGACTTCCTGCTGGCCTCCACGCTGGGCGAGCCGGCCGCGATCGGGCAGGCGGCGGTGCTGCCCTGCTACTGGCTCTACTACGAGGTCGGCGCGCGGCTGGCGGAGCGCAACCACAAGGCGCACCCCTACCGCGATTGGCTGGCCACCTACGCCGGCGACGGCTTCTACGAGGCGGTGCGCGGCGCGATCGAGCGCTGCGAGGCGACGCTCGCGGCCAATCCTGACTCGCTGGATGCGGCGGTGCGCGCGTGCGCGGTCGCCTCGCGCTACGAGCTCGACTTCTTCGACCAGGCCGACCGCGCGTGGGTGGTGCGCGATGTCTAAGGAGCTCGACCTGCGCTGCTACTTCGTCACCGGCCAGCCTGCCGCGGATGTCGCGCGCGTCGCTGCGGCGGCCGCCGCCGGCGGGGCTGGCGTGGTGCAAGTGCGCAGCAAGCCGATCGCAGATGACGCGCTCGAGGCGCTTGCCTGCGAGGTCGCCGACGCTGTCGCCGAAGCGAACCCGCGCACGCGCGTGCTTATCGACGACAACGTCCCCCTCGCCGCCCGACTCATGGAAACCCACCACGTCCACGGAGCACACATCGGCCAGGACGACATGGACCCGCGCGCCGCCCGCGAGCTGCTTGGGCCCAACGCGATCCTCGGGCTGACCACCGGCACGCTCGCGCTCGTCGAGGCGGCGAACGCCTACGCCGACATGATTGACTACGTCGGCGCCGGCCCCTTCCGCCCCACCCCGACGAAGGATTCGGGCCGCGCGCCGCTCGGCCTCGACGGCTACCCGCCGCTCGTAGCTGCTTCAAAGGTGCCGGTCGTGGCGATCGGCGACGTGCACGCCTCGGATGCCGCCGCGCTCGCCGCCACGGGCGTGGCCGGTGTGGCGATTGTGCGCGGGTTCATGCGCGCCGAGGACCCGCGCGCGATGGCGGCGGGCATCGTCAAGGATTTCGAGAACGCGCGATGAACACCTACCAGCACGTCATCGTCGGCGCCGGCATCATCGGGCTTTCCACCGCCTTCGAGCTCACGCGCCGCGGGGTCGACCCGCGCCAGATCGCGCTGGTCGACCCGGTCCCGGCAAGCGGCGCAACACACGTGGCCGGCGGCATGCTCGCTCCGGCCGCGGAGGTGCAGTACCGCCAGGAGCCGCTCTACCCGCTCATGTTGGAGTCGGCGGCGCTGTACCCGTCGCTGATCGCGGACCTGCCCGGTTCGGACGTCGGGTACCGCACCGAATCGACCTTCGTTGTGGCCGCCGACCGCGCCGACGCCACCCACCTGCGCGAGCTGACCGAGCACCAACACGCCCACGGCATGGACGTCAACCGCCTCACACTGCGCCAGGCGCGTGCGCAGGAGCCGGGCTTAAGCCCGCAGCTGGCCGGCGTGGTGGAGATCCCGGGCGACCACCAGGTCAACCCACGGATGTTCGCCGCCGCTCTGCTGCGCGAGCTGCAATCGCGCGGCGCAACCCTCGTGCGCAAACAGGCCACAGCGTTGCGCTGGGAGGGCGACACCTGCGTCGGCGTAGACACCGACACCCGCAGCCTGCGCGGCGACACCGTATACGTCTGCAACGGCCTGGGTGCCAGCGCGCTCGGCTTGCCGCTGAACCTGCGCCCGGTGCGCGGCGACATGCTGCGTCTCGCCGGCCGCGCGCCGGTCGGCCGGGTGGTGCGCGCCTTCGTCGAGGATCGCCCCGTCTACATCATTCCTCGCACCGACGGCACCATCGCCGTGGGCGCGACCAGCCGCGAGGACGCGCGCGAGCGCCCCGCGGTCGATGGCGTGTACACGCTGCTTCGCGACGCCATCCGCGTCGTCCCCGCCATCGAGGACTGCGAACTCGTCGAGGCGCTCGTCGGCAATCGCCCCGGCACCCCCGACGACCTGCCCTACCTGGGCTTACGCGGCGAGAACCTGGTGGTCTCGACCGGCTATTTCCGCCACGGGATCCTGCTGGCGGCGCTCGGCGCGCGCGTCGGTGCCGACCTCGGGCTCGAGCGAAAAACCGCCGTCGACATCGCCGCCTGCGACCCCGCCCGCCACGAACTCTAAAGGAGCATCATGCGCATCACTCTCAACGATCAGCCCCGCACCTTCGACACCGCGCCGACCGTGCAGGCACTCGTCGACGAGATCGTCGGCCACTCTAAGGGCGTCGCCGTCGCGGTCAACGGCAAGGTCGTGCCCGCAAGTCGCTGGGGCCAATCGCTTGCCGACGCCGACACCGTCGACATCCTCACCGCCGTCCAAGGAGGCTAGCCGTGCTGCACATCGCCGACAAGGAGTTCGACTCGCACCTGATCATGGGCACCGGCGGGGCGACCAGCCAGCAGCTGCTCGAGGACGCGCTGGTGGCCAGCGGCACGCAGCTGACCACCGTGGCGATGCGCCGGCACGCCGCGCGCTCGGACGGCGGCGAGAGCGTCTTCGAGATGCTCAACCGCTTAGGCGTCGACCCGCTGCCGAATACCGCGGGCTGCCGCACCGCCCGCGACGCGGTGCTCACCGCGCAGCTGGCGCGTGAGGCGCTCGGCACGAACTGGGTCAAGGTCGAGGTCATCGCGGACGAGCACACGCTGCTGCCCGATGTCGTCGAGCTCGTCGACGCCTGCGAGCTGCTCGTCGCCGAAGGCTTCGTCGTGCTTGCCTACACCACCGACGACCCGGTCGTCGCTGCGCGACTGGAGCAGGTCGGAGTGCACGCGGTGATGCCGCTCGGCTCGCCCATCGGCACCGGCCTTGGCATCTTGAACCCGCACAACATCGAGCTGATCTGCGCGCGGGCGCAGGTGCCCGTGCTTCTCGACGCCGGCGTCGGCACCGCCTCCGACGCCACCGCAGCCATGGAGCTGGGCTGCGACGGCGTGCTGCTCGCGAGCGCGGTCAACCGTTGCCAGGACCCGGTCGCGATGGCGCGCGCGATGCGGCACGCGGTGGAGGCGGGCCGGCTGGCCCGGGGTGCGGGCCGGATTCCGCGGCGCACGCATGCAGAGGGGGCGTTGGCGTCGTCAAGCTTTGCGGGCCTGGCGAGCTGGGCGGATGAGGTCCTATGAGCCTGCCCCACGCTGAGCTGCGGCGCACCGCGCGCCAAACGCTGCTGCCGGGCTTCGGGTTAGAAGGCCAGGAGGCGCTGAACCGGGCGCGGGTGCTGGTCGTCGGCGCGGGCGGGCTCGGGTGCCCCGTGATGCAGGCGCTGGTGGCCACGGGCGTCGGCACGCTCACGGTGATTGACGACGACGCGGTAGACGATACGAACATCCACCGCCAGATCCTGTTCAGCGCCGCCGACGTGGGTCGGCCGAAGGTGGAGGTGGCGGCCGAGCAGCTGCGGCGCCACCGCGCGGACGCGGCGATCGTGCCGTTGCGCGAGCGCCTCAACACTTCCAACGCGCCCGAGCTCTTCCGCGAGCACGACCTGGTCATCGACGGCTCGGATACGTTTGGCACCAAGTTTCTTTCCGCCGACGCCGCTGAAATCACCGGCACGCCCTTGGTGTGGGGCTCAGTGCTGCGCTTCCACGGCGAGCTCGCGCTGTGGCGCTCGGGTCCGGAGGATCGCGGGGTGGGGCTGCGCGACCTCTACCCCACTCACCCGGCGCCCGAGGACACGCCGGACTGCGCCACCGCAGGCGTGCTCGGGGTGACCACCTCAGTCGTTGGCGGGCTGATGGCCACGGAGGCCGTGAAGTATCTGGCGGGCATGGACGCCGAGGTCGGCGTGCTCCACGTCTACGAGGCGCTCGACGGGACGGTGCGGCGCTTCGAGGTCGCCGCCGATCCGGAGCGCGAGCTCGTCACCGAACTGCACGCCGAGGCCGCGTCGTGCGCGCTGCCGCCAGACGGCGAGAAGGCACGCCTGCTCGCAAAGGTCGCGGACGGCAGTGCCACCGCGCTGGACGTGCGCGAGCTCGGTGAGAAAGCGATCACGGACCTGCCGCACGCGTCCTTTCACTTGCCGGCCTCGACGTGGCGCGAAAACCCGGACGCCGCGCTCGCGCTGCTCGACGAGCTTCGCGGCGCGGGCGACGTCGTCGTCTACTGCGCCTCCGGCACACGCTCCGGCGACTTTGTGGCGCGCTTCGGCGAGGCCGCGAGCGCGCGCGGGGTCACGCTGCGCAGCCTGCCGGGCGGGCTTTAGCGGCTGCTATCGGCGCTGCGCGGCCGCCATCTCGGACGTGTTCTGCGCCGTCTTGATCGCTGAGACCATGAACTCGAGGGTCACGCGCGCGCTGATCAGCGAGAACAGCGCCGCCACTGTCCCGACGATGAGGAAGCCGAGCAGTGCGAACAGGCCGGTGCCGAAGCCGTCGCTAAACGCGGCGAGCGACGCGAGCAGACCAAAGACCCAGCACAGACCGATGAGCACGGCGGAGATCAGGTAGATCACGCGGGCGAACTTCAGGGTGATGTACTGGGAAAAGGAGAAGTCGAAGAGTGCGGAGAAGAAGCCGTCGGCGGTCTGCTTGCTTTGCGCGGCGTTGAAGTTGGAAGTCATGGGCATTCCTTTACAGTCGTATTACAGGTGCACTACGAACTTATACCCGGTTTTGCGCTCCCCCGCGCCTTTTCATTACTCAGTCAGCACGCTTTCGCCTTTGGCTTCGAGGCGTTGTTCCATCTCGTGCATCTCAGCGGTTTGGATGTCGACCATTTGCTGGGCGAGGTCCACAAGCGGCTGGTAGCCTCCGTTGTCGATTTGGTCTTGGGTCATGGCAACGGCACCTGCGTGATGGAAATGCATCAGCTGGAGGAACCGGGTGTCTGCGTCCTCGCCCGAAAGTGTTTCCAGCTGGTCCATCTGTTCTGGAGTAATCATGCCATTGGCAATGTGCGGGGCGTGATGTGCCATCAAGTCACCCTGGTCCCATTGCTCAGCCCAGTCGACCATGGTGTCGATTTCTTCTTGTTGCCCGACTTTAATCCGCTCGGCCAAGTCCGCGGTAGTTTCGCTGATGCCATCGGCGGCCAGGATGATCTCGCTCATGTCCACGGCTTGTTGGTGATGTGGTGTCATCATCGCGAGAAAATGCAAATCGACCCCATTGACTTCTGCGGGTTGGTTGGCCCCGGCAGTCACCGCGGTACCGTCCTTGTCGGTCTGCGGCGCGTTTGCGGCGTCTTGGCCATCTCCGGCGCATGAGGCCACGCTGGCCCCCAGTACTGCAACGGTGATCAAGCCGGTGATGCGGCGCTGTAAGTGTGTCATGAATGGAGCCCTCCTAGGCCTGAAGTACATAGCTTCAAAAGTAGCACCATCGGATGTACTCTAGCGCATTTTGTGCCTAAGACGTCGCCACACAACCCGCGCTGCGGAGTGCGGCAGCGCAACGAGTTCGCGCGCGTAGTTCTTCGGCCGGGAGCGGCGCGGAGTGCGCGCGGGCACCATCTCCACCGGAATGCCTAAGTGCCAGGCCCACACGCGCGTGCGGCGGACGTGGAAGTTGCTGGTCACCACGATCAGCCGCGGCGTGTGCGGGAATAGGGCGCGGGTGCGCTCGAGGTTTTCGTTCGTCGACGAAGCGTGCGGCTCCTCCACGATCAGTTCGCGGGGCACGCCGCGCTCGGCAAGCCAGCGGGCCATTACGGCCGCTTCCCCACGGCCGGTGACCACGATGGTGCGCCGTACGCCAGCACGCGCGTCGGTGCGCCAGCGGATCAGCGCACTACAGAGCCGGGCGTGCAGCATGCGCGACGGGTGGCCGTCGACAATCCGCGCGCCCAGCACCACGATGGGGCTGCTACTCACCCAGCAACCTGCTGCGCAGCGCCTCGTCCTTCTTTTCGACGGCCGCCGCCATGTCCTCCTGGTAGCGCACCATCTTCTCCTGCAGCTGCGGATCCGCCGCGCCCAGGATGCGGGCGGCGAGCAGGCCGGCGTTCTTCGCACCGCCAATGGACACGGTGGCAACCGGCACGCCGCCGGGCATCTGCACGATGGACAGCAAGGAATCCATGCCGTCAAGCGTGTCGAGCGCGCGCGGAATACCGATGACCGGCAGCGGGGTCGCCGCCGCCACCATGCCGGGCAGGTGCGCGGCGCCGCCGGCGCACGCGATGATCACGCGCAGACCCCGCTCGTGCGCCTGCTTGGCGTAGGCGAGCATCTTCTCAGGCGTGCGGTGGGCAGAAACCACGCCGACTTCGAAGGGAATGCCGAACTCGGCGAGTACTTCAGCGGCGGGTTCGACGGTGTCCCAGTCGGAATCGGAGCCCATAATCAGGCCGACGAGGGGTGCGGGCATAAGTGCAAAAGCCTTTCTAGTTCCAGCGGGCCGTAATCATGTACTTCGCGGCGTGCTCCGCGATCTTGCGCGTGGTCACCACGTCGTAGCCGGTCACGTTCACGTGCCCGATCTTGCGGCCCGGGCGCCACGCCTTGCCGTAGAGGTGGATCTTGGCCTCCGGGTAACGCAGCATCACTTCCGCGACGCGGCGCTCCATCGGCATCTCCGGGTCCGTTTCGCCGCCGAGGATGTTGACCATCACGGTCACCGGTGCGACCGTCTCGGTCTCGCCCAGCGGCCAGTCCAGCACGGCGCGCAGGTGCTGTTCGAACTGGGAGGTCAGCGAGCCGTCCTGGGTCCAGTGGCCGGTGTTGTGAGGGCGCATCGCCAGCTCGTTGATCGCAACCGCGGTGCCCGTCTCCGTCTTGTATTCGAACAGCTCCACGGCCATCACGCCGGTGACGTCCAGCTTGCGGGCGATCAGACGCGCAAGCTTTTTACACTCGCGCGCGAGGCGCGACGGCAGGTCCGGGGCGGGCGCGATAGCGACGCGGCAAATGCCGTTGTCCTGCCGCGACTCCACCGTCGGCCACACGCGCATCTCGCCGGAGCGGGAACGCGCCACCATAATCGATAGCTCGCGGACGAAGTCGGCTTTCTCCTCCGCGTAAATCCCCATGCCGCGATCCAGCAGCTCTTCGACCAGGTCAAGCAGGTCGCCTTCGGAATCGGGGAACCACACGCCCTTGCCGTCGTAGCCACCGCGCGTGGTCTTCAGGCAGACGCGGTGCTCGTGCTGCTCCCAAAATGCGCGGGCCGCCTCCACGGACTCGATCGGGGCGTACTCCGGCACGGGCACCCCCAGCTCGTCGAGCTTGCGGCGCTGCGCCAGCTTGTCCTGGGCGTAGAGGAGCGCTTCGGGGCGTGGCTCGACGTTCACGTTGGCGTCGAGAAGCTGCTCTAAGTGCTCGTTGGGCACGTGCTCGTGATCAAAAGTCACGGCCGCCGCACCGCGCGACACCTCCTTGAGATCCTCCAAGTTGGTGTAATCGCCGAGGCGCACGTCGCCATACACTTGGGCGGCAGATGCATCCTCACTCCCCGCGAGCAGTCGCATGCGCAGACCGAGCTCGATCGCCTCGGTGTGCATCATGCGGGCGAGTTGGCCGTCGCCGACGACCACGACAGTTGGCATTTCATGTGCGTCTCTCACACACCACACCTTACCCTGGTCCTATGTCCACGAACTTTCAGGCAGTTTCGCGCCACACCATTTTCCAGAATTCGCTTATGACCGCGCTCCTCGACGGCATCTACGACGGCGAACTGACCATCGGCGACATCCTGGCAAAGGGCAATTTTGGGCTCGGCACCTTCGATGGGCTCGACGGCGAGATGATCATTCTCGACGGCACCTGCTACCAGCTCACCAGCGACGGCAAAGCTCGTATCGCGGACCTCGACCAGCGCACGCCGTTTACCGTGGTAACGAACTTCGTGCCGCGCATCACCGTCGACGCGCCGCAGGGCATGCGCCGCGGCGAGCTGTCCTCCTTCATCGACTCGCTCGAGCCCAGCCGCAACTTCTTCTACGCCGTGCGCATCACCGGCACCTTCGACGAGGTGGTCACCCGCACCGTGAGCAAGCAGGAAAAGCCCTACCGCCCCATGACCGAAGCAATAAACGACGACGCCGAACACCACTTCGAAAACGTCACCGGCATCATCGGCGGCTTCCGCACCCCGGCCTACGCAAAGGGCATCAGCGTGCCCGGCTGCCACGTGCACTTCATCGACGAGGCGCGCACCTCCGGCGGCCACGTCCTCGACTACACGGTGCGCGACGCGCGCATCGAGCTGTGCCCCGGCACCGACATGGACCTGCACCTGCCGGTCACCGCCGAGTTCCAGCAGGGCGATCTCACGCCGGAGGATCTGGATAGTCAGCTGCACGACACGGAGATCAAGGGCGCGCAGATCAACGGCTAAGCGGTGCGCGAAAGTGGACAAGACTGACAAAAGCTTGAGTTTGTAATTCAACTCCGAAAGCAGGCTTCTCCGTTTCGCAATAGTCCATAAAAGGCTCATCACTATCTCCGCAATCACAAACTGAGCCCGTGATCCTGCGCCGTACTGATGTTAGAAACAAAAGCGGTCATTCTCGTCGAGTTGAAAGGATTTTGTAATGGCCACCAGCAAGAAAGTTGCTTTTTTACAGCAGGTGCCCTGGCGTTGACGGCACTATCCCCGTCGACAGCAAACGCTGAGCAACGTTATATTGAATCTACTGACTCGTTCTCTGTCGCGGGCGTAACGATTTCCGAAACTCGCGTAACCGGCACTTACGAAGTGGAAAATGGAGCCGCGACCGCCATTAACTCGCACTCTTGCGATGTCACTAGGGACTACGACCCTCTCGCAAAGATTTCCTCTGAAAAATCAGACGCGTACGTGAGCAATGGTGAAGCAACCTTCCTGTGCAGCGTAAATGTCCAGCGAGGAGTACCTACTCCTTGGGAACACGTGAACTGGTCCAATAAGACCCAACTTCAAGGCGTCGTCGGAAATGGAAACGGCGATGTTGTAAACCAGGGGTGGTTGTGAGATGGGTAGCGCTTCTTCACCGCTGGTGCCGGAGCCGATTGATTACGCCTTCTGGGGACTGACGGCGCTAGCGTTTGTTCTGGCAATCGTGGCACTCGTGCTCATTGCACGCGACGAGCACACAACGAAATCGGGGGTGGTGTCGCTTCTCGTGGTGCTGCTGCTCCCGTTGATAGGGCCGATCATGTACTTCGTGTACCGGAAGCGTTAGCGCAGCTCGCCGCGAAGCGCTTTCTGCAGCGCCTTATCGACGGCGCGCGCCTTGCCCACCTGATCGAAGACCAGCGGGCGGTCGTAGCCGTAGACCGCCACCGAGATCCCGCCCTTGACGCGGCGCGCGGAGTGGATCTGCTCTAAGGGGATCGAGTCGACCGCGCCGCGGCGCCCGCGGGCGAGGATGCGGCGGTCGGTGAGCATGAAGCGCCGGCGTCTCGAGGCCACCAGCGGGCCGACGAAGCGCCACAGTGCGAGTAGCGCCCACAGCGCCACGGCGAGGTTGCGCAGCGCTGGGTCGATGCCCGGGGTCACGTCCATCCAGCCGATCGCGATCCAGGCCACGCCCGTGATCACGATGAGCTCCATCAAGGGGAAGGTGAGGGTGGAAAGGGGTGCGCAGACGTCGACAAGCACTTGCTCGCCGTCGTGAGTTTGAAACCGCACCTTTTTTGACACGCGACCAGGCTACTGTTTCGGGCGCAGGTGATGCACATCGCCGACGGAGTAGGCGGTGCCGTCGATGATGACTTCGCCGTTATCGTTGATGCCGTCGACGATGCCGTGGACGTCGCGGTCGTGCAGCTCCATGCGCACGGTCTGTCCGATGGTCGAGCAGACCTTGCGGTAGTCGGTGAGCAACTGCGGGTCGCCGTCCTGCCACTGCTTCAAGCGGCGGCCCATGGCGCGCAGGATGTCGATGGTGAACTCGTCGAAGTCGACGTCGATACCCTCGAGGTTGAGCGCGGTCGCGGTGTCGACGGGCAGCTGCTCGGGGCGGAAGTTGACGTTAATGCCGATGCCCACGACCACGTTCGGCAGCGCGAGGTTGGACAGGATGCCCGCGATCTTCTTGCCGCCGATCTGCACGTCGTTCGGCCACTTGAGAACCGCCTGCGGGACCACGTCGGTCACGGCCACGCCCGGGGCGATGGACAGCAGGCCGTAGTGATTGGGCTCCTCGCCCGCGTCGATGACCATGCTCATGGCCAGCTGCGCGCCCTTCGGCGTGACCCACGTGCGGTTGAGGCGTCCCTTGGACGCGGTCTGCTCGTCGGCGATGAGCACCATGCCCGCCTCGCCTGCTTTGACCATGTCGGCGTTGGTGGAGCCGGTGGTCTCGACATAACGCACCTTCGGCCAATAAGAGGCGACAGCGTCTTGAATGCGGGCAAGGTCTGTGACTGTCATGCCGACAAGTTTAAGCGGTGGCGACAAGGCAGGTGGCAGTGGCGTAGTCGCCGTCGTGGCTCAGCGAGAGCGACACAACCGCAGGCGCACCCGCAGCAGCAAGCTGCGAGCTCACTGCGAGGGTGGGGCGCGAGTAGGCGTCGACAAGTACTTCGAGCTGGCGGAAGTCGATGGCCTCGAGCGCCGGCGGGCGGCCGAAACAGCTTGAACCCCACGCTTTGACGTAGGCCTCCTTGGCGGCCCAGCGGGCGGCGAGTGAGGCATCGCGGTCGGTTTTTGAGGCGCAGTCGCGTAGCTCGCGATCGGTGAAGGCGCGGGCGAAGGTGGTGCCGGGCGAGGCGAGCTGCGCGCGGAAGGTGGGGATGTGGACGAGATCGGTGCCGATGTGCACGCGCGGCCTCCTTAAGCAGCGACAAAGTGATCAAACTCACAGTGGGACGTTCTCCCACCTTAAACGGGCGAGCGCACGCCCCGGAACCTACCGAAGCGTAGGTTGTTTATGTTTTGCCTAGCTAATTATTAGCACGAAAGCTTATGCTTCCCCGCATGACAGTTTCAGCGAAGATGTCGCCTACGACACAAACCACCGCAGAAAAACTCGCCGACCTGCGCGCCCGCCGCGCCGAAGCCCACGTGCCCATGGGTGAGCAGGCGCACGCGAAGGTGCGCGACGCCGGCCGCCTTACCGCCCGCGAGCGGCTCGACTACATCCTGGACGAGGGCTCGTTCGTGGAAACCGACATGCTCGCCCGCCACCGCACGCACGACTTCGGCATGCACGCCAAGCGCCCGGTCACCGACGGCATCGTCACCGGATGGGGCACCATCGACGGCCGCGAGGTCTGCATCTTCTCCCAGGACGGCACCGTCTTCGGCGGCGCGCTCGGCGAGGTCTACGGCGAGAAGATGATCAAGATCCAGAAGCTGGCCATTACGACAGGCCGCCCACTCATCGGCCTCTACGAGGGAGCGGGCGCGCGCATCCAGGACGGCGCGGTCTCGCTCGACTGGATCGCCCAGACCTTCTACCAGAACGTGCAGGCCAGCGGCGTGGTTCCGCAGATTTCCGTGATCCTGGGCGCCTGCGCGGGCGGCAACGCGTATTCGCCCGCGCTCACCGATTTCGTGGTGATGGTGGATAAGTCTTCCAAGATGTTTGTCACCGGCCCGGACGTGATCAAGACCGTTACCGGCGAGGAGATCAGTCAAGAGGAGCTCGGCGGGGCGTGGACGCACATGGCCACCGCCGGCAACTGCCACTACGTCGCCGAAACCGACCAGGAGGCGCTCGACTGGGTCATGGATCTGGTGAGCTACCTGCCCGCCAATTGTCGGGAGAAGGTGGGCACGGAGTCGTCGATAAGCAACGAGCCCAAAGAGGCACTCGACACCATTATCCCCGACTCCCCCAACACCCCCTACGACGTACGCGAGGTCATCGCCGAGCTTGCCGACGACGCCGAGTACCTCGAGATCATGGAGCAGCGCGCCGAGAACGTGGTCACCGCGTTCGGGCACATCGACGGTCAGGTCGTCGGTTTCGTGGCGAACCAGCCGCAGGTTTTCGCCGGCTGCCTCGACATCGATTCTTCCGAGAAGGCCGCCCGCTTCGTGCGCACCTGCGACGCCTTCAACATCCCCATCGTCATGCTCGTGGACGTGCCCGGCTTTTTGCCCGGCGCGGGCCAGGAGTACGGCGGCATCCTGCGCCGCGGTGCGAAGCTGCTCTACGCCTACGGCGAGGCGACCGTGCCGAAGATCACCGTGACCATGCGCAAGGCCTACGGCGGTGCCTACTGCGTTATGGGTTCGAAGGGCCTGGGCGCGGACGTGAACCTCGCGTGGCCGACTGCCCAGATCGCGGTGATGGGCGCGGCCGGTGCCGTCGGGTTTATCAACCGCAAGGAGATCAAGGCCGCCCGCGAGTCCGGGATGGAAGAGCAGGAAATTGCCGAGCTGATCGCCAGCTTCGAGCGCGAGTACGAGGACACCATCCTGAACCCCTACAACGCCGCCGAGCGCGGGCTGATCGACGCGGTGATCCTGCCCTCGGAGACCCGCGACGCAATCGCCGCGAACCTGCGCCTCTACCGCGACAAGACTGTCGCCCGCCCCGCCCGCAAGCACGGCAACATGCCGCTGTAGACCTCCCACCAGCTGAGAAGGAAAACCATGACCCTTACCCCCATCGCCGCGCTCAACTCCGCCCGCCCCGCACTCGTCTTCCAGGGACAGGGCAGCAATTGGCAGCGCGCCCTGCACGATGCCGCCTCGCCCACCGCGCACGAATCGCTGCGCTCGCTTCTCGACGCCGCGCTTTCCCTCACCGGCCCCGTCGCCCGCCCCTTAGCCTCTGCGGTGCCCGGCGCGGTCGACCGGCTCGGCGCGCTGCTCGGCGCCGACGAAGACGTTTCGCCGCTGCCCGTAGACGCGCACCCGGCGGTCTCGGTGCCCGGCATCGTGCTCGCCCAGCTCGCCGCGGTGCAACAGCTGCGCGACCTCGGTCTCGAGCTGGATACCGACAACGTCCGCCTCGCCGGCCACTCGCAGGGCGCGCTCGGCGTGGCCGCGGTTAAGCACCCGGAGCACGCGCTCGCCTTCGCCATGATCCTGGGCGCGGCCGCCTCGAGCGCCTACGGCGCGCGCGATGCGGCCCCGCGGATGCTCAGCGTGCGCGGCATCCCGGTCCCGGCACTTTCCGTCCTGCTCGCCGAGCAGGACGCAGACAAGCTGCTGTCCGTGGTCAACGGTCCGCGCCACGCAGTGCTTGCCGGCGAGCCCGCCGAGCTTGAGCGCGCCCGCGAGGCCATCGAGGCGCATGCCGCAGCCTTCAACGCCAAGCTTGAGGCGGCCGAGTTCGGCGGCTCCGAGCTGAACCCCGTCTTCGACGAGCTGCCGGTGGCCTACCCCTTCCACCACGCAAGCGACGCCAACGCGCGCGCCGTCGAGCTTGCCGCCGAGTGGGCCGAGCAGTGCGGCCTGGACCTCGGGGAGGATTCCCCGCGCGCGCTCGCGCAGGCCATCCTGGTCGACCGCCACGATTGGCCCGCCGCCGTGCGCGGCCTGCTCGACGGTGGAACCACGCACATCGTCTCGCTCGACTCGGCACTTAGCGGGATGACTTCGAAGCTCGTCGCCGGCTCCGGCGTGCCCGTCGTGACGGCCGAAAACGCCCGCGCCCGCGACGCGCTTGCCACCCCGGGCACCGAACTTCCGCAGGCGGTGTCCTATGCAAAGTTCGCCCCGCGCCTGGTTCGCCTGCCGGACGGCAACGTCTACACCCAGACCCGCTTCTCGCAGTTCACCGGCCTGTCCCCCATCATCCTGGGTGGTATGACGCCCACCTCGGCCGACGGCGAGATCGTCGCCGCGGCCGCCAACGCCGGCTACTGGACGGAGCTCGCCGGCGGCGGCATGTACTCCGAGGAGGTGTTCAACCAGCACCGCGACACGCTCGCCACACACCTCGCGCCGGGGCGCACCGCTCAGTTCAACACCATGTTCTTCGACCGCTTCTTGTGGAACATGCACTTCGGCCAGACCCGCATGGTGCCCAAGGCCCGAGCCGCCGGCGCCCCGTTCAACGGCGTGTGCATCTCTGCGGGCATCCCCGAGGTCGAGGAGGCCACCGAGATCATCGAGGGCCTGCGTAACGACGGCTTCCCTTACATTGCGTTCAAGCCAGGCACGCCCACCCAGGTCCGCGACGCGCTCGCCATCGCCGCGACCAACCCCAAGGTGCCGGTGATCCTTATGGTCGAAGACGGCCACGCCGGCGGCCACCACTCCTGGGTGGACCTAGACGACATGCTGGTGACAACCTACGCGCAGGTCCGCGAGCACGACAACGCGATCCTTACCGTCGGCGGCGGCGTGTACTCGCCCGAGCGCGCCGCGGAGCTGCTCACCGGCGCGTGGGCGCAGCGCTTCGACATGCCGAACATGCCTGTCGACGCCGTCTTCTTGGGCACCGTCGCGATGGCCACCAAGGAGGCGAAGGCCACCGATTCGGTCAAGGACCTGCTGGTCAACACGAAGGGGCTCAGCCCCGCGGACAACGGTGGTTGGGTGGCGCGTGGTGCGGGGCGCAACGGCGTGGCGTCGTCGCAAAGCCACTTGCTCGCCGACATCCACGACCTGGACAACTCTTTTGCCAAGGCCTCCCGCCTGATCACCAACATGCCTGCCGAAGAGTACCAGGAGCGCCGCGAGGAGATCATCGCCGCACTGGCCAAGACCTCCAAGCCGTTCTTCGGCGACATCGAGGACATGACCTACGCCGAGTGGGTCGAGCGCTTCGTCGAGCTGGCCCACCCGTTTGTCGACGCCTCGTGGGACGCCCGTTTCGTCTCCACGCTGCGCCGCATCGAGGCGCGCCTTTCTCCGCAGGACAGCGGCGAGCTGGTCAGCCAGTTCGCCGACGGCCCGCTCGACCCGCACACCGCGCTCGCCCGGCTTATCGAGGCCTACCCCCAGGCCCGCGAGATCCACGTCTCCCCGCGCGATGCCGCCTGGTGGATCTCGCTGCACTACGAATACCCCAAGCCCATGCCGTGGGTCCCGGCGATCGACGGCGACCTGAAAATGTGGTTTGGCAAGGACACGCTCTGGCAGGCGCAAGACCCGCGCTACACCGCCGACGAGGTCCGGATCATCCCCGGCCCGGTCGCAG
>ERZ1673749.1346-NODE-1346-length-17191-cov-20.314542_pt1 | contig 17191 bp, 13 predicted proteins | sample MGYA00580204_ERZ1673749 | MGnify/ENA primary metagenome ERZ1673749 (study PRJEB41218, sample SAMN15661745) | gut metagenome | host: Homo sapiens | place: Canada: London | collected 2015-08-20/2019-03-30 | study: EMG produced TPA metagenomics assembly of...
CAGTGGAAGTACAGAGAAAGGAAGGATGAATTACACACTTTTAAGGACACTACCAAAGAGGCGGAAAGAATGTAGCAAGTTGAAATAAAAAACGCTAAGAAAATAGGAATGTTCGGTTGTGAACACTTGCTAATCTGTACCACACCTTACTTTCTGATTGCGAAAGCTGACCTTTTGCCATGCGATAGGTCATGAATGGGCGAACAAAAGCTTATCTTTTAGTTTTCAATCAATATCTTGCTGATTAGCAGTGGCTTATGAAGTGAGTTTTTCAGTCCTGTTTTTTGTTATATGATTTCGTGGCGATGGTCCGTCGCCTCTTCGGTGTCGAGCATCTGTTTGCCGTCGTCGGCACGGTCGTGGGGAATGCAAAAGCAGACACCGTCAGGGCTTCGGTGCCTCGTCGGGTGTCTGCCGGTGGTTGTGTCGGTCACCCCCTCACGAGCCTTTGCTGACTGGGTGGGGGATCGGCGATTAATAATTCTTCGGTGCTATCTGGAAGTAGCTTTCAGGATGGTTGCAAACCGGGCATACGGCTGGTGCTTGCTTGCCCACTACGATATGGCCGCAGTTGATGCACTGCCAGATGGCCGAGCCGTCCTTTGCGAACACAAGTTTGTCCTCTATGTTCTTCAACAGCTTGCGATAGCGCTCCTCGTGTTCCTTCTCGATGGCGCCTACGCTGCGGAATTTCACTGCAATCTCAGGGAATCCCTCTTCGATGGCTTCCTTGGCCATCTTCTCATACATGTCGGTCCATTCGTAGTTCTCGCCCGCTGCTGCGTCGGAAAGGTTATCGGTTGTGGTAGGAATATCGCCTTCGTGGAGGAGTTTGAACCAAATTTTGGCGTGTTCCTTCTCGTTTCGCGATGTCTCCATGAAGATATCGGCAATCTGCTGGTAGCCGTCCTTGCGTGCTTTCGATGCGTAATACTGGTACTTGGTGTGTGCCTGGCTCTCGCCTGCAAAGGCTGCCATGAGGTTAGCCTCCGTCTTTGTGCCCTTGAGGGCTGCTGGTTTGAACTCATTGAACTTCTCTGCCTTTACGTGGCATACTGGGCATTCTGCCGGTGCTTCTGTTCCTTCGTGAATGTAACCGCAAACGGTGCAAATAAATTTCTTTTTCATAATGTTCTTGTATTTATAGAATGATACATCTTGTTCGTTTTCGTATGTCGTCGGAGCTGTTGTCTATGTGCTGCCGCTGTGCCGTCTTTTTCCTGTTGTGGCTCGGCGATGGCCTTTTGTCGGTCCTTCGCTGTCTTTGGGTCGCCTCTTTTATAGCTTTGTGTCGCTCTTGTGTTATCCTTGCCTTGCTTTTTGTGTCGGCTGTGTGCCACTTGCTAATGCAGCCAGTAACAAATGCAAATATACAATTATTCCATTACAAAGTATAATTTATTTACTTACTTTTGCAGTGAAGGCCGAAAATTAGACTAAAGCTAAATAAGTTTGTGTGCTCACCAGACATGATTATGCGTGGACGAAGAACGTAAAAAAGAGGCTGTTGGGACAATAAAAAAACGGGTTGACGAAGTGTCAGCCCGTTTGTTATGATGTTTGGTCGGGTGTTGGTCCGACTTTCATTTCGGCCGTTGCCCGTCATCCGATAGGCAGCCTATGCCTTGCCCAGCAGCTTGTTGGCCATGTTGAGTGCGGCGCGTCTGCCGTCGCCCATTGCGAGAATGACGGTTGCTCCGCCACGCACGATGTCGCCTCCGGCATAGATTTCCGGTTTGGAGCTTTGCATCTCGTCGTTGACGGCGATGGTGTTCTTTCGTCCGAGCTCAAGGCCTTCTATCGATTTGGGCACCAGTGGGTTGGGCGACACTCCGACAGCCACCACCACTTGGTCGCAGTCGATGGTGACGGTCTTGCCTGTTGCCTTCGGCCGGCGTCGTCCGCTTTCGTCGGGTTCTCCGAGTTCCATCACGTCGAGTATGGCTCCGCTGACGCGTCCGTTCTCGTCGGCAAGATATTCCTTCGGGTTGTGTAGTGTGAGGAAGTTGATTCCCTCTTCCTGTGCGTGCTTCACTTCTTCGGCTCGTGCCGGCATTTCCTCAAGCGAGCGTCGGTAAACGAGTGTCACCTCTGCTCCGAGTCGCTTCGCTGTGCGGCATGAGTCCATGGCGGTGTTGCCTCCTCCCACTACGAGTACTTTCTTTCCGATGATGATTGGCGTGTCGGTGTCGGGGTTGGCAGCGTCCATAAGGTTGACGCGTGTGAGGTACTCGTTGCTCGACAGGATGTTGATGCTGTTCTCGCCCGGTATGCCCATGAAGTTGGGGAGTCCTGCTCCAGACCCGACGAATATGCCTTTGAATCCGCCTTGCTCAAGTTCCTCCACGCTGATGGTCTTTCCCACGATGGTGTCGGTCTGGAAGTGTACGCCCTGTTTGCGGAGATTCTCCACTTCTACTTCAACGATGCTGTTGGGGAGTCGGAATTCTGGGATGCCGTATTTCAGCACACCTCCGATTTCGTGTAGTGCCTCGAAGACATATACTTCAAAACCGCGCTTGATCATGTCGCCTGCGAAGCTCAGACCAGCGGGACCTGAACCGATGACTGCCACCTTGATGCCGTTTGCCGGCTCAAGTTCCGGGAGTGCTATGTTGCCGCTCTCACGCTCGTAGTCGGCTGCAAAGCGTTCCAGATAGCCGATGGCTACTGCCGGTTCGTTCATCTTCAGGTGGATGCAGCGGCTCTCGCACTGTTTCTCCTGTGGGCAGACGCGTCCGCATACTGCCGGTAGTGCCGATGTGTCCTTGAGCACGCGTGCCGCATTGAGGAACTGTCCGCGCTCGATGTTCTTGATGAAACTTGGTATGTTGATGTTCACGGGGCAGCCTTCGACGCAGGTTGGCTTGGCGCAGTCGAGGCAACGCTGTGCCTCTCGCATGGCCATTTCCTTTGTCAGGCCCTTGTTCACTTCCTCAAGACGAGTGGTGGCACGATAGACGGGGTCGAGTTCTGGCATGACGACACGCTCAATGGCGGTGCGCTCCTTTGGTTTCATGCTCTTGCGGAGGACGGTGCGCCACTCGGCATTGCGGTCGGTGAGCTCCGATAGCTCTGCCTTTGTCTCCTCGGAGGGCTTCATCTGGTCCTTGGTGGGGATGGGCTGGCGGTCGCTGGTGTCGTCGGTGTGGCGCACGTTGGTCGATTTGCGTTCCATCTCCTCACGCTCAACACCTTTGAAAGTGCCCATGCGCTTGAACATCTCGTCCCAATCGACGAGGTCGCCGTTGAACTCCGGTCCGTCGATGCAGACGAATTTTGTCTTTCCACCTATGGTCAGGCGGCATGCTCCGCACATACCCGTTCCGTCAACCATGATGGTGTTGAGTGAGACATCGTTGGGAATGCCGTATTTTTTGGCCATCAGCGAGGTGAACTTCATCATCATGGGAGGGCCGATGGCAACCACCTTGTCAACGTGCTCTCGCTGAATGACTTCTTCTACGCCCACTGTCACGACGCCTTTCTTTCCGTAGGAGCCGTCGTCGGTCATGATGATGACTTCGTCGGAGTACTTTGCCACGTCATCGACCATGATTACCAGTTCCTTTGTGCGGCCAGCGAGTACCGATATGACACGGTTGCCGGCTTTTTTCAATGCAGTGAGGATGGGAAGGATGGCCGCAATGCCGATGCCACCTCCTGCGCAGATGACCGTTCCGTAGTTCTCGATGCGCGAGGCATTGCCCAACGGCCCCACGATGTCGAGCACGGAGTCGCCGGGTTCGAGCTCACACAACTTGGTCGATGAGAGTCCCACTTCCTGAATGACCATGGTGAGGGTTCCTTTCTCTGGATCGGCCTTGGCGATGGTGTAGGGTACACGCTCGCTATTTTTGTCAACACGCACGATGACGAAGTTGCCAGCTCTGCAGCTGTGTGCAATGAGTGGCGCTTCGACTACGATGCAAAAGACCTTCTCTGAGAATTGTTCTTTGCTGATAATCTTGTTCATGATAGAGTGATTGTCCTTCTCGGCAACTATCTCGTTTGAAAGAGGGTTTGATAGTTGGAGTCGGTGGTTATTTTGTAATAGGATATTTATTTCATGTGGTATTCGTTCGGGGCTTGTTCTGCGATGTTTGCGAGGGCGGCATGTCAGTCACCAGCTCATGACGAGGCCATGTTTTTGTCGTCGGATGCTGCCTTTCAGCCCTGGTTGCTTGTCTATTGTCCCTTTGTTGCAGCCTTTCAGCCCCTGGTTGCTTGTCTATTGCTCCTTTGTTGCAGCCTTTCAGCCCCTTGGTTGATTGCCTTTAGCCCCCTGTTGCTGCCCGCCGGCCGTTGTTTCGGCGTCTGGCGGGATGGCGAGGGGGGAGGCTACAGTTTGTCGTCGAGCATCTCGAAGCCGCAGTAGGGCACGAGAGCCTTCGGCACACGGATGCCTTCGGGTGTCTGGTTGTTCTCGATGATGGCGGCGACGATGCGTGGCAGTGCCAGCGCCGATCCGTTGAGGGTGTGGCATAGCTCGATCTTTTTGTCGTCGGCATGTCGGTAACGGCAGTGCAGTCGGTTGGCCTGATAGTTCTCGAAGTTCGATACCGAGCTGACCTCAAGCCAGCGTTGTTGTGCCGCACTCCACACTTCAAAGTCGTAGCAGATGGCCGACGTGAAGCTCATGTCGCCCCCGCAGAGGCGCAGAATGTGATAGGGGAGCTCAAGTTTGATGAGGAGCTGCTCTACGTGATTGAGCATTTCGGCGAGCGACTCGTAGGAGTGTTGTGGTGTGTCGATGCGTACGATTTCCACTTTGTCGAACTGGTGGAGGCGGTTAAGTCCGCGAACGTCCTTTCCATAGCTACCGGCCTCTCTTCTGAAGCACGACGAGTAGGCGCAGCGCTTGATGGGCAGGTCGCCCTCATCGAGTATTTCGTCCCTGAAAATGTTAGTTACGGGCACTTCGGCCGTGGGTATCAGGTAGAGATCGTCGAGCTGTGCGTGATACATCTGTCCCTCTTTGTCGGGCAACTGTCCAGTACCCAGTCCCGATGCTTGGTTGACCAGCAGCGGCGGTTGAATCTCCAAGTAGCCGCTCTTGCGTGCCTCGTCGAGGAAGAATGCCTCAAGGGCGCGCTGAAAGCGTGCCATCTTACCTATATATATAGGGAATCCCGCACCGGTGATTTTCACACCGAGGTCGAAATCCACAAGGTTGTATTTCTTGCACAAGTCCCAATGGCAGAGCGCTTCTTTGCCAAGCGACGGCTTCTGTCCGCCTTCCTTCACCACTACGTTGTCGCTGGCGTCGCGTCCCTCAGGCACTTCTTCGCTGGGAATGTTGGGAATGGTCAGCAGCACTTCAGTCATGCCGGCCTGTGCCTCGTCCATCTGCTCCTGAAGGGTCTTGTCGGCGGTCTTGAGCTCGGCCACACGGTTTTTTATTTCGTTGGCTTCGTCTTTCTTTCCCTCCTTCATCAAGCCCCCGATTTGTCGGGAAAGCTGGTTCTGCTGCTGCTTGTTGCCGTCGAGTTGCTGCTGGCATTCGCGGCGAATCCTGTCGAGCTGCAGTACCTTCTCGATGGCTTCGCGGGCTCCTTGGAAGTGTTTCTTTTCGAGACCTTTGATTACACGTTCTGTTTCTTCACTAATAAGCTTTAATGTGAGCATGCTTCTTTACCTTAAAATTGTGCTTGTTCTGAGTTTTTTCGCTGTGCGGACGGGGCTTGCGGTTGCCACGTCGTGGTGCGTTTGGGGGCTGTTGACTGCCTCTCTCCTCTCTGTTGACCGCCGCAAGGGTGTGCCGTGCGTTGTCAAAGGGAGTGGGCAGTGTTGCTCATCCGAAAGCCTGTGAGGGCAAATCTCAGAACAATTTTTCATTATTCAGTGAACAAAGTTACAAAAAATATATTTTAAATTCACGAAAATCATCACTATTTCTTGTGATTTTTTTTGACCCGTCGGCTTCCGTTGCTTGCCCCGCCTCTCGCTGGCACTCTGATTCCGTCGCCCGTTTGGTGTGCCTTTCCCGTTCGTTCCCGTCTCCTTGCCCTGTAAACGCATGAATCCCAGACCTCGGTTGGGGTCTGGGATTATGTTGTTTGTTTGGAATAGTTTGTTTGTTTGCTTACGCTTGTGGTGTTTGTTTGCTTGCGTATGCTTCCTCAGAGAGTACAGAGACTGTGCTCTTGTTGAACTTTCCTCTGTGGAAATAGACCACACCGTCTGTGAGTGCATAGAGAGTGTCGTCCTTACCTTGGGCAACATTTACACCGGGATAGTGTCGGTTACCGCGCTGGCGAACGATAATGTTGCCTGCGATAATCTTCTGACCACCACCGATCTTAACACCTAAACGCTTTGAATGTGATTCGCGGCCGTTCTTTGAACTACCGACACCTTTTTTATGAGCCATTTCTTAGTCCTCCTAAATTTAAGCGTTAATTGTTTTAATCTCTACCTGAGTGAACTGTGCGCGATGACCATTCTTTTTGCGATAGTCCTTGCGACGTTTCATCTTGAAGACGATGATCTTATCGCCCTTCACGAGTGGTGTTACCACCTCAGCAACTACTTTTGCACCACTGACAGTAGGCGCGCCAACTGTGACTGTTCCGTTGTTATCGACCAACAGAACCTTGTCAAACTCAACAGTCTTGCCTTCTTCGGCATCTTTCAGGCGGTTGACATAGAGCTTTTTGCCCTCTTCAGCCTTGAACTGCTGACCGTTAATTTCTACGATTGCGTACATTTTATTTGTTGTAAACGGTTTCACCGATAGGCGACAGAGCATCTTTCCTGTACTTATACGAGCCCATTCGGCATAAAAAACGGTGCAAAATTACAAAAATTGTTTCTATTAACTGTCCTGACGGCTTGGGTAACCTCGGTATATTATAAAGAATTAACAATATATAACTTATAGGGCGGTTTCTTTTCGTTATTCTTCTCTTTTCAATATGGCTGTCATGGTGGGTTGGGTGGTCTCCAATTCTATTGTGTAGGAGGCTTCATAGAGTAGGGGGAGTGTGTCCTTACCTGCCTTCATGACTTGCTTATAGGTAATTTTCTTGTAGTCTTCGGTCACGGTCGTGTCGTTCTGATAGTCGTATTGCTGTTCCGTTGTGTCGTTTTCGAGTGCATTCTGGGGTTCTACTTCCATTTTTTCGTACTCTTCGACCGTCATTGCGGAGTCCGCAGAACTTGCCGCATCTATGCAACTGTCGAGGTAGGCTGTGTCAGCCACCATCGTGTCAACCTCTGTGGAGTCGGATACGGTTGTGTAGATGTATTCGTATTTTTGTTGTTGTCTTTCGAGGCTGAAGCTCAGGTCTTTTTTCAACTTGGCTGTCTGCGTCGTGTATCTGTTGTTTCGGTTGGTTCCGTCGAGCGGTTTCCCGATGGTTGCCGTCCCTTTTTTGAATGGTATGTGATAGAAGTTGTTCCACATAGTGAACCCCGGACAACAGACGTTGAGGAAAATTTTGGTGAGTGTGCTGCCTATTTGTGGCATCTGAAGCATCTTCATTGTTTCCTCCATTTCCTTTTCCGTCTCTTTGTCGGCCTTTCCCGATGTCAACAGTATCTCATGAATCTTTTCGCATATCTTTTGCCAATGTCGCTGTCCGTCCATGATGGTCCATGTGTCCATGTTGGGAGACAGGAGTACGGTGATTTTGTTTTGTTTGAAGTAATCGAACACCGCTCCCACCAGTGTATCAAACTCCTTGTCGGCGTCCGACTGGTTGTATTCGGGTGTCTCGGCAATCTCCAAAGTGGCTACTATGACGTACGGGGTTACATCGTTTATCTCTATTGTGAATCGGTTTTTCAGCTGGTTCTTGTATAGTGCCATTGCCAGTCCGCCTATGTATTGTGTTTGCATGGAGGCTTCCGGCATTATTTCTAACGGTGCGAACAGGCCAAAATCGGGAATTTTCATGTTGGCTGTTTCAGGATGGATGTTGTCGATGGTGAGGCAATAGCTTGCCTTGAGCCCCTTTCTGAATTTCTGATGGTAGTTGTCCACAGTGGGGTTGGTGTGTCTATGTGCCAAGATTGGTAGGCAGACTGCTGCGAGCAGCAATAGTATTATTTTTCTCATGATGGTCGTTTGTTGGGTTGTTGGCAGCTTATTGTTCTCTTCTGAGTATGATTCCCACTTTAGGCTTCTTGCCGTCTCTTTCAATTTCGTAAGTTTGTTCGTAGAGAGTCGGCATCGAGTCTTTCCCGATAATCAGGTGATAGTGCCTGTGCTCCAAGGTAAATCGGGCGGTTTTCTGCGCCTTCTCGTCGGGTTGCGGATCTGTCGTGTTCCCGTTTTCGTTTCCATCAGTCCACACGCTGTCTATTTCGACGGAGTCTGCCTCATCGTATGACCAAGCGATGGCTCGGCGACTATACTGGTCGGATGTCATTTCGAACGAGTTGTCGGCAGCCATTTCGGCCTTTTCCACCGTGTATGTCTGTTCCTTATCGCTGTCGTTGATTGGTTGCCCCGTGGTTTTCTGCCCCAAACAGAAAGGTGTGTTGTAGGCTTTCTCGAACCAGTGGAGGGCGGGACATGCCATGCGGATGAAAAATTCCAACAGTCTTTGTCGGGGAGTCGGGTACTGGAGCTGGTAATCCTCTGCTTTTTTCGCATCGTAGTCCGTACCTTTCCGTATTCCCATGCGCTCCGACAGATTGTCCCAATGTTCTTTTCCGCCCACCAGCATCCAACTGTTCATGTCGTTGGGGAAGAACATTGTGAATTTGTTTTCCTCCAAATACTCTGTCATGGCTTTCGAGACCTTGTCAACCTCTTTGACATCAGTCTCTTTCTTCTCTTTCGGTTGGTGAATGAGCAGCGAGAAAACCGTGCCGTAGGGTGTCGTGTCAATCACTTCAAGCGTGAACTTGTGACACACTTCGTCGGAGAAGGCATATCCAGAGATACCAAAATAGCTGTACACGATGAGCTGTATTTGGTCAGATTGGTCGAGGAGCGAGTAGTACTCGGGGACATCTGTCTCCTCAACGCCATCGCTGTCAGTGGTAATCTGGAAACTGTAGGTGGCTTTCTGACCTTTCTCAAATCGTGGCCGGTAGGTCTGCGCCCCAGTCGTCGTCAACCCTTGCGCCATGGTCGTCAGGCAGAGGAGTGTCGTCAGTGCGGTAATTAGTATTCTCATGCTAATTGATTGTATGATAATTCATCAGCAAATGTAATTATTAAAAACGACAAACGGAAATGTTTTTCAGTAAATTTTCAATTTTTTTCTTTTCGTTCTTTTATTTGGTGGTATTGCATATATTCAGTAACTTTGCCGATGAAGATAAGACAGTTTATGGATTCACAACCCAATAAGAAACCCACCTATACCGTACCGGTGGCCATTTGCGCCGCCGTGCTCGTGTTCGGTTCGCTGCTGCTGGCCTTTCTGATGGCTACGCGCGACATGGCGCCACCCCGCAAGTACGAGGTCGATATGTCGGGCTCGGTCATCGGCATCGATACCACGTCGAAGATTCCCGTGCTGACGAAGGAAGAGGCCAAGGAAGTCGAGGTCAAGGACCACAAGAAAGTCGATTACGTCGAGCCAGCCCCGAAAGCCGACGAGGAGAACATACCGGCACCGGAGCCCATCATCGTGCCGTCAACACCCCCGACGGTGAAAGAAGAGTCAGCCCCTGCGGAGACAAAAGCGCCGAAAACCGGAGAGAAAGCGCCGAAAATAGAAATCAAGTCGCCCAAGGTAGAGCCGATAGAGTAGGCCGTCTTCAGCCCCCTGTCAGCTGCTACAAAAGCCGTGACAATCCAAAAGCTGACCTTTTGCCTGGTGAAAGGGCAGAGATGACCGTGTGAAAGCTCACCTTTCGCAGTCCCGTTTCTCAGATGCCGTCCGTCGTCGCCGTTTCACCCCCTCCTTCGCCTTGCTCTGCCGCAGGTGTCAGATGAATCCCCCGCTTTCACGAGCCATGCACATCAGCTCGTATTGCCTTGATATTTTCTCGTAGGAACAGAACCCGACCCTGTTGCGAAAACCGTCGAAAGCTGTCTATGCCAAGTGTACTGGCAAGACGATAGCTTATGAAACTCATAGTCTTCCCATCCTTGAAAGATAAGAGGGGTTTATAAACACACCACAGAACATCTGCATATCTTTTTACAAAGCTATCACAATAATTTTGAAAATACAGAACTCCGTAAAGGGCAAAGTTGGTGTTATGTCAGTTTTTTTGTATCTTTACAACGATTCTTTTAAAGATTTTCCCCCGATTCTGCCCGTGATGGGTCGTTTTCGGGGGGGGTAGTATGTAAAGATATAAATAATATATCACACTGACAAACAATTAGTTAGAAAAATATGGAATATCCCTATATTAGACTAATATTATCATGTAAATGTTGAGCAAAAAATGATAAATTCTCATCTTTATTTGTTATCTTTGCACTCAAATATCATTTATAATATGATAGTTTCTTCAATAATCGTATAATAGTGGTCTTAGCCGAACAAAATAAAACTAATCGTTGGTTGGCTGGGCAAATGGGCAAATCAGAGATTACAATAAGCAGATGGGTGCAAAATAAATATCAACCATCTATGGAGCGACTTTTACAAATTCCAAGCTATTATCCATAAGTCTAAAAGACTTGATAAATGACATCAATAATAGTGAAACAGAAAATCTTTAGATATATAGAAAATAAAGATAGAACATTCCTTTTTGGTGCATACCGAGGGGAGAAATCGCAGTTGGATTGGATATTGGGAGAAAAAACTCAACGATATGAGAAACTTTACAATATTCGTTTCAATCAAGATTTGTTTTCTCAAAGGAATGGCGGAGTACTTTCTAAAGTATTGCCCGATTACATTTTATTATACAACACTCAAAATCCGCAAGAAGGCTATCACTTGTTCCCTTGTGTAAATTCTTCCGTCAAAGAACAAGCGGAAATGGAGCTGTTAAAATACCCAAACCCCAATGGATCTTATATGGTATTTTCTTTAGGAGAAGAATTAGCAGCGGAGTCGTTGAATATAAACGAACTGATAAAAGAAACCTTTTCTAAGGGTAATAAAGAGATACCTTTTGTTCCAAAATTGCTCACAGGAAAAGATATAGCAAATGTTGTAGATGAATCTTTGAACCAACCAAAAATTGCAGTTTGCAAGCAGCACGATGTTTTGCGTTTCATTGATTTGTTTGCAGGCATTGGTGGTATTCGTTGTGGACTTGAGTTGGCAGCTAAGGAAAAGGGGTTAAAGCCTATTTGTGTCTTTACGTCTGAAATCAAGCCTTATGCCATAAAAGTTTTACAAGAGAATCATCCTGGCGAAACGATAACAGGTGACATAACAAAAGTTGATACAAGGAATATTCCAAACTTTGACATTCTTTGTGCAGGTTTCCCCTGCCAAGCATTTAGTTCGGCAGGTAAAAGACAAGGATTTGCAGATACACGAGGAACTATGTTCTTTGAGGTTGAACGCATATTAAAGGATAAACGCCCCAAAGGATTTATCCTTGAAAATGTGGAGGGACTTGTTAATCACGATGGAGGCAAAACTTTACAAGTTATTGTTGATAGACTTGCAGCATTAAACTACAAGTTTGATTTCCGTGTTCTTAACTCTAAGTACTTTGGAGTTCCACAAGAGCGTAAAAGAATATATATAGTTGGTAGCACCAATGACACGCCAAATCTTGACAATTTTCCAATAAAGGAAAGTAAATTGGGTGATATACTTGAAACAGGATTACCTACGGCAGATACTCCTTTTATAAGAACTCTGTTTAAACACTTTACAATAGAACAACTATACGGAAAATCCATAAAAGATAAAAGAGGTGGCAGCACCAACATCCATAGCTGGGATTTGGAAATCAAAGGTTCAGTTACGCTAGAGCAAAAACGGCTTCTTGATACGATTTTGACAGAACGCCGTAAAAAGAAATGGGCAGAAATCATTGGTATTGATTGGATGGATGGAATGCCATTGACTTTGGAGCAGATCCGAACATGCTTTGATGCTCCAAATCTTGAAGAAATGTTGGAAGACCTAACTAAAAAGGGATACTTAAAATTTGAATATCCTAAAAAGCTCATCCGTAAAAAAAACGAGAATGGAATTGTAACCACTCATAGAGAATACGATACGAAAAAACCGAAAGGTTACAATATTGTTGCAGGAAAATTGAGTTTTGAGATTAATAAGGTAATGTCACCAAAGGAAATTGCTCCAACGTTAGTTGCTATGGATATGCAGAAACTTTATGTTGGAGACAATGGCGGTCTTAGAAGATTATCGCTTCGGGAGGGATTGCGACTTTGCGGCTATCCAGATAGCATGAAGTTCAATGTAAGTGAAAAAGATGGTTTTGACTTATTAGGTAACACAGTTGTTGTACCAGTAATCAAGGCTGTTGCAGAACGATTATTAGAAACATTAAAATTATAACGATATGGACGCATCAGAAATTTTATACCAAGCACTTGTAGAGGACTTCGGAATGGAGGGTGCAACAGGTTCTGTGAGATTCAATCTTCGTGACTTTGGTATAACGGTTGAGCAAAACAACATTGTCGGCAACATTCTTGAAGAATGGCTTGACAAATGGATGACGAACAAGGGCATTGTGCATATTCACAACCATAAGCAAGCATCTCCTGATTTTTGGTTAGACCCAGATAATCTGGAGTCAAATTGGTTGGAGATAAAGTCTTTCACAGGTAGTCCAAACTTTGATATAGCTGCATTCCGCAGCTTCATCAATCTAGTAATACAGAAGCCTTGGAAGCTTCACTCAAAACACTTGCTTATAAAATACAAAATGGAGAATGGTATGGTGGAGATAGAGCGAATTTGGCTGAAGAACCTTTGGGAGATATGCAGCACAAGTAGTAAATGGCCTGTAAAGGTGCAGTATAAGAACGAGGTGATAGTCAACATCCGCCCTGCTACTTGGTATTCTGAGCGTACAGGCTTCAAACCATTTGAAAGCCTTGAAGATTTCTTGGCTGCAATGGAAGAAACCATCTATCAGTACCCCGACACAAGAGTAACGATAGCCTTGCATTGGAAAGAAAAACTCATTGAGAGTTATGAAAGACATTATGGTATTCGCCTCAACATACCAAGATGGAATGACATTGCTGAAAAATATAGCAATAATTCTGACGAATAGAATCTTTAAATTTGCCTAAAGTCAATGTCTTTTTTGTATAAAACACAAGTGACATTGACTTTTCATATTTCAACAATACTTTGTTCTCATGTGGCATCAACAGCGAGGCTAATAGGGAATTAGGGCGGTTCGTATTCTCTGCTTCCTATTCCTTCAGTGGGAGTTGGGTATGGATGCGTCTAAGTTCACTTTTTACAAAGCTATCACAATAAGCTCGTAAAATACTGAACTCTGTAAAGGGCAAAGTCGGTGTTATGTCAGATTTTATTTTGTATCTTCACCACGATTTCTTTTAATGATTTTCGCCCGATTCTGCCCGTGATGGGTCGTTTTTGAGGGCATGTTAAGATATAGATAATATATCACACTGACAAACAATTAGTTAAAAATTTACAGAATATCTCTAATTATATTATCTAAAATTGGATGCGTTCTCGAAATACGATTGAGTACTTGGGAGTATGGGAGCAGTTGAATAATCCTGTTTTTAAAAGCATCGAATTCGATGCGTTTAGAAATCGAGCAGGACTGAACAGTTTTAGCCTACATCCAAAGATTCCACACAGATGCTCTTAAGCTCATCATTATTCCGAAACTCTCTTTGATGAGAGGCTTATTTACTGAATCCATCCATAATTTCTCGATATAGGTTGCCTTAATCAGTCTCTGTGTCCGACGGCTCATCGTCTTGCCGTCACGTGGTAACAGTGCTGGCTCCGCTCGAAGATTATCCAGCATTCGCCCTCCTCACGCAACTCGCAGATGACTTCGCCCAGTAGGTTGGCCATCAGACGGTTGCTCGGTTGCATGCCGTCCATGCTGATGCGGTTGAAGCGAGTGAAGCTGACATCGAAGGTTGTGCCGTACATGTGCGACGAGTTGGTGGCGGCGACCCTGTTGATTTTTTTCAGTCCGCCGATATCCTCACGGGTGCGGAGCATCGACGTGACGATGATTCTGTGTTCTCGGTAGCCGGCTTTCCGGAGTTTCTTCTGAAATCGCTTGGCGATGGTCTTTAGAACCCATTTCCCGCCACTGGTGAGGTAGGGATTCGAGTGGGGCATGGGGTCGAGTAGATAGTATCGGTTGGTCTTGATTTTCCTCAGTCGCCAGGCTCGCAGCCATATTCCGCTACGCCGTCTGATGGGTTTCGACAGTCCGTAGCGAGTGGCGGCTTCGAGTTGCTGGCCGCCCAAGTCGGCTATCTGGAATCGTCTGTCTATTTCGGGGTTGTCTTGCCTGAACGTGTGGCCGCCCTCGCCAAACCGGCTGCTCGTGCATCCTTCCATGACCAGCAGCAGAAGGGCAGCGATGATTGCCGTCAGGTGTCTGGCGGTGATGTGTTGGCAGTTTGGCATGTGTCCGTTCATTTTCTCCTATATTATAAATAGGTGAGCTTGCAAATTCAGTATTGTTGGATTTCGATGTTGTTTTTGTTGGCAAAGGGTCGCTGTGGGCGCCTAAAGGCTGTCGCCGTCGTTGTCAACTCGTTTGATGGGGCGCAGGCGATGGGGCTTCACCACTAAGGGTACGTTCTCGATGAACACGTTGCTCGTGTCGAGACCCAGTGCGCGCGACATGCTCAGTTTCAAGTGGGCAATCAGCGAGTAGAGGCTCATGATGAGGCGTTCCTTCTTCGAGAAGTGGTTGAGGGCTGCATAGATTCGGTTGATGATGACGAAGATGAAGTTGCCCGAAATGCCGTGTTTCTCAAGCGACGGGTAGCAGCTGTCGAGCGTGAACTCCTTGCTGGCCACCAGCTCCTCGATGATCTGGCGGAAATAGTGGTTCACCAACGGCTGAACGCGGAACCCTAATTTCAGGTTGATGCGGTAGAGCGTGTCTGGAATCAGCGTCGTGAACTCGTATTCCAGTGTTTGCGGCTCGTCCTGATAGTCGATGTGTAGCAAAATGTAGTGGTCGGCCCGCATGGGGTGCTTGTGGATGATGGAGTAGAGAATCTTTTGCTCGATGTCGTAAGTGCCCGAAAGCTTGCTCATATAGACGATATTGGTGGCAAACTTGGCTATCGTGGTGTCATGCTTGATGTCCGAAATCACGCCATACCACTCTCTGATGTCGCGCACATCGACCTGTTGACTGCGGATGAGTTTGGCATTGTGCCATACATACATCACGACGAACATGACACCGGCCATGAGCATCGTCACCCATCCGCCATGAACGAACTTGAACATGTTGGCAATGAAGAAGATACCCTCAAGTCCGATGAAGAAAACCACAAACGGTATCGTGATGAGCGGCGACACACGGCGCTGCCCCAGATAGGCGAAGAGCAGGAAGGTGGTCATGAGCATCGTGATGGTGATGGCCAGACCGTAGGCGGCTTCCATATTCTCGGAACTCTCGAAGAAAAGAATGACGAGGATGCAGAGCACGTAGAGCGCCGTGTTGACAAACGGTATGTAGAGCTGTCCCTTCACGTCGGTGGTGTATTTGATTTTCTGACGTGGCCAGAACTTCAGGTTCATCGCCTCACTGAAAATAGTGAACGAGCCACTGATGAGGGCTTGACTGGCGATGATAGCGGCGATGGTGGCCATGGTGATGCCGAAAAACAGGAAACTGCGGGGCATGATGGCATAGAAAGGGTTGACGCCCGGAGCAAGACTGTCGGCATGGTTGATGATCCAAGCTCCCTGACCCAAGTAATTGAGGATGAGCATCGACTTGACGAAAACCCAGCTCACGCGGATGTTCTGCGCACCACAGTGGCCGAGGTCGGAGTAGAGTGCCTCGGCGCCGGTCGTACAGAGGAACACCGCCCCAAGGATGAGGAACCATTCGGGATCATGTATCAGAAGCTCCAGCGCATAATAGGGATTGAAAGCCTTGAGAATTGGCAGAAAGTCGGCGATGTGACCGATTCCCAGTACCCCCATCATCGTGAACCAGACGAACATCAGCGGACCGAAAAATCGCCCGATGGCGTTCGTTCCAAATTGCTGAATGAAGAACAGCACCGTAATGATACACAGGCAGATGGGAATGATGGGTGTCTCTGGCTCGTAGGCTCTCAGTCCCTCGATGGCCGAGAGCACCGTGATGGAGGGAGTGATTACACCGTCAGCCACCAGCGTGCTCGCACCGATGATGGCCAGTAGGTAAAACCACCTGCGGCTGTGCCGCCTGATGAGCGCATAGAGGGCCAGAATGCCGCCCTCACCCTTGTTGTCGGCACGGAGCGCAATGAGAACGTACTTGATAGTGGTCTGTAACGTCAGCGTCCAGATGATGCACGACACAGCACCGGTGATGTATTCGGCATTGATGGTGCTGCCGGCCTTCACAATGGCCTTCATTACATAAAGTGGCGATGTGCCGATGTCGCCAAACACAATGCCCAGCGTCACGATGACGCCGATAAAGCTCAGCCGGTTGTGTGCGGCCTGTTTCGTTTCAGAGTTCAATGCCATAGATTATCCCTTTCGTTTAATCTGAAAATATCGCTGCAAAGGTAAGAAAAAATCGGAATCTGCAAATTTTTATCAATCCTTAATTCCGCAAAACTATTATAAATTAAACTTTTTAAGTACCTGAGCAACAAAAAGTAGCTCAGGATTTTGCCATGTCAGAATTTTCACTTATCTTAGTGTTGCGAAAAGAAAACAAGCAAAACTCTGATATAACATGGCAAAAATACAAATTAAATCCGAGAAACTTACTCCTTTTGGGGGATTATTTTCAATCATGGAGCAATTTGACTCCACACTATCCTCTGGGCGATAAAGGAACTGACGCAAGAAAACATCTCATACACGTCAGATACGGGTAAGAACTACGATTCCAATACGGCGGACACTCTCAATACTTTACTGCTGTAAGGCATACCGCGACTTGTGATTCAAAGACAGAAACGGATGGCTGGTGTGCAGGATTTTTGGGAATGAGAATACACATACCGTTGTATCCTGACTAACGACTATGATTCTTCCGTAAGAGAAATTGTCGAGTTCTATAACCTTCGTGGAGGAAAGGAACGTATCTTCGATGATATGAACAATGGTTTCGGGTGGGACAGATTGCCCAAATC
>ERZ1673749.1348-NODE-1348-length-17167-cov-5.703658_pt1 | contig 17167 bp, 10 predicted proteins | sample MGYA00580204_ERZ1673749 | MGnify/ENA primary metagenome ERZ1673749 (study PRJEB41218, sample SAMN15661745) | gut metagenome | host: Homo sapiens | place: Canada: London | collected 2015-08-20/2019-03-30 | study: EMG produced TPA metagenomics assembly of...
CCTTCCCGCTGCGCTGGTATATGGGCGACGGCACCATCGTCCGCGCCGTGGCCATGATCGACGAGGACAAGATCAATAAGGACGTTCCCGATCGCGTTTACAAGTACGGCGTGTATTGATTTTGACTGCGCACTCAAGAAGACCTGCTGCATGAATGCAGCAGGTCTTTTTTCACTTCCCAGGCTCCCCCCGGAATTCTTATGAAATACCGGATGCTCCAGAACTGCTTTATCCGCCTCAGTCTGTTCCGGTACTTCCTCATGCAGTGCTCCATTATCAGCTTTATGTGTACTCTAATCCGGGTCTATCAATGTGTTTAGACTGTACTAGGTGGTACTCGAACCAACGGAGATGCCGCTCCAATACCGCCCCCACAGTTCCCGGCCCTCCTGGGTCTCTCTGGTGTGTTGTACCATGCAGGTATAGACGGGCTCCGCAGCCAGCCAGCCCCGGCGAGCCAGAGCTTATAGACAGGCTCCCAGCCCGTCATGTGTAAACTTCTCCCGGTACTTGCGAATCATCTCATCCGTAATGCCCATCTGCCTGATCAGGATTTCCGCATAGCCCATGCCATTGGGAAGCACACGGTATCTATTTTCTACCCGAATCCCGGCACATAACAGTCCGCCGGGTCCATGGGGCCGGTGGTTCGGTTCTGTTTCCCGGTCAGTTTCTCCATCGGTTCGTCATAAACGAGCCGAACCGCGGCCCGTTGTCGTACGGATAAGTTATTTTTCGGCCCAGTGTATAAAAATATCCAGAAATATTCCTCACTTAATGAGATTTAGAGTTTCTATTTAATAAATGTCTCTATATGAAATAACAAAATAGAAAGCTGAGAACAGCAAAAATATTTAGAATTTTTATTTCTCTTTTTACAGCGGAATATATCAAGTTATATAGATTGGTTCCTTAATCTCACTGAGCTATAATTTGCGACAAGAAAACTCTTCTTTGTATATATTAGGACATAAACTGCTAAAATATTCATGTTTAAACTTCTTCCACATAATAAAGGGGGAATGTAAAATTACATCCCCCTTTTTGATATGCCTGGCTCCTTATTGCACAGGTGGCAGACATCCAGTATGAATTTTTGACATGCTATAGCATCGAAAATATGATTGGCAGAAATGCAAAATATTAAATTTAGGACGCCGCCGGGACGGCAATGAACTAAAATTTTGCAATTTAAAGCAAAAAGAAAAACCCTGGAACCATTGAAGTTCCAGGGTTTTTTTATGGTTGCGGGGGATGAATTTGAACCACCGACCTCCGGGTTATGAGCTGCTACCGGCAGTTCAATCCTTTGATTTCAAGTGCTTTCCGACCCTTTTCGTTCCAGAAAACTGCCAAATCCCGGAGGTCGTATGCTGCCTGCTCCGCTGGGATTTTTCCCGTTCTGGGTCAAGTCATGGGTCAAAGTAGCAACACGTTATCAGAAATTCGTCACTATAAGACAAAACACCCCAACGGAGGCGCAAGGTCAAAAGAACAATGGCCTGCTGGTCATAAATTACATTCAAAACGACTGATTCATTGAAGCACACTCCAATAAACTCCTCGCTTTTTCATCAGTTCATCATATGTGCCGGACTCCACGATCCCCCGCTCCCCCACCACAAAGATGCGGTCGGCCCGGCGGATGGTGGAGGGACGGTGGGCGATCAGGAAGCAGGTGCGGCCCTCCAGCAGGCGGAGGGTGGCCTGCTGGAGCCGCTGCTCCGTGGTAGTATCCACACTGCTGGTGGCCTCGTCCAGGATGAGGATAGGCGCCCGGCTCACCAGGGCCCGGGCCATGGCCAAAAGCTGGTACTGCCCCTGGCTGAATTCCCCGGCCGCCCCCGACATGAGGGTTTGGTACCCCTGGGGCAGGCGCTGGATGAAACCGTGGGCATGGGCCAGTTTTGCCGCATGGACAACCTCCGCCTCCGTGGCCTCCGGGCGGGCATAGCGCAGATTGTCCAGCACCGTGCCGCGGAAAAAGACGGTCTCCTGGAGCACCACGGAGAAGCACCGGCTCAGTCCTTCCCGGCTGTACCGACCGAGGGGCACGCCGTCCAGCCGGATCTCCCCCGCCGTCGGCTCATAGGCCCGGATCAGCAGGTTGACCAGGGTGGTCTTGCCCGCGCCGGTCTCCCCCACAAATGCGGCCACCTCCCCTGCCCTGACGCGGAAGCTCACATGCTCCAGCACCGGCCTGTCCGGCTCATAGGAGAAGGACACATCCGCAAAGGACACCTCTCCCCGCACCGTCCGGGGGGAGACTGCACCCGGGACATCGGGGGGCAGCTCCGGCTCGTCCAAAATCTCAAAGAGCCGCTCGGCCCCAGCGACGGCCTGCTGAATGCTGGAAAAGAGGGCGGCAATGCTGTTCAGGGGCCGCCCCAACTGCCGGGAGTAGCCCAGGAAGCTGACCACCAGCCCAACGCTCACCGCGCCGCGGAGGGCCAGCACGCCCCCGGCGCAGGCGATCAGGGCAAAGCCCAGGTTGTTGACCATGTTCACCAGCGGGCTGAGCAGGCCGGCGCAGATCTGCGCCTTCACCGATGTGGCGCACAGCGCCCCGTTCATCTGGTCAAACCGCGCCAACAGCTCTTCCTGCTGGTGGTAGAGCTTCACCGTGCGGCTGTTGGAGAGGGACTCCTGCACCAGGCCGCTCAGGCGGCCCAGCTCATCGGCCTGCCGGCGGTAGAGCGTCCTGCTCCGCCGGGAGATCAGGCGGGTGCACAGGGCGATCACCGGCACAGTTGCCAGGGCCGTCAGAGTGAGCAGCGGGCTGAGGGCCGCCATGATGGCCAACGCCCCCGCCACCATCAGCAGGCTGGACAGGAGCTGAGTCACCGTCTCAGCCGCCACGGTGCTGACGTTGTCGGCATCGCTGACCAGGCGGTTCATGGTATCCCCATGGGGGTGGCGGTCAAAGTAGGACAGGGGCAGCCGCCCCAGCTTGGCAAAGCACTCCCTCCGGATGCGGGCCACCATCCGCTGGGAGAGGATCTCCATCCAGCGGCGTCGGCCCCAGTTGCCGAGCCACTGTGCCGCCGCGGCCCCTGCCAGAGTGGGCAGCAGCACTGACAGAGCGGCACGCTCCACGCCGCCCCAAGGCAGAAAGCAGTCCACCGCCCGTCCCAGCAGATAGGGTACCGCCAGGGCCGCCCCGGTGGAGAGCAGGGTAAGGCACACCACCAGCAGCAGCTCCCTGCCCCAGCGGGCGTAGAGGGCCAGGAGCCGCCGCACGGTGCCCCGCCCGTCCCTGGCCCTGGCGTGGGGGCCGAAGCGCTGCTGGAGGCTCCGCCGCTGGGGAGGCAGCACAGGGCCGCCGGACGCTTCACCGTGTGCCATCTTCTCCCTCCTCTTCCGGGGCCTGAGAGGCCCAGATTTCCCGGTAGGTGGGGCAGGTGTCCAGCAGGCTCCGGTGAGTGCCCAGACCCACCTGCCGCCCCTCCTCCAGCACCAGGATCCGATCTGCCGTGCGGGCCGCGCGCACCTTCTGAGTGATGTGGAGCACCGCCTGCCCCGGCCGCCGCTCCAATCCATCCAGCACCCTCCGCTCAGTGGCCGGGTCCAGGGCGCTGGTACAGTCATCCAGCACCAGCACCGCGCCTCCCCGCACTAGAGCCCGGGCCAGAGAGAGCCGCTGCCGCTGTCCCCCGGAGAGGTTGACGCCCCCCTGAACTAGCACGGCGTCCAGGCCGCCGGCCTCCGCCACGAAGTCGGCGGCCTGAGCAGTCTCCAGGGCGGCACAGAGCTGTGCCTCCCCCGCGCCCCGGTCACCCATGGACAGATTTTCCCGGATGGTGCCGGAAAAGAGGGCGCTCCGCTGGGCGGCCACCACCACCTGCCGCCGCACCCGCCCCAGGGGAAGGCGGCTCATGGGCCGCCCGCCCAGGTACAGCTCTCCCTTCTGGGGCTCATAGAGCCGGGCGCACAGCCAGGCCAGGGTGGTCTTGCCCGCGCCGGTGGGACCCACCACCGCCAGCCGCTCCCCCCGCCGCAGTGTGAAGGAGATGTCCTGCAGGGCGGGCACGCCGCTTCCCCCGGGGTAGGCGAAGGTCACATGGCGCAGCTCCAGCACCGGCTCCTCCACGCCTGTCTCCTCCGGCCCCTCCAGGGTTCCCTCCTCCGGGAGAGCCAGCACCTCCTCCACCCGCCGGACGGAGGTTCTGGCCCGGATGAGCAGCTTGAATACGTCAATGAGAGTCATCAGGGAGGTGAGCATCTGGGTCATATAGGTGACGAGGGCGGACACCGTGCCCGCCTCTGCCCCGCCGCACCCCGCCGCCCACAGCACCGCCGCGATGCCCAGGTTGACAGTGAGGGTGACCAGGGGGGCGAACCAGGCCGACAGGAGCTGAAGCCGGATGCCGGACTCCTCCAGCTCTCCGTTGGACGCCTGAAAGCGGCGGTTTTCCCACTCCTCCCGCCCCAGGGCCCGGATCAGGCGGATGCCGCGCAGAAATTCCTCCACGGTGGTGTTGACCCGGTCCATGGCCTCCCGCACCCGGCGGAAGCGCCGGCCGCTCTCCGCCAGATAGGCCGTGATGAGGGCCGTCACCCCCAGCACCACCGCCAGCACAATCCAGCTCAGCCCCATGTCCAGCCCCATGGTATAGACCACGCTGCCCACGCACAGGGCGGGGGCCTTGACACCAATGCGCAGGGCGGAGTTCACCGATCTGGAGAGCTGGTCACAGTCGCTGGACATCCGCGTGACCAGGGCGCCGCTCCCGAGCTGATCCACGCCCCCCTCGGTCAGGCGGAGGCATTTGGCAAACAGCGTCCGGCGGAGCTCGGCCCCAAACCGCTGGGAGGCCGTGCCGGAGCAGAAGTTGCGCACCAGCACGCACAGGATGCCCGCCAGGGCCGCCACCGCCATCCAGCCCCCCAGCTCCAGGACGCGGCCCAGTTCCCCCGTGCGCACCCCCTCGTCGATCATCCGCGCCATCAGGGTGGGCAGCAGCAGTTCACAGTTGGCCTCCAGCAGGACAAACAGGAGGGCCGTCAGACAGTACCAGCGATAGCGCCTGAGGCAGCGCCAGACGAGGGACACACCCCTCCCCCCTTTCCGGCCGCCAGGCGGGCGGCCTCGTCCATCAGGGCCCGGACGGTGTCAAATGGCCGGGCGGCCTCCAGGCTCTCCAGCCGCTCCCTCCGCAGGGTGAGCACCGGCACCCCCGCCCCGGCCGCCGCCCGCAGCAGCTCCAGATTCTCCCGGTTGTAGGGGCCGATGGCGGCCCCGCTGTCCACCACACAGGCGGACGAACAGGCCGCCGCCACCGCGGCGCGCAGGGTGTCCGGCGCGGGAGGGGAAAAGCTCTCCGCCTCATACCGGCGGGCGGCCAGGGTCTCCGCCACCGCCCAGTCCACGTCACACCGCTGGAGGATCCCGGCGGCAAAGGGGAGCCCCCTCTTTTGCAGGGCCCGGAAGCAGGGGGCCCCTCTGCCTTCTCCGGGCACCACGAATACCCGCGGCTCCCCTGCCGCGCCGCACAGCTCCACGCTGCCCAGCAGCAGGTTGAAGCTGCCGTCGTGGATATCGTAGAGCTGGCGGATGGTGTCGTCATCCAGTACGTCCTCCGGCGCGCCGCAGCGGAAGATGGCGTTGTCCTTTACCAGCACCACCACGTCGGCCAGCTTGGTAGCCAGATCCACCTCGTGGAGGGAGAGCACCACGGACAGCCCCCGGCTGGCGGTCATCTCCCGGAGGATGTCCAGCAGCTCGATCTTGTGGCGGATGTCCAGATAGCTGGTGGGCTCGTCCAGGACGATCACCTCCGGCTGCTGGCACAGGGCCCGGGCCAGCAGCACCCGCTGCTTCTGGCCGTCGCTGAGTTCGGTAAACCGCTGCTCCCGCAGCTCCAGAGCGTTGACCCGGGCCATGGAGTCCTCCACGATGCGCTGATCCTCCCTGGAGAGCTTTCCGAAGTGGTTGGTGTAGGGGTAGCGCCCGGCGGCCACCACCTCCCAGCAGGTCATGAGCTCCGGCTCGATGCGGTCGGTGAGCACCACCGACACGTGGCGGGCCAGCTCCTTGTCGCTCATGCCGTCCAAATCCCGGCCGCCGATGGCCACCACGCCGCCCAGCTTTGTCAGATGGCGGGTGATGCTGCGCAGGATGGTGGATTTGCCGGAGCCATTGGGGCCGATCAGGCAGAGAATGCCCCCCTGCCAGATGCCGATATCGATGTCCTCGATGAGGGGCCGGCGATGGTAGCCCACCGACAGCTTCTGGGTCTCAAAATACATCAGCCATTCCTCCTGCGCTTGATCATCAGCCAGATCACCACGGGGGCGCCCAGCACCGAGGTGACGGTGCTGATGGTGAGCTCCGTGGGGGAAAAGGCCGTGCGGGCGATGAGGTCGCAGGCCAGGCAGAACACGCTTCCCGTGAGGAAGGTGGCCGGTATGAGCACCATGGGCCGGGAGGTGCGGAAGATCAGGCGGGTGATGTGGGGCACGGCGATACCCACAAAGGAGATGGGGCCGGCAAAGGCGGTGACGCAGGCCGACAGGATGCTGGACAGGAGGATCAGGGCCACACGGAAGCCCTTGACGTTGACCCCCATGCTCTTGGCGTAGTTCTCACCCAGCAGATAGGCCCCCAGGGGCTTGGACAGGAGAAACACCAGCACCACCGTGGGGATGGTGATCAGGGCGGAGGCCCCCAGGGTGGCCCAGGTCATGCCGGAGAAGCTGCCCATCGTCCAGATGGTGAAATTCTGGAGCTGGCTACTCTCGGCGAAGGTGATCATGAAGTCGGTGCCCGCGTCGCAGATGTAGCCGATCATCATGCCGATGACCAGCAGCATGGCTAGGTTCTGCACCCGGCTGGACACGGCCAGCACCAGAGCCATGGCCGCCAGTGCCCCGGCGAAGGCCGCCAGGAAGATGACGTAGGGGGAGAAGCCCCCCGTCACAATGGGGGTGGCCGCCAGGAGGAAGAAGCCCACAAACAGGCGGGAGCCGGAGGAGATGCCCAGCACAAAGGGGCCGGCGATGGGGTTTTTGAAAAAGGTCTGGAGCAGGAAGCCCGCGATGGACAGCGCCCCGCCCAGCAGGGCAGCCCCCAGCAGGCGGGACAGGCGGATTTTCCAGAGGATATTGCCCTCCGTGGTGCCGTCGTTGCCCCAGCGGAGGAGGGTGAGCATGCGCTCCAGGCTCAGATGCACCGAGCCGGTATTGATGTTCCAGTAAAACAGGGCGGCCATCAGTATTGCCAGCACAACAAATCCCACGGCGTTTCTCGTGTGTTGTCTCATAGGCCTCTCTCCTTTTCCGTGCGTTCCCCTGCCGGGCTCCGCGGCTTATTCGGCGGGCAGCTTATAGAAGTAGTGGAGCTGATCCGCGTCCTCGGGGTGGTAGATAATGGTGGCAATGTCCTCGATCATGGTGGCCACGTCGTCGGCAGACTGCCAGTAGTTCTTCTGGATGCCCCAGACGTTGCCCTCCTGGATGGCCTTCATATCCGCCAGATAGTCCCCGTTGGCCAGAATGTCTGCCACGGTGGACACGCTGACGTCGCTGGTATTGTCATAGATCAGGATCTCGGCGTCCACCGCCCCCTGATAGAACTCCTCCACGGTCATCTTGGTGTTGCCGCCCTGGCCGGGCTCCAGCTCCGCAAAGGGATATGTGCCGCCGGCCAGCTCCAGCATCTTGTTGACATAGTCGCCGCCGTTGCGCACGTAGACGGTACCCTTGAAGATATAGGTCTGGAGGATGGTGGGGTGCTCGCTCTCCCCGGCCACGCTCTCGGCCACGGCATTCACCCGCTGCACCTCTTCGTCGAAGTAGGCGTCGGCCTCCTCCTCCATGTCAAGCAGGGCGCCCACCAGCTTGACCCACTCCACGCGGCCCAGGGGGTGGTTCTCCAGGTGCTGGCTGTCGGCGATGTAGGGGATGCTCAGCTCGTCCAGCTTGGCCAGCACCTCGTCGCTGCCGTGCATGGTGTTGGCGGAGATCAGGATGATCTGGGGCGCGGCGGCGCTGATGAGCTCATAGTCGGGGGCGGAGTTCTTGCCCACATAGGTGGTGGTGCCGTCCTCAATCTGCTGGGCAACCTGCTCGATATGCCATTTATCCTTGTCGGTGGTCACCAGACTCACCTTGTCCAGCGCCCCGATGGCGTGAAACAGGGTGGCGTGGGTGGTGGAGAAGCAGCCCAGCTTGGTCAGCGGGGCCTGGAGAACGGTCATGTCCCCCGTGTCGTCCGGCGCCTCTCCCCCCTCGGGCACCCACAGGAACTTCTGTCCCGCGCCGTCGGTGATGATCTTACAGCCGTTGGCACAGTAGTCCACCGCGAAGTTGTTGGCATACTGGAGCTCCATGCTGCGCACCACGGTCAGGTCGTTCTTGTCTGCCGCAGCGGTCTTCACCACGGGAGACGGGCTGGGACTCTCCGGCACAGTCTGCTGGCCGCAGCCCGCCGCTGTGAGCAGTAGGGCGGCGGTCAGGCACAGCCCGGCCGCCCGATTCAGATGGTGTATCATTGCGATTCCTCCTTGTCATCTGGTTCTTCTCTATCTGGAAACGCGGTTTTCCACGTATTCCACCACTCCAATTTCCCCTCCAGCCGGCAGGCGTGCTCCAGCATCCTCCGGTGCATCTGGCAGTCCAGGGGGGAGGGCCCGGCCCGCCGGGCGGCAGGACAGCCCCCGCCGCACAGGCCGAAGGCGGGACAGCCCCCGCCGCACAGGCCGAAGGCGGGACAGCGGGCGCATTCCTCCGGCGGTTCCAGCCCGGGGCAGGGACTCTGCGGCAGGGCCGTCCCCGCGCCCAGCGTACCCAGGAGGCACCCCTCCGCCCCGGCCAGGGCGGAGCAGGGCCACAGCCGGCCGTCCGGCGTCACCGCCAGGGAGCGCCCGGTCTGGGCGTTGCAGTAGCAGTCCCGTCTGCAGCCCGTGCGCAGCAGCAGGCGCAGGCGCTCCAGCTCCTTGAGCCGCACCGGGCGGCCCAGCCGGGCCAGCTGATCGTGACGGGCCAGCAGGCGGTTCAAACCCTCGGCCAGCGCCTGGGGGGAGGGGGACAGCCCCGCCCCCGCGCCCCGGCCCTGGGGCCGCACCAGATCCAGGCCCACACCGTGGACGTTGCCGCACCACAGGGCGAAGTCCAGCAGACGGTCCAGGCCGCGCACACTGCCCGCCGACACCACCGCGGTCAGGTTGGCCGCCATGCCGGCCGCCGCCAGGGTCTGGAGCCCGCGGGCCGTCGCCTGGAAGGAGGGCTCCCCCTCCGGGGTGCGGCGGGCGGCGTTGTCCGGGCCCACCCCGTCCAGGCTCACCCCCACGGCCACCCGCCGGGCCCTCAGCTCCCGGCAGAGCGCCGGTGTGAGCAGCGTGCCGTTGGTCTGGATGGCGGCGTGGAACCTCCGTCCGGAGGCCCGGCCGAAGTCCAGCACCTTCACCGCCGTGTCCCAGCGCAGCAGGGGCTCCCCGCCGGTGAACTGGATGCGCAGGGCTCCCCCCGGCGGGCAGGCCAGAGCCACGGCCTCTGCCGCCCGCTCGGGGGAGAGATCCTCACCCGCCGGCCCGCTCCCGGCGTAGCAGTAGCCGCAGGCCAGATTACAGCGGTTGGTGAGGCGCAGCACCAGGGTGTCCAGCCCGCCCTTCATTGAAAGCCGCCCTTCATTGAAAGCCGTCCTCCATCACGCCCTCCATGTCCATGTAGATGCGCCGGATGGCCCGCAGCTCCTCCTCACCCGCCTGCCACATACCCCGCTGGTGGGCCTCCAGGAAGCGTTCGCTCATCTGGAGCACCGCCGCGTCGTTGACCTGCTCCATCCACCGGCGGGTCTCCTCGTCCAGGAGGAACTGCCGCGCCATGGCGTCGTACATCCAGTTGGAGGCCACCTCCGCCGCCGCGTCCCAGCCAAAAAAGGTGTCAAAGGTGGTGGACAGCTCCTGGGCGCCCTTGTAGCCGTGGCGCTTCAGGCCCTCCAGCCACTTGGGATTGAGGATGCGGCTGCGCATGACCCGGGCCAGCTCGGTCTCTACACGGGCGGTCTCCGGTCGGGCGGGGTCGGCGGTGAGGCCCGCCACGGAGACGGGCCTCTGCCCGCTGCAGTCCCGGACGCAGGCGATCAGGCCGCCATGATAGCTGTAAAAATCGTCGCTGTCCAGCATGTCGATCTCCACCGACGACTCGTTCTTGATGGTCATCCCCACGGAGGACAGCTGGCTGCGGAACAGCTCCGGCATGGCCTGGCCGTGGAAGCGGCTGCTGTACCCGTGGGCGCTCCAGAGGGTGTAGACCTGGCTCAGATCCCTCCAGCTCTCCCAGTTCTGGCTGTGGATGGCCTTGCTCACCCCTGCGCCGTAGGTGCCGGGTGGGCAGCCGAACACCCGCAGGGATGCTTGCTCCAACGCCTCATTTTCGCTCAGGCCCTCGGCCACCAGCCGCTTCCGCTCCTGGTCGGTGTGCTTTTTGACAAAGTTCTGCTCCGGGGGCTCATCCAGGCCGGCCACGGCCAGCACCGCCCGCTCCACCAGCTCCACCACGTTGGGGAAGGTGTCCCGGAACAGGCCGCTGATGCGCAGCACCGCGTCGATGCGGGGGCGGCCCAGCTCCGCCAGGGGGATGGGCTCCACCCCCACCACCTTGTCCGTCTGGCCCAGATAGCGGGGGCGCACCCCCATCAGGGCGAACACCTCTGCGATGTCCTCTCCGTTGGTTTTCATGCACTCGTCGGAGTAGACCACGATCGCTACACTCTCCGGCCAGGGTTCCCCCTTCTGGGCCCGGTAGGCGTCGACCGCCTGCTCCGCCAGCGCCTGTCCCACCGTCCATGCCGCCCGGCTGGGTACGGCGGCGGGGTCGATGGCGTAAAAGTTCCGGCCCGTGGGCAGGATGTGGGCATTCCCCCGGGAGGGACTGCCTCCGGGCAAGGGCGGGACAAAGCGCCCCTCCACCCCCGCCAGCAGCAGATCCAGCTCGTCCGTGGTTTGGCGCAGCCGGGGCGCCGCCTGGGTGCAGACAAAGTCCAGCACCCGCGCCAGCGGGGTGGTGTCCCCCGGAAAGCCCTCCTCCGCCAGGAGCTCCGCCGCAGCCTCCGGCCGGTAGCCCTCCGCCGACAGGCGGGCAAAGAGCCGCCGGGCCGTCGCAATCGCCCCGTCCACAATGCGCAGGGCGGTGCGCCCGTCGGGGTAGAGCCGCTCCGGCGCGGCCCGCAGCTCCTCGGGCGCCCACCCCTGGGCCAGCAGTATGCTGTCCTCCAGGGCGGGCACGGCGCCGTTTGGCACCCGCACCAGGGCTCGGGCCAGGTGGTCGAAGCGCTCCCCTTCCGGGGGCTGGCCGTAGATGTGCAGGCCGTCCCGCACCAGGGAGGTCTTGATGCGGCTCATCCAGCGGTGGAGGCGGGCCACCCCATCCTCCGGCTCGGCCTCCAGATCCGCCCGCTCCAGCTGGAGATCGGTAGTCACCTCCAGCTCCTCCGCCAGGGTGAAGATCCGCTCCAGCAGTGCGGGCACCTGGGCAGGCCGGGCCTGGCGGGCGTGATAGTAGCCGTCGATGGCCTCGTCCAGATCGGTGAGGCCGCCGTAGGTGTCCGCGTCGTCCATGGAGGGGATCAGGTGGTCGAGTATGCAGGCGTAGGAGCGGCGCTTGGCCTGCATCCCCTCCCCCAGGATGCTGATGTTGTAAATGTAGAGGTGGGGCACCCCGCCGATGCAGATGTCTCCGAAGCAGCCGGAGGACAGGCCGATCTCCTTGCCCGGTAGCCACTCCAGGGTGCCGTGGGTGCCCACGTGGAGCACCACGTCCGCCCCGAACACCTCGTCCACCCAGCGGTAAAAGGCCAGGTAGGAGTGGGGCGGGGTGCTGTCGGTGCTGTGGTAGAGCTCCTCCGCCCGCTCCGGCGCCGAGCGCATGGGCTGCACCCCCACAAAGAGGCTGCCGTTTCGGATGCCGGGGATGACGATCTGGCCCCCGGACACCATCACGGTGCCCGGGGCGGGGCCCCAGCTCTCCTCCATCTGGGCCCGGGTCTCGGGGTTAAGACGGTCGAACCACCCCTGATACTGCTCCGCCGGCACCGTGGCCTCCGCCCGCTCCAGCGCGGCCTCCGGGGAGAGCCAGCGGTTGTCGTTGGTCACCGCCGCCCGGATGCGGGCAATGATCTCCGCCCCGCTGGAAAAGGAGTAGGCTGTGCGCAGGCCCTGGCTCTCCAGGGCCCGCACCACCCGGAATACCGTCTCCGGCGTGTCCAGGCCGTGGGCGCTGCCGATGGTGTCGCTGCGGGGCGGCATGTTGTGAAAGATGACGGCCACCTTTTTCTCCGGCATGGGCTTGCGGGCCAGTTCCGCCCAGCGGCAGGCCAGCTCCGCCACCCTCGTCACCCGGTCGGGCAGGGGGCGGCACACCTTCCGCCCGTCCGCCGTCCGCTCCGTCACCGCGTAGGGCACGGAAATGAGCTGCCCGTCAAACTCCGGCTGGTAGACGCACACGGGCAGGGAGACCAGATCCAGGCCCCGGATATCCCGCCGGTACTCGTCAGCACTGAAGTAGGTGGTGAGTCCCTGGATCACCGGCAGGCCCCAGTTCTCAAACACGCTGGCGGGCACCTGGCCCGCCCGGGCCTCCCGCCCGGCCAGGGTGGTCAGGCTGAAGCCGTAGGACACCACCAGCGCCCCCGGAATGGGGGTGCCGTCCGCCCTGCGGTAGAACCGCTCCATCCGGTAGAGGATGCCCTGCTCCGTCCCGTGGTCGGCGGCGAAGGAGTCGGACAGGGCGTATGGGACGCCCCCCCGGGCCTGAATGGCCCGCAGCAGGGCGTCCACATGCTCCAGATTGCCGGTTCTGGCGTAGTGGTCATGGATCAGCACACCGATGACCGGCCGGGTCTCGGCGGCCATCCGTGCCCGGTACCCCGCCTCCCTCTCCGGCGGCAGGAAGCCCTCCAGGGTGTACACCCCCTGCCCCCGGGGCGGGCTCGGAGGGCTGAGGGGATAATCCCCGCCGAAGCGGCCGTTGAGGGCGCAGAGCACCAGCCCCTCCAGATCCGCCGGGCTCCCCGCCTGGTAATAGCTGTCCAGCGCGGCGTAGAGGGCCGGCTCCAGCCCCAGCCTGGGGAGCAGCTCGGCCAGCTCGTCCCCCATGGTGGAGGTAAAATAGACCGGCCGCCCCTCCAGCGCCTCCCACAGCCGGGAAAAGCAGTACAGGTTCTGAATCGAGCCATGGGAGGCCAGAAAGGCCATGTCCGCCGCCGCGCCGTCGGCCAGAAGGGCCCGCTCCAGCCCGGCGTCGGCATTTATCTCCCGCACGGAGTAGACCCTGCCCTCCACCGCGCCGGGGTACCGGCGCTCCAGGGCGGCCAGGGCCTGAGGCAGGGCCCAGAGCCGGTATTCATTCATGAGCACGAAAAGCAGCTTTACCATAGACGCCTCCTTAACCCGCCGCCGGGCTGTGGCCGCGCACCAGCTGGGCCAGCGGCCTGGCCCGCAGCTCCTCCACCCGGTAGCAGGGCGCACCCATCACCTGGGCCACCTGAGCCGCCAGCCCCAGAGAGACAAACTGCCGCTCGGTGTCGATCACCACCGCTGGGATGTGGGCCTCCGCCACCCGCCGGGCGGCCCGCAGGGCCTCCTCCACCGGGTCGCCGCCCCGGCTGAAATTGGCCCGGCCGTCGGTGATGAGCACCAGCAGGGGCAGGGAATCCCGCACCCGGCGGCGCTGCCGCTCCAGCATGCGGCGGGCCTCCTCCAGCCCAGCGGCCAGCGGGGTCCGCCCGCCGGTGGGGAGGGCCTGAAGCTCCCGCTGGGCCAGCTCCACGCTGCGGGTGAGCTCCAGCACGGCGGCGGCCTCCCCGCCCCGGAAGGCCACCAGCCCCACCTGATCCCGCTTCTGGTAGGAGTCCATCAGCATGGAGAGCACCGCCTCCTTGACCTCCTTCATCCGCCTGGCCGCACCCATGGAGCCGCTGGCGTCCACGGCGAACACGATGTCCGCACCCACGCGGCTTTCCCGCACCTTCACCCGCAGGTCGGGGGGCAGGATGACCAGGCCGGACTGCCCGCCGCCCCGGCTCCACTGATAGGGGGCGGCGGCCCGCAGCGTGGCGCCCACCGCCAGATCTTCCGCCTTCCCCCGGGGGATGCGGTCGCCCACGGCCCGCCCCCGCCGGGTGGCGGAGCGGGTCTTGCTGCGCCGCCCGCTGCCCCGGCGGGCCAGGCGGTCGGCCCGGGTGGTGAGCAGGGCTCTCACCTCGTAGAGGTTCTCCCCCTGCTCCAACCGCTCTCGGGACGGCCCCTGCTCCGTGGGCGGCGCGGGGGCCTGAACCCCCTCCTGCGGCGGCCCGTCGGCGGGGTGGGACTCGTCCGCCGGTCCATCCCCGCCCCCGGCCTGTCCGTCCGCTCCAGATCCCTGAGGGGGCTCCTCCCCTCTCTCCTGTCGCGGGGGCGGGCCTTCGCTTCCCTCCCGCCTGCGGTGGGGCAGGGCCAGCTCCGCCGCCGTGTGGAGATCCTCCAAGTTGATGTAAGTGCGCCCGGCCAAGGCGGCCAGGGCGCGGGCGGTGTGCAGGATGGCCAGCTCCGCCCGGTGCCCGGCGGCGTTGGCCTGCCGGGCCAGCAGGCAGGCGGCCTGCTCCTCCGCCTCCCCCACGTCCACCTGGGGCAGCAGGGCACGGGCGGCGGCCAGCTGCCCGGCCAGCCGCTCCTCCCGCCGGGCCCACTGGGCGCGAAAGGCGGCGGTTTTTTCCTCAAAGGCCAAGCGGCGGCGCACCACCTCTTTCCGGGCCTCCGGCTCCCGCTCCCCCGTTACCGCCACATAGAGGCCGAAGCGGTCCAGCAGCTGGGGGCGGAGCGTCCCCTCCTCCGGATTCATGGTGCCCACCAGGGCGAAGCGGGCGGGGCAGGTGTGGGAGATGCCGTCCCGCTCCACCCGGCACACTCCGGTCTCCAGCGTGTCCAGCAGGGCGGCGGTCAGGGCGGAGGGGAGCAAATTTACCTCGTCGGCATAGAGCACCGCCCCGTCGGCCCGGGCCAGCAAACCGGGCTGGAAGGTTCTGCGGCCGGTGCGCACCGCCGCCTCCAGCTCCACACCGCCCAGCAGCATGTCCTCCGTGGCGCTTACCGGCAGCTCCAGCAGGCGCACTCCGTCCAGGCCGCCCAGGGCCCGCACCAGAGTGGACTTGGCCGTCCCCTTTTCCCCGCACAGCAGCACCCCGCCGATGCGGGGCTCCACCGCCAGGCAGAGGAGGGCCTGCTTTGCCCGCTCCTGCCCCACCACGGCGGTGAAAGGATACAGGGGCCTATCCATAGAACAGCGCCTCCCAGTCGATGCCGGCATCTCCAGCCTGCTCAAACGGGGCCCGGCGCAGGCGGTGGGGCAGGGCCAGTTCCGCCGCCCGCCGCAGCTCCTCCATTCCGGCCTCCGTCCGGCCCTCCAGAGCCGCCAGAGCCCGTGCCGTCTTGAGCATGGTGATGTCCGCCCGGTGGCCGTCCACCTGGAGGGCGGTGCACACCCGGGCCACGGTATCGAACAGAGGCTCGGGCAGGGACACCTGGGGCAGCAGGGCCTGGGCCGACCCGATCCGACGCCGGAGGGCCTCCTGCTCCGGCGCCCAGCGGGCGCAGAAGGCGGCGGGGTTTTCCTCAAAGGCCAGGCGGCGGCGCACCACCTCCTTGCGGGCCTCCGCCTCCTGTTCGCCGTGCACCTCCACCATCAGGCCGAAGCGATCCAGCAGCTGGGGCCGCAGATCCCCCTCCTCCGGGTTCATGGTGCCCACCAGGATGAAGCGGGCCGGATGGCTGTAGGAGATCCCCTCCCGCTCCACGGTGTTGACCCCCATGGCGGCGGAGTCCAGCAGCACGTCCACAATGTGATCCTCCAGCAGGTTGATCTCGTCCACGTAGAGGATATTTCCATTGGCCTGGGCCAGCAGGCCGGTCTCAAAGGCGCGGACGCCCTCCTTCAGCGCCCGCTCCAGATCCAGGGTGCCCACCACCCGGTCCTCGGTGGCGCTTACGGGGAGCTCCACCACTCGGCGGCGGTAGGGAACGGCGCGGCGGGCCGGGCTGGACCGGCACTCGTCGCACAGCGCCTCACCATCCATCCGGCAGTGGAAGGGGCACCCCTCCGCCACCTCCACCTCGTCCATCAGCTCTGCCAAACCGCGCACCGCCGTGGACTTGGCCGTTCCTTTCTCCCCCTGGATCAGCACGCCGCCCAGGCGGGGCTCCACCAGGTTGAGCAGCAGCGCGGTTTTCAGCTTTTCCTGCCCCACCAGGGCTGAGAAGGGGTATTCGTATCGTTCCATTTGCGCATGACCGCCTTTCTGTATCGGGAAGATGAACGCAAAAAACCGGGGTCGGAGCGTGCTCCGATCCCGGTTTTCCTGCAAACAGTTCATCCCCCGCCTACGGGGGATATTCCTCTGCCGCACACTGGCTCCTGAGATCCGAAGAGCATGTCCTGTGCACGCAGCAGGCAGGTTTTCTGACTCATGCGTCTCCGTCCACGCCAGCCTTCCCGGCATTACCTGCCAGTGGCATTTTTGGCGGGACTCCGCAATTACAGCAGTGGCCCTGTGCGGGAGTTTCACCCGGCTTCCCTTTTCCGTCTCCACCCGGAGGGGAGACGCACCTGTGCGTTCGCTATTTTATTTGTAGCAACTTGCTTGTATTCCCCATTTTATTCGTTGTCAATCGTTAATTTCCTTTCGGAGAGATTTTGCCCATTCTGAGGGGGAGGCGAACTGCCGTAAGTGCCTGCCAAACGCCTTTTGCGGGCGGAAACCCGCACCCACTTCTCGGGAGAAGCGCACAGCGTGCGGCAAAGTGCAGAGAGGGACAAGCCAGGGAGCGACCGCCGTCACGGCCGTGTCACCCCTGTGTGCCGGTTTCGGGGCAGGGGTGGGGCAGGGCCCCCCGAAACGGGATTTTGGCGGCGTTGGGCCGCGTGTGGGCAAGTGGTTCCTGGGCGGGAGGGTCACGGAAAATCTGCCCTCCCAGAGTAGCATGAATTCCAGAGAGAAAAGGCCTCCGGGGGCCCGATTCTGGGTTCTCCGGAGGCGTTCGATTTTCGTACTAGGATAAAGGACCGCGGCGGTAAACCGCCGCCGGCCCGGTCACAATGCCCCGCAGTGCGGGGCGTGTCAAGGGGTTGCGGGATTTCGCCTCAGAAAAACTTAGGTGGTCGCTGTTCGGAAAATTTGGATTTTAGGGGGTCGGTG
>ERZ1673749.1349-NODE-1349-length-17159-cov-20.769177_pt1 | contig 17159 bp, 26 predicted proteins | sample MGYA00580204_ERZ1673749 | MGnify/ENA primary metagenome ERZ1673749 (study PRJEB41218, sample SAMN15661745) | gut metagenome | host: Homo sapiens | place: Canada: London | collected 2015-08-20/2019-03-30 | study: EMG produced TPA metagenomics assembly of...
ACAAACATTTAATACGGATTTAAATGATTTTGAAATAGTTGAGGTGGAAGATGAAAAAGTTTAAAATATATTTTGAGTTTGAGCCTTATGATTACTGGACTAAAAATGATGTGAAAGAGATGATTGAAAAAGTCATAGACCCTATATATCATTTAGGGGATTCAAGTATCAGTGAAATAAATATAGAAGAAATCGAGGTAGAAGATGACGCTAAAACCAACTAAAGATATTAAAGAATATGAGAAATATGGATTTAAAAAGTGTAAAGGTAGTTATGGCAAAAATGGTTGCTATTACTTATGCGTAGCTAAAGGTTGCAAAATGATTTTTCTAAGTAAAGCGATGATTGATATTATAGATTGGTCTGATAGTGACCCAAGAATACACAAAAGACCAAATTGTAGATATAGCGATACAAGGACAGCTTTAGATATTGTTACAGGTCTTGCAATTGATGGCATGATTACAACAGATTTTCGATTATAGAATGGAAGGTAAAAAAATGAAAGTTTACATGGTTATTGAAATAGATGATGGTGGCTCCGGTGGTTGGGGAGAATATATAAGCTTATGTGGAATTTATACAGATGAGCATGAAGCTTATATAAGAAAACAAAAATTAAACGCAACAATTGATGAAGAAGGATATCTAATAGAAAAAGATGAAGAGTTTCTTAACGATACAAGATATATGTATGATGTTATTCCTGTTGAAGTTAATAAAGATATAGATGAATTGTTAGGAGGGTATGCTGAATGATGATAAATAAAAAATATCAATTTTATTTGACGGAAAAACAGGTTGATATGATAAATGAGTTGATTAAGAAAGAATTCCGAAATGAAGTGGTAAATAACGAAAAGGAACTTATGTCTTTATTATCCTATATTAATTTTGAATTAGGTTTTCAACAAGGCAGTGAAGAATTTGGGAGGGCAGAAGATGACAACTAAAATTAAAATTATATTTAAAGACAATACAGAATGCGTATTTAATGCTAATACACACATAATTGATGACGATAATTATGATTATGATTTTTATCGTTTAGGTTTGATTGACGAAAAGGGTAATCATAAGTTCGTTGCTCTTGTGTCAATACCTGACATTAAAGTTATAAGTTATATTGAGAGTGAAACGGACGAGGAAATTGAAGATGACAATTAAAGAAGTTGGAAAATTACTCTCAGCTTGTGAGGTTGATTTTGAGGAGTTAGAACAGAATATTTTTAGAAATCAATCAGACGCTAAAGAAGATGATAGTGCAGATATTAATGCTCTGCTGATAAACAGAATTAGGAAAAATATAAACTCGAGGTTATACAAGATTGAAAGTGGGAGGTATAGATGAGATTCAGAGTTTGGGATAAAAGAGAAAAACGTATGAACTATAATGTCAGAGTTACAACGACGGATGATTATAAGAAAGTTGAAGCCGTGAATGATTATCATATTTGGAAAGAACTTTACAAGGGACAATATGAACTAATGCAATCAACAGGATTAGTTGACGAAAATGGCGAAGAAATTTTTGAGGGAGATATATTAACAGACGAAGGTAGTTTCGAAAATGATGGTTGGGATTATGCGACTATAGAATTTGATGAAACTGATTATACGTATTATCTAGATTGGAAAAACGAAGAAATTTGTCAGAGTATAACGGAATGTAAGAACTATTCTGTTGCAGGTAATATTTACGAAAACAAAGATTTATTGGATGATGAAAAAGATTATTTTGGAATATTAGAAACAAATTTAAACGAACTTGCAAGAATGTTTAAAACGATTGAAGAGGAGAAAAAAACAATGAATTTTGAAGAATTAAAAACAAAAGTAGAAGAATGGGCAAATGATAAAGACTTATTACATGTATTAAACGCCGATAAACAATTTATGAAATTTATTGAGGAAGTTTTTGAATTTAAGAGTGAGATGGACCTTATACACATATTGGGTGGAAATGAGCTTAATTCTCATGATATGATGCTTGAAATGGGAGATATTTTTGTGACGCTAATTATTTTATGTAATCAATTGGGAATTGACTGCGTAGAGTGTTTACAGTTAGCTTATGAGAAGATTTCGAAGAGACGTGGAAAGACAATTGATGGAATTTTTGTCAAAGAGGAAGACTTATAACCGATGACTAAGAAGGAATTACAGCGAATCTATTTATTAGATTTGAAGATTAGTGCGGATATCAAGGAGTTAGAAAAACTTAACTCTTTGAAGTATTCAATTAGATCACCTTCCGCTTTTGGAGAAAAGGTGCAATCAAGTGTAAGAAATGATAATGATTTGATTGAGAAAATTGTGGATTTGGAAAGCAAAATCAATAAAAATATTAGTGAGTTAATCAATCTGAGAGAGGATTATAAGAAAAAGATTAGCGACGTGGATGGAGAGTTTGGGATTCTATTGAATTTGAGATACATCCAATGTTTGAAATGGCACGAGATTGCGAAGATTATGCATCGAAGCGTAGAGATGATATACAAAATGCATGGCAAAGCGTTAAATTTAATAAAAGATTTATAAAGTGTACAGTAAATTACAGTAAATTACAGTATGAATTATGATATAGTGATATTGAAAAGAATTGAGCAAAAATAATTTTTTGTTTAGTTTCATATTCACTCCGATTTAAATTTTATATATAAGAAAGCCGATACCAGCGTATCGACTTTTTTATTGGAGTTAAAGAAAATGATTTTATTTAGGATTATCTAATTGTGGATAGTCCTTTTTTATTTGGAAGAAAGGGGCTGATGATATGAAAAAATTAGATGTTTTTGGTTATTACGGTGTTGTTTATATGATTATTAATTTGTGCAATGATAAAAGATATATAGGAATTACGACCAGAACTATTGAAGAAAGATTTGAAGAACACTGCAAAGCTGATTCATATATTGGTAGGGCAATCAGAAAGTACGGTCGAGAGAATTTTTTCATAAGTATCATAGATACCGCAGATGATAAAGAAGAATTATTTGAGTTAGAGAGAAAATATATAAAACTCTATGAAACTTTTAAAAATGGTTATAACCTAACTATTGGCGGTGACGGTGTTTCTCTGGTTGAAGATTTAGAAGTGTGCTTGACAAAAAAACAAAAATCATTTTGTGAGAAAGTAGAGAAAGAAAATAAGCTTGATATTGATGTGAACAACGCTAATGAAATGATTAGGATGATTGCTTTTAACATAGTTTATCTTTATTTAACTTGTACTAAGGCTAGAGATAAAATCCAAGTAGCAAAACTTTATTTGAAAATGAGTGATAGCATAAAAGATTTTTTTACCAAAACAAACATTTTAGATATCGAAGAAGTCAATCATTATGCTAGTCAAAAATTATCAAGTTTCGAGAGGTGGTGTGGCAATGGCTAGTAAGATGGAAAAAGCTATTCATTTGATGGTTTACACCAACTTAACGCAAAGAGAAATTGCTGAAAAACTTGATGTATGTGAAGAAACCATATCAAGATGGAAAAATAGAGATGATTTTAAGAGCAAGAAGAAAGAAGAAGAAAGGGAATTTTTATTTGAATTAACATCTCCAGCAATGAGAACAATGAGAGAACTTTTAAATTCGAATAGTGACTATGTTAGATTTCAAGCAGCTCAGGATATACTTGATAGAACTGGTTACAAGCCGACTGAAAAACAAGAGGTCGATATTAATTTACCTACTTTTATTGATGATATTCAAGGGGCTGATTAGTTTTGGGTGCTATTCGTGTTTCAAATTTGATTGGTCAAGGATATAACGAGTTTTGGAATTGTAAAAAATTTTACAAGGTTGTTAAGGGTAGTAGAGGTAGTAAGAAATCCGTTACTACACAGATAGAAATTATCTATAAGATGATGAAGTACCCTTGGATGAATGTTATTGCTGCTAGAAGGTATCAAAACACTTTGAGAGATAGCGTGTTTGTTGGATTGAAGAGTGCTACAAATAGATTAGGAGTTCAAAATTTATGGCAATTTACGGTTAGTCCAATGGAAGCAACCTATATACCGACGGGTCAGAAAATACTGTTTCGTGGTTTTGATGATGCTTTGAAAATGACTTCAATTCAATTAGAAAAAGGATCTATTACGCATTTATGGTTAGAGGAAGCTTATGAGTTAGAGAGTAGGGATAAATTAGATACCGTTGTAGAAGGTATGAGGGGCATTTTAGAAGATAAAAATGCATACAGGCAGGTTATACTTACTTTCAATCCTTGGAGCGAGAATCACTGGTTAAAAAGCGAGTTTTTTGATACGAAAGACGAGGATGTGTTTACTTTAACTACTACATACAAGCTTAATGAGTGGTTAGATGAGCAAACTATAAAAAGATATGAAAAGCTTTATAAAACTAATCCTAGACGTGCAAAGATTGTGTGTGATGGAGAATGGGGAGTGTCTGAGGGTCTTGTTTTTGAGAATGTAGAGTATAGACCGTTAGATAAGGATTTTCTAGCGAAACAAAATTACGAGCTAATAGTTGGGTTGGATTTTGGTTTTACTCATGATCCAACTGCTCTTGTGGTTTCTTGGCTTGATAGTGAAAATGGGATTTTGTATCTGATTGATGAGCATTACGAAACTGGTATGCATACTAATGAAATTGCTAGAATGATTAAATCTAAAGGGTATTCCAAATCTCTTATTATTGCCGACTGTGCCGAGGACAGATTGATTTCTGAACTTAATAATGATTACGGTCTTCGAATAAAGAAGTCTAGGAAAGGCAAGAGCAGTATTAATCAGGGGATTGATAAGTTACAAAGTTTGAAAATTATTTGTGATACATCTCTAGTTAACTGCAAAGAAGAATTTTATAGTTACTCATATAAATTTGATAAAGTTATGGGGAAATTTACTAATATTCCAGAAGATAAAAATAACCATTTAATGGATGCTTTACGATACAGTTTGCAGTCTGCATCCGATAAGGTTAGTGTCCAATTGTTTAGGGGGATAATTTAATGACAACACATGTTACAGAGACTATTAATTTAGTTAACGATTCAATAGATAAGGAGTTTACTATTTCTGAGGATTCTGGAATGACTCCAGAATTGCTGGATAAATTTATTCAAAGACATAAGAATAATATAGGTCACTATCAAAAGTTAAAAAATATGTATGAGACTGTGTATCCTATTTCTTTTAAACCTAAAAAGGAGGATAGCTTCAAGCCTGATAATCGACTATCAGTAAATTTCGCAAAGTATATTGTAGATACTTTTAATGGGTATTTTATTGGAAATCCTATCAAATCAACTCATGAAAACAAGAAGGTTAATGATTATTTAGATTTTTTGGATAGTTACAATAATCAAGATGATAATAATGCTGAATTGTCAAAGATTTGTAGTATATATGGACACGGATTTGAGCTTATTTTTAATGATGAGAATGGAAGAATCGGATTAACTTATTTGAATCCTATGCAGGCTTTCTTGGTGTTTGATGAGAGCATAAGAAGAAAAGTGCTGTATTGCGTTAGATATTATAAGAACTCTGATGTAAAGATTGAGGGTACTTTTTCCGATAACAGAAATATTACGCATTTTATGTACACAGATGACGGCTTAAAGTTTATTTCAGAAGAAGAACATTATTTTAATGATGTGCCAGTTGTTGAATATGTTGAGAATGCAGAGCGTAAGGGGATTTTTGAGAGTGTTGAGAGTCTTATTAACGCTTTTAATAAATCAATTAGTGAAAAAGCTAATGACGTGGACTATTATGCTGATGCGTATATGAAAATATTAGGTGAAAAGTTAGATGAAGATGTTATCAAGAATTTAAGAGACTATCGAATTATTAATGTTAGCGGAGAAAATTCTGAGAAGGTGGTTGTTGATTTCTTAGCAAAACCTAATAGTGACACTACTCAAGAAAATCTATTGGATAGACTAGAGCGTTTGATATTTCAAATTTCAATGGTGGCTAATATTTCTGATGAAAACTTTGCTCAATCAACTGGAGTTTCTTTGAAATACAAACTTCAGGCTATGGACAATTTAGCAAGAACTAAAGAGCGTAAATTTACAGCTGGACTTAACAGGAGATATAAGATAATTGCCAATTATCCTGGTAGTCCTTTGAGTGATGATGATTGGGTTAAGATTAGGTATAAATTTACTAGGAATGTCCCATCTAATTTATTAGAGGAAACAGAAATAGCACGTAATTTAAGTGGCATTGTATCGGAAGAAACACAAGTCAATGTTTTAAGCATTGTGGATAATGCAAAAGATGAGATTGAAAATAAAAGAAAAGACATTGAAGGTTCTGATGGTTTTATGAGGGTAGTAGATGAAGAACCTAAACCAGTATAATGAATACTCAAGTAAAAGACAAAAAGAGTTATGGGATAATTTGGAAAAAGATGAGGATAAGTTAATCGAAAAACTTACTCAATTTTACAGGGAAGAATCTCATAAGCTTGGGAAAGAAATTGCCGAATATTTTGCCAGGTATGGTAAGGATAATGTTATTGAATACAGATCCCTTTTAACTAGATTAAGCAGTGCTGACAGAAAATTATTGTACGAAAGATTTGATGATTTTATTGAAAAATACCCACAATACAAGCACTTAACTGATGTAAGAAAATCAATTTATAAGTTGACAAGGCTAGAAGGACTTAATGAATCTATAAAGTTACAGCAATTAGAAATTGGTGCTAAAGAAGTTGATAGATTACATGATTATTTGGTGGATTTATACGGAGATACTTATTATGAGATGGCTGATAGTATGGGTTTTGGTAAATCTATGCTTAGTTTTGATAAAGAAGGTGCTGATCTATTAATTAATAAGAAATGGACTCAACAAAAAGATTATAGTGATAGAATTTGGGAAAATAAAAGTAAGCTTATTAGTTACTTAACTAATGATTTTAAGACGTCTATTATAAGAGGTGACAGTTTCAATAGAGTTGTAAAACAAATGTCTGAGAGGTTTGTTAATCGTTCAAGAGCGGATATTAAGAGAATCGTACGAACTGAAGGTACAAGAATCAATAATGAAGCTATGATGAAGACATTTGATGATTCTAAGCTATATGATGAGTATGAGTATGTAGCAGTTATAGATAGAAAAACAAGTGATGTGTGCAAGGATTTGGACGGGGAGATATTTAAGCTCAAGGATCGTGAGGTCGGGATAAACTTTCCACCAATGCATGTTAATTGCCGTAGTAGTTTTAGCGTGGTTATACCAGATGATTATGTAGATAGGTATGAGAAACTGTATGGGGATTATTTTGAATCAACTGAGATAGCAGAAAATGAAATTAATAAATTGAAACCTTATGAGAAAAACATTACATCTATACTTAAATCGATAGAACATGATAATAGATCAAAATTAGTAGGTTTAGATTTTAGGTTTAAAAGCGTAGAAAGTTTATCACGTAAGATAATCGCAGATTCAAAAGAAAAAGAAATTTCTTTGGAAGATGCAGCTAAAGGAATCAATGATAAATTAAGATATACTTTTGTTAGTAAGGAGAAAGATTTTACTAATAATTATTTCAAAACTGTTGGAACACTAAGGAATAAAGGGTATAATATAGTTAGAGTAAAAAATACTTTTGAACAAAATGTTGTGTATAAAGGAATTAATACTTTAGTCGAAGATAACAACGGGGTAATATTTGAATTACAGTATCATACTGATAAGTCTTATTATGTAAAAGAACACGGATTACATGAAATATATGAGAAACAAAGAGTGTTAGATAAAATCAAGGATAAGAAAGAATGGGATAGTCTTAGAAATGCGATGATAGAGTTGAGTAACAAAATCCCTATTCCTAGTAATGTAGAAAGGATTAAATGATTATGAAGTTTAAAACTCCAACTGTATATTATTATTGTCCAGATTATAAAAAATATGTGAAATGTGAAGGTGGCATGTATTACTGCATAAAAGATGGTAAGGAAATATTTAATGACTTCTATTCTAAAATTGATTTAGGATCTATTTATACCGAAGATATAACAAAGGAAGAATATTATGCTCAACTATCTTAGAGCCTTATTTATTATGCTAAGGGCTCATAAAGGACAGAAAGATAAAGGCGGACACGCATACTTTTTACATCCTTTAAGAGTTTCTAAGAAAATAAGTGACAGGAGATATAAGATAGTTGCATTGTTGCACGATGTATTAGAAGATTCTGACAAATACACAATTAATGATTTTGACTTTCTTGACTCTGAACAAAAAGATGCTTTGATTAAACTTTCGCATCCAGAAAATGTAGCATACATGGATTATGTAAAAAATATAAAAAGTAACAGCATTGCAAGAAAAGTAAAACTAATGGATTTAGAAGATAATATGAATTTAAACAGACTGAAATGTCTTACAGAAAAAGACTTTAAAAGAGTAGAAAAATACAAGAAAGCTAGAGGTTATCTTTTAGCATAAAATTAATAGCACACTAACTAATTACAGCTGTAATGGGTTAGATGTGCTTTTTTATTGCAATAAATTAGGAGGAAATAAATGGATAGTTATAAATTTCAAAAAGCGTGCAAAGAATGGTTAATAAAGTACTACAAGGAAAATTTTAAGAAAGATATCAGTATTGAAGATATATTTGTCGTTTGGTCTTGTAAGACTCTACAAAACAATAAGATATTAATATCTACAACTCTTTTAGATGGTATATACGTAGAATGTACACAAAATGGAGATAAACAAGAAACTTACTTTGATATCTATAAAAAGCAAAAAAATATTATGCTTAGCAATGGAGAATTATTCGGTTAATCGTGAATTAATCGTGTGAAAATAGAATACAAACATTGATATCTACACGAGTTAATCGTGAAAAGATATAAGGAATTTCGCTTCTTTAGGAAGAAGACAAGACCTGGATAAGTCTATAAACTGTCTATTTTTTAATGCACTCAACTAGCTGAGGTTAAAGCTAGAACATATATAAATTCATGAACTTACATGTAAAAAAGGAGAAGAAAATGGAAGACATAAGAAAAATACCTTTGAATTTGCAACTATTTGCAGATGATGAGGCAGAAACAGAAGTGGATCAAGCGAATGTTGATGCTGAAAAAGAAACTGAGAAGACTTTTACACAAGATGAGGTTAACAAGATTGTTCAAGATAGATTAGCTAAGGAAAAAGCTAAGAACGAGAAAGCACAGGAAGAAGCTAAAAAGCTAGCAAAGATGAATGCGGAGCAAAAAAACCAATATATGGTGGAACAACTTCAAAAAGAGTTAGAAGAATACAAGAATAAAGAAGCTAAAAACGACATGATAAAGGAAGCTAACTCTATGCTTAAAGACAATGATATAACCTTGCCTGATGAGGTTGTGGCTATGCTTATCGGCGATAATGCAGAGGACACTAAGGTTTGTGTGGATAGTTTTTCTAAGTCTTTTAAAACGGCTGTAGAGAGGGCTGTGAATGAAAAGCTAAAAGGAAAGACTCCTAAGCAAAAGTCTGTAGCTGGTTTAACGAGAGAAGATATTTTATCGGTTAAGGACAGGCAAGAACGTCAACGTTTGATTAAAGAAAACGAAGAATTATTTATGTAAAAAGGAGAATTTAAAAATGGCAGATGCAAATTTAATTAAAAAACAAGATTTAAAATACCCTATTACGGTTGATGTTACTAATACATTTCAAGAAAATGTAAGCAAAATGTTGGAGTTATTAGGGGTTACTAGAAGAATATCATTGACAAATGGTTCTACTATTAGAATTTATGATAAATATGATGTTACTTTGGCGGATGGAAATGTAGCAGAAGGTGAAACTATTCCTTTGTCTAAGGTTACTAGAAAAGAAAAAACTACTAAAGAAATTACACTAAAGAAATACAGAAAGGCAACTACTGCGGAAGCTGTTCAAATGTATGGATCTAATGAAGCGGTAACAAATACTGACGATGCATTGGTACAAAAGCTACAAAAAGAAATTAGAAAAGACTTTGTTACTCTTTTAAAAACCGGATCTACTACTCAAAAAGCGTTAGGAAATGGACTTCAAGGTGCGGTTGCTAGTGCTTGGGGTAAGTTACAAGCATTGTTTGAAGATTTTGGATCACAAAGATGCATTATATTTGCAAATCCATTGGATATTGCAAAATACTTGGGTAATGCTAATATTACTACTCAAACAGCATTTGGTATGACTTTTATCAATGCATTTACGGACACAACTATTATTTCTACTACTGATATTGCAGAAGGCGAAATTTGGGCTACTGTTCCTGAGAATATTGTATTGGCATATATTAACGCTACTAATTCAGAAATGGCTAGAGAGTTCGGGTTAAACGGTGTTGGATTGGGTTATATAGGTATGACTCATTTCTTGGATCATACGTCTGCTACTACTCAAACATTATTAATGAGTGGAATGTTATTGTATGTTGAGAGATTGGACGGTATTGTAAAGGTTAAAATAACAGAACCTGCTCCAGCAACTGTAGGAGCGTAGATAGTATATGGGAGCAATAACAGAAGACAATTTAAAAGAGTTGTTAGATAGAGTGCAAACAAGGATTAAGCCTTACAATGTTGTTGCTACTGAGGACAATTTGAAAGAATTAATCACTACTATCGCTGACCGTATTTGTTTGCGTGTTGGCGATAGTGTATTAAGTGGTTTATTGTATTCAATAGCAGTCGATGCAACTGTGAAGATGGTTAGAAGGATTAACTACGAAGGTATTAATTCTGAGAGTGTGGATACTATTTCTACTTCATTTGTCAGTGATGTATTGAGTGAATATGATGATGAGTTTAGATCATATATTTATATGAACTCTAAAGATGATAGCAAGGGTAAAAGGATGATTCGCTTTTTATGATGTATTTAAGACTGTACCCAGTTATGAAAAAACAAAATGGTGTGGATGAGCTTAGAAACAAGTTGTATGAAGACGAAATAAGTGAAAAATTCTATCCTTGTAGAATTACTAACTGGACTAGAGATGATATTGAAATTTTCGGACGTGATGTTACTAAGAACTCAAGAAAAATGTTTTGCAATGGCTTTGATATTAGCTTTGCTAAGAGTTTGGAGAAGGTGAAAATCGAAGACGAGGGTTATAAGGTAATTGAAGTCAAGGACATCGGAAGATGGATATTTTTTATCATAGAAAGGGTAGGTAAATGAGATATTCGTTAAAGGGCGATAAAAGACTTGAACAAGCTCTGTATAAAAAGAGTAAGGCTAGGTTTTATGGTGTTGCTAATAAGAGTTTAGTGGAAATATTTAACAGAGCAAAAAGACCTCCTGGAACTCCGAGAGATAATGGAGATTTGATTAAAAGCCGTAGGTTAAGAGAAGCTATTCCAAGTACAAGATTTAAAGGTATTTTTTATTATACCGAAGAGTACGCACCACATGTAGAATATGGACATGATGTTGGTAAAAATGGACACGTTGACGGTCAAAGATATCTTAAACGAAATGTTAGTAAACAGGGAAGGATATATATGAATGATTTGATAAAGGAACTAAAAAAATGATTAAAAAAATTGGTATTGTAGACTTTATTAAGATAGTTCAGGATTTAATTGAAAAGAATACTCTATTAAGGGCTTATGACTATGTTCCAGTGGATGAAAAGCCTCCGTTTGCTTATGTGGAATTGTACGATAAGAGGGCAGAAAACACGAAATCAATGTGGGGCGAAGTATTCAATATATTGGTTCATATCGTTGCAGAAGAATCCAATAGTAAGGTCGAAATGTACAAGCTAATTACAGAAGTGGAAGAAGCTTTTACAGATGAGTTGAGGTTTGAAGATAACAATATTTCTGTTATTAGGCAAGACGAAATCGGATTACAATCGTTAGAACAAGAAGAAACAGGTTCATGGCATGCTATTTTAGAGTTTGAGATTAAGCTTTGTTATGGATTTAAGGTCAAAATTTAAAAAAGGAGATTATTATGGGAGATTTAACAAAAGCGTTTGAAAATAACTTATATTGTGATTTTACTAGCTCTGCTTCAAAAGCTGTAGCTGGAAAAGATATTTTGTTGGCTATATTTAGTGCTGATGGTCAAAAACTATTGGGAATAAGTGGTCAACAAGGTTTAAAGATTAATAGAACAAGTGATTCTATTGAGGTATCTAGTAAGGATACTGTTGGTGGATGGAAATCAAAGATTGCAGGTATGAAAGAGTGGTCTATTGATAATGACGGCTTATTTGTACCTAGTGATGAAGCACATAAAGCTTTATCCAAGGCGTTTGAGGATTCAGACCTTGTTTGTATTAAGGTTGTGAATGTTAAAGAGAAAAAAGGAATGTTTGGAGGGCTTGCGGCGGTAACGGATTATTCTATCGAGGCTCCATTTGATGATGCTATGACTTATTCTATTTCACTTGAAGGTAATGGGGCGTTAGTTGATTTAACTAGTGGTGATAAGAGTGCCAATGCAATGCCTGGGGATAAAGTAGGTGTATAAGATGAGTGATAAAGCGATAATAAACTTAAACGAAAATAAGTATGAGTTAAAGTTCAATTTAAAAGCGTTAGAGAACATTGAAAGAACTATTGGAAGTTCTTTGATGGGAGAATTGTCAAAGTATAATGCTATGCTACCATTAACGACTTTGAGAGTTCTTTTTTCTCATTCTTTATATCAAATAGATGCAGGTAAGATTGCTATTGAGCAGGCATCAGATCTGTTTGATAAATTGATTAATGAAAAGGGATTGATTTTTGTTAACATGTTGGTTGTGAATGAAATAAAGATTGACTGTCCTTTTTTCTTCCAAGGCGTTTAATTGAATTAGAATATTTTGAAACAGATAATAGCGAAATCGATGAGGAGTATGTGAGGTTAACTACTGAATATGCTGATGATATTGATTTCGCTTTTTATGTTGTAAATTTTGGGTATTCAAGAGAGGATTACGAACAATTAACGCCAAGAGACGTTGCATTTATTCGAAAAGCGTATGAGACAAAAACTGTGCAAGAAACAACTCAACTTAGAAATGCGGTGTTGAATGCGGTTAGTAATGCGCTTAGAAAGAAAAACGCTAGGTTTCAAAAATTATGGAAGAAAGTTCAAAAGCCTCTGGATAAGGAAAAGGCAAGAAATGATACTGAAATTATTATTGAAACTGAAGAAAAAGAGGGTAAATCATGGGTTGATAAAATTTATGAGGCTAATGGATTGAGGAGGTGAGATTAAGTGGCTGATTATACTTTAAGCGTTGAGATTAACGGTGATGCTAGTAGTATGGAAAAAGCGTTTAATAAGGTTAGTGGAGCTTTGGAAGATACAAAAAATAAAATTAATAATATGAGTAGTGATACAACTCCAGGTATTGGTCAGATGGCTAAATCATTTGGTATTGCACAATTAGCTGTTAAGGGCTTTTCTATGGCTATGGGTGCTGTAAGTGGAGCTGTTGACGGAGCTGTATCAAGAGTGGATACTCTTAATCAATTTCCTAAAGTTTTACAACAAATGGGATATAAAAGTGAAGAGGCTAAAGCTTCAATAAAAACTTTATCTGACGGAATTAAAGGACTTCCAACTACACTAGATGGTATAGCCGGTAATACACAACGTATGATTACGATTATGGGTGATGTTCCAAAAGCAACTCAAGCAACACTAGCACTTAATGACGCTTTTTTAGCTAGTGGATCAAGTGGAGAAACTGCCAGCCGTGGTCTTGAGCAGTATTTACAAATGCTGTCGTCTGGAAAAGTGGATATGATGTCGTGGAGAACACTTCAAGAAACTATGCCTTATGCATTAAAAAGAACTGCTGAAGCGTTTGGGTTTACTGGAAAGAGTGCAACTAATGATTTTTATGATGCACTTAAAAAAGGTAAAATCACTATGGACGATGTTACAAATAAGTTTATAGAGTTAAACAAAGGAGCTAAAGGTTGGCATAATACTGCGTTAGATGCAACTAAAGGTATGCAAACTTCTTTTGCTAATTTACAAACTGCTATAAAGACGGGGGTAGCTAATGTTATTCAATCGATAAACGATTGGGGTAAGGCTAACGGGTTTGGCGATATTGCTAGTAACGTGGATAAAGTTAAACAAAAAGTTAGCGAAGCTTTCGGATATATGGTTCAAAAAATGCCTGAGATTTTAGATAAGGTTAAAGTTGTAGCGTTAGAATTTCAAAAATGGTATCAAAGGTTAAAACCGTTAGCTCCAGTTATTTTGGCTGTCCTTGCTCCTCTTTTGGCTTTCAAAGGTATTGTGTCAATTGCACAAGGTGTTACTGATGGTGTAAACAAGATAACGGGTGCTATTAATGGATTAGGTCAAGGTGTTGAAATTATAAAGGGCGTTCCTGGTGCTTTTAGTAACCTTGGAACTAGCTTATCAGGTGTTGCTAGTGGCATAAAAGGTGGAATAAGTGCAATTGGCGGTGCTTTCCAAGGATTATGGGCTACGTTAATGGCTAATCCTATAATTTTAATTATAGCTGGAATTGTGGCTGTGGTAGGAGTATTAATTTATTGTTATAAGCATTTCGAAGGATTTAGAAATTTTGTAAATAATGTTGCTAGTTCGATTAAAGACTTTTTCGTTAATGCATGGAATAGTATCAAAGAAACTACGGTAGAAATCTGGACAGGTATAAAGGATTTCTTCAGTGGAATTTGGGATGGTGTAACATCAACTGTTACTAGTGTTTGGGATGGAGTTTCTGGATATTTAACAGGAATATGGAATGGAATTGTGTCTATTGCTAAGGGCTTATGGGAAGGTATTAAGCTTGTTATCATGACTCCAATTTTACTGGTTATAGATTTGGTAACGGGGAATTTCACACAATTACAATCAGATTTACAACTTATTTGGGATAAAATCAAAGAGACTGCTGGATTATTGTGGGAAGGTATTAAGACTGTTATTACAACAGTTGTCACTGTAATCAAAGATGGAGTTATTGCAGGATTTGAGTTACTTAAGACTACTCTTTCAAATATTATAACTGGAATACAAAATGTATTTTCAAGTGTGTGGAATGCAATAAAAAATTCAGTAATAAACATAGCTACTGGTTTAGTAAATGGAGCTATATCAGTGTTTAACGGATTAAAGACTGGCGTTCAAAATATAATCAATAAAGTCAAGGATATCTTTAATTCGTTGAGAAGTATAAGCTTGGTTGATATTGGTAAAAAGATTATGAACGGTTTTTTAAATGGCTTGAAATCGGCGTATAAAAAGGTTCAGGACTTTATCGGGGGCATTGGCAACTGGATAAGAGAGCATAAAGGACCGATACAGGTGGACAGAAAGCTTTTAATTCCTGCTGGTAATGCTATAATGCTTGGCTTGAATAGTGGGCTAAATAGTGGGTTTGATGATGTGAAGTCAAATGTTAATTCTATGGGAAACACAATATCAAGCATTATAGGTACTGATAATAATCTTGGATTTGAGTTTGATCTTGATGATAGCGGATTCGTAAGGACGATTGATAACGCTAGAAATATTATTCAAGATTTTAAAGAATATGCTGAAAAAGGATTTGGATTAAATATGAGAAATAACGTATCTAATACTTCTGAAATGAAAAGGGTAGTATTAGGTGGAACGGGAGTGTTTAATCAAGATTCTAATGTCGAAAATACTGGCAAAGCTATTAGCACAAACGGTGTTCAATCACTTGTTGTAAGAGAGTTAGGAGATTTGAATTTAACTGTAACTAGTGAGATGGATTCTAGAGAAGTTGCAAGAGGAACATATAAGTTTACAGATGAGTTCTTAAAGAGAAATCAAAAAATCAGAGAAAGAAGAAGAGGAGAGTTGTATTAATGAATGATATTTTAAAATTTGTTACAGTTGACAAAGAAAAAAAGTTCGGATTTTTCTTCAATGGTACTGATTTTAGGGATTTACTAACTGTAGAAGAAATCAACAGACCTATTGCTTCAAATATTAGCAATAGGTTGAATGATTATATAAGTTTTAATGGTGCTGATTTGATAAGTACAAGAAGAGATCCGTTGTATTTCAAGATCAAATACAATACTGTAAAACAAAACAAAAACGCGATTAGAAATTTATTTGCTAATCTTTTGGTTACAGAGGAGTTATCAGAATTGTACTTTTACGATAATCCAGATGTTATTTACTATGCTAAATTAGATGGAACTACAGAAATTGAAGAAGGATACAATTACACAAAAGGCGAACTAACTTTTATCATTCCATCTGCTTGTGGATATAAGAGAGAGCCTGTGGAACTGTCACAAGCTAATGCTAAAAGTATTATGTGTGAAAACAAGGGTACGGATAAGACGTATCCTATTTTTGATTTCACATGTCACGGCAAGGTTACGATGATTGGCGTGACTAGTAAGCACGGTAGTTTCCAATTTGGGGATAGTAAGGAGTTTGCACCGATTAAGCAGATGAAGATCCACAAGGAGCAAACTAGTAGTTTGTTCAAGAGTGGCAAGGGGACACTTACTATTCTTGATAGGGTTATGAAAACTAGTGATGGCTGGGATATTGTGGATGCATCGAAACTTGTAGCTGATAGTGATTTCGATGGGAAGGTATCTAATACGACTACATCTAGCCCAAAGACTCCTAACGGGACTGTTACTGTGTCAAAGAACGCAAGGTATTGGGACAATGGAGTGAGGATTGCTAACTGGGTAAAAGGTAAGTCTTTTAAATTTGATAAGACAAAGGCTGTGAATAAATCAAAGTCAAGAAAGGCATATAGGCTACTTGACAAACAAGGATATCTTGGCTGGCTACTTGAAGAGAATATTCAAGGGCAAAGTCAAAGCACTGTGACTGGTGTATATCCTGTATGGGATTCTTCAAGTCTACAGACTTTTTCAACGTTGCCTTTGCACAGAAAAGTGACTAACAATGCGACTGATTGGGAGATGACTTTCAAATTCAATTACAAAGCAAATCCTGGACAATTTGGTTTTATGACATTTGGCATCACTGATAAGGATCAAAACATGATTGGTGGTATGAGGATTGAAACCATAAACGGCGATGGAAGAATGGCAATGGTGTGCTTGTGTGGTAGTGATGGTAAACTTCACACTGGATATAATAAAGCTGACTGGACAGGCGCTGTAACTATTACTAAAAGAGGTGCTATGGTTACATACTACATGTATAATCAGT
>ERZ1673749.1355-NODE-1355-length-17103-cov-3.875411_pt1 | contig 17103 bp, 13 predicted proteins | sample MGYA00580204_ERZ1673749 | MGnify/ENA primary metagenome ERZ1673749 (study PRJEB41218, sample SAMN15661745) | gut metagenome | host: Homo sapiens | place: Canada: London | collected 2015-08-20/2019-03-30 | study: EMG produced TPA metagenomics assembly of...
TGTAATAGTTTGAGTTCCATTACCACCAACGTTTATAACATTATTTCCTGTAATTGTGCTAGCAGTTTGTTGTTGCATAGCAGTAACTACTTCTGATCTTGTCTTGTATCCACTATAGCTTGCATTTGGAGATACATCTAATACTTCTACACTATTTATAGTTCCACCTAAAACGTTAAGATTTAATCTAGTATTTTTATTAGTAGATCCATCTGTGCCATTCGCTTCTGGTTTTAGATAAATGTAGAATTCAATATTTCCATTACCATCAATCTTACCGTAATGCAAAGCGTTCATATAGCTTGGATAAGATGGATAGTATTGGTGGTGGTCTAATTTTGTTTCAATTTTTCCAGCTTGCATAGCGATGTTATCGCCTGATACTGAAACTTTTCCATCATTAGATACTGTTATTGTTTTTCTGCTAGTGTCTAGTTTGTATCCATTTGGAGCTTTGTTTTCTATTAATGTGTAAGTTCCTGGGCTTACATTTGAAAAACTTGCACGTCCATCGGCATCTGTAACTAGTTCTATAGTTTCCTTTGCATTCTGAAGAGTAAACTTTGCTCCTGCTAGTTTTTTACTAGGGTCATTGCTATCAAATTTTAGAACTGTAAAGTCAGCATCCTTTTCTTGTGTGGATTGTGACATTACGTTGTAAATATGATAAGCGCCATCATCTTGTGAATAATAGTTGTATTTTTCTTTGTAGGAATAAGTCTTACCACCAATTGTTTTGTCTTGTGGTAATGTTTGAACTATTTTTTGCTTAGTTTTGCTTTCTTTGCCTTCACCTTCTATAGTCCAATATTTTGCTGCTGGTATAGTTATTTCTCTGTCAGTTTCACCAGTTTTACCTTCTGGAAGGCTTATTTCTGGAGAAATATTATTGCTATTTCCATCTTTAACTACTAGTTCTTGAGCTGGCATCTTCTTGGTAGAATCTATTCCTGCCCAAGTTTGTTTTATAGTAACATCTTGGTACTTGTTGATGTTAACTCCACCCATTGAATATCCAGAGGTGCTATCTGTTAATGAAGTGTCATATTCATAAACTGCAATTGTTCCTGGAACTTGGGATTCTTTTGGGTTAGTTGCTTTTGCTGGGATAGTTTTATTTAAGTCAGTTTCTACTTGTTTTATTATCATTTTCCCACAAGTTGGACTATTCTCATTTGTATCTATACCATATACTGCCATTCTTGAAGCATCTAATTTTTGGCTACCAGTCAAATCTCTAGTTGCAAGAGGTAGAGCATTATTTGCATCTCCTGTTGATACTCCATCAGTAACAGTCCATCTTGCAGAGTCTTCTGATGTGAATTCTCCCATGATGGTAGTTCTGTTGTTCATGCCAATGCGCTTAGATGTTTTTTCTTTTACTTGTTCGTCAGTGTATCCCTTGTCAAATACTAATCTGACTGCACCTGATTTATTATTTCTATTCTTCAATAGGATAGAAAAGTCTATCATGTATTTTTGTTGTTTATTAAATACTGGTGTTTGGAATCTTATAGTAACATCTTTAGTGTGTTCTTTTAATGTATGGTTCTTGGATTCTCTTATACCAAGTTTACCTTCGATAGGGTTTGTTGTTATATCATCTAGGCTTATAGGTTTTCCATTAATAGTTATATTTTCGTATCTTGATAAACCAGAACCTTTTACTAAAGTTGCATTAGAAATAAGTCCTAAGTCCAGTAAGTCCTTAGTTGATGAATAACGAACTGTCCAATCAATTGATTTTAGTTCTCCATCTTTTACTATTGGGGAACCTGAAACGTCCATGTGAACTTGATAATCTTTACCTTGGTCTACTATTTGAAGTACATCTTTTGAACCTGGTTCTATTATTTGATTTACTACATTACCATCGTTGTCTACAACTGTTTCCGGAAGTTTTACTTCTTTTGTAACTCCAATTCCTGTGATTGAGTTTTTGATAGAGTGCTTTGTTGCATCTCCATCTAAATCTTGGATATTTTTTACATTGTAGTCAACATCAATTGCTAGAGGAATTTGTAGATTGTCTGAAATAGCTTCAGCAATTGTGTATGTTATTGCGTTTGTGTTTTTGTCATAAGATGGAGTTGCAATTGTTTTTCCATTATTTGTTATATTTGGAAGAACTGTTGTGTCTTTTACTGTAAGTCTATCGTCAAGTTTTATAGTAAAGGATTGACCTGCTTGGATAGGACCGTCAGCATTTGATGTTTCATAGCGAGTCATTATAGTAAACTTCTTATTCGCTAAGCTGCCTTGAGCTGGAGCTCTAAAGAACATAAAGCCATGAGAATCTTCTTCTTTTTCTTCTGTTCTATACTCTTCAATTATTTGAAGACCAATTGCTTCTTCTTCTGGAGTCAAAGGTTGAGGAATTAATATTCCTTTTCTATTGTTATAAAGATCTGCAATTTCTAATCCTTCATTTTCTCCTAGACCATTTTCAATCATGAACATTTGAGGATCGAAATTTTCATAGCCGCGTTTTTCTACGAATTCTCTAAAGGCGTCTGTGTTGTCAGCCATTAGTTTTTCTTTGTCTTCTCTTGACAAGTCGTACTTGTCTTCGAAAGTGTTAAGTAATGCTTGGATTTCTTCTAATCCATTTTCCTTATTTGCAAGAGCTTTTTTTAGTTCTTTGTCTGCTCTTTGCAAATCTGTAAGTCCAAGGCCTTCTTTTAATTTTTCTAAGAAGCCTTTTTCTTCTTCCTCTTCAACTAGCTTTTCTTCTATGTCTTCTTTTTTATTTAATTTATTTGATTCTTCAGAGTTTAGGCTATTTTCTGATTGTTTCTTTTGGTCTCTTAGACCTTTTTGTCTTTCTAATTCTTCTAATTTCTTTTCAAGCTCAATTCTCTTGTCACGAGCTTCTCTGTATTCAGCCTCTGCTTCTAAAGACTCTCTTTCGTTTGCTCTAGCTGCTGCTTCTTGTTTTGCTGCTTCAATCTTTAAGGCTTCTATCTTTTCTTGTTCAAGCTTAGCTGCTTCTTCTTTTTGTTTTTCTTCCTTAGCCTTTTCTTCTTGAAGTTTATTTTCTTCTAATAGCTTGTCTTCATTTTCAGGAGCTTCTACATTTGTATTTTGTTTTTTAGGGCTTTTCTTTGCCGGCACTAATAATTCATAGTCTTCTTTTTTCTTAGCCGGTTGTAAAAATTTTTCGGACTTTTCGTATTCTGTCCTAGTATCCTTTTGTTTTTCCTTCTCGGTGTTTAAGGTTTTCCCTGAAAATAATTCTTCAGGTAATTTCTCTTGATTTGCTGTCGTAGAATTTTTTACTTCAGCCTCATCAAGTAAGCCTGCTGCTGCGACGGCAACTGGGCTAAACACCTCCAATACCATTAATAGTGCCAATATTAGGCAAGTAAATCTTTTAAAAATCTTGTCCATTTTTCCGCTCCTTTATTAATCAGTCTTAGCCTATACTAGGAAGTCGTGTAATTCTCTAGTAATATTATATATATAATATTACAACAATCGTCAAATATCAATACTAAATTTATAAAATATAGTTTTTATTTGGCTATTTGCTGTCATTTTTTAGATTTTTTACAAATCTTTATTTTGGTCAATATAGAATGTAACTTATGAAATCTTTGTCATATAAATGTAATTTTGCTATTTTTAGCTGTTTTCTGCCATTCACTTTATCGTAAGATTTATTAATGTATATATTAGCATAGGTAAGCGTGAATTTATTGTATTTATTTTATACAATCTTTCATTTGAAGAAAATTTTTAATTTTCATTGTAAATTTTTCATGTTCTTATTCAAATTAGTAGGGTCTAGCTGGTTTTTTGTCTTTGTAATTTTTTAATTCCTTCTATTATAATCCCAATAAAATACAATAGTTTTTTTAATCGAATTTTTAAGATAAATTCATTTTTTCTTTGCAATCCTTTACCAATTTTTTATTTTATTTTTACTTTAAAAAAGCAATAAAAAAATGCACTGTTTTGATAACAATGCATTTTTCTTCTATTATATAAGGTTTTTTTATATAAGTTTTTTCTGATCGTTTTAATTATATTTATTTTATGTCCTATCTTTATTGTTCTTCATAGTTTTTAAATTCAAATTTTATTCGTATCTCAAAGCTTCTATTGGGTCTAGTTTTGCTGCCTTGTTAGCTGGGTAATATCCGAAGAAAATTCCTATTAGCATAGAGAAACCTACGGCGACTACAATTGATCCTATTGACGGGAAGGTCTGTGCCTTTAATAAATTTGAGCCCACAAGTCCTATTATTGTACCAAGGATAATGCCAAAGATCCCCCCAATTATGCAAATTATAACTGATTCAATGATAAATTGTTTTCGAATATCTCCTCTTGTCGCTCCCAGTGCCTTTCTTATTCCAATTTCTTTAGTTCTTTCTGTTACAGAAACTAGAAGTATATTCATTACTCCAATTCCTCCAACTAAAAGGGATATGGCAGCAATGGCTCCTATGGCTATTTGGATTGAGCCCATGGCATTATTCATCTGTGATATTTCGCTCTCGGCTGAATAATAGGCTGCTTCTGCACGAGGATTGTTGGAATAAAATTTTTCATTTATTTCATTGCAAATTGCCTCTGCATCTTCTTCTATGGTATCTGGATTTGTCAGTGTCATTGCCAAATCGTAGTAAACAGTTCTCGGTTCTGTCAAAAGTTCTCTATCTCCTGTAGTTCTTGGAATGTAGATAGTTGAGCTAGATCCATTTAGGGACTGTCCCATGACCTGCATCTCTTCGTATTCATAGACACCAATTATTGTTGCAACAATAAGTTTTCCATTTGTTTCGATTTTTACTTCTCTACCTAAAACTTCTGGTGCCGATGTTTTGTAAATCTCATCTAAAACTTTATCTGATATTACTGCAACTAATTTGCCACGAGCTATGTCTTCGTCTTTTAAAAATCTTCCAGAAATCATTTTTAATTTAAATATATTTTTTTCTCCAGGAGATGTTGAAGTTATGTTTACTGCTTCTTTGTTTCTTCCTTCTTTTACATAGCCTTGGGCACTTGCTCCGTGATAGATAAGTTCGTCTATTCTCTTGCCTTTTTGTGACTCAAGATAATTTATTATGTTTTCTGTAAAGTAGTCATTCTCACTTAGCTCGCCGCCATCGTAATCTGCATTTTTGGGTTTGACATACATTTGGACTGCTGTGTTGGCAATGGAGTCAAAGGCTTTGTTGACAGATTTTGTGAGGGAATCTCCTATTGTTGTGATCCCAATAACTGATCCTATTCCGATTATTATGCCTAGCATAGTCAAAAATGATCTCAGTTTATTTGACCTAAGTCCCTCTAGGGAGAGTTTTATTGTTTCTAATAAATCCATTAAATCTCCTCCAAAAGTCCATCAGTCATCTTATAAATTCTACCAGCTTCTTCTGCCAATTCCATGTTGTGAGTGATGATTATTATTGTTCTCTTTTCTTCTTTGTTTAGCTTGTGAAATAAATCCATGACATTTCTTCCAGTTTTGGAATCAAGAGCTCCAGTTGGTTCGTCTGCCAAGATTATATCGGGATTATTTGCCATGGACCTTGCTATGGCAACTCTTTGTTTTTGTCCACCAGATAGTTCATTGGGCAAGTGGTCCATTCTGTCTTTCATCTCAACTATTTCAAGAAGTTTTTCTGCTCTTTCTGTTCTTTCTTTTTTTGACACTCCTGCATAGGTCATGGGAAGTTCCACATTTTTTAGGGCATTGGATCTTGGGATTAGGTTAAAGTTTTGAAAGACAAAGCCAATTTTTTTGGATCTGTAGGCAGAAAGTTCGCTGTCCTTTAATTTTGATATGTCCACTCCATTTAATTCATAATAGCCAGAAGTTTGTCTGTCCAAAAGTCCAATAATGTTCATAAGTGTTGATTTTCCAGAACCCGACTGACCTACAACTGATACAAAATCACCGTCATTTACATCAAAGTTTATGCCATGAAGGATTTCAAGTTCATTTTCTTTTCCTATATTAAAGGACTTTTTTATGCCCTCCATTTTTATTAGATTATTGGTCATTTTTATCCTTCTCTTTATTCTCTGTATTTTCAAGAATTTTTACCTGACTGCCTTCTCCATAACCAGCTGATGTCGTCAATACTTTTGATCCATCTTTTAGGTCCTTTGACTTTATGGCAGTTTCGGCATCATTTTCTAGTCCTCTTGTGACTTCAACTTTTTCGATTTGATAGTTACCTTTGCCAGCTTCTTTTAGGGCTAGGACATAGGATTTTCCATCTCTATCAAAGATGGCTTCGCTTGGGACTTTGAAGGTATCTTTTTCTTCGCTAATGATGTATTTTACTCTTAGGCTCATGCCTGGAGAGAATTTTTCTTCCTGACCTTCTTCTATTTCTATGACAGTCTTGTAAAGGACTTCGCCAGTTTTATTTTCTTGGGAGGCTTCCATTGGCACTGGGTCTATGGAAATTACTTTTCCCTTGTAAACTTCTCCCACAATGGAATCTGATGTAATTTCAACTTGTGTTCCCACGCTTATAGAATTTTTGTCGTATTCTTTTATTTGAGATTCTATCCTAAGGCTTTCTACTGTTTCGATTTTGGCAAGGGAAGCTGTTGGAACTTGTCCTTCTTTTGCATTTACTTCTGTTATTGTTCCGTCTGCTGGTGCTTTTATCATAACTTTTTCTAATTCTTCTGTTAGGTTTTCAATTTCCACGCTGTCTAAGTTATTTGCACTTGCTTTGGCTGTTTTTAGATTGTCTGAAAGTCCAGAGATTTCATTTTCAACTTGAGTTTTTGTGGACTCAAGATTTTTCTTGGCATTTTCATAATTGTTTTTCGCAGTGTCAAGGTTTTGTGCAAGAGTTTTTAATTCGTCATCACGAGATTTTTGTGCCTTTAGAACCTTATCTGCATCTGCGTAAATATCTTCTTTTGCCTTATCCACTTCAAGTTTTGTGGAGTCAATTTGTTTTGTTTGAGCTTCCAATTCTTTTTCTATGGCATCAGCTTCAGATTCGTATTTTTGTTCATCTGCCTTGGCATTTGCAAGTTCTTCAGATATTCTATTTACTTCAAGTTCAATTTCTGTTTGTTCTCTTGTAAGATTTTTTATGTCTTCTTTTAGTTTTTTTATTTCATTATTTATTTTATCTGGATCAACTTTTTCATGTTCTGTACTGTAACTTACAATTTTACTTCCCAAAGTGTTGATGTTTTTATTTCCATTATAAGATGTATTATTTACTGGTTCAGGACTTTTATTTCCGTCAGCTGTTTTTCCTCCAGATGGCATTGAAATTTGTCCTTGTTTTTCTGCTATTTGAGATTGTTTTTCGCTAATTTCAATTCCTTTTTCAGTTAAATCTCTCTTGGCATTATCCAATTGATTTTGAAGATAATTTTTTTGTCTTGATGAATTTATGGCAAGAGCTCTATTTTCTGCAATTTTATTTCTATTATTATCTATATCATCTTGCAGTTGTTTGTATTTTAAATCAGTTGCTTCTTCTTGGTAAGCCAAATTTTCTCTTGTGTTTCTCTCTGCTACAATTGCTTGATTGTATCTTTCGTCAATACTTCTCTTAAAATCGTCATAGGATTTTTGTGCTGCTAGATATTGGTCCATTGCTTGAGTAAGACTCGTTTCAGCAGCAACTATGGCAGAATTTTTGCCAGACTTTTTGCCATTTACTGCTTCAGATAATCTCTTTTTGGCAGCAGATATTTGTGCAGAAACATTTTTGTCTGTAGCTTCTTTTTGTGCCTTTCTCGCCTTTAGTTGTTGTTCAAGACTTGATGAATCAAGTTTTGCTATGACGTCGCCTTTTTTAACTTGGTCGCCCACTTTTACATTTACTTCTGTCACTGGCAAAGTCTTTTCAGAAAAAACTTCCACAGAATTTGATGGCACAACCTTTCCCTTTTCACTAACTGAATTTGTCAAATTGCCCTTAGTTAGGGTCACAACTTGATTTTCAGAAATCCCCTCAGCATCTTTGCCAGATATTTTTGCAAAAATTGGCTTTAAGATCAAGAATAGGAGAAGCAAGAGGATTAGTCCTGCAATTATTTTATTTCTTTTATTTTTTAAAATTAAGTTTTTCGTACTTATGTAAAAATTTTTCATATCTACCTCCAAGCATCATTATATAGTAAATTTCTCACAAATTACAATAGAAAAGACTTGTTTAAATTCTTAAAAATATATTAAAAAAACCTTAAATTCTCTTGTAAGCTTTAGCTCATTAATTATACAATATAAGTTATAAAGATAAGATTAAGTTAAAAAATTTTGGGGTGATAGAGTGTTAGAAATTTTTATTTTACTATTATTCATGGTAAATTTATTCTCGGCAATAATTTTTGATATATCAATTGTCCTTGCTCTCTTTGCAAATTTAATACTCTTAATAATTTATGCATTTATCAAGGACTACAAATTAAAAGAAATATTTGAAATGGTCTACCAAGGTCTTTTGGAGACCAAAACCGTTCTCTTTGTCTTTCTTTTAATTGGAATGTTAACAGGAATTTGGCGACTTTCAGGCACCATTGCATACATAATTTATTATGGAACAGGTCTAATTGCTCCCAAGTTTTTTTATGTTGGAGTTTTTCTATTTAACTCTGCAATTTCACTTTTGACAGGGACAAGCCTTGGGACTGCCTCCACTTCTGGAATAATTTCCATGTCAATTTCAACAGCAATGAATTTCAATCCCCTGATAAGTGGTGGTGCAATTTTATCAGGTTGTTATTTTGGAGATAGGTCATCGCCAATGTCCACCTCTGCCCTTTTAGTTGCGACACTGACAAAAACAGATCTCTACGAAAATTTAAAAAATATGTTTAGGACTTGTGTTATTCCACTTATTTTAACCTTAATTAGTTTTCAGATCTTCAACTTTGGAAGCAATGCAGAGGTTAATTATGACAGTTTAAAATCAATTGCAGATATGTTTAATTTTAATTTTTTATTAATTATTCCAACTATTTCTATTATTCTTCTTGCAATTTTAAAAGTTGATATAAGGTTAAACTTAATTATTTCTATAGTCTTATCTGTAATTTTTGCAGTAATCTTTCAAGATAAGGGACTTATAGAAATTTTTAGAGCTTTAATTTTTGGTTTTCACATAGATTCTGAAAGTGGAAGGCTCATAAACGGTGGAGGACTTCTCTCCATGAAAAAAATGCTTTTGATAGTTGGAATTTCTTCTGGCTACTTTGGTTTTTTCAAGCACACAGATCTTTTGAAGTCTGTAAAAAAATATGTAAATAAAATGTTTGAAAAATTACCAGACATGGTGGTCATGTCCATAATTTCTTTTATAATCGCAGCTTTTTCTGCCAACCAAACTCTAACTTCTATGATAACTTATGAAATGGCAAGGGAAAATTATGAGGATCCCTATAAACTTGCCTTAGATTTGGAAAATTCCGCAATTATGACTCCCCTCTACATACCCTGGAATATAACAGGAAGAAGTCCCATGGATATGGTGGGAGGACCAATTTCTGCAATCCTATTTTCCTTTTACCACCACTATATAGTCCTTGTAAACACAATAATTTCCATAAAGGATTTTAAGAAAAATAAATAAAAATAATTTTTCCCAAAGAAAAACTCAGGCTTTCTAATTTATACCTGAGTTTTCTTTATTTTCCTAATTTTATTTTTTTCCAATATCTAATTTTTCTGATATTTCATCTATGACATTAACAACATCTTCAAAAGCTAAATCCCCAATATACTTATTTTCATTTACATATATATTCCACAAGTTTATTAGATGACTATCACTTCTAATATCTTCAATTATTTCTTCATAATCACTAAAAATTTCTATGCTACTTCTTTTTCTAGCAGTTTTTTCTATGGCTTCACTTAAAATTTTGTAATCTATTTCTTCACGTTTTAAATTGTAAAGTGAGTAAATATCATAAAAATCTCTCATTCTCGTTGTCGCAATATTTCTCTTTATTATACTTTCATATTTTTCTGCAAGTATTGTTTCTATTGGATAGGCAAAGACTTTTATATTTTCGTCGCTAAAAATACATGAATAGGAATATTCAATTTCCTTAGGAGTTATGACATCTCCAGTAGTTATATCTAATTTCATTGGATTTTTAGTTTTTCCAATTTTTGCAATTAATGAAATTCTAAAGTTCTCATAATCGTCATCTTCTCTAATATATTCTATAGAAGTCATCTCAAATTCTATGCCATCATCGACACTGATGTCCAAAATTTCTTCTACAATCTCTTTTATTATATCTTCTTTTAAAGGAAGTCCTTTTAATGTTGTGTCCATATCCATAGTAGTTCTATTTTCAATTCCAATTATCGAAGAAACTAAAAATCCACCTTTGATTACAAAGTTTTTATTGTACTTAGATTTAGAAAGTCTATCTAAAAATCTTTCAAAAAAATACATTTGAAGGATTTCTTGAGAACTTAAATTATTATTTTCTGAAAAATTTCTTATTTTTCCCTTTATACTTTCTATGTTAATCACGACAGCACCTCAATATATCTTTTTACTTCTTCTTCTATTTTAAAAAGTCTGCTGTATTTTATTAGTTTTCTTAGATTTTTATTTGAGGACTTAAAATATCTTCTTATTCCATCTGTAAAAATTTGCTTATCTATTTTTTCTCTATCTATTATTATGTCGCAAATTGTCCTCTCTCTGTCATATGCTGGAACAAGATTTCCCATTGGAGTTTCTACTTGTATGAGTCCTATTTCAAATAAATCTTTTTTTACATAGTGTATCTGCAAGTTTTCATATCTCTTTTTTATGTGACTTGCATTGTATCCTTGGGGTACAGAAATATGAAATATATTAGGTGTCCTATCTGATAAATCGTGAAGATAAAGTGCTGTCTGATTCGAAAATGCTATCCTCTTGCTATTTGATGAAATCATTAGAAAATCATCAACTATTTCCCCTTTCACTTGATAAACTCCAGGTCTTAATCTCTCTAAGACATCCCTATTGTTTAAATCCGATAAAACATGCCTGCTATAACCAAGATTCTCTGCTTCTTTATTCGTGATTATCGAATAATTTTCCAAATATTCTTTTAAAACATTCATATCTCCACCTCCTTACATTTTCGCTTTAATTATATTATTTTAAAGCGAATTTGTAAAGTTTTCTTTTTTTTATTTTTGTTATTAAAAATTAAACTCTATATTAAAGGCAAAAAATAACTCAGAAGTTTTTCTCCTGAGTTATAATTTTTTATTTAATTGTCTATTTTTATAAGTCAAAACTTAATTTGTTAGAAACTTATAAACTTCTAAGTTTTATATTTTTGTAAAGCTTCTTGGTTTTAATTTGTTTTCAATTGCTCCCAAGATGAAGTCTGCCAAAACTGCCATCAGGGCTGTTGGAATAGCTCCTGCAATTATTATTGGAGATCCATTTGCCACAGTTATTCCTCTTGTGATTATATCTCCAAGTCCTCCAGCTCCAATAAAGGTTCCAACTGCTGTGACACCTATGGCAAGGACTAGGGCATTTCTTATTCCACCCATGATAATGGAAATGGCAAGGGGAAATTCTACTTTTGTCATTAGCTGAATTTTTGTCATACCCATGCCCGTTGCTGCGTCAACTAATTCTGGCGTAACTGAATTTATTCCACCAACTGTGTTTTTCAAGATTGGAAGAATTGCGTATAAAAACACTGCAAAGACCACTGTGTTTGGTCCAGTTCCAATTAAAAACATAGCAAGGGAAGGTATTGTCTGCATTACATTGGCAATACTAATTGTAAGTCTTGAAAGTTTTCTTCTTCTTGCTACGAAAAATCCAAGGGGAATTGCCACTATTGATGCGAACAAAACGCCGTAAATGGATATGAGAAAATGCCTAATAAATTGTTCAAAGACATAGGATGCATTCTCCATATAGTAAATCATTACATCAGACATTTTTTCCTCCTTCCACTAATTCTTTGTATTCTTTAATTTTATTTTTATCGACTTTTACATCTTCAAAGTAGTTGTTTTCTTTTAAGAAGTTTTCTGCCACTACTGAAGGCATAATCAAATCTTCATCTGCTTGTCTATTTAGTTCTTGCATAGTTTCAGATGAAATTTGTCCCACAAGTTTCATGATTGATTCTTCAACTTCTGGATATTTTTCGATTATTGCCTTTGATGCTACTGGTGAGCAGTCATAAGGTGGGAAAAGTCTTTTGTCATCTTCTAAAACAACTAAGTCATAAGAAGAAATTTTCCCATCAGTGGAATATCCAAGGACTACATCCATTTCTCCACTGGCAAGGGCTGTATAAACAAGTCCTATGTCCATGGGATAGACTGTGTCAAAAGCAAAGCCGTAAATTTCTTTAAAGGCCTTATATCCATCGCCTTCTCTCTTGATCCAGGCAGTGTCAACTCCCACTTTTGTCTTGTCTTTTATTTTTTCCAAATCAGAAACTGTTTTAAGATTATTTTCTTCTGCAAATTTTTTGGTAACCATAAAGGCATAAGTGTTGTCAAATCCAAAGGATGGGTACCAATATCTTTCCCATCTCTTGTAATATTCTTCCATTACAACTTTTTCTGCTTCTTTTGGGTCTTTTATGGGATCCATGCCAAGTTCACCACTTAGTGCTGTTCCTGTGTACATGGCACCAACAACATTTACATCGCCTTTTAACATGGCTATGTGATTTAAGACAGATGATGACAAGTTAGTTATAAGTGAAACATCAATATCACTGTCATGTTCTATCATTTGCTTTACAATTTCACCTAAGATTTGTCTTTCTGTGTTGGATCCAGTTGCCACTACTACAGAAGTTTTTGTATTTCCACCAATTCCTGGTAGGGTACAAGATGTTAAAAAGATTGGCAAAATTATAAAAATCAAAAGATATTTTTTTAATTTTTTCATCATGCCACCTCACTTTTCTTGTTTGGAGATAGTTTGTCCTCTAGGATTCCAAATAATAAGTCGACAATTATTGCCATAAGTGTTACTGGGATTGTTCCCCAAACTACCATTGGCATAATTGCATTTGTAAGTCCGTTAAAGATAAAGTCGCCAAGTCCACCTGCTCCTACATAAGCAGCAAGAGTTGTCCAAGCGAGAACATAGACTGCTGAAAGTCTAATTCCTCCCATTATAACTGGCATCGCCATGGGAATTTGAACTTTAAATAAAACTTGAGAAGGAGTCATTCCCATTCCCTTTGCTGCATCAATTAGATTTTCATTTACTCCATCTATTCCAAGATAAGTGTTTCTCAAAATTGGAAGAAGGGAGTAGATAAAAAGTGAAACTATGGCTGGCTTTTTTCCAACTCCAAAAAGTGGAATCATGAGAGCCAAAAGGGCAAAGGAAGGAACTGTTTGTAGCACTGATGCTATTGCCATTACAATTTTTGCCGCTTGCTTTGATTTATTTAAAAGTATGCCCAGTGGAACTGCCACTAGGATTCCAAAAGCAAGGGAAATTGCAGCAATAAAAAGATGCTCCATTGATTTTGTAAGGATCTCTCCACTATTATTTATTAAAAAATCAATCATTTTCTTCACCTATTTTCTTAGGTGACTCACCTGATGCATCCTTCATGAGTTCAGACAAGTTGTCCTCTTCAAAAATTTCTTCCACTTCTTCATCTTCTTCATTTTCCCAAAGATTTGTATAAATTGTATCTACAACTGATGCCCTTGTCACTAGACCAACAAGTTTATTTTCGTCATCTACAACTGGAAGATTTTTTATATCGAGATTATAAATGTCACGAATTGCATTCATAATAACTGTGTCTTCTTCTATGGCATAGACCTTATCCATCACTTCTTCAAGGGATTTTATATTCTTCCCAAATTTTCCTATGTCAAACATGCCAACTGATCCAAGTAGATGATTTTCTTCGTCTGTTACAAAAATTGTATCTACTCTTTTCTTTCTCATAAGGGCAAGGGCATCGTAAGTTGACCTTTCCTTTGGAAGAGAAACTGGATTTTTTAACATAATTGTCTCAACAGTCCTATAAGATGTTTTTGCTTCGTTTAATTTTTCTTGACCAAGCATATCTTCAACATACTTTGATTTTGGATTTTTAAGTATATTTTCTGGTGTGTCAAATTGTTCAACGTGACCCTTTTTCATAATTACAATCCTATCTGCAAGAGATAGGGCTTCGTCCATATCGTGAGAAACAAATACAATTGTCTTTCCCATTTCTTTTTGAAGTCTCTTCACAAGTTTTTGTAGGGCATCTCTTGTTATTGGGTCAAGGGCACCAAAAGGTTCGTCCATTAAAATTATGTCTTGGTCTGCTGCAAGAGCTCTTATAACTCCAATTCTTTGTTGTTGTCCACCAGATAATTCTGATGGATATTTATCTAAGTAAGATAGTGGCAAGTCCACCTTTTCAATTAAGTTTTCTGCAATAGGTCTTAATTTTTCTTCGTCCCACTTTAAAAGTCTTGGGACAAGAACTATGTTATCGTAAACTGTCATGTGTGGAAGGAGTCCAATTTGTTGGATTACATAACCAATTTGTCTTCTTAAATCAACTGGGTCCATGTCCTTTATGCTGACTCCGTTTATGAGAATTTCTCCGCTAGTTATATCGTTCATCCTATTTATCATTCTCATGCAAGTAGTCTTTCCCGATCCACTGGCTCCAATAAAGCATATAAATTCGCCGTCTTTAAATTTTAAATTTATATTTTCCGCTGCAACCTGATTACCGGGGTAGATTTTGCTGACATTTTTAAATTCAATCATTAATAATCTCTCCTTTTCATCAACTAACTAAATCTATTATACCCCAAAAGCCATACTTTCAAAAATTTTTGACTTCATACTTTATTTTGATAGTGCTATAATTTATTTGTAAGATGTTATTATTTGTTAAGGAGGTTATTATGGCTAACGATTATCATGAACCGGCTAGTGAAATGACAAAAAAGTCTAGAGAAATTATTAGAGCTATTAATTCACTAAAAGAAGAAATAGAAGCAGTTGACTGGTACTACCAAAGAGTTGCTGTTACTGAAGACAAGGAATTAAAGGAAATCATGTGGCACAATGCTGAAGAAGAAATTGAACACGCAATGATGACACTTGAATGGTTACGTCGCAACCAAGAAGGCTGGGACGAACAAATGAGAACTTACTTATTCTGTGAAGGTAGCATCATGGAAGCAGAAGAAAATAAAAAAGAAGACAGCGAAGAAAAAGACAAAAAAGAAAATAAAAAATCTAAAAAGACAACAAAAAAGAAAAGTAAATAAGATTTTTAATAATCAAAAAACTGGTTAGAGTTAATTCTCCAACCAGTTATTTTTTATTATTAAATTTTTTTCATCCTAAGATCTAAATTCTTTTCATCAATTTTGTACTCTGTGTATTCTTTTATCAAAGTATAAATAGTTGATGTTAGTGGTATAAATGCCCACATTCCAACTACACCAAACAGAGATCCACCAATTGTAATTGCCACAAGAGTCCAAAGAGATGGAAGTCCAACTTTGTTGCCAACAAGTTTTGGATAAACTAAGTTTGATTCAATTTGTTGCAAAATCAAAATCAATACTATAAACATAAGTCCCTTAGTTGGGTCTTCAATTACAATCATGACAAAGGCCATGGCACCACCAAGGAAGGGGCCGATGATTGGCACAAGGTCTGTCACGCCAACTATTACACCAATTGTGGCTGCGTTGGGAATTCTTAAAAGCAAGCAGCACACAAAAGTCGCTATACCTATAAAGGATGACACTGTTAGCTGTCCCCTTATGAAACCAAAGAAGTTTTCATGTAAGAGGTGGGCAACGTGCAAGATTTTATTTGCGACCTTGTTATTAAAGCATGAGTAGCAAATTCTAGTTGCTTGATAGCCAAGTCTTTCCTTGTCTGCAAGGATGTAGATTGATGTAATAAGGGCAAGGAAGAAGGAGACCAAGCCACCCAAGATACTGGACGCTGTCGATAGGGCAGAGTTTAGTATATAGGATGACTGTTCGTCAGACTTGACAAAGCTCCTTACCCTATTAAAAATTTCATTCCAAGACAAGTTGTCGTACTCAGCTTGAAGCTTGTCAGAGTAATTGCTTAAATAAGGTATCTCTCTTGTCTTATCAATTGCCATTTGCAAGAAACTTGGAAGGGACTTCCTAAGTTCGTTAAAGGAATTGATAAGTTGTGGGACAATTATCGCCGTAATTATAAATATGGCGAGGATTATCACTATAAAGGATATAGCAATGGAAATTGTCCTCTTGTGATTTTGAAATTTTTCATTTTTTATCTTGTCTAAAATTTTTCTCTCGAAAAAGTTTAGAGGTATTTTCATTATAAAGGCGATAACTCCCCCTAGGATAAAGGGAGCAATAACGCCAAGTAAGACTCCAAGACCTGAAAATATTGTCTTGGAATTTACAAATAAGTATGCCACAAATAAAAGGGCAAGCCCTGTCAAAAATATCTTTTTGTAGACGTCGGTCTTAAAGGATAAGCTTGACGGGATTTTCTTTTCTTCTCTTTCTCTTTTATCTTCCATTTCTTCCTCTTTTCTTTATACTACAAACCAAAGTAGTCTTCAAAGAACTGTCTCTCTATGTTCTTTGTCCTGTTTAAGTAAATCTCTAGGTAGTCGTAGAATAGGGACCCCTTGTTTATCTTTTGCTGATCTCTCTTCACCCTTTCAAGAGGGTAAGACTTGTGAGGGGCAGGGAGCTTTGACTCCCTCCTTCTCTTTTTATTTTCTTCATAACCCTTGGGATTTACTTCTATAATAATTTCGAAATTTTTGTCACTAGGTTGGTCCTTCTTCTTGTAGTCAATGTCGAGTTTTTCTTTTTTCTTGGAAGAAGAACTATCAAGGGGGATGAGATATCTAACAGGATTTAAGGCAAGAGATTTTTCTTCATTTTCTTCTGTAAAAGAAATGACACCAGAGTCAATATCTCTAGAAAAATTATCAATTTTTTGCCTTTTTTCATCCTTATTTTCAAAATTTTTATTTTTCAATTTTAAAATCCTCTCAATACATCAGGTCTAAAAGACTTTTTCTTTAAAGTTTTTTCTATTGCCTTTATTAGATCTTCTCTATCTTCATTTAGGTTGCCTGCAAGCAGTACATAATTGGAAGCGT
>ERZ1673749.1360-NODE-1360-length-17070-cov-5.375727_pt1 | contig 17070 bp, 18 predicted proteins | sample MGYA00580204_ERZ1673749 | MGnify/ENA primary metagenome ERZ1673749 (study PRJEB41218, sample SAMN15661745) | gut metagenome | host: Homo sapiens | place: Canada: London | collected 2015-08-20/2019-03-30 | study: EMG produced TPA metagenomics assembly of...
AAATCCATGACTGTTGTCAGGTCGGGCAGGTCCACGATGAGGGCGCGGGTGCCGACTCGCTTTACGGGGTAGCTCACAGGACGGCCTCGATGCGGATGTCTTCGTCGGCAAGCTTGTGCACGACGCTGCGGGTCAGCTCGACGGAACCGGGGGAGTCGCCGTGGACGCAGACCGATTCGGCCTGGACTTTGACCTCGGTGCCGTCGATGGCGGTGACGGATCCGGTGGAGGCGACTTGGAGCACTCGCTTAGCGACGTCCTGCGGGTCGTGCATGACCGCTCCCGGCTCACGGCGCGACACGAGCGTGCCGTCGGGGTTGTAGCCGCGGTCCGCGAACGCCTCGCGGATCACTCGCAGGCCTGCCTTTTCGGCGATGTCGACGGCGACGCCGCCGGGAAGCAGCATCACGGCAAGCTCGGGGCTGAAGGCTTTGATGCCGTCGATGACCGCCTTGGCGTGGGCTTCGTGGTGGACGATCGTGTTGTAGAGCGCGCCGTGCGGCTTGACGTAGCGCACGCGCATGCCGTGGACGCGGGCCAGGGCATCGAGTGCGCCGATTTGGTAGAGCGTTTCGTCGGCGAGCTCGGCGGGGGCGTAGTCGATGAAGCGCCGGCCGAAGCCTGCCGGGTCGTTGTAGGCCACGTGCGCGCCGAGGGTCACGCCGTGGGCGGCGGCGTTTTTGAGGGTGCCGGCGATGGAATGGGGGTCTCCTGCGTGGAATCCGGTGGCGACGTTGGCGCTGGAGACCATCTCCAGCATGGCTGCGTCGTCAGCTACCGGGTTGCCCGCGGTGGTCTCGCCGAGGTCAGCGTTGAGGTCGATGTGCATGGCCCTAGTTATACAACCTGGCGCATGTGATCTTGCACTCAGGTTTGGAAAGCGGTGGGCTAGACGATGCCGTTGTTGATCTTCTCGATCATTTCGATGATGGCTTCCGCCTGCACCATCAGCTGTTCCTGCAGGTAATCCGAAGCGCCCTGGCGGTCGCCGGACGTGACCAGTTCGACGATGTGCTCGTTGACCTCGATGAAGCGGCGGTTGAAGCTCGGGTCGTGCTCCAGAATCGGCAGGGTGGCCAGGCGGAGGAAGGCGTCGAGCTGGTCCATGGTGTCGCCGAGGGTTTTCGAGCCCATCGCGGCGAGCACGACGTGGTGGAAGGCTTGGTTGACGGCGATGAACAGGTCGTCGTCTTCTTCCTCAATGGCGACGCGGGCTTCCCTGTTCAGCTCTTCGAGCCGTTCGACGTCCAAGTCCGGGCCCCAGAGCAACGCTGCCGGTTCGATGGCGGCCCGGGCGCGGAAGGTATCAGTGACGAATTCGGGTGACGGGGTGGCCAGGAAGACACCGCGGTTGGGGATGCGTTCGCAGAGGCCTTCGGAGGTCAGCATGGCGAATGCTTCACGCAACGTGTTGCGGGAAACTCCGAAGCGCTCAGCGAGGGCTACCTCGTTGAGCTTCTGCCCGGGAGCGAATTCGCCACGTGAGATCGCGCGTCGGACCTCGGCGGAAACGTTGTGTGCAAGCATGGCATCCGTATTGAAATCAGTTGTCACCTACCGTGTTTCTGCAGGTGGGTGACCATGTTGGTTAGAACTAGAGAGAGTATAACGCATTTATTGTTGAACAATGCACTGGTTACCTCATGTTGATCTTTCTTCTCAGGTTCCAATGTCTTTTTAGTGCTCACGGCACCTGCGGGTACGGTTACACCCATGAGCCACGACAACAAACCGCCGAAACTGTCCAAGAAAGCTTACGAAAAGGAGCTGCTGCGCCTGCAGGCTGAGCTTGTGGCTATGCAACAGTGGGTGGTGAAAAACGGTGAGCGCTTGGTCATTGTCATGGAGGGCCGAGACGCCGCTGGCAAGGGCTCCGCGATTAAGCGCATCACCCAGTACTTGAACCCGCGCACCTGCCGCATCGAGGCACTGCCGAAGCCGACGGATCGCGAGCAGGGCCAGTGGTACTTCCAGCGTTATGTGGAGAAGCTGCCTACGGCCGGCGAGATCGTCATCTTCGACCGCTCTTGGTACAACCGTGCCGGCGTGGAGCGCGTGATGGGCTTTGCGTCCTCGCAGGAGTACCGGCGGTTTTTGCACCAGGCGCCGATCTTTGAGCGCCTGTTGGTCGAAGACGGCATCATGCTGCGCAAATACTGGTTCTCCGTTTCCGACGAGGAGCAGTACAAGCGTTTCAAGTCCCGCCGCAACGATCCGCTGCGTCAGTGGAAACTCTCCCCGATGGACTTGGAGTCCATCACAAAATGGGAGGACTACTCCCGCGCGAAGGACGAGATGTTCGTTCACACCGACATCCCGTCGGCGCCGTGGTACACGGTGGAAAGCGAGGACAAGAAGCGCTCCCGCATCAACGTCATCTCGCACCTTTTGTCCACTATCCCGTACGAGCACACCAAGCCGGACCTGCCGGAGATCCCGGAGCGCCCGGAGACCACGGATTATGAGCGCCCGCCTCGCGACGAGTTCCGCTACGTCCCCGATGTCGCCGCCGACCTTGAGGTGGGCAAGCAGTCCAAGAAGAAGAAAAAGAAAAAGAAGAAGTAGCTAGCGTTTCTTTGGCGCGCCCCGTGGGGTGGAGACGGTTTTGTTGCCGGGTATCCAGAACCGCCACGGGGCGTCGGCGTTTTTGGAGATGCCGATGCGCGGGCCAGCCACCCACTCCGGTTCCGAATCCCGCGGGGTGAGCTGCACTTGCGTGCCGTTGTCTCCCAACTCAAGACCGAGCGCTCGGCCCAGGTTGCCCGGCCCGCGTGCCAGATTCTCGTAGGCGATCGTCGCCCGGTCGGGGCGCTGCCGCCGCTCCCGCGCCAAATCCTCGCCGGCGACGACCTCGCCGCCGCGCATGAGGCACCCCTGGCCGTCGCCCTCCGGTGCGCACACGATGTTGCCGTTGTGGTGGATGCCGTAGGAGAAGTACACGTACAACCGCCCGGGCGGGCCGAACATCGCCGCGTTGCGCGCCGTTTTACCGCGGTACGTGTGCGCTGCCGGGTCGTCTGCGCCGAGGTACGCCTCGACCTCGGTGAGCCTGATGCTTACCCCGTTGTGCGTGATTACACACCCAAGTAGCTGCGGGGCGACAATGTTGGCGGGCTGGGAAAAGTCGATCATGAGAGCCACTTCGCCAGCCTTGCCACGGCCGCGCCGTCCGCGTTGGTGCCCACTACTTCGTCGGCGACGGCTTTGACGTCCTCGTGCGCGTTGCCCATCGCCACAGCGTGCCCGGCCACGCGCAGCATGCCGAGGTCGTTGAGGTAGTCGCCGAACGCCGCCGTCTCCGACATCGCAACACCCAACGACTCGGCCAGCTGGGCGAGCGCCAGGCCCTTGTCGGCGTCCGGGTGCATCAGGTCCACCCAGTGCTTGCCGGAGACCACGGCGCGCAGCTCGGGTACCAGCTCGCGCACCCACGGGTAGGCGTCGCGCTCGGCGTCCGACTCCACGTACAGGGCGATTTTTATGGTGGGGGAGGCGGAGCCGTCGCCAAGCAGGGTGCGCGAGGCGTAGTACTTGTCCACCTCCGCGTCCACAGCGGGTGGCAAGGGGGCGGTGGCGGCGACCGAAGGCGCGCACACCACGGCATGCGCCGCAAACGGCGCGCCGGGCAGGGCGGACAACAACCGCTGCACCGGCGCTTCCGGCAGGGCAGTGGTGGAGACCACCTCGCCGCCGCGCGCCACCACCGCGCCGTTTTCCGCGATGAAGTCCCCGCAATCCGGGAACATCTGCTGCAACGTGGCCAGCTGGCGCCCGGACGCTGGCGCGAGGGTCACCCCGCGCGAGCGCGCGGTCTCCAGCAGCGGCCAAAACGCATCCGGCACACGCCCGTCGCCGTCGAGGAGTGTGCCGTCCATGTCCAACGCTATTAACCGAGGTGTCCGCATTGCCCTCACACTACCGGTGTGATGTGGAACACTGGGAAAGCATGACCGATCTGATCAAGACTGAAGTACGCGAAACCACCGGCGTGATCACCCTGGACCGTCCGAAGGCGTTGAATTCGCTCAGCCCCGAGATGGCCCGCGCCATCGACGCCACGCTGAAGCAGTGGCGTAACGACGATGCCATCGCCCAGGTGGTCGTCCAGTCCGCGGGCAAGCACTTCTGCTCAGGCGGCGATGTGCGCGCCGCACGCGAGCGCATGCTCGCAGGACGCGAAACCGAGGTCGATGCCTTCTTCGCCGACGAGTACGCCATGAACCTCGACATCGCGAACTACCCCAAGCCCTACATTGCGCTGTGCAACGGCGTGATCATGGGCGGCGGCATGGGCATCTCGGCCCACGGCTCGCACATGGTGGTCACCGAAGAGGCCTTTGCCTCCATGCCGGAGATGAACATCGGCTACGTCACGGACGTGGGCATGTCCTGGCTGTTTCAAAACCTGCCGAAGCGCCCGTCGCTGCCGCTGGGGAAGTTCCTCGCGCTGACCGGCTACCGTCTCACCCCCGACGACATGTTGGCCACCGGTTTAGCCACCCACAAGGTGGCCACGCTCGATGGGGTGCTCGACGGCATCGTCGCCGAAGGCCCCGGCTTCCTGGACTCGGTCGCGCTCGCACCGGAAGAGTCGGAGCTTTCATCGCTTTACGACGCCATCGAGCCCACGTTCCAGGGTTCCTGGGCTGAGATTCAGGAAAAGTTGGACGGGGAATTGGCGGAGCTCGTCGCAAAGCTGACGGCGCAGGCCTCCCCGTCGTCCCTGGTCGCAGCCGCCGAGCTGTTCGCCGCCAACGCCACGCAGGACCTCGCCGGGGCGCTGGACAACGAGCGGCGCCTAGGTGCCGTGATGACCCGCGAACCCGACTTCGCCGAAGGGGTACGCGCAGTGCTCGTGGACAAAGACCAGGCCCCGAAATTCGCCCCGCAGCCAGAACCCGGCAAATACCGGGACGTCCTGCGCAATTAGTTATTGGGCTAGCGGGGCATCAGCCGCGCAATGACCTCCCCACCAAGGCCGAGCAGAGCCCAGACCGAGAAGAAGGCCGCGACGGCAATCGCGATGACTTCGGGTGCGCCCATCTTGCTGGACGACGTTTCTGGCGCCGGAACGGGCGTCGCGGTCTCGGTGAGGCGGGCCTTTGCGTGGTCTGAGGTCGAGCCCAGTGGGAGACAGTCTTCAAGCTCATCGAGCGTGTAGAACATCGAACCTTCTTCGATCGGCACGCAGCCGGAGTGGAACGGAACTTCGGCCTCGTTGTACAGCATCCGGACAATGGTGTCGTCGTTGTCGTTTTGGAACGCGTCCCATTGAATGTTCGCTCCCATCGGCGTGACCTTGTCGCCACGCCACGAGGAGTTGGAGTAATCCATGACCTGGTTCGCCGGCACGCCCTTCTCCGAGCCCGGCAGTTTCAATAACGCCGCTAGCGGAACGATGGTCTCAGCGTGGCCGAAACGGAACTCGGCCGCGGTGTCACCTCCCTCAGCGCGCTCGCGCACACCGTCGAGCATGTGGTCGAGCAGTGGCTCGAAGTTGTCGTAAGAGACGGTCTGGCCCTCAATGGCTGGGCCCTTCTCGTAGTAGTCCTCGACATCGAGAAGGTATGCGAATGTCGGGCCGTCGGACTCATCCATGTATTCGTCGAAGATCCAACCTTCGGCGGGCTTCGCCGGCTCTTCCTCCATGGCTGGGGCAATGATGTACAGGTTGTAGAACTGCAGGGCGGCATCCACGATGCCCTCAACGGTCTTGTCTTTCTTCTCAACGCCGACGAACGTCAGGGTGCCGTTATCGATCGCGTCGATGAACTCCGGCGCGAATATCTTTCTCAGTAGGCTCGTGGCCGCCTCGCGGGATTCGGGTTTTGCGTAGGCTTGCTCCACCTTTTCTTCGAGTACGTCGCCGTCGGCCCACGCTTTGTATGCCTCGTAGCTCGGCGCGGTTTTGTCCTTGTGCGCGTAGAGGAGGTCTCGGCGGGGCTCGAGCTCTACATGGCCGTCGGCCGCACCGTACGTGAGGTTGTCGGTAAGTTCCGGATTGGTTTCAAGCAGGCCGCTGCCGAAGTACCAGCCGGATTCAATCGCGCGGTCCTCACCGGAGGACAGAAAACTAATGGAGTGCTTTTCGCGGTCGATAGCGTCGAACAGTTCCGCGTTGCGCCGCGCGTTGCGCTCGCCGATGCCGTTCAACTCGGCGCGACCGAAGGCAGTGAGGTTGCCGTAGCCGCCTTCACCCGGGCCAGTCAGTTCGCGGTTAGCTTTGCTCATCGCCTCGACCTGCGGGATGAGGCGTTCGCCGAGTTCCGTGAGCTGACCGCGTTCTTTGGCGGCGGTGAGCATCTGGCCGGCGAGGTCGTCGTACTTGAATGAAGACAACCCTCGCGATCCGTGGCGGTTGACCGAGCTCGTGTAGATCTGCTGGAAACCTTCGGGGGCTTTGCTGTAACTGTCGATGGTTCCGGCAGGGAAGTAGGGCTGCTTTGTGGAGTAGTACGTTGCGGTGTCGGCGCCGGCAGCCGCAACGTTGCTGACAGCTACAGACGCAGCTGCGACTACACATACAGCACGACGGGAAAATATGGACATGGGAAGCGGGCTCCTTACAGGGGGGACAAGGCCACTGCCGACGCTAAACCTCCGAGATGAAATTAAAGTGAACACACGCTAGGGGATCCTTGCCCGGCGGGTTCGCGCACGCGCTAGAGTAAGGGGGCGATTACGGGTAAGAAAATTGCCCCCGATTCCCACATGCAAAAGGAGCGACGTTGACCGAAACGACCAACCCCCGCGACGAATGGAACCACAAGCTCACCCTCGCGCAGGAGATGCTGCCGCTGATCAGCCGCCTGCACCGCGAGAACAATGCGGTGACCTCGGTCTACGGCCGACTGCTGGTGGGTGTCACCGACATCGAGATCATTAAGGCGCACCGCTACGCCCGCCGCATCGACGAAAAGGAACTCGCGCTCGACGAGACGCTGCCGATCCTGCGCGAACTCGTGGAGATGGACTTGGGCACCGCGTCGATCGACCTGGGCCGCCTGGCCAAGGAGTACAAGTACTCCGACGAGCAGGACCTGCGTGCCTTCCTCGACCGCGAGCTCGCCGACGTCATCGGCACCTCCTCCTCGCTCGAGGCCCGCGACGTCGTGCTCTACGGCTTCGGCCGCATCGGCCGCCTCCTCGCCCGCATCTTGATCGCCCGCGAGGCGATGTACGGTGGCGTGCGCCTGCGCGCGGTGGTGGTGCGCAAGAAGGGCGACATCGACATCATCAAGCGCGCCTCGCTGCTGCGCCGCGATTCCGTGCACGGCCCGTTCAACGGCACCATCACCGTGGACGAGGAAAAGGAAATCATCTGGGCCAACGGCACCCCCATCCAGATGATCTACGCCAACGACCCGTCTGAGATCGATTACACCGCCTACGGCATCGACAACGCCATCGTGGTGGACAACACCGGTGCGTGGCGCGACCGCGACGGCCTGTCCAAGCACCTGGAGTCCAAGGGCGTGGACCGCGTCCTGCTCACCGCGCCGGGCAAGGGCGACATTCCGAACATCGTCTACGGCATCAACCAGGACATGATCGGCGACGAGCGCGTCCTGTCCGCCGCGTCCTGCACCACCAACGGCATCACCCCGGTGCTCAAGGTGATCAACGACCGCTACGGCGTCAAGCACGGCCACGTCGAGACCGTCCACTCCTACACCAACGACCAGAACCTCGCGGACAACTTCCACAAGGGCAACCGCCGCGGCCGCGCCGCCGGTCTGAACATGGTGCTCACCGAGACCGGTGCCGCCAAGGCCGTGTCCAAGGCGCTTCCGGAGTTCGAGGGCAAGCTCACCGGCAACGCCATCCGCGTGCCCACCCCGGACGTGTCCATGGCCGTGCTGAACCTGGACCTGGACAAGGAAGTGGAAAAGGACGAGGTGAACAACTTCCTGCGCCGCGTGTCCACCCACTCCAACCTGCGCCAGCAGATCGACTACATCAACTCCCCGGAGGTCGTCTCCACCGACCTGCTTGGCACCACCCACGCGTCTGTGGTGGACGGCCTGGCCACCATCGCGTCTGGCAACCACCTCGTGCTGTATGTCTGGTACGACAACGAGTACGGCTACTCCCACCAGGTGGTCCGCGTCGTCGAGGACATCGCGGGTGTGCGTCCGCGCGTGTTCCCGGAGCGCAAGGACCCGGCTGAGATCCAGTAGCTTTTCGACGTAAAAAAGCTCCGTCCCGGCCCCGTTTCGGCCGGGGCGGAGCTATGCTGTGGTGTATGTTCCGCAAAATCATCGCAACAGCCAGCGTGGTCGCACTGGCTGGCTGCGGCGCGCACGGAACCGAGCTGGGGCTAGAGGACGCCGCGCTGGCCGGGGACTTCACCGTCGCGGACGTGGCGGGGTCGGACGTGGAGCGTGCCTACGTGTTCTGCCCGTACACGGACAAGGCCGAAGCGCAGCGCCTAGGCTTCGCCCCGGAGGACGTGCCTGGCATCGACGACAACTCCCAGGCATGGGAGACCGCGTCCGGCATCGGCGTGATCACCGGTGACCGTGCGGAGATCGAGTGGTTCGACCCCCGCCGTGTCGACGCCTGCGGGTCAGGTGTGGAGGCCTACGGGGAGATCGATCCGGCGGCGACGGTGCGCACGGCGACGGAATCCCGCGAGTTCGCGGACGGCGAGACCGCCGAGGTCACCGTCTTGCGCTTCGAATGACCTCGTCGTAGTAGCCCAGCACCGTCTCGGTGGAGGCGCGCCACGTCCAGCGCTCCGCCTCGGCGCGGCCAGCGGCGGACATGCGCTCGCGCAGCTCCGGCTGGGTCAAAATACGCTCGATCGGGTCGGCCCAGGCGGCATCCGGTGCATCCGGGTCGACCAAGACACCGGTGTCGCCGTCGGCCACCACAAACGGCAGCCCGCCAGCGTTCGCCGCCACCACCGGCACGCCGGATGCAAATGCTTCCAGCGCGGCGAACCCCAAGGTTTCGGTGGTGGAGGGAAACAGCAGCACATCGCCCGACGCGTAGGCCGAGTGGAGGTCCGCGCCGGACAAGTATCCGGTGAAGGTAGCCCAGGCGGGCGGGTTGGCGCGGAGCTCGTCGTAAAGCGGGCCCTCGCCCACAAACGCCAGGCGCGCGTTGGGCACGCGCTTGCGCACCTCTTCGACGATCGGAATACAGCGGTCCACGGATTTTTCCGCCGAGATGCGGCCGACGAAGATGATCAGGGGGTCGTCCGGATGGCCGTCGGAAAGCAGGCTGCGCATCTTTCGGGTGCGCGCTTCCGGGGTGAAGCTTTCCGTATCCACCGCCTTCGGCCACAGCCGCACGTTGTCGATGCCGTAGTCGGCGGCCTTGTCCATCATCGGGCCCGAGGTGACCAAGTTGATGGCGGCGCGGCCGTGGAAGGTGCGAAGCCCCCACTCGGCGATCGGCTTCACCCACGGGATGCCGAGTTTCAGGCAGTATTCCGGCACGTCGGTGTGAAACGAGGCGACGACGGGGTAGCGGCGCGCCACCACCAGCGTGGACCAGCCGGCCGTCCAAATGGGGTTGACGGCGTGCACGACGTCCGGGTTGAACTCGCGCAGGCGGCGGTAGGTTTTCGGCCCCAGCATGCCGTGCTTGACCTCGGGGTACACCTTCAAGCTGTGCGAGCGGATCGGCACAACCTCGAAGCCCGCGTACTCGGCGGGCGGGTTACCGGGCGCGAAGATGAGCACCTCGTGGCCTAGCGCCGCCAACTGGTCTAGGTGGCGGGTGGTGCGGGTGACCACGCCGTCGATTTTGGGCAGGAAAACCTCGGTGAGTAGCGCGATGCGCATTTACTTTTCGCCCTGCGGCACGCCGGCGGACTGCGCGGCGGTCCACAGCGAGCGCGCCGGGATCTTCGTGCGGTCCGCGCGGTCGGCGTACTTCTTCGCCACCTCCTCGACCTCCACGAGCAGACCTTCTTCCAGCTTCGTCGGCTCCAGGCCGAGGTCCAGAAAAGCGTCGTTGACCACGTGGAGTTCGTTTTCCGCGGACTCCTTGCGCGGGTTCGGCACCATCTGCACCTCCGCGTCCGCGATCTTTGCGACGAGCTCCGCCAAATCCCGCACCCTGTGCGTCTCCGTCATCTGGTTGAAGATCTTCACGCGCTCACCTCGCGCCGGCGGGTTCTCCACCGCCAGCTGGATGCAGCGCGCCATGTCGCGGATGTGGATGAACGCGCGGGTCTGCCCGCCGGTGCCGTGCACGGTCAGCGGATACCCGATAGCCGCCTGCATGAGGAAGCGGTTGAGCACGGTGCCGTAGTCGCCGTCGTAGTCGAAACGGTTGATCAGGCGCTCGTCGCGAAGTGTTTGCGGGGTGTGGGTGCCCCAGATGATGCCCTGGTGCAGGTCCGTGATCCGCAGCTCGTCGTTCTTGGCGTAGTACGCGAACAGGTGCTGGTCCAGCACCTTGGTCATGTGGTAGATCGACCCTGGGTTGGTGGGGTAGAGGATCTGCTGTTCCACAATGCCGTTTTCGCCCGCGTCCACCTGTATATCCAGGTAGCCCTCCGGGATTTTCATGCCGGCGGTGCCGTAGCCGTAGACGCCCATGGTGCCCAGGTGCACGACGTGGATGTCCTGGCCGGACTCCACGATCGCGGTGAGTAGGTTGTGTGTGGCGTTGACGTTGTTGTCCACGGTGTAGCGCTTGTTGCGCGGGGACTTCATGGAGTACGGCGCGGCGCGCTGCTCGGCGAAGTGGATCACCGTGTCGGGCTGGAAGTCTTTAAGGAAGGCCAGCAGTGCGTCGTAGTCCTGGGCGACGTCGATGTTTTCGAAGCCGATCGTTTTGCCGGAGACCTCGTTCCAGGCCGACAGGCGCTCGTCGATAGTCGCGATCGGCGTCAGCGACTCAGCGTCGAGCTCCTTGTCGATACGGCGCCGCGACAGATTGTCCACGATTGTGACCTCGTGTCCGAGGTCCGAAAGGTGCAGGGACGCGGGCCAGCCACAGAAACCGTCGCCACCAAGAACTGCAATTTTCACTAAAACTCACCTTTCTTCAAGCACATTTCCGCATACGTTACCGCTGTCTGTGAATAGACGCTGCCCGAACCCCGGTAAGCCCACCTCATCCGGCATACGATGAGGGGTGCAGATTGCCTATCGACGACCAAAGGAGCCCCACCCCATGAAGGCCATCCGCTACACCGACTACCAGACATTCCCGCAGCTGGTTGAGGTAGACAAGCCCACCGCCGGCTCCGGCGAAGTGGTGCTGAAAGTCGCCGCCTCGGGCGCATGCCACTCCGACGTTGCCGTGTTCCAGGACTTCGTCGAGGGCACGAATCCGCTGTGCGCCCCGCAGTTCACCCTCGGCCACGAAGTCGCTGGCTGGGCGGACGAGATCGGCGAGGGTGTCGACGGCATCGAACGCGGCGCCGCGTACGTGGTCTACGGTCCGGTCGGCTGCGGCTACTGCCGGTTCTGCATGATCGGCCAGGACACGTTCTGTGAAAACGTTGCTGAGGTCGGCTACCTGGGCATCGGTCTGGGTCGCGACGGCGGCATGGCGGAGTACGTCGTGGTTCCGGCGCGCAACCTGGTGCCGCTGGGCGACGCCGACCCGGTGAAGGCCTCCGCGCTGGCCGATGCGGGTTTGACCCCGTACCACGCGATTAAGTTGTCGTTGCCGAAGTTGAACAAGGCTGGCTCGTCGGCGCTCGTCATCGGCCTCGGCGGGCTCGGGTTGCTCGCCGTGCAGATCCTCAAGGCCATGACTGGCGCGACGATCATCGCCACCGACACCAAGGAAGAAGCGCTGCGCGCAGCTGAGAGGTACGGCGCAACCGCCGTTGCTTCCGGCGGCGACCAGGCCGCACAAATCCGCGAGCTCACCGGCGGGCGGGGAGTGGATGCCGTCTTCGACATGGTCGGCATCGGGCCCACCGTGGAGACCGCGATGAAAACCGTGGCCAAACAGGGCCGGGTGTCCATCGTCGGCCTTGGCACCGCCGGCAGCGACTACGGTTGGCAGTGGTACAAGGAGCCCCATGAGGCGGAGCTGGTGAAAACCTACTGGGGCACGCTGCCCGAGCTCGGCGAGTTGGTTGCGCTGCTCCAGCAGGGCCACTTGGAACCGCAGTACACCACCTACTCGCTGGACGAGGGGCTGGACGCCTACCAGAAGCTCGTCGACGGGCAGGTTTCCGGCCGCGCGATCATCGTGCCGAACGAGCGCTTTTAGGACGCGCGCTCGCCCCACCACTGCTCGAGGTACTCCAGCGCCTGGTCGATGGCGTGGTGGGTGTCCACCGCCTCCATCGACGGCAGGCCCTCGGAGCGGAACTGCGGGCCCAGGTTCTTAAACGGGCTGATCGTGCGCTCGTCGTGCATGGCCGCGTGGATGGATTCTAAGATGTCGTTGATCCTGCGCGCCACGATTTTCTTCTGCGCGCGGTTGAAGGTGGGAGGGGCGAACGGGTTGTCGTCGATAAGCATGTGCCCCGAAAGCTTGCCCACGCGCGGGTCGAAGGCGAACACCGCGACCGGGAACGTGAAATCGGAGCTCACATTCGGGCGGAACTCGATGCAAAACGTGGTGTAGAGCGCGTTGTCCTGCGAGTCCTGCAGCATCGCCACCGTGGCGGTGGTCATGTCCTCCGCCTGGAACGACGCGCGGCGCTTCAGCGCGAACGCAGGGTCTTGCGGGTCAACGATCTTCACGGTTTTGTCGTCGAGCGCGACGAGGATGCGGCCGAGTTCGGCGACCACGTTCGCGGCGTCTTCCGGCGTGTACCACTCGGGTGCTTGCAGACTGCCCGGCTGCAACATGGCGAGCTCGACCTCGTGGGTGTCGATGTCGTGCACGATCACGGCGACCTTCAGGCCGGTGTCGATGACGTAGTCGGCGCCGAGGTGGATGGCAATGTCCTCGTCGAAGTACGGGTCGTCTTGCTCGATCCCGAGGTCGTCGGCGAGGTCCGCGGCCTCTTCGTCGTAGGTGTCCAGGTAGTACAGCTCGTAGGTGTCGAATCGCATGGGTCCCCCCTCGGTGTCGTGCGGCAGCCCCCTGCTGCCGCCTATCGACGACACTAAAGCCACCCTACTTCCGCGCACAAGAGCCTGCGTGTCCATGAAAATGCGCAACGGCGAGGGAACCGCAGCCCGGGGGATATGGTTGCGGGCATGGATGAGCAAGCGAAGTTGGAGCGGGTCTACGCGTACCCGTTCGGCGACATTTACAACAACTACCTGGCCAAAGTGGAGCGCAAGGGCCACAGCCGCGACGAGTTGGACGACGTGCTCGGCTGGTTCACCGGCCTTGCGCCGGGGGAGCTGAATGCGGCGGCGGAGTCGGATAAGACGCTGCGCGAGTTCTTCGACGCTGTCGTGCTCAACGCGAACGCCGATTTGATCATCGGGAAGGTGTGTGGCGTGCGCGTCGAGGAGGTCGAAGAGGACCTCATGCGCAAGATCCGTCAGATGGACCTGCTTGTGGACGAGTTGGCCCGCGGCAAGAAGATCACCAACATCAAGCGCGGCGCGTAGCCCTAATCCCAGCCGGTGTCGCGCGTGCTTCGCTGGTTGAGGTGGTGGCCCATGTGGGGGATGACAAAGTTGAGCACACCCCGGCGAGGGGAGTAGATCAGCTCACGGTCGATGAGCTTCTGCCGCACCATGGACACTTGTTGTACGCGTTTGCCCAGGTGTTGCGCGATCGCAGCACTTGGCACCGCCTGTTGGTCCTCCTGTACTTCGGCCATCGCTTCGAGGTATTCGAGCTCGGCGGCGGGCAGATGCAGCAGCGCTGGTTGGTGGACCAAGTCGCCCAGTGTTTTCAACACGTCTGGGGTCACTGCCGCGAGGTCGTCGTGGGAGACGGGCTGGCCCCGGCGGCTCGCACGCTCGAATAGGTGGTAGCCGAGGAGCTGGATCAAAAAGGGGTAGCCGCGGGTCAGCGCCGCGGCGTCCGTAAGTACCCCGTCGGGGATCTCCACGCCACCTTGCGCCGCGGTATCCCTCAGTACCGAAAGCGTCTCTGATGGCGTCATTGGGGCCAGCACGGCGTGCTGGGCGCGGCGCAGAAACGTGGTGCCCGGGTGTTGTAGTAGCGACTCCACGCCGTCAGGCAATCCGGCGGCGGCGAACGCGATGTCGCGCCCGTCCCGGCGCAGATCCTGCACCGCGGCCGTGAGTTGCCACAGCTCTTTCGCGTTGACACTTTGGACTTCGTCCAGGGTGATCAGTACGCCGGATTCGGGCGGCAGCTCATTGCAAAGCGTGTTCAGTGAACCGATCAAGGAGGGGGCCGGCTTGTCACCCGGGGCGGCGGTGGTTGAAAACCCGCCGATGCCGGAGACCGTCACACCTGAAATTCGGCGCCGGCCCGGATCCTGCTGCCGGAGTGTGGCGAGCGCCTGCGGGATCACGGTCGCAACCAGCGGTTCGACCAGCTCGTACGGCTGAGCGCGCAACACGATCCAGCCATGGCCGGCGGCTTCGTCTTCGAGCTCGTTGAGCGCAACCGTCTTGCCGATGCCACGCGGCCCCGAGATAAGTAGGGTTCGCCTCGGGTCGCCGGGTCCGCCGTCCAGGCCGGCGCCGAAGCTGCGTGTCAGGCTGTCGTCGCCACCGAGCACGACGGGTGAAACGCCGAACGTGGGGATGAAAGGATTTCGCAACAGAACCTCCATGAGTCTTTAGACTCTTTATACACACGGATTTCTTTATACTCTTTATACTCCCAGTTCGTCGGCGATTTTCAAAGCGACGGCACGGGCAGGAAACGCTCGGTGAGGCGCTGCTGCGTCACAGCAGCACGGAAACGCCGCGCACGATCGAATCCCACAGTCCGATCACGGAAAAGCTGAGGTCAGAAAGTGACTCCTGCCAAGATGCCGGCAAGAAGTTGTTGGTAATGTCGGTGGTCAGCATGATGCGCAGATCCTCCGCGCCGTGGTGCATGTTGTAGGTCAGCTGCGAGCTCAGATTCATGGCAGCGATGCCACGCCCGCCAACGGCTAACCTTACGAACATCACATTTTGCAGGATTTATAGGAGTGACTAGCGTCAGGTATATAACAACCGAATCAAGGAGGGGCACGCAGTGACGACAGCGACCACAGCAGTCACACCAGCAGCAAACTCAGAGCAACAACCCGCGGAAAAAGAACGCAACACAGGCAAGATCATCGCGTTCGTCTTGGCGTTTGTGGCACTCGGCGTGGTGGTGATGCTGCCGATCCCGGGCCTGGCCATGCCGGCGAAAATCGCACTCGGCATGCTGGCCTTCGCCGTGATCATGTGGGTCACCGAGGCGGTGTCCTACTCGGTTTCCGCCGTGATCATCGTCGGCCTCATCGCGATCCTGCTCACCTTCGCCACCGACCCCGAGACCGGTCAGGCGGTCGGCGCGTCCAAGGGACTGAGCATCGCGATGAGCGGATTCTCCTCGTCTGCGGTGGCGCTCGTGGGCGCGGCGCTTGCGCTGGCCACGGCCATGCAGGCCACGGGGCTGCACCGCAGGCTCGCGCTCTACGTGCTCAAGACTGCGGGCGAGAAGGTCTCCAACATCGTCATCGGCGCGATCGTCATCTCCATCATCCTGGCGTTCTTCGTCCCCTCCGCCACGGCGCGTGCCGGCGCCGTGGTGCCGATTCTCATGGGCATGGTCGCCGCGTTCGGCCTGGCCAAAGAGTCGAAGCTGGCGGCGCTTCTCGTTATTACCGCCACGCAGGCAGTGTCCATTTGGAACGTCGGCATCAAAACCGCCGCGGCGCAGAACCTGGTGGCTGTCGGCTTCATCGAAGACCAGCTGGGACAGACCGTCTCCTGGGGTCAGTGGTTCCTGTGGGCCGCGCCGTGGTCTGTGCTGATGTCGATCGCGCTGTTTTTCATCATGCGCTGGGCGATCAAGCCGGAGGCTGAGGCGATCGAGGGCGGGCGTGAGCTCGTCGAAAAGCAGCTTGCAGAGATGGGGCCGATGACCGGCGCCGAGAAGCGCCTCACTGCAATTGCCGTTGCGCTGCTGCTGTTCTGGGCAACGGAAGGCGTGCTGCACCCGATCAGCTCCGCCACCATCACCATCGTCGCGGTGGGCATCATGCTCACCCCGATCATCGGCGTGATGGATTGGAAATACGCCCAGGAGCACATCAACTGGGGCACCCTGGTCGTCTTCGCCGCCGGTATCTCCCTGGGTAAGTTCCTGCTGGACACGGGCGCGGCGACCTGGCTGTCGGAGGCGACGTTTGGCGCCATCGGTCTCGCGTCCATGCCGATCATCGCCACAATCGCGCTGGTGAGCCTGTTTAACATCCTCATCCACCTGGGCTTCGCCTCGGCGACCTCGCTGGCGTCCGCGCTGATCCCGGTGTTCATCGCGCTGGCGGCCACCCTGGACGTGCCCAACAACGGCATCGGCTTCGTGATCATTCAGCAGTTCGTCATCTGCTTCGGCTTCCTGCTGCCGGTCTCCGCGCCGCAGAACATGCTGGCCTACGGCACCGGCGCGTTCACCTCCAAGCAGTTCCTGCGCACCGGTATCCCGCTGACGATCGTGGGATACCTGCTCATCCTGCTGCTGTCGGCGACCTACTGGAACTGGATCGGTCTGCTCTAATTACTCCACAATCAGGCCCAGGTGCAGCGCGGAAAGTTCGTGCTCGCCTGGGCCTTTCGGCAATTCGGCGAGTTCCTTGGCGGTCGCGGGCGTCACCGGAATGATCCACCCGAGCTTCGGATCCAGCACCGGCACTGCCTCGCGGTCCACCGGCACGAAGGTGACGTCGCGTTCGTTTTCGTGCCGCAGCTGCACCGCGCCGCCTGCGGCGATGCGGTCGAGCGCGGCCGCCGAGGTGGTCACGATGACCATCTTCTCCTCGGTGTCGGGGGAGAGTTTCGCGGTGTGCACCTCAAGCTTGTCGACGTCCAAAGGTTCATACCGGTCCGGAAAATCCACCAGCGGCGTGTGGCCGAGGCCGAGGAGCTGGCGTGCGCGACTGAGAAGTCCCATGTTGGCTGAGTGTATAAGGTGGTGGTCATGGATATGATGTCGCGCGCCCGAGGAGTGCTCTACGGCCAGTGCATCGGAGATAACCTCGGCGCGCAGGTGGAGTTCTAC
>ERZ1673749.1362-NODE-1362-length-17001-cov-5.944058_pt1 | contig 17001 bp, 20 predicted proteins | sample MGYA00580204_ERZ1673749 | MGnify/ENA primary metagenome ERZ1673749 (study PRJEB41218, sample SAMN15661745) | gut metagenome | host: Homo sapiens | place: Canada: London | collected 2015-08-20/2019-03-30 | study: EMG produced TPA metagenomics assembly of...
TCCGGCACCGCAGCCTGAAAAGGACCCCGTATGGGGTGGGTGGCGAGGGAACTAAACCCTCCACCATCAGCACAAAACCCCCGCAACTGGCTCGTCCCCGGTTGCGGGGGTTTTGTGCTGCGCGGACACCACCGGCGCAGTGGTCGCAGCGGTGTCGCAGGCCGTCCCGTGCGGCCGGCACAGCAGCGGTCACAGCCCCGTACGTATCACGCAGTGATGGCGGCGGCGAGTGCGCGGGCTACGGCTTCGGCGACGGGCGGCGGGAACGCGTTGCCGACTTAGCGCCATTGCGCGACTTTGCTACCCGTCCATTGCCAGTCGGCGGGGAATCCCTGGATCACGCCGCCCATCTGCACGGTGAGTCTGGGCATGTTGGCCGGGTCGCCGACGGGAAAGTCTGGTCCTGGCGGCTCTAGTGCCACAGACGTGGCTTTCACCCCGAGCGCGTTCCACGCCTTGCGCGCCCGAGACGGGCCAAGATCGGCGCCGCCGTGTTTCTTCGACCCGCCGACGAGTGTGGGCGCAATCGTGTCCGCCTGCTTGGCCCACGACGCGGCTCCCGGCCAGCCGCCCGCGGCCATGAGGTCGCCCAGGGCCTCGCCGACAGTGACAACCTCGTCTGCCGGCTCCGGCCACGCAAAGCGGTCGGCGTACTCGTCCTTCACGGCCGCGAGAATGAACCTGGGACGCAGTTGGGGGACACGAAAATCTCTGGCGAAGATCAGTTTCCACCACGCGGTGTAGCCCATCTCGTCCAGACGGGTTAGCACGCCTTCGCGGTAGTCGTCGAACCGCCGCTGCGACAGCCCCTTGACGTTTTCCAGCATGACGGCGCGCGGGTTGCACTCGGCAATCAGCCGCAGTGCTTCGGGGAACAGGTCGCGCTCGTCGTCGCCGCCAAGTTGCCGGCCTGCTTCGGAAAACGGCGGGCACGGCACGCCACCGGCGAACAGATCAACCTGGTCGCGGTAGTCGGCGGCCGAGAACTCGCGCACGTCCATCTCAACGACCGGCCACGGGTGCGGCCGGTCTGGGGACGTGCCGTTTTTACGGAGCGTGTTGCAGGCGTCAGCGTCCAACTCGACGACGGCGAGGTGGCGAAAGCCGGCGCGCTCGATACCGAGGGCTTGCCCGCCGGCGCCGCCGCATATCTCGATGGAGGTCAGGTCTTGGGAGTCCACGAAAATCCTTGTGCTCGGTGTGACTATCGGACACATCAGCCTATCCCGCGCCGATCCGAAACCGGCGTGCCGCGGGGTACGGTTCGGGTCTGGCACCCCAGCGCATGCGAGGGCGCCTACGTTGTAGACTGCTACACGTACTTCCGACACGTCCCCGAGATTTTCAAGGAGCAATCATGGCCGTCATTATCGACACCGACGACTTCGTCGAACTGCTGAAAGCAGCCCAGGTCACCACGTTCACCGGCAAAGACGACCCGATCATGCGCTGTGTCTACCTCGACACCACCCGCGCGGCCGGCGAGGAGGTCGGCGAAGAAGATGTGATCGTCGCGCTGTCCGGCGACCGCAACGTGTGGGGCCAGTACACCTGCCCCGCCGAGGGTGAACTTGCCAACCCGCTGGTAATCGACATCGCGGCGAACAAGTGGATCATCTCGTCGGTCACCGCGGCGAAGAAGAACATGCAGGAACTAGAAGGCAAGAACGCCGAGTGCCGTGTCTCGCTGTCGATTACCGGCACCCACGGCAAGGACGCACGCCTGGTGGTGCAGACCACCACCGACGGTATCCGCGGCGAAAAGGACATCGAGGCCATCATTCCGCTCGAAACCGAGGACTACCCAGTCGTCACCGCCGAGCAGTACCTGTCCGGCCAGTCGTTCAAGGTGGACGGCCAGGACATCGACGACCTGCCAGACGGCGCTGTGATGGGCTTCGACTCGTCGGCGACTGCCGTGATGGACAAAATCTCCGGCGTGCTCAAAGACTCCGTCATGCAGTACCCGACCGGCCACAGCGCAGGACGACGTATCCTGACCTGCGGACCGCGCTGGCGCGGCTCGGTGCCGGGCTACGCCTTCACGAAGGAACAGGGCGAGGAGCCGCTGGTCGAGTTCGTCTCGATTGACCGCGGCAACTCCGACGACACCGGCGAGGACGTTGGCGAGGGTGAGGCATAAGTGACCACCGACGCCCGCTGGGTCGTCGGAATCGACCCGTCGCTGACGTCCACCGGCATGGCCATCGTGGACGTGCATACCGGCACGTCGTACACCGCTGCGGTGACGTCGTCCGGCAAGAAAACGGATACGCTGACCATGCAGTCCGAGCGAATCCGCGACCTCACCGACCGAATCTGCGACTACGTGCGCGCAGCGAACCCCGCGCTCGTGGTGATCGAGTCCGCGACGTTTTCCACCCGCAGCGACACGTCCGCGCACCGGCGCGCCGGGCTGTGGTGGGCCGTGGTGAACGAGTTGATCGCCGATAGCGTGCCGGTGGTGATGTTGAGTCCCGGCGAGGTCAAGAAGTTCGCCACGGGCAAGGGCAATGCGGGCAAAGACGCGATGGTTGCCCGCGCTGCGACCACCTGGGGCGAGGACACGTTGGGGACGAACATCAACGACATCGCCGACGCGCTGTTCCTAGCCACTGCCGGGTCGTTTGGCCTGGGGTATCCGGTAGTGTTGTCCGAAACGAGTTACCGGGCAGACATCGCCCGCAGGCTCGCGGAACAGATCGACACCACCAAAATGTAAAGTGAGAGCCATGAGTCAAGTTGTTAATATCACCAAGGTGAGCGTGGAAGGCGCTACACCGTATCTTGGTGACCGAAACGATGACTCACCTCGTTGTTCGTCCTGCGGTCATGTAGCAGAAGAAAACCGCGAGAGCCAAGCGGTGTTTTTGTGCAAAACATGTGGGCACAGCGACAACGACGATCACAACGCCGCCGCCAGCATATTGGACAGAGCGTTGCGGTATCATCAGGAAGAAATGAATAAGTTTTGGGGTGGGGAGCACCCCTCGGTGAGGGCTTATCAGTCTGCACCTCGTGGTCTGACCGCAGGTCAGCATAGCCCAGAGATCCGAAAACCTGTTCGTTCTAGCACTTGCTAGAGACGCGAATCCCCCGCCTTTAAGGTGTGGGGAGGACTTCAAACCCGCAAAGGAAGCGCCATGACAACCCCCAACCAGCAGTTCGCCACCGTGGAAGACCTACTACAGGGTATCGAAGCGTCCACGCAGCGCCTGCTGCCGTACGAATACGCCTCCGCTGCAACCGTCGGTTCCTTCACCGACCAGGTGCTCATGGGAGACGACGAGGACGGCGCCGACGACGTAATCGGTATCTCTGCGGTCGTCTACGAGAAGAAACTGTTTAGCCTGTCGATTGCCGATGATTGGCTCGCCGAGCCGGACGTGCTGTCCACGATGATTAACGCGGTGATCGCCCAGGCGTTCTACCGCTACTCGCAGGAGTACGAGGCGAACGTGCGCTACGCCGAGGACTTCATCGACACCCACCCCGCCGGCCGTGACAAGGCCGTCGAGGAACTGCGCGCCGAGATTGCGCGCCTGCGCGAGGACTAGACTAAGTCTCACCCGAACCCACGGAAACCAAAACCCCGCCCCGGAGAAACCGGAGCGGGGTTTTGGTTCGTCCCAAGTCACCTGAACATGTCGTCGCGGCGACGCGCGAGTTCTTCTTCGTCCTTCAACGAGGTAAACGACACTTCCTGCGCCACGTACGCATGCGTGCCGGGGCCAGACTGCTCACGCTGCTGCTGGTTGCCGCGGCCCATGCCCATCGGACCCACACCGCCACGGGCCTGCTGGCCGACGGTACCGGAGCCAGCACCGGCGGCGGTGCCGGAGGTAGCGCCCGCCTGCTGCATGGCACCGAGGGTCTTGTCCATCGGGCTGACACCCGTAAATGCGGGTCCGACGCGGCCGCCCACGGACCCAGCCCCCACACCCGAACCCGCACCAGCACCGCCGGCACGCATACCACCGAGGGCACCACCGGCCCGCGCGGCAACGGGGGACGTGGCACCGGAGCCGGCACCGGACCCGAGGCCGGACCCAGACAGGCCGGGCATGCGCAGTCCCGATGTCCCGGACCCGGACATGCCGGGCATGCCGGGCATGCGCAGACCCGACGACCCGGTGCCGGACCCGGACCCCGTGCCCGGCGCAAGTCCCGGCCGCATGCCGGACGCCGTTGCCGCTGCCGGGTTGAACGCCGCAACGTCGCCGCGCTGTGCGGTGGCGAGCGCGCCGCGGGTGGTCTGGGTGGACAGTTCGGGGATTCCGCCGCGCGGGTATGCCTGGGTCGGGTTTGCGCCGACGTACGGCATGGTGTCGCCGGTGCCGAGTCCGCCGCCGCGCAGCCCGTCGATGGGCCGGATCATCTGGTGGGCGACGGATTCGCTGTTGGCGAGGGCGTTTTGCACGGCCGGCGACATGGTCTGCGGCGCGGACGGTGTGAGCAGTTGGCCCGCCTGTTCGGGGCGTGTGATTTGGTTGAGCAGGGCGTTAAGGTCGGCGCGGTCGATGGAGGTAGGTCCGCCCGCGATAGTCTTGGGCAGGTTCGTCCCGTACGTGACCGACATCGGCGGCGACTTGACCTCGACTGGCATGGCCTGGCGCGTCGCGGCGACATCGAACACCGTGCCGGTGGTGGCGTTGGCCGCCCACATCGCACCGTACGCGGTCAGTGCGCCGGCGAGAATGGCCGGCGCTGCCGGGTTCCACCACATCTGCTTCGCGGCTTCTCGCTGCCACATCTTGTTGTTCTCGATGATCGACAGCGGCACGCGCCATGCGCGTGTGGAGTCGGCTCGGTTGGCGACTGCGTTCAGTTGTGTGCTCGCTGAAAATGCCTGCAACGCGAGTTCTTCGCTGTAGCGCAACTGGTCGCGTCCGACCTGCTCGATTTTCTCGCCGACTGCGCCGATGTTGGCTTCGGCGAGTTGCATGGCGTTGGTGTACTGCTCTTGCCCGTCCTCGGCAATCGCCGCTGCCATCAAATAATACGTGCCGGCCGCGGCCTTCGCTCCGGCAGACGAACCTGAAAGTCGGCGGTAGTTGGCTTCTGGCGGGTACAGAAACCACGGCTCCATAGCCATAGGGCACCTCCTGGGTACGAAAACACGTCGCACCTAGTCTAATGCCGCTGTCCAGCAGAAACTTCCCCGTGGCTCATGCGCCGCCCTGGGTGTCGGCTGCTTCGGCGGCTTGGCGGCGGTAGAACTCGATCATGTTCACGGTGCGGTCCCGCATGGCGGCAAGGTGCATGTCGGGTCGGACACTTGCGAAACCAGACGTGAACACACCGGACTCGACCTCGTCGATGATCCAATCCACTTCGTCGTACAAGCCCTCCATGAACAACCCCGCCGCGAGCACCAGCACAGCGGGCGCGAGCGAAAACTGCCACGCCGACGCGTCGGGTACGCGCATGTCGCCGGTGCCGTAGACGGTACGGTAGACGTGGTAGAACCCCGCAGGTCCAGGAATGGTAGCCAGCACCGCCGCGTCCTGCGGGTCAATGTCGCGGTGCGTGCCAATGACCCCGGCGGCGTACAGCGCGCTAAGTGCGGGCAGCACATGGTCAGCCGTGCGGTATCTGGTGCGCGTCGTCCCGGAGAAAAACGTCTCGCCCTGGAAGAACTCGTATCCCGACGCGTCGCCGCCGATCACGGCGCGGGTGGTGTCGCTGGTGTATTTACGCAGCGTCGCGGAGTCGTCGGAGATAAGGCCGTCGGCAAGCAATGTCTGCAACGCCAGCAGTGTGTGCATGCCGTAGGTGATGTTGTCTTCGCCGACGACACCGATGTACGCCCGTGCCAGCGAGAGAAACGACACGCGCTCCTCGCCGGTGTCTACCAGCCAGCGCCGGTCGAGGATTAGGTCGGTGATGTCGTCTCCGAGCAAGTCGAGCGCGGCATACGACAGCGACCCGACAGATGGGACCAGCGACTTCATGTGCGTCACGTTCGAGCACACTGGGTAGTCGGCGCGCAGTTCCACTGGCACGCCGGCGAGCGTCATGGCCATCTCGATTGCCATGTCGGTGTCGTTGAGGCTCTGGTCGGAATAGATGTTGGACATGCCCGCGACGTTACCGCATTGTGACTTGGGGTTACACCCCAACACGCCGTCATGTCCCCTAAGCAACTGCCCCGGCGCGACATGCACAGCCAGCGAATTAGACTGACCAGCATGTTCACAACAGTCAGGAGTCAGTACAAGCCGGTCAAACCGGCCGTGATCGGCGCGGTCGTCGCCGCTGCGGTCATATTCTTCTATTGCAAGTCAGCCGCCGAGACGGACTACGCGAAGTTGTACTCGCTGGGACTCGCCATGCCGCCGAAGGTCGCCGGTGAGGGCGGTGTGGCCCTCGGCAACTACGCTGTGGCCGCGGGACCCGCGCTGCTTGCATGGCTCGGGTTCATCGTCGTGGTCACCGGCGTGGTGTACGCGGTGGCCGGCAAACTCTACGACGACCCGGTGATGAATCAGGAGATGGAGGACCAGGTCAACCGCCAGCGCGACTACGAGTTGCACCAGGCGGAGATGATGGGCCGGTCCGGCGCCGGTGCCGGTCCGCAGCAGCCAGCGGACCCTATGCAGCAGTTCGGCCAACAACCTGGCGCACCGGGCATGGGGTATCCGCCCCAGGGCGGATATGCTGGTAACTACCCGCCGCCGCAGGCGATGGGATAGAGACGAACCACCTAACGAACAGAGGAGATAGACATGGGCAACGCAGTCGTTTACGACCACGACGAGATTGAAGTCGCCGCGTCCCGAATCCGTGAAAACGCAGCCGACGTGGCCACCATTAAGGGGTCGCTCGACGACATGCTCAACGCAATGGTGACCGAGGCGTCCATCAACACCGGCTCCCCGGCGCCGGTGTTCGGTCCGATCCTCACCTCCGCCGAGCGTGTTGTGGACCGTCTCAAGGGCGCGCTCGACATCATCGCCGAGCGACTGGAAGAAGGCGCGTCGATTATCGAGGACGCGTCGCGTGGCGCGAAGGGCATTGCCGAGGAGGGCGCTGCCGGTGTGGACCGTGTGGCGTCTGACGCGGAGAACACCGCGGCCAAGCCCGGCTCCGGCTCCGGAGCCGGTACGGGCGGTACCCGATCCGAGGGCGCTGGCGGCTCCGGCAGCGCGAGTTAGTAGCACGTCCCCAATGAAAAGCGACCCGGCCCCAGATCGGGGCCGGGTTTTCTACTAGGAGGAGAACTCATGGAAATCAAGAGCAAGGATTACATTCACGGCGACGATGAAGACATCATCGCCGAGATGAAGCAGGTCGAAGCAGAACTCAACGACCGCATTGACGAGGTGCGATCCACCTCCAACACCGCCGGCCTCGACCCGGCGCTGGCACGCACCCTCTACGACCGACTCAACCAGGCGACGACCCACCTGTCGTCCGGCGCGGACACGGCCATGCACAACATCACCGCGGCGCGCGAGCGCATGGCTATCGCCGAGCAGGGTGCCGGCCGCGTGAACTCGATCAACACGTCGATTGGGTCTGGCCCGGTCATGCCGCAGGCGGTGACGCAGGGACGCAACTACGGCTCCGGGATCAGCCAGCACCAGCAGGTTCGTCCCACCAGCGTGCAGCGAACCCGCCAGGCAGGTCCGGTGTCCGCCGGCCGCGGCCCGGCACCGCAGCAGGTGACGCAGCCCGCGCAGACGCGCACAACTGCCGGCGGGTACACGCCGCAGCCGCAGCCGCAGGCACCGACGCAGCCCACACCGCGCATGGACCACACGATCCCGTCCACGCCCATGCGCAACGGCGCGTTCGTCCCGCCCGTGCCGTCCGGCATGCCGGACAACTACGCCGCGCGCCTGGCCGAGCGCCAGGCGCAGGCACAGCAGGCGACGCAAGCCGCCGACGCCGCCCGCGCGCAGCGTGAACAGGCGCGCCAAGCACAGCGCGCGCAGGTCGAGCAGCAGCGCGAGAAGCAGCAGCAACTGCTCGCCGAGAAGCAGGCCGAGCGTGAAGCCGCGATGGAAAAGCGCACCGCCGAGTTGGAAAAGCAGCGTGAGGAGCAGCAGCAGGCGCTGGCCGACAAGCAGGCAGAACGCGAAGCAGCCCGCGAGCAGGCCGTGCGCGAGGCCGAGGAGCGTGCGGCAGCACGTGAAGCCGAGCGCGAAGCCAAGGTGGCGAAGGCCGAGCGGGACGAGCGGTTACAGGAGGTCTTGAAGGAATGGCGCAATGAGGTGTCGCAGATGGACGCGGAGCACCAGGAACAGGTGCTCGATGAAGCCGGCGACACCGTCTCGCGCGAGGAGGCCGTGAAGATCATCGAGGAGGCCCTGGGCGACTACTACGCCAATGAGGCCCCCGCCGCAGACGGCGGTGTGGACCCGGTCGCCGCCGACGGCGGCGCCTACGCGGGCGGTGGCGCGCTGGCCCCGGCTGGCTCGATTGGCATGGCCGAGGGTGACGTGTCGTTCGCCAACGTGAACATGGGCGTGATGGACGAGGCGACTGCACATGCGTATATCGAAGACGCTCTTGATTTGAACGGCTGGACGACCGATCCGAACATTCGTTCGCAAGTGCATAATCTAATGTATATGCAAATGCAGCATGAAAGCGGTGGTAATACCAATGCAGCCAATGGGTGGGACGTGAACGCGAAAGGCCCAGTTCAGAGCGATGGTTTCCCGTACCAGTCCTCTCGCGGACCGTGGCAAACTATCCCGCAAACATTCGCTGCATATCACGTCGAAGGTACGTCCAACTCCATCTACGATCCGCAAGCGTCTGCGGCTGCGGCCCTTGCGTACATGATGGACCGCTACGGATTCGACCCACAGACCGGCGCGGGCGTCGCCGAGTTCGGTGCTAATCGTGGTATCGACGTCAACACGGGCCGTTCCAGCGGCGCGTACATCGGCTACTAGCCCGCTGACCCAAAACCCCGCCGACGGATTCAGTTCCGGGGCGGGGTTTTATTGTGTCATTAAGTTATATGGGGACGTGACGTTTCAGTTCCACAATGAAAGTTACGGTGTCCGATAAAATCTTCCGCGTTTACTGATTATTTAGGGAGTCATAGTGGTAGGTCCGAAACCAAGGAAGATGTTTGCAGACGCGTACCCAGAACTCGTCCAATTCTGGTCGCCCAAGAACGACAAAGGGCCGGACGAAGTTGGATTTGAGTCGGTGCAGGAGGTGTGGTGGGAGGTTCCTGGTTTTGAGCCGTTCCTGAAAACCGTGAGGATTGTCGGCAGGTCCGGGTATGCGTGCCCCGTTCAGCGGCCAAAGTATCCCGTGTCAGAAGAACCCGGCCTATCCGACGAGTTCGCCGACGATAACCGTCTCCCCGCGAACTTTGTCGGCCGCAGCCGGAAAGATCACTTCAACTGGGTGTGCCGTGATTGCGGCACGAAGTGGTCTGCCGCACCATTTTCACGGTGGAACGGAAAACACGGGTGCCCGAAGTGCACCGCAGAGGCGAAAGCCCCGGAACGCGCAGCGAAGCAGGCATTGCGCGACGAGCGCAAGAGAATCAAGGACGAACGCAAAGCACTGGGAACGCTTAAGTTCAGGCTGCGTAAGGTCCACACACAACTCAAGATCGAACAGAAACGACGGGACAACGCGGCGGCAGCGGAGCAGCGACGACTACAGCGGTTGCAGGAGACGAAGTCGAGTTTGCTTCATGTTCGTCCTGACATTGCAGCCGAACTGGTAGGTGTCAACCCAGCCACCATCTCTGCGAAGTCTGGAATCAAGCAGCGGTGGCGTGGTCAGGAATGTGGTCACGAATGGGAGGCGCCGCCCCATGATCGCGTGGGAAAGAACGCGGGGTGCCCGGTGTGCGCTGGCAGGCTCATTGTTCCCGGAATCAACGATCTGCTGACGATGTTCCCAGACACCGCGGCGGAGTGGTCAGACCGTAACGAGGAGCCGACCAACACCGTGAGTCCGGGGTCGAACACGAAGTTCTGGTGGCGGTGCCGTGTGTGCGGTCACGAGTGGCAGACCCAGCCGAATTATCGGTGCTTTGGAGGGTACGGCTGTCCGGCGTGCTTCAAGGCGGGCCGGTCACAGTCCGAGGAAGACCTGTTCAACTACATCAACGACCGAGTTGGGCACCCTGAACCGCAGCGCCATGTAACGGGCCTGCTGTCGGGCCAGAAGGAAGTGGACGTGTTCGTCCCGGAGTTGAATGTTGCGTTCGAGTTCAACGGACTGTACTGGCACCGCGAGGGATTCGTCGGGCGCGAGTACCACCGTGACAAGGTGGCGGAGGCGCGGGACCGTGGTATCCGTCTCGTTCACGTGTGGGAGGACGACTGGGAGTGCCGGCGCCGGATCGTGGAGCAGGTGATTGACTCGGTTCTGGGCGTGGACGAGCGGCGCGTGGTTGGCGCTACCGAGTGCGTGGCCGTGGAGGTTGCGCACGACGACGCAGTGGAGTTTTTGAAGCGCAACCATCTATGGGGCGCACCGCGCGAGTTCGGCGAGGTCTATGGCTTGGCGTACGGAGACGAACTTGTGGCCGTGCTGGTAGTGGACCAGGTTGCCACAGGGCGCGAGATAACCCGCTACGCGGAGTCGGTGAACGTGGCCGACGGGTTCGCCCGCCTGCTGACGAGGGTGGATCAGGAAGTGGCGGGAGAAGGCGGTGGAACCGTCACGGCCTACTCGGACAACTCGTACAGCGATGGAGCCGTGTTCGCAGAGTCTGGGTTTGCTAACGACGGCGACGTGGCACCGGACTACATGTTCGCGGCGGCGCATGGCAAGCGACGGCCCAAGGACGTGTACCGGGACGAGGTTCCAGACGGTATTTTCCGCGTGTACGACGCGGGCAAGGTGCGGTGGGTGAGGCAGGTTCCCGCGAACTAGCCATAGGCGGCGCGGCGCAAGTGGCGCGGACCCGGTCGCTACGCAGCCGGAGACGCAGCCACATCAGCGAGAGCCAGCCAGCGCCGTGGTGTCGCCGGGTGTGGTATTGTGAACCTAGTTCACAACTACTCGATACCAGGAGAGCACCATGCCCAATGCAACCAAGTTCCGCGGCCCCAACGGGTCCACCCTCTACTTCGACGCGAGCACCACGGGTCCGAGCCGGTGGGCGGCAGCGTCGAACGACGACACCATCACGCTCACCGTTGTTCCGAACATCATCGCCGACGAGGACACGCGCACCGAGCGCGTCGAGTTCGGGTTCAAGATCGGCTGGACCACCTTCGGCGACCAGGACCCGGCCGCAGCGGCCGCGTACGGGGACACAATCGCCAAGATCGCAGCCGACGCGGATTACTTCGCCGACATCATCGCCCGCACCGACGCAGCGTTCACGCCAGAGCGTGCCCGCGACCTGCTCGATACGGCCGGCGACGACGCAGGCGCACTCGCGCAGGTGATGGATTGGGACGACGTGGCCGACGCACTGCGCGTGATTGCCGGCCAGAACTAGCACGGCGGACTAGGGCGGCGCGGCGCAAGTGGCGTGGACCCGACCGCTACGCAGCAGGAGTCGCATCCACCACAGCAGAGCCAGCCACCTCGTCGTAATGGGGACGTGCTGCCACGGCAGAATGGTCGGCACCGTCGCTACGGATACAGTTTGGGTATGGACACTAACGTGCAGAACTACACGAAGACGCAGTTGAAGCGTGACCGCGAATGGACCGACGCGGCGATTACAAAGTTCCTGGGTGAGCCAGACGACTACGCCGACAATCCGTATTCGTCGCGGTCGCAGATTCATCTCTACGACGCCGAACGCGTGCATGCGGTAGAGGGCACCGACGAGTTCGCCGAGTGGCGCGAGAAGTCACGGGCCAGGCGCGCAGGCGCACGCAAGGCGGTGGCGACGAAGCGCGCGAAGACGATGGCCGTGGTGAAGCAGCGTCTCGGCAAGGTTCGTCTTCACAAGCATGCGGCCGGTCTGACGCAAGAGAAACTGCGCGAGCGCGCCGTGTCGCACTACAACGACATGCAGGAGTCACGCGCGTACGAGTACGACTACGACTTCGACCCGGTAGGAGTGCAGGGCGCGCCGGACGAGTTCTACGCGCGGATCGAGGTGAACTACCTGCGTCACCAGGGCACGAAGTACGACACCGAACTCGACAACTACATCGGCGCCACAGGCGTGCGCGACGCGGTGGACATGGTGCGTGAACACGTCTACGGCCTGATCGCAGACGAGTACCCGCACTTGAAAGTCGAGTGCGAGCGGCAGTTGGAGGACCGCCGCAACATGGAGGCGCAGCGCCAGGCAGCGCGGGGTGGGAGATGGTGACCCCGAACCCGCTCACCGACTTCGTCGCAGGCATGGACGCGCACACGGCGCGGGCGCTGGCGTCGGTGGAGCGCGCGTGCGACGCCGGCATGCACGCGGTGAGTGCGTCGGATTGGCTGCGCGAGTTCTGCGCGTGGTACCGCATTGCGGCGGTGCACGAGCGCGACCGGGTTGCCCGAGCGGTGCATGCTGTGAAGGCCACGTCGCCGCGGGTGCGGTTGTTGGACGCCGCGATCACGGTGCTGGCGTATGACGTGGCACGCTGCGAGCAGTTTCCGCACATCGGCTCCGAGGTCTACGACCTGCGGCAGTACATGTACTTCGAGCCGAAGATGGGTTTCCCATACGCTTACGACACGTACATGCGGTTCGTCCCGGTGCGGTTGCCGATGTTGCGTCCGTACCGCGGCGTGAAGGGCGGTATCACGGCACTAGAGCACGGGTTTGCGCACACACCCGTGGTGCGCACCACCCAGGTGTTTTCGGCACTGTTCCACGCCGTCGCCGAGGAAACCATGCGCCGCGACACCGACGCAGTGTTTGGGCATGGCCGTGACCTCGCGGCGGACATGGCGCTGACCGATCACATCAACCGCGGCGGCGACTTCACCTGTGACCCGGAGCCGGGTCTGTGGTTCGGCGACACCGAAGACGCGCTGCACACACTGGCTGCGCAGGTGTTGGGCGCGAGCACCGGCACCGTGAACGTCACCGACCCGGAACTGGAACTGACGTCGCGGGCACTGTTCGACGACTGGGCGCCCGTAGTGCTGGACCGCGCGGGCGAGGTGTTCGCGTCGTACACAGCAGCGGGACTGGATTAGGCGCGCGAGGCCGGCGCAGCCCCGGACCAGATCGCAGGCCGTCCCGTGCGGCCGCGGTATCAGGCGCTGCATGACCTGCGCGCACGTGGCCGGCGTAGTGTTGCTTCGCATGGAACCGCGTGCTGTCCTTGGAGTGTGCCTGCTTGTTGTGCAGGCGTCGATTCTCGTGCCGCTGGTGGTGGAGTTGCGTCGCACCAGGTCCGCCGAGGGCGTGTCACTTATTAGTGAGGTCGCATGGATTGTCGCCGGTGTCGGCTGGTCGCTCTACGGCGCGCTGACGGGGTCTGCGACGCTGGTTATCTCCGGCGCGCTGGCGACGACGGGTTCTGCTGCGGTGTGGTGGCTGGTGCGCGGTGCGGTGCCGGCCACAGACCACCGCCGCGTCGCTGGTGTCGGAGCCGTGTTCGCCGCGTGCATGGCCGCGGCCACGGCGGTGTTTGGCGCGGGCGGGTTGTCGGTGTTCTTGTCGGTGTTCGGACTGGTGCAGTTCGTCCCGCAGATGGTGACGTCCGTGCGCGCCATCGCGCACCGCACTGGCGCGGGTATCCCGCTGGTCAGCACTGGGCTTCGCGCGGTGTACACGGCGACCTGGGCTGTGTACGCCGCGGCGTGGGGGCTGTGGGGCATTGCTTTCAACGAGGTGGACTGGCCGCTGGCGGTGTGGGGTGCCGCGGGCTTCGTGGCGTTCGGATTGCAGTTTGTCGCGGGACTGCGTGCGCAGCCGTCTCGCGCTGACCGCGTGAGGTAGGGGACGTGTCGTCGGTTAGTATGTGAACTACGTTCACATAGTGCTACGCTCGGAGTTGTTCACAACACACCGACGTTTCAGGAGCACACCATGAACGACATTCCCGTATTCGATCTGCTTGGCGCTGAACTCGGCGCCGCCGACGAAACAACCGCGACAGCGGCCCGCGTGATCGCAGACGCGCTGGGTCCCGGCAGCACCGTCCAGGCCGCGCGCATTGCCAACGCGCTGCGCGACGCCGGCGTGCTGGACAGCGCGAAGCAGCGACCGCTGCCGGCACCGGACACCGTCGAGGAGTACGACGACGGACACACAGGTGTGCCGTACTGGTTCACACCGTCCGGCACCGTCAGCGCGGTCGGACCGGAGGGTGTAATCCGCATGGACTCCGACGGATCGGAGTTCGAGATGGATATTGCCGTCGCCGAAGACAACGCCCACGCGCTGCTCGCAGCCGTACAGCACCTACGCAACAACTCGAACGCAACGAAGTAAAGGACGAACAATGAATATGCAGAAACTTCCAATCCCCGACCGCACACCCGGCGACGAGTCCAACTGGACTGAATGGGACGCATGCCGCGAGTGGTTCACTGTGGCCGTGACCGAGAACGACAATGTCGCCCTGTTCGACAACAACGACCCAGACCAGGCGGTGTTTCTTGCGCCGGAGCAGGCGGAAGAACTCGCTTACGCGCTGCTGGCCGGCGCACGCACCGCGAACGAGCGAATCAATCGTGCGCTGGCCGAGGAGGCCAAGTAGGTGAACCTGCCGCACAACCACCGACTTCAACTCGGCCACCTCGACGCGGTGCGCGAAGCCCGCCGCGCCGCCGAAGCAGAGAAAACCAAGGACGAACACGCCGGCGCGTGCAACCACGACGGGTCAGACAAGATCGCGCCGGACGATGTTGGCACGGGTACCGACGGTCAGTGGAAACTCTGGAAGACCGACACGCATACCGTGATCGCCGGCCCCGGACCTGACAGCGCGGTATCCATCGCGCAGCACACCATTGGCTTTCCGGCGAAACTGGCACCGGAGCAGGCCCACACGCTTGCGCGTGTGCTCGACACCGCAGCGTCGTCGCTGCCAAACCTGAAACCGCCCGCAGAGGGCACCGAAAACTAGGAGGACGAACATGAGTAACACCACCGCCGCAACCAAGGTCCTGCGGGGTCTTGGCATTGACGGCGCCACCGCGGCACGCGCTGCCGCCGCGTTGGCGGACGCGGGACTTTTCGCACAAGACCTGCCGGAGCCGTACGAGTTGGACGTGTGCATGCCGATCTGGAACGCCGGTGAGACGACGGTGGCGTCCGCGCCGGACCACATGGTGATGGTCGTGGGGAACGGTGTGAAAAGACTGTTCCAGGACTTAGACGCGCTGGACGAATACGCCCTCACGCTGCTGGCCGCGGGCAAGTTGGCGCGTGCGCGAGCGGCGCAGGACGACAACATTCCGGCCGGGATTGCCGATGTGTTCGACCAGCGGCTCTGCCCGCCCGCAGGGTTTTTCACGTACTAGGAGGGACGAGCATGAAGGTAATGAGGGCAGACATCGAGCGTGTGGCCGGTGTGATCGAGACATGGCAGCGCCGACACGTCGGCCAGATGGACAACGACCCGTCGTGGTCCGCGCAGAACTTGGCGATTGACCTGGCGAACGCGGGCGAAGTGACCCCGCTGCCGGCGCCGTACGCGGAGCCGGTGGAGCCGGGCGACAATGCGGTGTGGGAGTGCCCGCAAAGCGACGAGTTCATCGAAGCCACCGACGGCGGCGAAGTGGTGTTGCCAGAGGGCACGGTACTTGACCCGGACGACGCGGAGACGACGGCCGCGGTGTTGCGCGCGGCAGCGGCGCGGGCGCGGACGATGAACGCCGCGCGGTTTGGCGAGCCGTATCCGCAACCGCGGCCGGGCGAGTAGCAGGCGCGGCCGCAAGTACAGGCTCGCGTGAGCGGGCAGGTGCAGCCACAGCAGCGTGGGCGGGTTCGCAGGCCGTACCGTGCGGCCGCTGACTCCCAGGCCGCGGCGGCGGCACCGGCGCCGTCCGCGTGCCGGCCACCACAGGCACGCCCACAACCACATCAACCCAAGGACGAACCTATGACGTATCCAAACCCCGACGTACTCGCGGCCACACCGTTCACGCGCACGCTGGCCGATGTGCCCGCGCCGGACGGGCCGCAGACCATCATCATCGACATCGACAACACCATTGCGAACTACGTGTTCGCCACACTGCGTGCAGCCCACGACCTGCGCATACCGACCCAGCACATCGACGCGGTGCACACCTACGCGCTGTACCCGGTGCCCTTCTACACCTACGACGACTGGTACGCCGCCCACACCCGCGCGCTCGCCGACACGCACAACATGGTCCCGCTCGACGCCGAAGCCGGTCGCGCCACGCGCCGTCTGCGCGACGCCGGCCACCGGGTTGTCATTGCCACCTCGCGCACGCCCGACACTGAACCGGCTACCCGTGCGTACCTGACCAGCCACGAGATTTACTTCGACGACCTCGTGTTCACCTCTGACAAGCACCTGCTCGGCGCCGACATCATCTTCGACGACAATCCGCAGACGCTGTCGCTGTGTCGCGGCGCCGGCATGACCGTGATCCGACGGCCCTGGCCGTACAACGCCGAGCACGGCGACCTGCCCGGCGCCACCCGTGTGGCCGACATCGCCGACTGGCTCGGCTGCTAGGCCGGGTGCGGGGTGCTCTGCATGTGGCTCCCCGAACCGGCCTGGTCTGGTGCGGGGAGACACTGTGATAGTGTTGGCGGTGCGCCACTGGCGCGACATGTCTCACGCCTCACGGCGTGACCTTTCAATCAGGCCACCCCGCACCGGGGGATTACGGTGCGGGGTGTGCTGCATTTGGCGCCCATGTGCTAGTCTTGCGGTCGCACCTATTTGGTGCCCTTTTCGGAGGAGGAAAATGGCCCACCCCGTGCTCACCGAGCACGGGGTCTTTCCGTGCCACGGGCCGTGATAGACTGTGCCCTGCACCGCGTGGTGGCGGTGCTCGCTTCATAGGTTAAAACCCCGGCGCCCATCGAGTCAGGCGCCGGGGTTTTTGCTTTGCCTGCCGGTGTAGGGGGGGGGGGGGGACGTACCGTTGTTTCGTCCGGCGACAGCGCAACAC
>ERZ1673749.1370-NODE-1370-length-16930-cov-4.020207_pt1 | contig 16930 bp, 18 predicted proteins | sample MGYA00580204_ERZ1673749 | MGnify/ENA primary metagenome ERZ1673749 (study PRJEB41218, sample SAMN15661745) | gut metagenome | host: Homo sapiens | place: Canada: London | collected 2015-08-20/2019-03-30 | study: EMG produced TPA metagenomics assembly of...
CTTGAAGAACTCCATCTACTTTTGTGTAGTAAACGTGATGTTCTTTGAAATAACCAATTTTATCTCCTTGTGCTTCAGTATCTCCCACTGTTGTAACAATATCATTATACATAATATGTTGTCGAGCACCACCATAAAGAATACCCTTTGAAATTATATTATTTCCAGTTTGACTAGGCGCTGCTGTAGATTTAATTATAACTACATATGGATCTTCAATAAAATCACTTGGTAATTTATCATCATTATGATCTGCAAAAACCAGCTCTATACCATTATCTCTAAATTTATATCTGTATATTGGATCATCATAATTTACTTCAGGATTTTCAATAATTGCACCTGGCAATTTTTCACCTGACTTCAACTTGTGGATAGTTATTTTAGTGTTATCTTCGGTATATTTTACATCTGATTGACTTCCAGTTTTTGGATCAACACCATCGATAAAGACAGCTACCTTATTTGCACTCCAATCATCACTAGTAGACGTACCAATAATTTTTGAATCAGGATTTATATAAAATACTTGTGTATATTCACCAGTTTCAGGATTGAATTCAGTAAATTGGCTCATACCATTAAGGTTTTCGCCAGTGTAATATGGTTTGCCATATTCAACATTAATATTATGTTCATCTACTGTATCACCTACTTTAATAGATATTTTTTCTTTAGGTGAATTATTAGGAACTTTTGTCTTGTCAATATAAGCAAAACCCTTCACAGATACTACTACATTTCTTTGATTGTTGATGTTTTCGTTAAAAGTATATTTGATAGTGCTTCTGTCAACTCTTACACCATCAGCAACAACTTTTCCATCAATTTCTATTGGATATTCATTTTCGTGGTCTGGTTCGATTCCCTTTAAAGATAGGTTATCTGAAAGGTCAATTGTAAAGTAATCTCCTGCAATTGTTCCCCTTGGAGATGTAAAAGATACTTCCCAGCCAATTGCTTCACCATCATCTGGTTTAACAGTTCCTTTTGTTTCATGTCCTTCTTCTGTTAAGGCAACATATTTGCTTTGAACATCGTTAGAAATGTCTTTTGGTTCTCTGTTTTCATCAGCTGGTGCTGCTACAGCTTCTGGATCTACTTCTTCATTTAATTGTAGTTCTTCTTCATTTGCAAGTTCTTCTGCTAATGGGTCAACTTGTTCTTCTGTTGCTTCCTCTTTAGCAACTTCTGTTTCTTCTACTACAGCTTCTTTATTTTCAATTGCTTCTTCAGCAACTTCTTTTTCAGTAATTTCTTCAGGAGCTTCTTTTTCTTCTTCTACTGTTTCTTCTTCACTAGCTTCTGCTACTTTTTCTTCAAGAGCTGGTAGAGCTTCTTTTTCTTCAACTACATCTTCTGAAGCTTCTGCCACTTCTTTTTCTTCTACTTCAGCTACTTCTTTTACTGGAGCTTCTGTTTTTTCTGCCACTTCTGTTACTTCTCTTGATGAAGTTTCAGAAGCTATTTCTTTTGCTGGGCTTTCTACTTTTGAACTTTCAGCAGTTTCTATATCGGAGGCTTTCGAAGTTTCGCTAACTTCTCTGGTTTCTGATACTTGTGTGCTTTCTGATGTTTCAGATTCTGCTACTTGTGCATTTACTACTGTTGGTGACATGAAGATACAGTATCCTAACACGCAAGAAACTAGTCCAACAGATAATTTTCTTGTACCATATCTAGGTCTTCTGCTAGATGATTTTTCTTTTTTCTTTTCAAGAAATTCTCTCAATTTGTCCAATTTTTATTCCTCCGTTAATATACACTAAAATATTTTAAAAGCACGGAGCCTCTTAAGTAAGTTTCCAAGAATGAGGTTTCTGTACTTTCATTGTTAATAGTATACCCCTCTTGTCAATGATATAAAAGTGTGTTTTTGTAAAAACAATTTTAATTTTAATTATATTTTTTGTAATTTCCTACGATTGCAGGTGTCCTAAAGGTTCAATTTTTAAAAAAATGCCGAAAATTTTTTATAATATACAATTTAATATGTCTTCATGTGAGCAGATTTTGACAGTTTTTTTAATTTTCCCAATAAAAAAACTGCTGGGTTATTACCCAACAGTTAATTTATCTAATATTAGTCAGCGCTATATGGAAGAAGTGCAATTTGTCTTGCTCTCTTGATAGCTACTGTCATTTCTCTTTGATGTTTTGCATTTAAGCCAGTGATTCTTCTTGGAAGAATTTTACCACGGTCAGAAATGTAATTTCTTAGTGTTTCAACATCTTTATAGTCAATTTTTTTAGTTTTATCTTTTTCAAAAGGATCTACTTTTTTCCTTCTGCCAAATCTTCTTTGCATTTTTACCCTCCTTAAAATGGTATATCGTCATTATCAACAGGGAAAAATCCATCGTCATCGTTATCATTATTATTCTTAGAAAAATCATTTTCGTAAGCAGAATTCACTGGTCCTTGGTTGTTAAAACCTGATTGATTGAATCCACCTTGGTTTTGGAAATTATTTTGGTTATTAAATCCGCCTTGGTTTTGGTTAAAGCCAGCTTGAGCTTGTCCTCCTCCTTGGCTAGATCCAATAAATGTTAGATTATTTACTACAACATCTGTTGTGTAAATAGTTCTTCCATCTTTTTCATAAGATCCTGTTTGGATTCTACCTTCGATTCCGATTTGGCTGCCTTTTCTGTGATAGTTAGCTATAAGTTCAGCTACTGCTCCAAAAGCTGTACAAGATATAAAATCAGCAGTTGGCTGATTATTTGCTTCAGCTTCTTGTCTTTTTTGCTTGCTTAGTCTTCTATCTACGGCAACAGTGAAACGACACATTGCTGTGCCTGTTTGTGCATAACGAAGTTCTGGATCTCTCGCTAATCTTCCGATTAAACTTACACTATTCATAAAAACTCCTTAGTCTTCAACTTTGATAATCATTTGTCTCATTACTGGGTCCATGATCTTTGCTACTCTGTTGATTTCTGCTATATCTTCAGCTTTTGTTTCAAATTCTACGAAAATATAGTAAGCTTCATTCTTGTAGTCGATTTCGTAAGCTAGTTTTTTCATACCCCATTCATCAACATTATTGATTTTACCGTCTTTTTCGATTACCTTTTTAAGTCTTTCGAAAGAAGCATTTCTTTTTTCTTCTTCCACTTCAGGATAAAACATAATCACCGCTTCGTATTTATTCATACTTTCACCTCCTTATGGTCTTCGGCATAGCATTTGAGCTATGCAAGGATTTCAATCTTTGATATTATATATTAAAGAAAAGACTTAGTCAAGATTTTTTAAAAAAATGAGGTGTTTATGCAAGTTAAAAAAATTAAGGTTAATGAAAAAAAGACTATTGCCCTAGTTGCCCACGATCACAAGAAAAAAGAACTCTTGTCTTGGGTAAAAAGACACGAAGAAGAACTAAAGGGACACAATTTTATTGGAACAGGGACTACTGCTGCTTTGATTTCTTCGGAAACTTCTCTTGATGTAAAAAGGCTTGTTTCTGGTCCTCTAGGTGGAGACCAGCAACTTGGTGCAAAAATTTCAGATTCACAAATTGATATTTTGATTTTCTTTTGGGATCCTCTAGAGGCACAACCTCACGACCCTGATGTCAAGGCACTTCTTAGGATTTCAACTCTATATAATATTGCCCTTGCTACATCTTCTACTACTGCTGATTATATTTTATCTTCACCAATGTTTAGTGGAGAATATGATGTGGAAATTTTGGACAATGATTATTCTGTAGAAGATAGAATTTCAAAAAATGATTTTGATTAATTTTTAAAATTTTTTATTTAAGCTAATAGATAATCTTTATTTTCATATAATTTTCTTATATGAAAAATATTTTTAATATTTAGGAGGAAATATGGATTACAAAAGATTTGATGACAAAATAATTGCAAGAATTGACAGGACTGAAGAAGTTCACGAAAAGTTAAAAGAAATCGCCCTAAAGGAAAATATTAAACTGGCAAGTGTCTATGGACTTGGTGCAACTGATGACTTCACTATTGGCATCTTTAGTGTTTCAAAAAAAGACTACAAGGAAAGAAATTTTAAAGGAGAATTTGAAATTCTTTCTATTATAGGTAGCATTTCAACTCTTGATGGCGAATACTATCCTCATCTTCACATTTCTGCATCTAATGGCGATGGCAATGTCTTTGGCGGTCACATGAAAAGTGCAAAGATAAGTGTAACTTGTGAACTTACAATAAATATTATAGATGGCATAGTTGAAAGACAAAAAGATCCTGAAACTGGCATAAATATTTACAAGTTTGATTAATTTTTATAGGGACAAACTTAATGAATTTTACTAAGAAAAAAGTTTTTTTGACAATCTTATTATTGTTACTTGCCCTTCCTCTTATTTCTAATAAGCTTTTTAAAACAAATTATGAGGATTTAGATTCTGATACTAAAGAATTGCTTAAAGAGTATGAAAAGTTTTACGACAAAAAAGTTGAACTTTGGAAAAATTACAAGCTAGATGAAAAAACCATTGCCATGATAAATAAAAATTTTCTTGGAGATTTTTACTTGATAAATCCCAGTGAAGAAATAAAAAGTTTATCTGCAAAAGAAATTAAAATGCCACAAAATTTTAAGATAAAGGTTTATAGGATTTCAAAAAATTATCCCAAGAGATTTAATTTTATAATGGGAAATTTTAACACTAAGGATAAAAATTATTCAATTTTGGGGCAAAAAAATATTTTTTATTTAAAGACAAATGAAGATTCTCTCGCAGAAAAATACAGTTCTAAGAGATTTCTTCCTCTTTTAGCTCACGAAGCTTTCCACTATTATGTCCAAGATGACTGGGATGATTTAACTTTTCGAGGTCTTTCTTATTCAGAGGATGAACTGACTTTATTGGACAAGGAATATAGATTGTTAGATCAAATTAAAGATGAAGTTGAAAAAGAAAATTCAGATAAGATTTTGCTAGATTCCTATTTAAAAGATTATTTGGAAATTATAAAAGACCGCAAAAAATTTACTGACAGCGAAAAATTAAAAGCCGAGCTAGTAGAAGAAACGATTGAGGGAACGGCACAATATGTTGAAATAAAAGCTGCAAAGGCCATAGATTATGACCTTGGAATTTTATACTTTGACAATACAAAAGATGTGAATTTCTCTGACATTCTTCCTACTCTAAAAAAGGGACAAATTGATCAATCTCTTATTGGTTCACACCTTGTTTATGCCTCAGGTGCTCTTCTTTGTTTTGCAATGGATAAAATGGATTTCCCAAATTGGCAAGATCTTTTAACTGAAAAAAATAAAAAAGAAAGTTATACCTTACACGATTTAATATCTGATTATTATAAAAAATAATTTTATATATCCTTGGCAAGTCTAATTTTAAACTGCTGAGGATATTTTTATGATTTTTATAAAAATATCATGTATGATAAAATTATAGTTAGAAATTTTATTTTAGGAGAAATGATAATGTTAAATAGATTTTTAAAATATACTTCCTTTGAAACAACTAGTGATGAAAGTTCAGAAACCTGCCCTTCAACTAAAAGACAACTAAAACTTGGAAATTATTTAGTGGAGGAGTTAAAATCCCTTGGCATCGAAGCAGAAATTGATGAAAATGGTTACGTCTATGGAAAAATCCCTGGCAGAGTAAAAGCTAAAAAAACTGTTGGCTTCATCGCTCACATGGACACTGCCCCTGACATGACTGGGAAAGATGTAAAAGCAAGAATTATAGAAAATTATGATGGAAAAGATATTAAGTTAAATGATGAATTTACATCTTCTCTTGCTGATTTTCCTTTTTTAAAGGATTTAAAAGGAGAAACTATTATTACCACTGACGGAACAACACTCTTAGGTGCAGACGACAAGGCAGGCATTGCTATTATAATTTCTGCAGTGGAAGAACTTATTAATGATAAAGAAGAAAAGTTTGGCGACATAAGAATTGCCTTTACTCCAGATGAAGAAATTGGAAGAGGTGCAGATCTTTTTGATGTGAAAAAATTTGATGCAGATTTTGCTTTTACTGTAGACGGTGGACCTATTGGCGAGCTTGAATATGAAACTTTTAATGCGGCTTCAGCAAAAATCGAAATCCAAGGCAAAAATGTCCACCCAGGTTCTGCAAAAAATACTATGGTTAATTCTCAACTTATTGCCATGGAATTTAATTCTATGCTCCCAGTAAATGAAAGACCAGAATACACAGAAGGATATGAAGGTTTTTCCCTTCTTACAAATATTTGTGGAAGTGTTGAATCAACAAAGATGAACTATATTATTAGGGACCACTCAAGGGAAAAGTTTTTAAAGAGAAAAGAATTGTTTGAAGAAATCGCAAATTTTTTAAATAAAAAATACGACAACAGAATTAAAATTGAAATAAAAGACCAATATTACAATATGAAAGAAAAATTAAAAGATCACATGGAAATAATTGATCTTGCCAAGGCCGCCTTTGAAAAATCAGATGTAACTCCAAAAATTGGACCAATAAGAGGTGGAACAGACGGATCCAAACTTTCTTTTATGGGACTACCTTGCCCAAATCTTTTCACAGGTGGCTACAATTATCACGGAAGATACGAGCTTGTGAGCCTGGATCAAATGGAAAAATCTAAAGAAGTTGTGAAAAATATTATAAAAATTTTAGCTGAATAAGTTATTTTAAAATCATCACTTTTGTGGTGATTTTTTATTTTCATATTTTTATAGGTTCAGAAAAACTTTACAAAGGCTCAGAAAAACTTTACAAATTACAATCTTTTATAAAATTTCACAAAAAAATAGTGCAAGAAATTTTTCTATCTCTCACACTATTTTGCCACTATCAAAAATTATTATTTGAATTCTCGTCTGAAGAATTTTCCTCTGAAATTGCTTCTTCTTTTAGCTTTTCTCTTAGCTTCTTATCTCTCATCTTTTGTTCTGCGATATTTCTTTCTTCTTCAGTCATATTTTTTAATTCTTCTTCTGTATAAACTCTTACATATTCTTCATCAGAATTATTTTGTCTTAGTCTTTCTAATTCTGCAGCTTCATATCTCGCACTTTCCTTGTCAACATAATAAAGAGGGGAACCCTTTTTCATGTGTCCGTCTACAGTTTTTATATTAATATTTTCCTTATCGAGAGTTACACCGTAATAGGCAAGATAAGAAAGCTGACCATAATTCATATCTGTTTCAACATGTTTATTTGCAATAGAAACTAATCTTGGAAGTTTTAAAAGCATCTTAGGCGATTTCATCTTGTCAAAAATCTTCATAATAAAATCTTGTTGAGCCTTTATCCTATCAAGATCTTGGTCTTTATAAATTTTTCTCATTCTAAGATATTTTACTGAATCTTTTCCGTCTAAAAGGTGAAGACCTTCTTCAAAATTAATTTCTAGTGGTGGCACAGTTGATGGATCAGTGTACTTGTACTCTGGTGTGTAAACTTCAACACCGCCAATAGCATCAACAAGTTCTTCTACAGCTTCATAATTAACTGTGACATAGTGATCAATTTTTACACCCATGAAGTCCTCGACACTAGAAACTTGAAGATCAATTCCTCCACGAGAATAAGCAGCATTCATCCTATAATTGTCATATCCCTTTAGCTTGTAATATGTATCTCTTGGGATTGATAAAAGTCTAACTCTGTCAAAGTTTGGATCTATGGACAAAAGCATAATTGTATCTGCTCTTTTAGAATTTTCATCAACTTCATAAGTCACATCACTGGAATCAATTCCTATAAGAAGAATGTTTACGATGTCTTCATCTTCATTAAATATAGAAATTTTTTCTGGTTCTTCTATTGCTTCTTTATTTTCAATTTTATTATCATTTGCTAATTTTTTTCCTCTTGGCATAAATATAAATGTAAGTCCCAAGGCTCCAAGGAGGAGTACAACAGTAAGGAATACAAATATTCTGTAAATATATTTCATATTAACCTCCTAAAATAAGTCTATATAAAATAAGACAATATTTCAATACTTTTATTTATATGATAGTTTAATTTATCTTTTGGGGTAATATATAAGTATGAAAATATTATTAGACGCAGATGGTTCGCCCATAAGAAAGATATGTGAAGATCTCTCAAAAAAATACGCTGCAAGGCTAATAATGGTAAAAAATTATAGCCAAGAATTTACTCCATCCTATGGAGAAGTTGTAGATGTAGATATATCAAAGGAAGCAGCTGATATTTATATTGCAAATCACGCAAAAAAAGATGACCTTGTGATAACAAATGACAGGGGCCTTTCCTCTCTCGGCCTTTCAAAGGAAGCAAGAGTTTTGGATTTTCAAGGAGAGTTCCTAGACGATAACAATATAATGCAGTTTCTTTCTGTTAGACACTTCAACAAGAAAATGAGAGATAGGGAAATTTATTTTAATATTTCTAAGAGAGAAAAAAGTGCCGATGAAAATTTTTATAGGGCACTAGATAAATATTTGGAGGGAATAAATATGCTTACACTTTTTGTTTCAAGCCTTTGCCCAGATTGTCCACCAGCAATAGAAGAAATAAAAAATAGAGATATAAAATGTGAAATTGTTGATATCACATCATCAATGGCAAGTCTTAAAAAATTTTTAAGAGAAAGAGATTTTTCAGATGCCTTTGACGAAATCGTTGAAGAAGGTAGTGTTGGAGTACCTTGCCTTATGCGTGACGATGAATTTTTCTTCTTTGATGGAGATTTAGATGAATTTTTAGGAGGAAAAGATGGAATTTAATCAATTTTTAGATTTGGCAAAAATAAGAGAGTCCTGTAGAGAATATGATCCAGAAAGAGAAGTTGAAATTGAAAAATTAGAAGCTTGTCTTGAAAGTATGAAACTTTCTCCTTCAGCCTGCAATGCCCAACCTTATTTCTATTATGTAGTTCAAGGCGAAGATGCGAGAAATATTTCTAAGTATTTTCAAGTTGGAACAATGAATTCCTTTGTAAAAGATGTAAATGCCTTTGCAATTGTGACAGAAGAAAATTACAACTTGTCTGCCAAAATAGGTTCAAGTATAAAAAACCAAGATTACAAATCAATTGATATTGGAATATCAGCAGCTTATTTTACTGCCGAGGCCACAAGTCTTGGACTTTCAACTTGTATTATAGGTTGGTTTGACGAAGAAAAATTGCAAAAATTTTTAAAGACAAAATCAAGAATTAGACTTGTAATAGCAATAGGTTATGCAAAAGACGATAATCTTCGTGAGAAAAAAAGAAAATCTTCTGATGCAATTTATAAAATAGTATCAGAAGATAAATAAATTTGAATTTATGACTAGGCTTATTAAATAAGCCTAGTTTTTTAATCTTTAATTTTAAAAATCTAAGAATTTTAAAATGCAGCCTAAAAATATTAAAATTATTCCTAAAAATTTTTTCTTTTCCTTATCTTTTTCCAGGATAAAGCTTGCAAATATAAAAATTCCAACAAATAAAATAATATTTGAAAATGTAAGGTATTTCATTTCTAACTCCATTCTAATTTTTTGTGGTAATAACTTCATGAGTAATAACTGCAAAAAATAAGAGGTAAATTTCTCTAACTCTATTTTTTTATTTATTTAATTCTTCTTCCATAGCTTTCACAAGTTCTTTAAATTTTTCTTCTTCGAGTTCTGTAAAGCGACCTATATTTGGTGAATCTAAATCAAGAACTCCTATTAGCTCATCTTTAACAAGAATTGGCAAGACTAATTCTGAGTTAGACTCCGAGTCGCAGGCAACGTGACCTTTAAAATCATGAACATTTTCTATCCTCATAATTTTTTTATTTTTCCAAGCTGATACGCAAACTCCCTCATCAGCAAGCCTTGTGCAAGCAGGAAGTCCTTGGAAGGGTCCCAAAACTAATTCATCTTCTCTTACAAGATAAAAGCCAGCCCAATTTAGGTCTTCCACCACATTAAAAATTATAGAAGAAATATTTGCCATCATGGCTATCATGTCTTTTTCTGTTTTTATGGTAGCCCTGCCAAAATCTAGCATGTAGTCAAGTCTTTCTTTGTTATCTAAGTTTTCTATTCCCTTAATCTCTAACATCTTTTCTCCCAAAATTTTATCTTTTAAAAACTATATTTCCACCAACAACTGTCATCCTTGGTTTAATATCTTTTATTTCCATTGGGTCAATTGTAAAAATGTCCTCATCTAAGACAACAAAATCTGCCAAGAAATCTTTTTTGATTCTTCCCTTTATGTCTTCTTGGAATTCCACATAAGCAGATTCTACTGTGTAGGCATCAATAGCTTCACAAACATCTACACACTCTTTTGGATAAAATCCTCCTTCTGGATTTCCCTTTTTATCCTTACGAGTTACTGCCATGTAAATATTTGGAAATGGATTTAAGTTTTCAACTGGCGCATCAGTTCCATAAGCTACATGAGCACCAAGATCTTTTAGACTCTTAAAAGCATAAGATGTGCTGGCAAGATCTTTTCCACATCTGTCTTCAACTACTTTCATGTCATAATCCAAAAATATTGGTTGTGCCATAACACAGATGTCATCTCTTGCTATCCTTTCAACAAGTTCTCTGTCTGTTATTTGGCAGTGAACAAGAGTGTGACGCAATTTATTTTCTCCATCAACAAAAGAATCTTCGTAGCACTTAACTGTGTCTTCTATTGCCTTATCTCCAATAACGTGAGTTATTACTTGAAGATTATTTTTTGAAGCAAGATTTACATATTTTCTCATTTCTTCATCTTTTATCCAAGGAAGACCATGATTTTCTCTGTCATCATTGTATCCATCACGCATAAGAGCAGTTCTTGCTCCAAGAGATCCATCCTTAAATAATTTAAGAGGTCCAAGTTTTAAATAATTTGTGTCATAATCCTTAGAAGTGTATTCTCCCTCAGACAAATATTTTTCAAATTCAGAAAAATCATTAAAGCAAACTTGGTGTCTGTATCTAATTTTTTTATTTTCCTTATAAATATCTTTTAAAAGTTTAAAAGCTACTGGACCATTCATAAAAGTTGTGCCAACATCATTTGATTGAACTGATGTAAGACCACAAGATACTGCATAGTCCATAGTTTCTATTAGCATTTCACGTCTTTCATCTAAGGTAAAATCTGGTATAACATCCTTGGCAAAGTTGCAAGCATTTGCAGTGTAAACCCCACTTGGATAACCGTCATCACCTATTAAAAATTCTCCATCAGGAAACTGTGGGCTATCTTTTGTAAGTCCAAGAATTTCAATAACCTTTGTGTTTGAAGAAGCAATGTGACCACATACTCTTTCAAGAACTATGGGTATTTCTGTTGAGATTTTATCTAAATCAAAGCGGTTTGGTATTCTCTTTTCACCTGTGAAGAGATCTTGGTTCCAGCCAATAGCATGAATTCCCTTTTGACATCTCTTTGGATTTTTTTCCATGAAGAGCTTGCATCTATCAATCATTTCTTTAATAGATTCAACTCCTTCAATGTCAACTTGGTTCATGCTTTCTCCAAATTGCATAAAGTGAAGGTGAGAATCATTGAGTCCAGGTATTACTGTTCTTTTTTCAAGGTCAATTTTTTCTATATCATCATCGAGGTATTTTTTTACAAGGTCTTCTGTTTTTCCAACCTCTTTTATAAATTCATCTTCGACATAGATTGCCTCTTGAAATTCATCTCGATTGACATAAACTTTTCCATTGTAAAATAATTTTTTCATCTTATACCTCTTTTTTCTCTTTTTTTAATCTAGCATCAAAAATCATATAAGTGATTGCACCAAGGGCTGGCACTACAAGACCAGTTAGTCCTGTAATTGGATCTTCTAATGCACCTTGCACAACAAGACCTGCAAAAATTAGGGCTGTTATGATCACAGAAACTGGATAGAACCAAACCTTGTATGGTCTTTCAATTTTTGGATATTTTTTTCTCAAAATTGGAACACATAAAATTGTAAGAACTGAGAAAATCATTCCTGTTATTACAACCATGTTAGTCAATTGGTCAAGGTTTGATGAAAGTACAAGTAAACAAGCAAATACACATTGTACAATCATTGGAGCTGTTGGAACTTTATACTTTGGATGAAGTTTTGCAAAGGATTTAAAGAAGTGACCTTCCACTGCCATTGCATAGTACATTCTTGGTTGAGCTAGTATAAGTCCATTTAATGTACCAAACATTGCAAGTATCATTCCTGCACTTACTATTAATACACCAGCTTGTCCAAATACTCTTTTTGCTACTTCTGTTCCAAGATATAAATCTCCACTATCTATCATTGCTACGATTTCTTCGTGAGGAATTACCTTCATAATGGCAAAGTTAAATAGTGTGTAAAGAACTGTTATTCCACCAATACCAATTATTAGAGCAAGAGGAAGATTTTTGTGAGGTTCTTTAATTTCTTCTGCTACTGTATTTAAATTTGTCCATCCCTCGTAAGCCCAAAGAGTTGCAACGACAGCTATAGCTATCATTCCAAACATATTTGTGCCAGAAGTCTTTGAATACTCAATAGCAGATCCAAGGCTCAAATCCGGACTAACTTTACCTACAAAAAGTGCTGCTATCATTACAATACCTATTGGAACAAGTTTTGCTACCATAGATAGGTTTTGTAAAATTGAAGCTGCCTTAACTCCAAATAAATTGTAAATAGTTAGGCCAATTATTAAAAATATAGCTGCGAGTTTAATTCCAAAATCAGAAATTTCAAAAAAACTTTTGAAAACAGTCATAAGGGCAATGGCAACTGCAGCAACTGAACCTGGACCACCAACTAACCAATCAGTAAATCCAGATATAAAACCAACTATTGGATGGTAGGCTTCGTTTAAGTAAACAATTCTTCCTCCTGCCTTTGGCATAGCTGTACCAAGTTCTGCATAGCAAAGTCCTCCAAAAAGTGTTATAAGTCCTCCAATTATCCAACAGATAAGGGCAAGACCAGAATTCATGTTAGTCCTTTGAAGAACATAGGAACCTAGATAAAAAATCCCAGAACCTATCATGATTCCACCAATAATACTAACTCCGCCAAAGACTCCGATTTCCCTATTAAACTCAGTGTTCTCTGTGGTTAATTTTTCAATATCCTTTGAATTGTTATTCATAGCACACCTCTTTCCTCTTAATTTTATATTTTTTAATTTTTAAAACTGTGAACTGGAGCTGGAATAAATCCACCTCTTTGTGCAAATTTTTCTGCACTTCCAGGATGAACTGGGATAATAGGAGCAGAACCTAAAAGTCCACCAAAAGTTGCCTCTTCTCCAACTTTCTTTCCTATAACTGGAATAAGTCTAACAGCTGTAGTTTTTTGATTTATGATTCCAATCATGGCTTCATCAGCAATTATTGCAGCAAGCGTTGATGCCTTTGTATCTCCTGGTATTGCAATCATGTCAAGACCAACTGAGCAAACACAAGTCATGGCTTCAAGTTTTGCAAGACCTATGTGTCCATTTCTTGCAGCTTCTATCATTCCTTCATCTTCACTTACTGGTATAAAGGCACCGCTTAGTCCACCAACGTGATCAGATGCCATGATGCCACCTTTTTTCACTGCATCGTTTAACATGGCAAGAGCTGCAGTAGTTCCGTGACCACCTGCAAATTCAAGACCAATTTCTTCTAAAATTCTTGCAACAGAATCTCCTATAGCTGGAGTTGGAGCAAGAGATAAATCAATTGTTCCAAAAGGAACTCCAATTTTATTTGCAACTTCTGTTCCAATTAATTCTCCAAGTCTTGTTATTTTAAAAGCAGTTTTCTTAATTGTTTCAGAAACTACATCAAAACTTTCTCCCTTAACTTTTTCTAGGGCGTATTTTACAACTCCAGGTCCAGAAACTCCAACATGAAGAACTACATCACCCATGCCTACACCGTGGAAAGCTCCCGCCATAAAAGGATTATCTTCTACTGCGTTGGCAAAGACAACAAGTTTTGCACAACCAATAGAATCGGCATCCTTAGTATTTTCTGCAGTTTCGACTATTTTTTCTCCCATTAGCTTAACTGCATCCATATTAAGTCCCTTTTTAGTTGTACCAACATTTACTGAAGAACACACCTTATCTGTTTCAGCAAGGGCACGAGGGATAGAATTAATTAAAATTTCATCTGCTGGTGTCATTTCTCCATGAACTAGAGCAGAAAAACCGCCAATAAAATCAACGCCAATTTCCTTTGCAGCCTTATCAAGAGTTCTAGCAAATTCTGTGTAGTCTTTTTCATCAGTTGCACCAGCAATAAGTGCTATAGGTGTAACAGAAACCCTCTTATTTACAATTTCTACACCATATTTTTTTGCAACTTCATTTGCATAATCTACTAGGTGTTTTCCATATTTTGTTATTTTTTCATAAATCTTTTTGCGAGCGACGTCGCCATCTTTATCTATACAATCTAAAAGTGAAATGCCAAGAGTTACAGTCCTTATATCCAAGTTTTCTTGATCCAGCATCCTCACTGTCTCTAAAATTCTTTTTTTATCCATTAAGATCGCTCCTTAAATTTGGTGCATCTTGTCAAAGATACCTGTGTGTTGAACTCTTATAGAAAGTCCAAGTTCTTCCCCAAGTTTTTCATAGGCATCCACAACTTCTTGGAATTCAACATTCATCTTAGTTAAATCTACCATTACAATCATTGTAAAATAACCATCTAAAATTGTTTGAGTAATATCTACAATATTTAAATCAAATTCCACCATCTTTTTTACAACTTCGTATACAATACCAATTTTGTCACTACCTATTACAGTTATAACAGCTCTCATAATTTCCCCCTTATTTAAAATTACAATCATTATACCATAATTTAGGACTTTAATAACGGCATTTATAATTGTATTTAAGCTCTCTTTATTATATTATAAGGTAAAAGGAGGGCTGTTAATGAAAAAGTTAAAATTAATAGTATTATTTCTTGTTGGAATCTTGCTTTTAACAGGATGTAGTAAAAACGAAGAAAATTTAAAGAAAAAAGAAGAAGAGGCACAAAAAACAGAAGAAGCAGAAAAATATCAAAAAGACTTGAGTTTTAGAGAAGATTTGGCAAGAGACAAAGATTCAAAATTATACATATACCGAAAAGATGAAAATGAAAAAATCGAAAGTGCTGAAATCATTGGAAATTTCAGTGATTCAGATTATTGGAGAATCTTTAAAAACGCTGAACTTACAGATGAAAGTGTAAAGAAAAGCGAAAATATCTTGGGAGATCTTATAGTTTCTAATTCTTCAAGAGAAATTAAGCTTTCCAATAAAAAAGTTGATGGTATTTATAAAAATGAAGAAACTAAAAAAATTAAAACTCAAATTATAGAATCAAAAGATAATTTAAGGGACAAGGCACTTTCTCTTTTAATTTCAAATCAAATGAGAGAAATTGAAACAATGAAAAATCCTGGAGATTATAAAACTTATTACACTTACTTAGTTAAAGACTTCTTTGAAGATGGAAAGTTAATTTTTCTTGCATCTATAAAGAATTCAAACTTTTCTTTTAAAGATGGGATTTTCAAAGAAGAGTCTGGCTATGTTTTGCCTGTGGAACTTCAATATGTATTAAATGAAGATAAAAATTTTGTCTTTGATAAAAAAATAGAAGCAGAAGATGGGGCAAATTATAGTCCTTCTCTTAAAAAAATGGCTCGTGACGATCAAGATACTTTTGATGCTTTTTTAGATGACAGAAGTGGAAAAGACTATGACAAATTAATGGAAGACTTGTTTTATGTGGCAGAGGAAAAGGGTCTCGACAATTTTACTCACAGTTTAGAAGATATTCCTGGTTATGAAGATGATGTTGTCTACATCAAAGAGGGTCCAAACCACATCCCTGGCACAGTTGAAATAGCAAAGAAAAAAGACTACGAAGAAGCCAAAAAAAGTGTGGGAAAAGTAAATTGGTCCTATTGCGAAGGAATAGTTTATCATGAAAAAACTGGAATTGCAGTAAGGGGAGTAATTGATTATTTCAAATAACTCAAACAATTTATCATTAAAGTTTATTTAATTTAAAATTTTAATAAGATATAAAGTTTAATAGAGTTCACCTAAGTTCATTTTATTTCAAACTACCAATTAACAAATGAGTTTAGGTAGAAGAAAATAAAAATAAAAGACAGCCGTAAAAAAATCCAATTGTTTGAGCGAAGCGAGTGACATGACCTAACACATTTTGCGAAGCAAATGATGTTAGTCAGTTCACAAATTGAAGCTTGCGACAATTTGTGTTTCTTTATTCTTTAGGCTGTCTTATTTTTATTTTGTAATCTAGGCCCCTGCCAGGCCGTTGGGATATGGGGGAGGTTTTAGGAGGGGGTAAGGTCGTTCTTAAGACCCCTGCGTGCCCAAATGGGTATTACTCCCCCTCCTAATAGATAAATTATGTTCTTTTAATTAAAAAAGTGGATGCTACCTATAAATTTAGGCAAACATCCACTTGCAAAATTTTGATTTGTGTGTAGTTTCTAATATAAAACAAATAAAAAACTTTTTCTTAATTTTTTAAAAAATTTATAAACTTACTTGCAAGCTTCAATAAATTTTTCAAAAATCATATTCATTTCTTTGTCATCGTACATCATTTCTGGGTGCCATTGTACTGCTAAGGCAAATTTTTTATCGCTCATCTTCATCACTTACATATCTCAAAATATCTCCAACATCACAATTTAGCACCCAATAAATTTCTGAAAGAGGTGAAAATCTTATAGCCTTTACCTTATCAGTCTTTAAAATAGAAAGGTTGGCAATAGTTATTCCAACTTTTTCAGAAAGTTCTGTGAGAGTCATCTTATTTTTTGCAAGTTCAATGTCTAAATCCACAATTATTTTTCCCATATTGCCTTAAAAATAAAACTTTATTTAATGATTTTCAATAAATTTTTATTGTTTTTCAATAAAAAATTAGATAAAAATAAACCTCAGCTCTTACACTGAGATTTACTTTAACTTGTGATTTTAT
>ERZ1673749.1379-NODE-1379-length-16837-cov-4.630914_pt1 | contig 16837 bp, 17 predicted proteins | sample MGYA00580204_ERZ1673749 | MGnify/ENA primary metagenome ERZ1673749 (study PRJEB41218, sample SAMN15661745) | gut metagenome | host: Homo sapiens | place: Canada: London | collected 2015-08-20/2019-03-30 | study: EMG produced TPA metagenomics assembly of...
ATAGTTTGGCAGAGGCTCTCTTCCCTGACAAGTCGCTGCTTGAATTGACGCTTACAAGGTATCCAAGGTTACAGATGTGAAAGCTGCGGAAATGAAGTCTATGAAGCGAAAGAAATCCAAATGATTGACAAGATCATTCGGGTCATGAATGATAAACCAGCTGTTGGCATCTTAAATCTGGAGGAAACAGCAGACTATCTGCGTGTTAGTAATCAAACTGTTTACAATATGATTAAAGATGGCCGAATCAAAGCATACAATATCTAATTTTCTCTACTGGTCTTCCACATAATAATTTTGGAAAATGCTACCTAAAACCCATATTCTGTGCTATACTGACATAAAAATATAAAAATTGCTGTGTGAAAACGAGAAAAGATTTGCCAAAACATACTGAACTGTATTTTAGGTACAATTTAGAGGGGAGAATGGAATGGCATCAGAGGTACAGAAAACGATTGAAATCAACAACACTCCGATAGGATGGACGAAACTAACGAAGGAAATTAAGACTTATACGCAACTGACGGTCCATACGTCTATAAAAAACCAATTGGATGATCAGCAACTTTTTTGTTTACGCTACTGTTTTGTAGAGTTGGATCGCCTAGACCAATACCATCTGGTACGATACCCTTTTACTCTTCAAATTAGAGTAGAGAAAGAAAGTGATGCATTCCGGATACAACATTATCTAGCCGTGATGACCGCTCTGCGGAATATTAATCTGGAGATTTTTTGCGGGAAGCAGATTATCCGTGGCCGGCGTAACCTATCCTACGATTTCTACCGCATTCTCCCCCTGCTTTGCATAGGGACAGAGAACCGGAAGTGGATGATTCCCTACTTCGCTATGGTAGATCCAGGGGACACCACAGAAATTCAGGATTTGGATGTAAAAGATTTTCAGCAGAAGCCTCTGGTGTTCCCTGAGAGCAATGGAGAAACGAGCAGCCTGCTGCGCTGGCTTTGTATGCAAAATTTGTGGCGTTTACAGCGAGATATGTCCGGTGCGGGGAAAGAGACCATGAGCAGAGAGGACAAGCAGGCCCTGAGTCGGGCCCTGCTGCGGTATTTGAACAGCGAACTGCCCCGCCTAGGTTTACTGGCGAGGCTGATTTGGACCATATTTCTGCGCAGTCTTTCCGACAGTAAGGATTTGTTTTATCGAGACGATAAAAAATGTTGGCATATCGATATGGAGACCCTGCGCTGTACCCGCCTGGATGCCGTCTCATATGCCGAGGGGCTTCTCCAACTAATGGAAAATGCCTGCCTTCACAGTCAGATGCAGCGCAGCTACATATCCGTCCGCATCAGCGATGTCAACATCATGGCTGAAGGACCGCTGCGAGTGGCTGAGGCTGCCCAGACCCGTCTGGATATTTACCGGCGCCAGGGCAGATTGTGGACAGATCATGCCGAACAGGGGCAGACCGGTGACTCTAGGCAGGCAAGGCTGTCCCTGGACTACACGCTGGACCGATACACAAAGTTCTGCCTAGAGTTCTCAGTACTCAATGACGCGCGGTATGTCTCGAAAGGAGGACACGAAGAACTTTGGGGCATTGTCAGAACCTTCGCCCATAACCGGGGCATAGCAGACTTGACCGACATGTCCCTGAATCAGGTCTTTTCTTATCGCTGTAACGCAGAGCATACGGAGGACATTGCCAAACATTATGGCCTGCGGTTGTTGGAAAAGACGGTCCAGCTGAATGGGGGCCTTTTCAGCGTTTTATCTCCCGGAATGCTTGGGCAACAGACACGATACAGTTCCTTTTCCCAAGCCCAGGTAAAAAAATGCTACGACCAGATAAAGTCTGATGAGCCCTACACGGAATTCAACGTCTTACTTCCGCTTCACCCCCATTGGAACGATATACGTGAGTCCTCTGAGCGAAGTTCTCCGCCCGAGAGCCTTTTGCAGTTGGAAACATTGAGGGGACCAGAATACCGCCCAAGAGTACTTCGCTTACAGGCACAGGCCGTCCGGGACAAACAGGGGCCATTTTTCCAGGAGAGCGTTCAGCTGATGCCTCCTGAGTCTCCGTTTCTGCCAACGAGGCCATCTATCCAAAACCGTCAGAATACATGGTTCCACAACAAAGAGAATTTGATTACCCAGCTTTATAAGGAACTGAATGACTGGATAAACAATCTCAATGATCTCTGGCTGTTGGATCTTATGCTGATTAGAGACGTTGTCTTTTCGGAGATTCTGGCCAAAGCAATTTTTTATCTACTAGTGAAACGTCAAAAGCAACAGGAACCTGTGTTGCTGGCCTTGATGCTTCCTGATGAGATGTTTATCAGTGAGATAGTTCGTATGTTTTCTATTTTTTATGATAAACAACTCAGTGATGTACAATGGATGGGCGAGAGCCAGATTGCCCTTTGCAGCTATCAAGAGGAGCACAGCTGCTACTTTCCTCAGGTTCATTTTCTCTTGGCTGGAAAGAGTTCTGGTTCTGCGCGGGTCACAGCGCGTACATTTGCCTACTACAACACTGGTCCCAGTTTGGAACTGCTGCCGCAAATTCGTTATCTGACCCGAACGGAGCAGGAGACGGCAGTACCACAGTTCCCCTTTGATTTGTTCCTCACAGCCTCACTCCAAGCTCCGCAAGATCAAAGAAGCTGGTTTTTGGAGGGAATGGAGCGAGCGCTAGAACAGGACCTGTGGAAGCGTCCCTACGGATGCCAACTGAAAGATATCCGGGTTCGGCTTCACTCGAATATCTACCTCTCCAGTTTCTATGAGGCAGAGCTTCTATTTCACAACGTGGGGATTATTTACCGATTTTCTCACTTGATTGTCCGCCATTTGCTGACACAACTCTCCGAGCATTCAGATCGGCCTCTGGTGGTGGTAGGGTATGAGTTTTACTCCTCGGTGCTTACCGAACAGATTGCACAGTTGCTGACGAAAGAGGGGGAGAAAGCACAGTATCTAATTTACGCCAACAGCCAGGAGGATGAGCGGATTCATCTCTCCCCTCAGCTAAAACAAATGCATCCAAACGACCGGGAAGATCTTCTCAATCATGGAGATTATGTGGTGATTTTACCCATTGGAACCACCATGTCCACTCTGTACCACATTATGGATGAGATCCAAGCCCGGTGGGCGGATAGCCGTTTTCCTTATGAGAACTATGTCCTAATTTTGGTAGGAGAGGATTCAAAGAATATTTCTCCCCGCTACTGGTATTTGACCGATACCCATCAGATCACCCTGTGCCCCCAAAAACAGGGTGATCCTGAGACTCGTTGTCGTTTCCTCCTGTCGCCCCAAGCTCAGTGGAGTGAAATGCGCCACGATCCCCATGGGACAGGAGAGGATGAAGCTGTGCTGGTCTATGTGGACAAAACCTCTACCAGGCCAAAGGAAATTTTCTTGTTAGAGGACGCCCATTTTCAGGGTACATCCCACTTTTTGACCGATCCACAGGAAAACGACCGGCGGCTTGCGCTTCTCAAAGGCTTGGTATACTATGGCCATATTGCAGAGGGAAATAACCACTTTCAGTTCTATGTGGATATGGAACGGTATTTTTCCCGTGCCCAACGGAAAGATCCGGAAAATAAACGGAAAACCGTTGACCAATGGCTCCAAGGCCTGCGCAGCGCAGTTGATCCCAATGCCTACAATATCATTGTCTCCCCCCTTCACAAGGAGGACTCTCCCTTTGCAAAGGCGGTTATTGATCAAGTCTTTGAGCACAGTCTGCGTTTCCTTCACATGAATCTTTCGGATACCTACCGGGAGGATGCGCGAGCAAAGTTCAGCTATATTGCTGATGAGTACCGGGAAATTCGGCAATTTGATCGAGTGAAACCTGTAAATGTTTACTTTGTCAATACTGCCATTACCTCAGGATCCACATTGATCAGAGCCAGGAATTTGGTCACCATGCTGATGGCGGAATCCGGGATGCCGTATGACAGAGAAAGTATTTTCAAAGGTTGTTTTGTCCTCATTAACCGCAGTGCCTATGACACACTGAACTCATATGTGAAAGACCCAGAACAGCATTTTTGGGCCTATCTTCATCTGGCAGTTCCTTCTTTCAACAGCAGGCGCGATCGTTGTCCAACATGTGAATTGACGGAGCAGTACCGCATCTTGGAGAATAGTTCGGCAATGAACGAGCTAGGCCATGAGTTCCGCCGTCTACAACTCAAACACAAGAAACGAACATTGAAAGAGTACCAGTCCTGGCTGGAAAATACGGTAATGTACAGTGGCGGCTACGCCGGGTGGCTTCGGCAATGGCTGTACAATTATGTCAGAGAGCCACACCGTACACGCTCCGGTTACCATGTGGGTATTTTTACGGTAGATCCTGATGCCTATTCAAACCTCTTGGCGTTGTATCATTTGCTGCAATGGGGCGTAGAGGAGTTTCTGAATGAAAAGAAAATAGATGAAAACAATCACTGCGAGAACAGTGAGAATTTTCTGAAGCACATTCACACCTTTACTCTTTACGACCTAGAGCGCCTAGTAAAGCGGCATTCTCAAGACGCATCCGCTGCTGTGGGAGACCGCCCACAGTGTCTCAAGTCGGAATACTGGGTACGAGTCCTTATTGATATCGTCTGCGCACAAAAGAATTATTTGCGTATGACTGCTATACACCGTTCCTTTTTAAAATTGGACACCATCGCGGGGCATTTGACCACAAGTATCCCAGAACGTGCTCGCCAAACCTCCATGATTTTGGCAGAGCTCATGGAAGAACAGTTGAGAGAAGTAGAATCTCCGGCACTCAAAGCAGAATGGCTAATTTCCTTTATTAAAGTTCTTTCTCGCCCTCACTTAGCCCAGTATCACCATGTTCGCCAGGGCATTCTGACACTTATGCTCCATCTTACGGCCTATGCTATCGGCGCATCGGATTACCTCCCTAAACATCTTACGTTTGCCCGACCTTTCTTGCGGGAAAGTAAGGTGGAAATAGATGAGGTGATACGTAGCCAGGTTCTGCAAACTCTGCTAAAACGTTTGGCTGGGCTGCAGTCCACATATTTTCTGCATCGGAACAACATGGAACATGTGATATCGTCATTTGACCGTTTGCGGAAGAGTTTCCTGGCCAAGGAAATAGAGGGAGCGTGGGAATACAAATGCTCTAACCCCGTTCCCACCAGCATACAGGTAGAACAAAATATGATCAAACTGGTCAAATGGACATCCTCTTACGGAGACGATGAAAACGGATGCCATTTGATTGAGGCAAGTTTCCTGAATCCGGAGGGAGGGAATTGAAATGGATAACGGATTAGACCGTATGTATCGGAGCATGATCCTTGAAAATACCCGTCTGCTAGTCAAGGGACTAGAGCGCCTTCATCAGGCTTATGATCTGGAGCAGGTTAGGAACCACCAGCAGTTGGAAAATCCATGGCAAATGGATAAGCTTCGCCAATTTATTAAAACGTCTTATCAGAATAGCCGTGATGGAGAGAAGTTTCTGTATCAGAATCCGAATGCAGAACTTTTTCGTTTTAGAAAACTCTCTTCTCTCCAGAAGGAGGATGCTACTTGTCTGAGTGGGATGCTCCTACTTTATCATCAGCTACAGGTTCTTGAAGGTATTCCTGTGGATCAGCTTTCCGATGCCTATGAGACTTTGTGTAATAGTATCCGCATTATTCAAGGTGCGGATATGTGTTATCTGGTATTCCGTCGTCAAACTGATACCCGTATTCTCTGTGCCTCATCGGTCAATCGGGAGTGTCTGGATTCCCAGTTGGGCAGTCGGGAAGCAGAAAAGTTACTGGACCGACTTGTCAAGAACGAAGAAATCCAGACAATTACCGAGGGTGTCTATCTGGAAAACGGCGTGGAGGTTTTGGATGGGAGAAAGCCCCTCGAAAACTGGCAAGATGTACAGTTTCTGCTTCTTCCCATCCTACTCTATGATGCTCAAGGTGCTAATCGAGAAGAGCAAACCTATCTGATCTGCCAGCGTAAAATAGAGAATGCCTGGAACCCAGATAGTCCTAACACCTTGCTTAGGGTACGAGATACACTTTTTCTGCGTGGGCAGCTGGCTCAAGCTCTGATGCGAGATCTATATAGTTTGTTGGCAGGGCTTCGGGAATACCGAGACATTAGCCGTCGAAGTAAAGAGGGGGATCCGTTACAGATCCTACATATTTCTGACCTTCATGTGACTGAGAAAAATTGTCAGGTAATTAAGAAAGCTATTACTCGGTTAAAACTGGAAGATGGCCCCTTTGATTTCCTAGTCATTACCGGGGATGTGGCCCAGGGGCGCTCAGCTGCGGGTGATTTGGAACGGCACTATGACTGTGCAGCTGAAGTGATCCGCGCTTTGGCATTTCGTATGTGGAGTGAGATTGAAGGTGGGGAGCAGATCTTACGTCAGGATTGGAAGCGCCGGACCATAATCATTCCGGGCAACCACGACTATGCGTCTATGAACGAATTGGAGACCCAACACGGTGAGAATCATCGTGCTAGCGCAGGAGGTAGGCCTGCAGCTAAAGAGGGCAGCGCTATGGCCAAATTCACCTACTATATCAATTTCGTGCGCAAACTTTTGGATGAGGACATTGGTGAACTGATTGATAGCAACTTGAACGAAGTACGCCGGTACGACAAGATGGGGGTGGACTTTCTCTGCTTCAATACCAGCATTATGGCTAACCCTGCCCGGAACAACAAGGTTCATTTGGACAAGGACTTTGCTCAGCAGGTAATCCATCGTCTTACCTCAGAGTCTAAAGAACGGTTTCTCATTTTTCTGGGACATCATGGTCCTGGCTATCCAGTAGATTATGTTTCCGACGAATACTTGGAGCGCTATATCTGCCGCAACATCACCAAACAATATGCAGAGGGGATCAAAAAGGACCTAGATTCTGACCGTCAGTTGGCGCTTTCCCAGCTTAAAGATTCCTTGGAGAAATTGGAATACACCAGTGGAAAGTCCCTACTAGACAATGATTTTATCCAGGTGTGGCTACTTGAAAACGAGGAAAAGACCCTGCCGGACGCCATCAGGAATAAGGTGATACGCCGCAGAAAGAAAACCCGCCTTTATCATGAGTTAACATTCCTGCTGGAGCAATTGAGCCGAGAGGAAACAGAGCGCAGTATTAACGAGCGATACCAGAAGATCATTGCAGAAATCAGACGCACGGAACTTCTGTCCCAAAATGACCAACAGGCATACAGGATGGTATTTGAGCAGTTGAATCAAGGTCTAGCCCTCACTGCTTGCCTGTCTGGACATACGCACGAATGGAATATGGATAGAGTCCGCAATCACTATGTTGCCAAACGATTCCAGTGGGAACGGATAGAACAAAAGCCAGGCAGCGACAAATTGGAACGGAAAATTTCTCTGCACTATGGCGTGTGTAAACTTACCTGGGGTGAAGAAAAGCCAAATGTTAACTATGAGCAATGGGATGAAGATGTGCTTGTAACCTAAAATACACTAAATACAATATTGTATTTAGTGTATTTGTAACCTTGGCGAGTGGCGGATATCATCAATTCTAAGTAGAAATAGAATGGAGAGAACATTATTCGTCCAGACATCCGATGTGGTGTTAGATGATAGTGGTATCATCAATGTTGGAAATATCGAAATTCTGGATTTCCCACCGGACGATATACTGACCTAAGTAAACCGGCTGTTTGGAAGATAAAAGTGGTTTGTAACATAATATGGGATAAACCACTTTTGTCATTTTACACTGCATAAGTTACCGTCCCCTGGATCATCTCATACCACTTGGTCACCGTATGCCGGGTCACCGTTGCACCCCTGGCAATCACGCTGTAATTTGTCTCGTCGGAGTGGAAGTTCATGTATTCCCAGATCTGCCGCTGCTTCTTGGTGAGTTTCTCAGGCGATGGGATTCCTCTCATCCGGTCCTGGATAGCCTCCTGCTTTGCATTCATCTGTTGGATCAGTACCTTCAGCTTTTCCTCGCATTCCTCGCGGGTGTGGGCGTAGACGCCTTTGGAATGCTTTGTGCCATCCTCCGGCCAGGTGGGGGAATAGCGGCCCTCGAAGAGGTGGTCATTGAGTTCGTTGATGCAGCCGGTTCCGGGCTTTCGGGGGCGTCGCATGACTGGTTGGAAGTCGGCAAGGGGGTTCTGTGTTACCTCCGAAGTGTCCTCCGCCACTTCATTGCTCAGCCCACGGTCAATCTTAGCCGCGGCCTCACTGAGCATATCTCCGGTGATGTGGGTGTAGATATCCAGCGTGGTCGCTGCCGACACATGGCCCAGCATAGCGGAGAGGATTTTGGTGTCCATTCCGTTTTCAAGAGCCATGGTGGCGAAAGTATGGCGTAAATCATGGAAGTGGATGTGCGGCAGTCCCGCCTCTTTCAGCAGTACCTTCATCCAGTAGTAGGCGGCGCTTGGCCGCACCGGTTTCTCCGGTGCCAGAGGATCCGGAAAGATCCACTGGCTGATGGCATGTTTCTTCCGCTCCTTCAGACGCTGGATGGTGCTGGGCGGGAGACGGATAGCGCGCCTGCCCCGTTCCGTTTTGGTTTTGCCGATCTCCAGCTCCCCTCGCTTGGGGGCATTCACAGAGCGGAGGATCTTCAGCGTTCCGGTACTTGCATCGAAGTCCTTCCACATGAGGCCGCAGATCTCACCCCCGGTGCAGACTGGTGGTCAGCTCCGCGTAGAAGAAGTCCCGCCAGGTCTCGTTCTTGTCCACTGCCGCCAGGAAGGCGTCCATCTGCTCCCGATCCAGGACCTGCTTGAGTTTGTAGCTGTTCTTAGGCAGCTTGGTCCCGTCTGTGGGATTGTAGGGGATGATGTGGTCCCGTTCCGCGTCTTTGAGACACCGGTGGAGCATGGCGTGTATGCGGAGCACCATGGTGTCCGACAGCTCGTATCCGTACTCCGGGTGGTCGTGGACCCGTCCTTCTTTCTTCAGCTTCTGGTACAGCTTCTGGATATCCAGACAGGTGATGCGGGAGATGATCTTGCCGCCTAAGTAGGGCTTCACATAGCACCGGATGTATTGCTCGTAGCTGCGCAGGGTGTTGGGGCGCAGGGTGACGGCACCGTATTCCTCCATCCAGCGGTCCAGATACTCGCCCAGGGTCATGCGGCTGTCCTCGGTGAGCTGCGCGTCCTGATAGAGGTCCATGTCACGGTGGAGCTTGGCCAGCAGTTCCTTTTGCGTCCTGGCCAGCACGTACCGGAAGATGGGCTCGCCGTTTTGCTTGTGGCCCACCACGATGCGGCCCTCCCAGCGTCCGTCCTCTCGTTTGCGGACCATACCATCCCCGGATGGTCTCCGTTTACTCATACTCGTTCACCTCCTGCTCCTCGGGTTCCTTTTCTTTGATATAGCGACGCACGCTCATCGCTCTTCCTGTTCCTGTCGGCGCAGTGCCCGTTCCTCTTCATCGTCTTCGAACGAGTATGGCGTCAGCTCTCCGGCGATCCCCAGTGCTAGCTGGAACCCGGCGGTGAAAGACGCCAGGGAGACGTCCTCCCGCAGCTCGATGGCCAGGTCCGTCAGTTTCAGCAGCGTCTCCCGGTCCTGTCGGTCCAGCTTGTCCCGCAGCGTGAGACGCAGCGTTTCCAGCTCCCGGCGGATCTCTGTGCAGTCAGGCTCTTGGAAGAACCGCTGGTGCAGTGCTCTCATGTAGTCGTTCATGTGTGCCGCCTCCTTCTTTTGCAACACACAATACCGACTTGTGTGCGGAATAGCCAGAGAGACGCGGCGGAGTTAAGAGAAAGTTATCATTTGCTTTTACGTGAGATCGTCGTCCTCCGGGCCCTCGTCCAGAAAGAAGCGCGCGCTGTCGTCCGCCGTGAGACCGTCCCGCTCCCAGCGGGAGCTTTGCAGGAATGTGGGAGCGCAGCCCAGACGCTTGACTTCCTGAGCACAGTCCGTCTGGATGGCGCGGATCTCGCTGTCCGGCACCTGCGCTATCCGCGCCAGGATGCGCGCCATGGTGGCGATTTCCACCGACAGTTTGTACTGCCCTGTGCCCAGAGATCTGCACAGTGACTCGAACCGCTCCATGGGCACTTGGCTTCTTCCACCCAACATGGAGAGTTCCCGAGACATCAGATGGGAGCAGTAGAACTCAATGGCCTGCTCCACGAAGTCATTGCGGGAGCCGACGCCGGCACGCCGCAGATTGTCGTCGCATAGTTTCAGGTGCCGCGGGGTTACCGCAAGCCCTGATTTTACCCGTTTTTCTAACATTTCCGGTCCTCCTTCCGGTACCAATTCGGATCACGTTGGAAACGGCCCTCAATCCTCTGCCGTTTCCCGATTTGTTCAAATGAAGAGCACCCTGTTTGGTACCAAACCGCCAAAACCGCCGCGGTCAGTGGTACCCCGGCCCGCATTGCGGGTCCGGTGTTTTTGGGGCGAAACGGTACCTTTTAGGTGCACGCCCCTTTATCTTGTCCTTATTTTCGGCTGGGTGAAAAGGCCCCAAAATGGCCTGATTTCGAGGGGGGAGAGAGGGATCACAGAAAATGGTCCCGCTCTCCCGCACAGCCCCGTCACACGCCTTCGGGATGTACTTCTGGTGCTGGGGGGTTGTCCTGTCCAGGCGCACACAAGGGCTCACAACGCGTCTCCGGCGCACCGCCTCCGGCATACCGCCGCCGATTCAGGCTGCGGAACTCCCGGGGGTTTCGGATGATGTCGTCTTTCAGCATCTGGTCGCACAGCATCACATTCCAGATGGTGCGCTGGAAGCTGCCGCGCACCTCTCCCAGGCATCTGTGCGCGAGGGCCTTTTGTTCCTCCGTGAGATCGCCGCAGGACGGATCGGCCATGTACAGCGTCAATGCTTCCTCCGGCATAGGCGTCCCGTGGAGAGCCTGCCACTGGGTCTGGATGTACTGCCTGGCCACCAGGAAGTACTCTGCCGATGCATGGGGGTCTTGCTCCAGGATCTGATCCAGCAGATCTGCCAGGATGGTCATAGGGCAGCACCTCCTTTCGGGGCGGAAGCGGACAGGCGTTTTTTCACCTTCTGTTGTTCCGCGGCAGCATCCAGTGCCGCCAGCTGCCGCTGGTGATACAGCTCCACCGCATTTTGCACCGGAAGGATGGTGTAGCGGAGACTGCCGTTGCGCTCTTTTCCGTTGGCGTCCAGCACCACGGTGCGGTTAGTGGCGATGAGCCCGGCCGCCTCCAGCTCCAGCACGTACTTGCGCACGGTGTTGTTGCTGGCACCGATGGCTTGTCCGATGGTCTTATAGCTGAGCGTACACTGATAGGTCTTCCGGTTCTCCCGATAGAGCAGGAAGGCATAGATGGCGATGGCAGCGCATCCAAGGTTCAGGTGGAAGACTTCATCCGGCAGAGAGAAAAACTTTTCGTTGGTACTTACCGGGATGAGGTCCGGTGTGATGAGGCCTTGCTGCATCAGCTCTGCCAGAATGGGATCGATGACACCAGTAGTGGAGATAGGCCAGCACGGAGAAGGCCGGGTACTTGAAATGGTACTTCCAGATCTGGTTGGGAAGCGGAAGGATCTGGAGTCACGCTGACAGGGGAAGCAGAGCATCAGCTGCCACCTCCTTTCGCGTGGGCGATTACCCATTGGATGAATTGCTCCTTGGGAACCACCATGCGGCTGCCCACCCGCAGTGTGGGAAAGTCCGATCGTGCATCAGCTCATATCCGCTGGACACCGACACTCCCAGAACCTGTGCCGCCATTTTTGCATTGAGAAACAGCGGCGGGTCGTCGTAGTTTTTGTGGATCGATTCTTTCATGATTATGTACTTCCTAGCTTGAAAAAACTTCCACTTCTTGATAGGATGGTAGCATAAGAATAATTCTGATGGAATTGCACGAACTCAATACAGCCATCGTCTTTTTCACCCATCACGGACTATGCTAGACGTCTTGCGGCGAATGTCTTACCAACACCGGGAGCGCCCTATAGAATGATATTCTTCTTGCTTCGTAGAACGGCCACAAGACTCTGGTAGCGTTTTTCAGCCATATAGACCTCATTGAGGAAATCATCCTTGGTATATGTATCAATAGAAGTCTCATCGATCACAGGATTCTCTTCACGGATTATATCGAGGATAAAATCGTATTCGCCTCTGGTAAGTTTAAATAGACTGCCCTGTAGATTCTGAAAATACTCCATACGCTCCAGTTCTGGGCATCCTTTTAGTGTCTCATAGTCGATAGGTGAAGTAGTCCTTCAACTTTTTCGAAGAACAGCTTCTCACCATCTTGTTCTGCGCTGATACGACCGATTGCTACAATCTGCTTTACTGGATTGGATTCATATCCTATGATCATATCACCAGCTTTTGCATCAAGGAAGTTTTGGAAGATGCGGCGTTTATTCCCGTTTTCATTGTAGAGCGTATAGGATTGAACCTCACCAACAGCAATGTCAGAAAAGCTCCAGATCTTCGGATTTGCATTTAGCCACCAATATCTGCGATCAGCCTCACCGGAAGCTGTATTCACATACAATTCAATTCCGCTTAAATCTGCTTTATCGAGGACGGAGGAAAGCTCATCTCTAAGTTTCCATATAAAGCTGCCCTCTTCATCTTGCTCGGCATCACGGCCCGTATACAGGACAGTCCACCATTGCATTGAGCCATCTTTCCGTGCGGCCGGGGTAATGCCAGTCGCTTCACAAATTCTTTTGGACAGTGCGACAGAACCAGAGTTATAGCATTTCTTTCGGGGGGCAATTATGATTTTTTTGAGTGGTGTCCATGGAGTCAGAAAATTACATTTTTGTAGACTCGCCAAAGAAGCTACCGGTATAGAATGCTACTCCACCAGTGAATTGATTGCACAAAAAAGCAGATCGAATTCTCACAAAATAAGCTTATTCCAGATATTGAAGACAACCAACCGTATCTTCTTCAGGCTGTGGCTGAACGTAAGGCGACTGGCCAGAACTTTATTTTAGATGGATATTTTTGCTTGCTTGATGGAACTGGTAAAGTTCAGCGTATTTCCAGAGATACTTTTGCAACACTCATGCCAAAAAGTATAATCTTGTTGACTGAGAAGCCGAGGATAATTGCGGCTCGCCGTCGAATTCGTGATAAGGTAGGTGTCAACGAACCAACTAATGAAATCTATGTTACGGTTTTTGACAAACACCATAGCCGTATTTTCTTTTTAGGAAAATACAGTTTTTACTGTGCGAAAAAACATAAATGGCGAGAAGGTCTATATCAAAGACCGAAGAAATTGCGCTTTTTGTCGTCCCGGATGAAGAGATTCTTGGCGTCGGCCTTCGGGTAGGGCAGGTGGATCTCCGCCACCTCTGCCATATTGTAAACACCTTTGTGCCCCGTTACCTCATGCCAGATGTTTGTGGCGCTGAGAAGAGCGTAAATCTCCTTCTTGTTTATGTCTCTGCCCTCCTCGCCAATACTCGCCCAGCAGACTCTGGTCAAAGGCGAAGAGAGCCTCGTTGATCTCAAAGATGTTGTAGTTCCGGTGGTAATGAGATACTCCACAATGATATCAAATTTGCTGGCATGGGAGAAAGCAAAGCCGGCTTTCCCCAGCATCTCCCGTGCTTCATCCAGGGGTAATAGGCCATGGCGGTAGGCATGGAGGCCATGGCCATCCGGCGGCGCTGAGTCTCCCTGCTGTCGGTATGGGCGGCCACGTAGCAATCGTCAATGTAGGATGCGATGTCAGCAAAGAGTTTTCCACCGATGGTATAGGCGGCTCAGTCGAAGATCACCAGATACACCGTCATATCGTGGGCCAGAAGGAAATCACCGATGGTATCCACCGCTACCTTCAACGCCTGATCCTTAGGATAGTCATGCACCCCGGAGAAGATCAGAGGAAAAGCCACCGTTTCACAACGGTTGCTCAGGGCTAGTTCCAGAGAGCGCGGTAGGCTGATACCAGCAGTTCCCGTTCTCCATGGTTGCCGCCCCGCCAGATGGGGCCAACGGTGTGAATGACAAACTTTGCCTGTAAGCGGTAGCCCTTCGTGGTCTTGGCCTGTCCTGTTTTGCAGCCGCCCAGGGTGCGGCATTCAACCATCAACTCCGGCCCGGGGGCAGGATGGATGGCGCCGTCCACACCTCCGTCGCCCAGCAAGCTCTCGTTGGCGGCGTTGACGATAACATCCACCTTCATGGTGGCAATATCGTTTCGTACAATCTGCAGGGGCATGACAGCACCTCCTTGCTTTCTAGTGTCATCATACCACAAGTACCCCTGTGCAGCAATCTTGTGGAATACAAGGGGCAGGTTCATTCCAGCACTTTTCCTTTGCCGGTAACTGATAAAAATAGGTATTCACCATATGTTAGACAGCCATTGAAAATATACCCAAATCTGGTACAATATTATCCTTCTGTAGAAAGGAATTCATCATGGAAGTAACTGCGGGCATCTTCGTGAAAGATCGTTGTATTTTGCTTATGCGCCGTGCCCCAGGCCAAAGTGCTGCTGGCGGTTGGGAGTATCCTGGAGGAAAAATAGAGCCTGGCGAGTCCGGTGAACAGTGTCTGCGTCGTGAATTAAATGAGGAACTTTGCATTGACGCAGAAATTGGTGAAAAGATGGCGGAGAGCACTTTTGAGACGGGTTCCAAAACAATTCATTTGCATGCTTATCGTGTCAATCGGTATGAAGGGAAAATCCAGTTGACCGTCCATGATCAGATGGAGTGGGTTCCGCTTTCAAAGTTGTTAGACCACGACCAGCTTCCGGCGGACTATCTGATCTCTCAAAAACTTTTGGAGGTATTGCGATGAGTTTTCGGCCACCATTTGTAGTGGGTTCCACCGTAACCCACCCGGAAATTTGTACTGCCTTTCAGTGTGGCAATATGGGTGGTATGCGCCGCTCTAAGCGAACTAATACCCTCATTATCATCTCGGACCATACAAAGGCGCTTTATGATGACAAGTGGTACGGAGACACTCTTCACTATACTGGAGAGGGCAAGCGTGGAGATCAGACCTTAACAAAAAATAATCGTACTTTGAACGAGTCGGATCACAATGGAGTCGAAGTGCACCTCTTTGAGGTGCTGCACCCGACACAGTATATTTACCACGGTGTTGTATCCCTTGCCGGCAAGCCATATCAGGAAGATCAGGCCGATGAGGACGGGGTGATGCGCAAGGTTTGGATGTTTCCAGTAAAACCTGCGTTCCCGATCTCGGTCGACTCTGCAGCGTATCAGTTCTATACGAAAGCCCAGCAAAAGCGAGCAGAAAGGCTTTCTGATGAAGCCCTTGCTCGCCACTTGAACGACACTGAAAAACAAAAGGCTGCCCAACGGGATGTAACTTCCTCTGTCTATGTTCGGAACCCCTATGTTGCAGAGTATGCCAAGCGTAGAGCCAAGGGCATCTGTCAGCTCTGTGGCCAGCCAGCCCCATTTTGTGACCAGAAGGGGCGCCCTTACCTAGAAAGCCATCATATTGAGTGGCTCTCGCAGGGCGGGGCAGATACCACTAGCAATACTGCTGCACTCTGCCCCAACTGCCACAAGAAGATGCACATTGTCAATGACCCCAAGGACGTTCAAAAACTGCGTGCAGCAATTATATAAAACTGTTTGAGGGAGGTTGTTCTTATGCGTCTGGATCATCCACGTTGTAGCTTCGCATCCTCACTGGATACCTTCCTCAGCACCGGAAAAGAAGAATGGTTGGCCCGAATGGAGGCTCGGGAGTCGGGGCGCCCTCTCCATCAAGAACAGATTGCTGCTTGGGCAGACTGTTACGATGTGCTCCTACATACGCTACCGGCCATTCAAGCGCAGCATCCGGAGCTCATCATAATCTTCGAATACGAACTTCCTTATGAAGCAGGGCGTCGCCCGGATGTGATCCTCCTCAGCAAAGAACAGGTCGTGATTTTGGAGTTCAAAATGAAATGCCGTGTGCTCAGAGCCGATGTGGACCAGGTGGCTGCCTATGCTCGGGATCTCCAGGAATATCACTTTGAATCCAGAAACCGCAAAGTGACTCCTTTGCTGGTAGTTACCCGTATGAAGCATACATTAGAGTCCAGAGGTTCTGTCCTTGTCACTTCTGGGGATTGCCTGCAAGAAGCCCTACTCGACACATTGCGGGAGGACACAACAGCCTGTGATGCCGCCGCCTGGATGTCCTCCCGCTATGAGCCCCTTCCCACCATCGTGGAGGCCGCCCAAAGGATCATGCGCAAGGAGGCACTCCCTCATATCCGCAGCGCTGACAGTGCGGGAATTCCGCAGGCATTGCAATGCCTTACTGGTATTGCTACCTATGCGCACAAGAAGGGCAAGCATATGCTCGCCTTTGTCACGGGTGTGCCTGGCGCCGGGAAAACTTACTTGGGTCTACAGTATGTCTATGAATCCTTCCAAGCCGAAAAGCAAGTGCATTCTGTGTATCTGTCAGGCAACGGCCCTTTGGTGAAAGTTCTCTCATCTGCTTTGGGGAGTCATGTGTTTGTGAAGGATCTCCATAAACAGATCGATGAGTTTGTCCGCTATCAGGCCAAGGATTTTCACCAAAACATCATTGTGTTTGATGAGGGGCAGCGGGCTTGGACACAGGAACGCATGGCCCAGCGGAACCCTGGCCGCCAATGTTCCGAGGCAGAATTAATGCTCCAACTGGCAGAGGCACGGCTCCCATGGTGTGTCCTTCTTGTGCTCATCGGGGAGGGGCAAGAAATCTACAAGGGTGAATCCGCAGGAGTCGACCAGTGGGTGACCGCCATTTCACGGTCAAAACGGGCATGGGAAATTGTTGCACCCTCAAAGCTGACCGTCTCCTTTGAACCTCTGCAGACGATGTGTCGCTTTCATGCGCGGGACCAATTGGACC
>ERZ1673749.1381-NODE-1381-length-16827-cov-4.667899_pt1 | contig 16827 bp, 16 predicted proteins | sample MGYA00580204_ERZ1673749 | MGnify/ENA primary metagenome ERZ1673749 (study PRJEB41218, sample SAMN15661745) | gut metagenome | host: Homo sapiens | place: Canada: London | collected 2015-08-20/2019-03-30 | study: EMG produced TPA metagenomics assembly of...
CGAGCTGCCAGTGCTTTTTCGCGGGCGGGGCGATGATGTCCACGGGGCGGTCACCGCCCAAGAAGTTCGCGACAGCACTCAGCGGGCGCACCGTGGCGGAAAGCCCGATGCGCTGAAATTCCCCGGCGATGAGTCCGAGGCGCTCCAAGGTCAGCGCTAGGTGCACGCCGCGCTTGGTGCCGGCCAGGGCGTGGATCTCATCGATGATGACGGTATCCACGGTCTTCAAAATCCCCGCCGCCTTGGAGGTGAGCATCAAGTAGGCCGATTCCGGCGTGGTGATGAGGATGTCCGGTGGCTTGCGTACCTGGCGGGCGCGCTCTGCCTGCGGGGTATCCCCCGAGCGCACACCGACGGTAATATCCGGCACCTCCAAGCCCAGCCGCTCGGCGGTGCGAGCAATGCCGTTGAGCGGAGCGCGCAAATTGTTCTCCACGTCCACGCCCAGGGCCTTGAGTGGTGAGATATACAGCACTCTCACGCCATCATGAGCGCCCTCGCGGGACGGCTCATTGCTCAGCGGCAGGGCGGTCTGGCCTTCGCGCTCCACCAAGGAATTCAGCGCCCATAGAAATGCCGCGAGCGTCTTACCGGAACCGGTTGGTGCTACAACCAGTGCGTTCGCGCCGCCAGAAATCGCCTCCCACGCCTGCTCTTGGACCGGGGTGGGGGCAGCAAATACGTCGGCGAACCAGCCAGCAACCTGCGGGCGGAACTTCGCCAGAACGTTTTTGGACATGCCCTACTGTATCGCGCGCGCTAATCTGGTCACTATGACCGTTGAGATTTCTGATTCCCGTCTAACCAACTCCCTCGCCGATGGCTGTGGCGAGATCCTCAAAGGCGTGCGCAACGGTGGCCTGCTGCGCGGCTTGGCGCTGGGTGATGCCGGCGATGAAGCCGCTCAGGAATGGATCGCCCGCGTCCTTGAGCAGCACCGTCCGCAGGATGGTGTCCTGTCGGAAGAGGCTGCCGATGATTTGAGCCGTTTGAAGAAGGACCGCGTGTGGATCATCGACCCGCTCGACGGCACCAAGGAGTTCGCTACCGGCCGTCAGGACTGGGCCGTGCACATCGCGCTGGTGGAAAACGGTACCCCGATCCACGCGGCCGTCGGCATGCCGGACATGGGCGTGACATTTAAGTCCTCCGATGTGCGCGCGGTGACGGGCCCGCTGTCGAAGAAGTTCGTGGTCTCCCGCAACCGCCCGCCGAAGGTAGCGGGTTATGTCGCGGAGAAGATGGGCTTTGAAACTGTCGGCGCGGGCTCCGCGGGCGCGAAGGCCATCCATGTGCTCTTGGGTGACTATGACGCTTATATCCACGCCGGTGGCCAGTACGAGTGGGACCAGGCCGCCCCGGTGGGCGTGGCTTTGGCTGCGGGCCTGCACTGCTCGCGTCTGGACGGCTCCCCCATCAAGTTCAATAACGAGGACACCTTCATCCCGGATCTGCTGATCTGCCGCCCGGAGCTAGCAGACGAGATTCTGGAACACGCCGCCGCCTACGCGGAGGCCAACGGCGGTTACTAGGTTTCTCGTGCTGCGTTACCCTTCTATGCAGCACAGCTAGGTTAAATCCCCAACTCATCTGCAAGACGAGAGACCATTCGAGCATTTAACTCGTGGTGGTCATGCAGCGTGTCTTTGCCGAGGTATCCAAATACCTCGGCATTTATTACGCCAATAATACTTATCCACGCTTCAAGCGCCTTTTCCATGACGTCAGCGGAAAGTTCTACATCAAGCTCATCAGCGGCTGCGGCAAGGTCGCGCGAGAACTGAGAGGAACGCGGTTCTAACTGTTCAACCGAGGCCTCAGTTAACAACTCGGCCAGACGCCGACTAACTTTTGTACCCGCGACCGCAGTCTCTGAAGCTGGCGCTTCGTATCCAATGATGGGCGTGCCATAAATTAGCGCCCACCTTTGAGGAAACTTCAAAGCCCACGCCCTCATAGCAAACACAAGGCGCAGGAATCTGTCCCGCGTCTCGGTAGCCTCACCGATTCCTCGCGCGACGGCATCATCAAGTGCTTCAAACGCATCAACGATCAGCATCGTTAATAGGTGGGCCCTGTCGGGCACATAGCGGTAGATACCCGAAGAAACTATCCCCAAATCACGTGCAATTGCACGAAGATTCAAGGCTTCTGGGCCGCCTTTATCAAGCTGCTCCCGCCCTACCTCAACAATGCGCAACATCGTCTGTTCGCGAGCACGCGCTCTTGGGGTCATTGACATATAGAAACTATATCAACAAGAAAGAGAGCACTGCTCTTGAATCTGAATAACTGCAATTATAGAATTAGAGAGCACTAGTCACTATTTAGAGCAGAGGTCACCTAATGCATTTTCTCATCACCGGGGCAGGCCCCGTGGGCCGATCACTTTCACGCGAACTCGCTAAAAGAGGGCACACATGCACAATCATGACGCGATGGCAGCCCCATTTCGCCGCCAGTAGGAACGTGCAGTTCAAGAAAGGCGATGCAACACACAGTGACGCCTATCCAGAACAGATCGACGGAATTGCCCACTGCATCCATGCCCCATACGACGCACAAAAGTGGCGCGACCTGCTCATTCCAGCTGAAGAAACCGTGCTAGAGGTAGCCGCCCAACGGGGCATCCCCGTTGTCTTTCCCGAATCGATGTATGGGTTCGACCAGACTTACGAGGTAATTTCGCCTGACACGCCCCTCACCCGATCCCACAATGGCAAACCCAGTGTTCGAGCGACCCTAATCGAGAACCGCTTAGCCTCTCCCTCGCGCACTACCTCGGTAATCGCGGCCGATCTGTACGGACCAGATGCTGGCCCCGGATGCGTTTACCATCAGCTCATCATCGGGAAGAAGCGTCCCCTTGCTCTTTTTAACGCACACGCTAAACACTCGGTCACGTACCTTCCCGACTTCGCCCGTGCGCTAGCTGACGCACTACTGGACGAATCGACACCCCCTATAGTTTCCACGCCTTGCGCGCCCGCGCTCACCCAAGCTGAATTTGCTCGAAGCGCCGGATGCCAACACTCCCCCATCACGATTCGCCCATGGATGCTGAAGCTAGGTGGCATTGTCAGCACGGACCTGCGAGGCCTACAAGAAATGAGATACCTGTGGGACCGTCCCTCCATTCTTACCGGAACTAAGTCCTCATGGCAGGCGACCCCAACCGACGAAGCATTAAAGGCTATTCATCAAGCTCAGTCGGCGTAGTGACAAATCCAACCACTAGTAGCCCTACCTCACTACCTAAGACTTTTTGAACGCTCTACACTTGGACGTCATGAGTGAAACTCCCACTGCTTCTTCATCCCTCAAAACACCGTACGAGGACCTCCTGCGCCGTGTCCTCGAAGAAGGCGCACCCAAAGGTGACCGCACTGGTACCGGCACCCGTTCCCTCTTCGGCGCCCAGCTGCGCTATAACTTGGCGGAGTCTTTTCCTTTGCTGACCACCAAGAAGGTCTACTTCCACGGTGTGATTGGTGAGCTGCTCTGGTTCCTACGCGGCGAGTCCAACGTGAAGTGGCTGCAGGAAAACAAGGTCCGTATCTGGAATGAGTGGGCCGATGAGGACGGTGAGCTGGGCCCTGTCTACGGCGTGCAGTGGCGCTCCTGGCCCACGCCGGATGGCCAGCACATCGACCAGATCCAGGTCGCCCTGGACACGCTCAAGAACAACCCGGATTCGCGCCGCAACTTGGTCTCCGCGTGGAACGTTTCTGAACTGGACAAGATGGCGCTCATGCCCTGCCACCTTCTTTTCCAGCTCTACGTCGCTGACGGGAAACTCTCCATGCAGGTTTACCAGCGCTCCGCGGACATGTTCTTGGGCGTTCCCTTCAACCTGGCTTCCTACGCCGCGCTTACCCACATGTTCGCCCAGCAAGCAGGCCTCGAGGTGGGCGAGCTCATCTGGACCGGTGGCGACTGCCACATTTATAACGACCACATCGAGCAGGTCAAGGAACAGCTCTCTCGCGAGCCCCGCGAATACCCGCAGCTCAAGCTCCACAAGGCAGAGAGCATCTTTGACTACGACTTCGAGGATTTTGAGGTCATCGGCTACGACCCCCACCCCACCATCAAGGCGCAGGTGTCGGTCTAATGCTGGGCGCAATCTGGGCCCAGTCACTCGACGGCATCATCGGCGACGGTGCCGTCATGCCCTGGCACGTGCCGGAGGACCTCAAGCACTTCAAGGAAGTGACCATGGGGGCGCCCGTCATCATGGGCCGCAAGACGTGGGAGTCCCTCAACCCCAAGTTCCGCCCGCTGCCGGGCCGGGAGAACATCGTGCTGTCCAGCCGCGAGCCCGGCGAATGGTCCGCGGGTGCCACCGTGGTGGACAACCTCGACGCCGCCCTCCGCACCGCGCCCGGCGACGCCTGGATCATCGGCGGCGGCCAGCTCTATAGCTCCGCCCTCGATCGCGTGGATACCATCGAGCTCACCCTCATGGGCGTGCAGGTGGGCGATGCCTACGGTGACGATGCCGTGCTGGCCCCGAGCGTTCCTGAGGCGTTCAGCTTGTCTGCCGATTCCGACTGGCTGACCTCACAGTCGGGACACCTCACCATCCCTGGGCAGCCGCCGAGTGAGCTGCCCATGAAATACCGATTCCTCACCTACGACAGAAAGGCTGCTGCTTAATGGCTACTACCCCGGAAACCACCGAACACGTCACCATTTTCTTCGCCGATTGGTGCCCGTTCTGTGCCAAGCTGATCAAAAACCTGGACCGCACCGAAACCCCATACGAGCTCGTCGACGTCGAAGCCGACGCCCCCGACACCGCCGACATCAACGCATGGATTGAATCCGTCAACGACGGCAATCGCATCGTGCCCACCGTCCTTTACTCCGACGGCACGCACGCCACCAACCCTTCCGCCAGCGAGGTCCGCGCCAAGTACGCGGAGCTAGCCGGCGAATAAGCCGAGCAACCAGCGCGACCAAAGGCGACGCTTTTACCGCCGCCCTAAGCGAGGCTGCTAGTCTTACCTAGGTGCGCAACGCACCCCCGCCCCAGTAGCTCAGGGGATAGAGCACGGCTCTCCTAAAGCCGGTGTCGGAGGTTCGAATCCTCTCTGGGGCACGCTGTGAAGTCTCGAGACATCGTTCCGGTCGGTGTCTCGAGATTTTTCGTTTTCAGAGCCGAGGCCGACATTCACGGTAGATAAGGGCCAGAAATTTGAAATTTTTCGACCTTATTCACCGTGAATGACAGTGACAGGTGTGCGAGACCTAGTTCCGACCTCAGCTGTTGTTCATAGGTTGAGACACACTTCTAGAACTGCTCCTGAAAGCGCTAAAAGCAGCAGAGCTGGCCATCACACGGGCCTATTTCCAGCAGCCGTCACTTCGGTGCGGAAAGACGCAGAGGATCGATGTCTCAAGACATCACTTTTCATCGTGCCTGGGCAGTCTTGGCTTCAGGGTTTTCTACCGAGTCGATGTGGTGAAACATCTGGGCTGGTTAGACCGGAACGATGTCTCCGAACCAGACAGCAACTAGAATTCGCTAACGGCGTCCAGCCGCTGCTCGTTTCACATCAGACGCCATTTATTGGCTTATGTTCTCGGACGCAAGCCGCGCGTAAACGAGGGTATCGGTCCATTCCCCCTTGCTAAACCAGTCCTGGACGTGATGCGCTTCGAGCCGGAGCCCAACGCGGTTAGCAAGTGCTGCGGAGGCACTGTTTCGAGCGTCCATCTGTGCGGTAATGCGGTGGAGATTGTAATGATCAAACCCGAGGGCAAGCACCGCGCGAACGGCTTCGCTTGCGAATCCTTGCCCACCGTGTGCCGGGTCCAGAACCCACCCGATCTCGCCCTGGCGGTGCTCCTTATCTGTGAGCCACAGTGCAGCGTCTCCTATGGGGGTGCCGCCATGCTCGATAACTAGTGCTAGTGCAGCAGTCTCACCATCGAGGTCAGTCTTTGATAGCCGCTCCGCAAGATTGTCACGGGTGACTTCCATAGTCCATGGCTCGTCCAACAGGTAACGAGCAACGTCAGGTTGCGAGTACAGCTCGTGAAGCCATGCGACATCGCCCGTCTCATGCAGACGAAGTCGAAGTCGTTCCGTAACCAACGGCCACTTGAATGTGGGCACGAGATCGCGCTGGTAATGGAACAATTCTTCGCGCTGCCCTGCAGGCGTGGTCCCTAAGCCTCGTCCGGTCTCGCGGAATCCCGCCGTCGTCAAGCAGTGCTGGGAGGCCTTGTTTTCCGGAAGCGTGCGTGCCGTCAAGGTTCGAAGTCCACTAGTGCGCGCGAAGCGTGATGCAAGCTCCAAGCCCCGACCGGCATGCCCACTCCCTCGCGCACCGGGATGAATCCAGAACCCGACCTCTGCAGCCTCGGAGCCGACATCAAAGAGAACCATGGAACCCACAAACTGGTCGGTCTCGGCGTCGGCAAGTGCGAGGACTGCCAACGTGCCGGACGAAAGGCCCGTCGCGACCTCTTCCCTGATCATCCGTCGCACGGACTCGGGGGTGTAGTCAGGTTCAGGTAGATGAGCGAAGCGCCGCACAGCTCCATCTTTGGTGCCTGCTGCATACGCATCTGCGTCCAGTTCGGAGAGAGGGCGCAGGCAAGTGTTCTCAAAAGTGATCGGAAGGTTGGTGGCATCCAGCATGTGCCCAAAACTAACATAGTTCGGATAGGTGGTTCAAGCAGGTTTAGTTATGCTGGTGTGGTGAGTTACTGGGAACATCAAAAGCCTGTGCAGCGTCTCCGCGCCGTGGATATTGCGGAGGTTGCTAGAGCATCGGTAAGGCTGTTGGACGAAGGTGGATTGAGGGCTCTCACCATGAGAGCTGTGGCGCAACAGGTGGGCGTCGCCCCAGCTAGCTTGTACTCCCACGTAGAGTCAGTCGACGACCTATTCGACCTCGCCCTCGATACAGCGCTTGCAGATGACCCCGCAATGTCCGAGTCGATTAGCAGCGCCGACCTACCCACCCTGATGCAAGCTTTCTTCACGCACCTCACGGCCCACCGGTGGGCTGGTCAGGTCATTGGTATGCGCGCCCCCAGAGGCCCTGCTTACTTGGCACTATCTGAGAGTATGTGCATCTTACTCGAACGAGAGGGCGTCCCGGATCCATTGGGAACTGCCTACGGGCTATCAAACCTAGTAATCGGCGCCGCCCTGACCGCCCCTATGGCGCCCGACGAAAAGCGTGTTGCCATCAACCCCGAACAAGCCCCGACTTATGCGCGCCTCCATGCGGCGCACCACATTAGCCCACAAGAGATTCTCTCCGAGGGCATCAAGAAACTCTTGTCGTAACGGAACCATCCAATTTCGGGCAGCAGTAATGTGAGGAAGACTCGAAATGACGAGAGGAAGCCCAGCCGGGCTTGTTGTGAAGTGGCTGGGCTAGGGATTACTCGACTGCCCCGCTTGTCATGAGTCGCGACATGCTTGACAGGTGAGTCGCGACATCGGTGGCAAACCGTCACAGGCTTGTTCGCTTTCTTTTTCTCACTTTTCCGTATGTGTTTACTTAGAAACACACTCTTGGAATTGAGTTAGACTCTCTAGTGGTCGAGGCGACTGGCAATCTTTACTGAGTTGACGGAGGCACGTTGTACGACGTCGTAAGACAGGCTTATGCAAAGCGCGCTCCCGAATACACCGAAGCCTTGGGATCAATTAAGGACATGAGTCCTCAGGACGTATTACTCATCTCTGAGTGGGGAAAGGCGGTTAATGGTCCGGTGCTGGATGCGGGGTCGGGGCCCGGACACTGGACAGACTTATTGCGGACTTTGAAATGTGAAGTAGTCGGGCTTGATATGGTCTCAGAGTTCATTGGAATTGCGAAGGATAGATTTCCCTCCACCAACTTCGTTTTGGGCGAATTGTCGGAGATTCCGCTTAGGTCCTCCAGTCTCGGGGGGATACTTGCTTGGTACTCGTTAATTCATTTGCGACCAGATGACTGGGGTCTGGTTCTAACTGAATTCGCAAGGACCCTTAGGCCGGATGGCTCCCTTCTTCTCGGAGCGTTTTTAGGAGAGCAAGGCACCCCCTTCGAGCATGCAATTACCGAGGCTTATTACTGGTCAGAGGTAGAGCTTCTCAAGCAGCTGGACTCAGCTGGTTTTCAGCCAATTTCTGTCCATTCTCGATGCACGAATGGTTTTCGGCCGCATCTAGACGTCCTTGCACGGCGTTGTTAGATGGGAACACCTTTTGCATTTCGGACAATGACTATTGCGGCAACAGGCACGTAGATCTGGTTATGGCAGTTGTAATGAAGGCTTGCCCGTAGACTCAGTCTGTGGGACTCTCCCGTTTCAACCACCATTCACCGTGAACGTAGGCAATCCGGCATCGAGTGCGGATTATCCCCGAGCATGCGCGACAAAGAACGACCAGCCCAGTCGATGAGAACAGCACTTAATTGGCCTGAGCCCTCTCATTGATGCGGGCAGCGCTCTCAGTCGGATTTTCTAGAGACACAATCAACCGATCAAAGTGCTCATCTTTTAGTTCGATAACAACGGCGTTTTCATAGCCATTGATGTTCCAGAATTGGCGGCCACCGTCGGCGTGGAATGTGCCCGATAGTTTCTGGCCGCTTCGCAGCCCAGGTGCTCGAAAACCTTTCGGCTCGTGCTTCATTCCAGGGTCATGAGTAGCTCCGCGAACGTGGCTCCACGGAACCGCGATACTGCGAGTAAATGACCACATTTTATCCAGACCGCGTGGCTCAATGATGAGTTCTTTGTCCGCCAGAGTGAGCTTGTTGTTCATGATGTTTCTCCTTATTTTTCGGTTCTTTGAGAGCGGGAAAGCACATGCTGCCCAAGTGAGTCTGGGTCGCTGAAGCACAGTTCATAGGCCTGTTGGATAAGTTCCCGTAAATCCTTACTGACCGGCGCCACCTCAACCAGTGCCACCACTACAAAGTCCCTTGCCGCTTCCGGTACCTGCCCACTCCTAGCTTGGGCACATACTGCTTCCGCAGCAGCACGGAACAACCCATGCTTCGAGCCATAAATGTTGTAAAAGCTGGACCGATTGAGCCCTAGCTTGTTCACCACCACATCAACCGATACGGCGTTGAATCCACTCTTGCCAAAGAGAGCAATGGCGCCGGCAAGAACTTCTGCTTCATCAAACTTACGAGGCCTACCCATGAGTTTCATACTACCCATTCCAGAATGATTCGTCCATAACTCAGCCACGATTGAGCCATCTCGAAGCACCCACGTTCAAACGACATTTCTAACAAATAGGGCCTGAAATCCTGCCAATTTTTGAGCACTATTTGATCGATACGTCACCTGCTCGGTCTTGCACCCTCAGCCCCAGATACAAATCGGTAAATAAGCAATCAGCTCTGGCAGGTTTTAGCCCATATTTACGAGAACGCACCTTGGCAGTAGAAATCCCCCGCCTCGGCGTGAAGCGGGGGATGGCGGTTCGTAGGCTGAGTGTTAGTTCAGGCCCGGAATCTTTGGCAGCTGCGGCTGCGGGATGTTGAGTCCGAAGATGCGGTTGATGGTCGGAATCAGGCCGTAAGCGGCGCCGCCGAGGACTGCGATGATGGCGACGATCGGCAGGATGACCTTCGCACCGCGGCTAGAGCCAGCGAAGAAGGCCTGGCCGAACTCGTCAATGGAAGGCTCGTTCTTATCGTTCGGATCCGTCGGCTGGGACGGTGTGTTGTCCTCGCCGGACGGGTCTTCCTGAATGGCCGGGCGAGCGGTCAACCAGTGGTCGGAGTCCAGAGCGCCCTGAGTCAGGCGGGTCTCACCGATCCAGCCGTACCACGGGTCCTGCGGCTTGCGGTTATCAAAACCAGCGCCCATCACCCATTGCAGGTCACCCGGGAGGAGGCCCTCAGCGCCCTTAGCGTTGCGCAGGATGGGAGCGCCGTTGATGAACATCTCCACGGTGTCGGAGTCCGGCTTGTTCACCACGGCGATGTGCATCCACTCATCGGTGGGTACCTCGTGGGACCAGACCGTGGAGCCTTCGCCTTCCTTGGGCTCCGCCCACCAGCGCAGCTCACGCAGGTTGGAGATGCCGAACATAACGGTGGGATCGGTGTCATCGGAGCCGTCGACAAGCTCGGCGATGCTGGAGTCGCGAGAGAGCGCACTCCCCCAGCCGTGCTCAGAACCGTTGAAATCCTTCGGAATCTTCACGAAGGACTCAAAGGTGTAGCCCGCAGAGGTATCGACCTTGTTGATGTCAGCGCCCTCCTTGGAACGGAACTCCGCCATCGCGGCCTTGCCAGCTGGGTCGGACCAGTAAAGGGAGCCGGAATCGGAGGACAGCGGGTGGTGGTCAGAGCTGTAGGTGATGCGCTCGCCAACATTGGACGGGCCGCCTTCGCGAACGAGGTCGCCGGCCCCATCCGCACCGAAGGCATCCGGAATGACTGCACCTTCGGTGGCCACGTCGCCGTCGGCAAGCTGCTTGCCGTCCTTGTCCTTGGTCTGGCCCGGGCGCCAGTGGAAGACGGTCTCATCAGCCTTCACAAAGTCATTCGGTCCCTCCGGAAGCTGATCCTTCGGGATGGTGTACGGGGTGTAGCCCTCTTCAGCGATGTCGCGGGCCTTCTGGCCGAGGTCCGGGTCGTTCTCATCACCGATACTCCACTCCGGGGCAAAGCCAGCGAAGCGTTCCTTGAAGTTCAGCGGCACGTGGTAGCTATCACCTTTGCCGTCGAGGATGAGCTTGTCGAACTGCGTGAGCTCCTCCGCCGGTTTCTGCGCCACCCACGGGGACAGGGCGGTCATCTCCAATTCGTTGCCGGAGAGGTCAAACTCCAGCACGCCGAGCTGGCCATTGCCGCCCTGGTAAGCCATCTGGTAGTCCTGCAGGATGCCGATGACGTCGTGGCCAGCATCGTTCTTGTCCACGCGGTAGCCCGCACCGTGGTGGTGTCCGCCCATGGTGAGGAAGATCTGGTCGTTCTTCTTGATGAACTTGTCCCACAGGCCCTGGCCATAGTCATCGGAGTAGAAGACCTCGCCAGCACCATCGATGTTGAGCACCTCGTGGCTGGTGAGGATGACCGGTAGGTCCGGGTGGGCATCGAGAACGCCCTGCGCCCAGTCCAACGCCGCATCATCCGCGCGCCAGCCCAGCGCCAGGACCAGGTACTTCTGGCCCTCGGCCTCAAAAATGTGGTACTCGGAGTCATTGTTGACCGCGGTGTGGCGCTCTTGGAAGGTTTCCGGGTTGGCGGTCTTGGCGCGCTCGGCACTGAAGTAGACGTCGTACGGGTGCGCTGACTTATCCTCAATCATGTCGTGGTTGCCCGGCAGGATGGAGTAGTTCAGGTCGGAATCATCGAGGACCTTCATGGCCTCGTCGGCAACCTTCCACTCGCCCTCGACGTCCGCTTGGTCCACCACGTCACCGAGGTGCGTAGCGAAGTCCATGTTGAGCGCTTCCTGGTTCTTCACCAGCCACTCGACCTGCGCCTTAAAAGGCTCGCTGCCGTAGCGCGCCTGGGCCAGGTTGCCAGTTTCCGGAGTGGAGTAACGGGAATAGAACTGAGTATCCGGCAGCACGCCGATGCTAAAGCGCGAGCCCAGCCCTTCTGTTGGTTCGGCGGCGGAGGCAGGGACGACGAGGAACGTACCGGCCACCGAGGCGGTGACCACGGTGCCGAGCAGGCGGCGAGAAGTCATAGATCTTCCAATCACAGTGAATAAAGCCAAAAGAGACATAAGAAATGTATTCTCCATAGCTTGCTCTCACGTAACGACCGCATGAACGCACGTTTAAATGATTTCCCACCGCTAGGATGAACGCTCATGAGCAACATCACCAAGAAATACAACGTCGACGTCACCCGCGTAGATACCGGCCACTACCGCGCCACGAATGCTGCGGGCGCCAGCCTCGAATTCGGCACGGGCGAAGGCATGCTGAGCCCGGTCGAGCTGCTCCTTGCCGCCGTAGCGGGCTGTTCGGCCGTCGACGTTGACGTGGTCACCTCCCGGCGCACGGAGCCGGAGCTTTTCGACGTCCACGTGGAAGGCACCCGCGTCAACGAGGACGGCGCCTCCAGGCTTAGCGACGTCGACGTGGAATTCTCCCTCCGCTTCCCTGATACCGACGCCGGCCGTCAGGCCCAGTCCATGGTGGAGCGCCTCGTGCGCATCTCCCACGAGAAGGACTGCACTGTGTCCCGCACGGTAGAAAACCCCACTAACGTCACGTTCCGCACGACCCAGCCCTAAGCCCACTCCGCTTTAAGCGCCTTTAAAGCGCTTTAAGCGAAGGGGTTATCTTTGGGCGAAAGATCCTCCTCCCAGGAATTTACGAAGGGGTTGCCCATCGCTTCGCGCACGTTACCTAAGCCATCCCCGAATGGGTTGCGCCCAGCATCGCTGCGCCGGCGGCGATAGCGATCAAGATCCGCTTGCGCCATGTGGCCCAGCTCTTCGCCGTCCACCAGGAGCCAGGGAAGCGGGTTGGGATCCACCATGCGGCGCGGCCGGCCCTGATGCGGTGAGGACAACATGGTGCGGATATCCGCTCGTGCCTGGTCCAGTTCCCCGAGGTCCTTCGGGCTCAACGAGGTTTTTATGGTCTTGCCGCCGCCGGTTCCAACCACCTCAGCCTTGAGCATGCTAAAAGAAAAGACTCCTGAAGGAATCGAGGGATTGCGCATGTCCACCTTGTCGAAGGCAAGGACGTCGTCATCGTCGAAAACCAGGATGAGCCCTTGCGGGGTGATGTACACCCAGGCCTCGTGCTGCATATCGACGTCTACCCGGTAAAACCCAATGAGCGGCTCGTCCGGCTCCAGCAGCCCATAGGCGTTGAGTTGTATCGTTCCCACACCACCACACTGCGCAAAGCCGTGATCCCACAGGTAGTGCATCTGACCTTGCAGCAACACTTCCCACAAGCCACGAATGAAGTCAGACAGGAGAGCGCCGTACTTATTGGCTAGCGGCTTGTGGATGCGCAGGTAGCCCGAGCGGATCTCAAACACGATCGGGTACGTCAGGGGCAGTGATTCGACGAAAGCCTCATCGATATGCAGGCGGCCATTATTCGCCTCGATGAATTCTTCCGCGGGGAAAAGATGCTCCACCACGAGGGTGTTTCCTTCTTCACGGGTATCGAGGATCCACTGAGAGTTCCGACGGCAGTTCTCGATGTAACCCTGAAGCACCGCTTGCACCTCAGCATCGCTGAACTGCTGGTGGTTCAGCCGGAACACGCTGTCGCCCTGAATGAAACGCATTCTCAGCTCTTCAGCCATACTTATTCCTCCGTCTTATGGGGCTCCGTGCACGTTTATGGCTCTGCGAGGCGCACCTGTGCACCCACCCATACTAATTGTGGTGCAATTTTAGACCATCGTGGCTAAAGTGACTTCAGATACTTTCTTCGGCCCCATCTTTGTCAGCCCACTTGACCCTCGCTAGGAGAACTCCATCATGTCTTTGTCCCGCCGTTCCCTTATCAAAGCCAGTGCCCTCGCGCTGACCGCCGGTGCCATCGGCAGCCAAGCACCCGCTGCGCTCGCCGTGGGTCCAGCTGTGGGCACCATCATTGACTTCTCCGCCGGTGTCCCTTCTGCGCGCGCCATCAAGGCCGCCGGCCACCTCGGCGCCATTCGCTATGTTTCCCAGCGCCGCCCCGGCGCTAACTGGATGCAGGGCAAACCCGTCACGCTGGCGGAAACGAAGGCCAATGCCGCTGTCGGCCTGAAGACCGCCTCCATTTACCAGTTCGGCCGCGCCGAGACCGCCGACTGGCTCAACGGTGCGGCGGGTGCCGCCGTCCACGCCCCGCAGGCCATCGCTATTCACAAGGCCGCTGGCGGGCCGACGGGCCGCCCAATCTACATCGCGATCGATGACAACCCCACCCGCGCCCAGTATGAGAACCAAATCCGCCCCTACCTCAAGGCCTTCTCGACGGCGCTGAGCGCGGCCGGCTACCAAACCGGCGTGTACGGCAATTACAACGTCATCGACTGGTGCGTCAACGACCACATTGGCCAGTTCTACTGGATGCACGATTGGGGCTCGGGCGGCAAGATTCACCCGCGCACCACCATCCACCAAAAAGCCAAGAACCAGGCCACCATCGACGGCGTGACCTGCGATATTAACACCGTCTACGCCAATGACTGGGGTCAGTGGACCCCGGGCCAAGGCGCGGTGACACCGCCCAAGGTCAAGGACATCCCGAGCGTGCCGGACAACATCCCGCTGCCCAACATCACCCTGCCGGATCCCACTGGTCGCGGCTCCAGTGTGAGCAGCGATGGCATCACCATTGCTGGTTCTTCCATCAGCAATGACCAAGTCCGCGGCGCGGTGGATATCCTCAACACCGTGCGCAAGTCCATGGGCTAAATGCCCTGCTGCGGCGCAGTCCCCTACCGTGCCGCAGAGGTCTTCGAGGCCGACGTTCTAGACGTTGGTTGAGAGGACGGCGCAGAAGAAGACGGCTCCGAAGATGTCGCGGCAGCCGGCGTCGCTGTCGTGGAGGTCGCAGTGGGCGCAGCGCTGGACGTCGTCAAGCGCGTGGCAACAGCACCAGGATTAGCCAGCGCCTCCTTGTTCAGGTTGTTGCCCTTCACCAGGTTCTTACCGGTGATCTCCTTGCGTACATAAGACGTGAGTTCCTGAGCGCTTCCTTCGATGGATGCAGCCACGACAAAGTTCTCTCCAAAAGACACCGAGGAATGACGATCCTTGCTGTCCGACCATCCCCACTTAGAGCCCACGACGTCGCTCAGCTTCGCGGTGCCATAGTTCTGTTGATATCCGTCGGCAGATACAGCATCGGCGTGGGACATAGCTACCAGCACAGGATGGGTCGGATCATCCTCCATGAGCTGAACAATGAACCTCACAACGTCGTACGTAGAGGTCATGGAATGCCCCCAGTCCTCCCCCGCGGACGTGGACTCCAAGCCATATTCCTTAGCAATGGCATCGATGGATCGCGGATATTTCTCAAAGAGCTGTGCGGCACTCTCGTCAGAGGAATCAGCAACCATATCCAACGCTAGGTACTTGTCCTCGAAAGACCCGCGTTCCAGCACGTAGGTTGCGATGTAGAGCTTAATCAAGCTCAGCGCATAGCGCGGCTGGTGTTCAGTGGTCGAGCCCATGTGCATGCCCGTCTCAATGCGGTAATACGTGATGGCCTTGGACTCATCGCCCTTGAGGAACTGACCTACTGAGTCCGGGACAGCAGCCAGCTGCAGCTGGCCTTTCCGATGTGTGATGGGGCCAGGTTTGCGTGCGCTGGTCTGCGCTGAACCGCCAGCCGCGGAGTCTTCTTCGTGCGCTGGCGAGCACGCAACGAGAGAGGCTGCACCGAGTACGCACGCCAGAAGGGCGGCGCCAGCTCGCACTGACGCCGCCCTGTGAGAAGGCTGAGAGTAAAACACGATGTTTGAGTCTACTCTCTACCGCCTGAAACGGTGTGATTGAGGCGTTTTAGTGATCCACCGGAGCCTCAACACCCACGCCGGTCAGGGAGCGAACCTCCATCTCGGCGGACAGTTCTTCTAGGTTGTCCGGCGGGGTCATGATGGAGACAATCCAGCCGGCGAAGAAGGCCAGCGGGATGGTGACCAGGCCCGGGGAGGACAGCGGGAAGATGGACCAATCGGCGTTCGGGAACATCGAGGTCGGGGTACCGGAGACTGCCGGGGACAGGAAGATGAGTACCAAGCAGGAGATAACACCGGTGTACATCGACGCCACGGCACCTGCGGTGTTGAATCGACGCCAGTACAGGGAGTACAGGATGGTCGGCAGGTTGGCGGAGGCAGCCACGGCAAAGGCCAGGGACACCAGGAAGGCAACGTTCTGGGTCATGGCCAGAATGCCCAGGATGATGGAGACAATGCCCAGGACGACCACGGTGATCTGGGAAACGCGAACCTGCTCAGCCTCGGTGGACTCACCGTTGCGGATGACGGAGTGGTAGATATCGTGCGCGATGGAGGCCGAAGCAGTGATGGCGAGGCCGGCGACAACAGCCAGAACGGTAGCGAAGGCCACCGCGGAGATGACCGCCATGAAGATGGAGCCACCGATCTCCAACGCCAGCAGCGGGGCCGCGGAGTTCGCACCGCCCGGTGCGGCGAGGATGCGGTCCGGGCCAACGAGGGCGGCAGCGCCGTAGCCCAGAACCAGGGTCATCAGGTAGAAGGCACCGATGATGACGATGGCCCAGGTAACGGAGCGGCGAGCCTCGGTCGCGGTCGGCACCGTGTAGAAGCGCATGAGAACGTGCGGCAGGCCACCAACACCGAGAACGAGGGCAATACCCAGGGAGATGAAGTCGAGTTTCGTGGTGAGGTTCTTGCCGTACTTCAGCCCCGGCTCCATGATCTGGGAAGCCTCGTAGCCGCCTTCCTTGATTGCTTCGGAATTAGCGTGCATATCAATCGCCTGGGTAAACAGGGCGCTGAAGCCGCCCTTCAGCAAGACAAAGGTGAGGATGCACATGATGACCACACCGGTGACCAGGAGCACGGCCTTGATCATCTGCACGTAGGTCGTGCCCTTCATGCCACCGACAAGAACGTAGACGATCATGAGGATGCCCACGATGCCAACGACGACGGCCTGCCACTTGAAGTCGTGAATATTCAGGAGCACGGCCACGAGGGAGCCCGCGCCGGCCATCTGTGCGATGAGGTAGAACAGCGACACGAACAAGGTCGAGATTGCCGCCGCCACGCGCACCGGGCGCTGCTTGAGACGGAAGGACAGCACGTCCGCCATGGTGAAACGGCCGACGTTGCGCATCGGCTCGGCGACGAGCATCAGAGCAACGAGCCAGGC
>ERZ1673749.1382-NODE-1382-length-16822-cov-4.340252_pt1 | contig 16822 bp, 15 predicted proteins | sample MGYA00580204_ERZ1673749 | MGnify/ENA primary metagenome ERZ1673749 (study PRJEB41218, sample SAMN15661745) | gut metagenome | host: Homo sapiens | place: Canada: London | collected 2015-08-20/2019-03-30 | study: EMG produced TPA metagenomics assembly of...
CGAAGCCGTCAAAGTGATATTTAAAAGTTTTTCGCGTGATTTAGTTCGCGTAGTTCGCGAGCCGCTCGGGATTACTTCTTTTCCTCGAGTGCCGCAGCAAGGCGGGCAACCGAGGAGGTCGGAGCATCGAGCAGGCCAGCGACGTTCGCCAGAACGCCGTTGAAGGCACCAGCCAGCTTTGCCAGCGTGGTCTCACGGTTATCCATATCCGCAAGAGCCTCGAACTGTGCTGCATCGATTGCAGCACCGTCCATGTAGCCGCCCTTGATCACGAGGTTCTTGTTGTCACCGGCGAACTTCTTAATCGCCTTAGCCGCATCCACAGCCTCGCCCTTGATAAAGGCGACTGCAGTCGGGCCGTTCAGGTGCTCATCAAGACCCTCAATCCCTGCCTCGTCGGCAGCGATCTTGATCATGGTGTTCTTGGCGACGGAGTACTTAACATCAGCACCGAGGGCGCGACGCAGTTCCGTGATTTCCGCAACGGACAGGCCGCGGTACTCAGTCAGCACGATAGCGTTGGACTCTTCGACGTCCTGCTTCAGCGCTGCAACAGCTGCAATCTTCTCAGCATTTGCTGCCATGTGTACTCTCGCCTCCTTCCTGGTCTTTGCAATTTTCCGCTCGGCCAAATGAAGGATTCTTTTGCGCAAATACAACAAACGCCCCAATCCTCGCACAAGGATGGGGCGCACAATTCTTTTGGCATGTTCCACTTCGACATCGCCGACTCCAAGGTCAGCAAGTGAAGTCAAACTGCGCAAGCGCTTCCAAGTCCTCCTGCGTGGGCCGCCCACTGTATTCCTACAATGAAACCTTCAATCCGCTTCGTTCAAAGCGAATGACCGACGGTCTTCGGTGAAACTTGAGTACCAACCTCCATCTTCCCAACTCGATGTTGGTACTGATTGGAAGCCGGTCAAACTTCGTGAAGAAACTCTATACCAGACCCAGGCAATTAACCAAATCGCCTATCCAAACCGCGCTGCACCAGGCTCTCCAAAGCGGCCGAACTCCAGGTCCTTCTCACGTTGCTGCACAATCATCTCAAGCTCGGCAAAGTACGCATTCAGGTCGTCGTCGGCAAGCCAGAGCACTTGGTCGGCGTAGTCGAGCACCACGCGCACCATGTCGTCGGGATGTGCGTCCAATCTGGCGGCGTCGAGAATATCCACGGTGAGTGCCAGTGCCACACGCACGACCGGCGGGATCTGCGATGCCAGGCACTGCTGCGCCACGGCGTTGCGAAGCTCCACGGCCTCCATCCGCGCAATGATGCGCAGCAACCGCACGACCACGACCTGCGCCGCCCGAGCTTGCAGAGCTTCCTCCTCGCTCATCCCCGGAAGCACCACAGAATCCTGGATATTGCGGCGAAGGACCTCAGCTACGCGCTCGTCCTCCCCTAGCCCCGTCAGTACCTCGCCCAGCAGGGTCTGCCCCGCGATGCGCAGGCAGGGCATGTCATAGGCGTCGTCACCCAACGAGTCAAGGTACGAGATGAGCTGCGGTTCAATAATTCCGGAACCGTCGTCGAGCTGCGCCAGGCGATTAATCTCGCCAAGCGCCTCCAGCCCTTCTTCGGGTTCCAAAATCAACGTCATAGTCGCGATTTTAAGCAACAAACTTTGGCCGTGAGTCCGTTTCGGCTCGATTAATTGTCAGTACCAGCAATTCGCTTTACGACGTCTACCGCGCCCGCAGCCCCACCGCGCCATCAATACCCCTTGTGAGAATGCAAAACCGCCGCCTCACACACTTGGGAAAGTGCGCGTGGCGGCGGTTTTAAAGAGCTTGGCTCTGAGTCACCCTCGAGTGACTTGCGAAGAGCTCACTCGCCTATCGGCTCATGCTGGTTTAGGCGGTGTAGTCCTTGATCACGTTGGTGTCAACCGGGATGCCCGGGCCATTGGTGGCGGAGACGGTGATCTTCTTCAGGTACTTACCCTTAGCAGCGGACGGCTTGAGACGCATCAGCTCGTCGATAAGCGCACCGTAGTTCTCGGCCAGCTTCTCAGCGTCGAAGGAAGCCTTACCGATAACAGCCTGCAGGTTTGCAGCCTTGTCAACGCGGAAGGAAATCTTACCGCCCTTAATCTCGGTGACAGCCTTAGCGACATCCGGGGTAACGGTGCCGGTCTTCGGGTTCGGCATCAGACCACGCGGGCCGAGGATACGAGCCACGCGACCAACCTTGGCCATCTGGTCCGGGGTCGCGATCGCAGCATCGAAGTCGGTCCAGCCGCCCTGAATCTTTTCGATCAGTTCCTCGGAACCGACGAAGTCAGCGCCGGCCTCTTCAGCCTTGGTAGCGTTCTCGCCAGCGGCGAAAACAACAACGCGGACGGTCTTACCGGTGCCGTTCGGCAGGGAGACAGTGCCGCGAACCAGCTGGTCGGCCTTGCGCGGGTCAACGCCCAGGCGAATCGCAACGTCGATGGTGGCGTCGTAGTTCTTGGAGGAGGTCTCCTTGGCCAGGTTAGCGGCCTCGAGCGGAGAGTAGATGCGGCCGGCGTCGATCTTCTCGGCGGCGGCGCGGTATGCCTTAGAGTTCTTGCTCATGAAAAGTCCAATCTCAATTAAGTGAAATGGTTGGATTGTGGTGTGTATCGGGCCGAAGCTGGCCCTACCACTTGATGAAGGTGCAGCTAAACGCTGACGGTTTACTTAGCGCCCTCGACGGTGATGCCCATGGAGCGAGCGGTACCGGCGATGATGCGTGCACCCATCTCGATGTCGTTAGCGTTCAGGTCCGGCTTCTTCAGCTCGGCGATTTCCTTGCACTGCTCCCAGGTCACGGAACCGACCTTGTTGGTGTGCGGAACGCCAGAGCCCTTCTTGATGCCAGCGGCCTTCAGCAGCAGCTTAGCTGCTGGCGGGGTCTTCAGAACGAAGGTGAAGGAGCGGTCTTCGTAGACGGAGATTTCAACCGGGACAACGTTGCCACGCTGGTTCTCAGTTGCTGCGTTGTAAGCCTTGCAGAACTCCATGATGTTGACACCATGGGCACCCAGTGCCGGACCAACCGGCGGAGCCGGGTTAGCCTGACCAGCCTGGATCTGCAGCTTAATAATCGCAGAAAGCTTCTTCTTCGGAGCCATCGGATTAACCTACTTCCTAGTTACCGGGGCATGCCGCCCCGATGAAAAGGCGACTCACCCCGTCCGGATGCCGACGCTTTACGACGACCCTTGCGCCCACGACCATCATGGTCGCTGGCGCTGGTCATCGAGTTGGTGCCAGCCACCGGGGATACGAATTGCTTGGCGCATCTGTGCTCAAGGCACAAAAATGCACGCCTGGCTACGTTACCGCAGCGTATGGCGTGCATCAAAATCCGTTACCGGATTGGTTGCTCGAGAGAGCTAGCTGGTGCCTTTGCTCGGCGCTTGGCTTGCTACCCGGCTTAGTGCGGGGGTCCGACTTAGTGCGAGGCCTAGTTCAGCTTCTCGACCTCGTCGATGCCCAGCTCGACCGGGGTCTCACGGCCGAAAATGGAAACCAGAGCCTTCATGCGGCCGGTGTCCGGGTCGATCTCGGAGATGGTCGCAGCCACAGATGCGAACGGGCCGGACAGGATGGTGACGGACTCGCCGACCTCGTAGTCGATGGCTACGGCCTTCTTCTCTGCCTGCGGAGCCGCTGCGACAGCCAGCTCACCGTCGGCATTTGCAGCTTCCTCAGCGGCGTCCGCGGTGATGGTCTCCTTCGGCATGAGGAACTTAGCGACCTCGCGAATCTTGACCTTGGACGGCTGGCCCTCGCTACCGACGAAGGAAGTAACACCCGGGGTGTCGCGGACGACGGACCAGGACGGGTCATCCAGGCTCATGCGGACCAGAACGTAGCCCGGCAGCAGCTTGCGCTTAACGATCTTCTTCTTGCCGTCGTCCTTGCGCTCTTCGACTTCCTCAACCGGAACGATGACCTCGTGAATCTGCTCATCGACACCCATGGTCTGGGCACGCATTTCCAGGTTGGTCTTCACCTTGTTCTCGTAGCCGGAGTAGCACTGGATGATGTACCAGTCGCCCGGACGACGCTTGAGCTCACGCTGGAACTCGCGCAGGCGCTTCCGGTACTCGGCGTCTGCATCAGCAGCTGCTTGTGCCTCAGCGTCAGCGGCGGTCTCCTCTGCCGGCGCTGCTTCTGCTGCAGCAGTGTCAGCTGCGGCTGTGTCGGCTGCGGCCGCGTCCTCAGCCGGAGTCTCTACCTGAGCCTGTGCGTCCTGCGCATCCTGCTCAGTTGCGGCAGCGTCCGCGGACTGGGCGTCGGAGAAAATATTCTGACCATCATTCATGTCGTGCTAACCCCTCTTGTATCTACATCAACGGTTCGCGACATCGGCATCTTCGCCTAAAGAGCCTTAAGAGCCAATATGCCATCCGCAATCACTTCGCACAGCCAGACACCGGCTGCGCTAACGAATAATCCCGCCGTCCGGAACTCGGAGGCGGGATGAAAAGCATCACTGCGAAACAGTATAACCGATTACTTGCCCAACACCGATCGGACACCCAGACCGGCCAGCGTGTCCACACCCCACACGAGAGCGATCATGGCAATCAGGAACAGGATCACGATGATGCTGTAGGTGACCATCTGGCGGCCGGTCGGCCAAATCACCTTGCGCAGCTCGTCAACAACCTGCTTGATGAAAACCAAAGGGTTACGAGTCGAAAGCTCGTTGGTCTCCTTCTCACGCGCAGGCTTCTTCGCCACGGTGGTCTGCGCGCCCGTCGCCTGGCGCTTACCGGACGGGCGAGCCGCCGCCTGGAAAGTCTGGTTTTCCTCAGACACGATGCTCCTTCGCTACTTCGTGCATATGAGACCTAAAGATACTGCACAGTGAAACTCGAACGTGAATTCTTCAAGGGCAAACTCCAGGTATGTTCCCCGGAGCCAAACCCCCACTGTGCAGAGCAAGTCTGGTTCAGTGCGTAAATTCTAGCCGATTATCCACACTATCGAAGAAATGCCCTTCGTGGGAACCGCAGGCTTCGAGTTTCGATTCTGACGACCTCCAACGAGCTACGGGCTGCTCACTTGGGCTCCTAGCTCGAGCTGCTCACTCGAGCTGCTCACTCGGGCTGCTCACTTGGGCTGCAAATGTGAAACTGTATGGGGTTATGACACTCTCAAGCCATTTTTGTCATAACCGCAGTCAGTAACTCGCATTACCCCACCGCCCCACAGCCGCCAAACATAAACGAAAAACCCGCCTCCCAGACGCATTTTCATACGCCCTGGATGACGGGTACTTGCAGGGGCGACAGGACTCGAACCTGCAACCTGCGGTTTTGGAGACCGCTGCTCTACCAATTGAGCCACGCCCCTTCACCACCAGCAAAAGAACTTTTCAGTCCTTAGCTGACAATGTCCCACCTTACTGCATTGCTGCACAATCAAGGCGGGGTTCGACGAACATCACTGTCCGTAGTAGCGATGGGGGGGATCGAACCCCCGACCTCACGATTATGAGTCGTGCGCTCTCACCATCTGAGCTACATCGCCCCTATTCTCTACCGGACATAAGTCCGCATAAAAGAACAGAGCCCCCTGACAGAATCGAACTGTCGACCTTTTCCTTACCATGGAAACGCTCTGCCGACTGAGCTAAGGGGGCATCAGCATCCATTGAACTCAGCACGTACCTCCGTGGCCAATTGTTGACCGCTTCGTTTCGCTCTGTGCTCTCCGTGAAGCCTTGCAAAGATTAACCCGAAATCACCACTAAGCACAAATCAGCAGGTAGGCATCGGTATTTCTTGTCACGTTTGCAGACACTTGGCGCGCACTTATGGATAACCTATTCACTTATCGATGAGTCCCAGCGGAACCATAAGTGAATAGCTCATCGATAGGTGGCCGCCCCTAACCCGACCCCTAGCCCGCCCCCTTAACCCGAACCCTTGCCCCACACACACATCCCCACCAACAGCCCCCTACAAACAAAAAATCACCGCGAGAAAATTCTCGCGGTGATTTCACTGTGCCAGATGATGGATTCGAACCAACGAAGGCAATGCCGACGGATTTACAATCCGCTCCCTTTGGCCGCTCGGGCAATCTGGCGTGCACTCTTAAACGGTGCGAATGGAATGCTACCCACTACTCTGTCATTTACACAAATCGGCAGGTCGAGAGGATATTTTCCTACCCGGATTCACCCCTCAGCAGAGCTCAACTCTCAGCAAACCTCACCCCACAACAGAGCTCGCCCCTAGGCGCATCATGCCGATGGAACTCAATCCACTACCCCACGCGCTCCACGGTGTAGCGAGCAACGTGACGCAGGGCCTCCTTGGCCGCACAGTCGGGAAGGTCAGCGATGACGCGGTCGGACTCATCCAGCAGTTCATTGACCTTCTCCATCGCGCGGGCCACGCCGTTGGTCTGAGCCAGGAGCTCGAGAGCCTCGTCGACAAGCGCGTCGTCGGAGACTGGGCCGACGAGAATCTCACGGAGGCGGTCAGCGGCTGGGGTGTCCTCCTGCAGCGCGTAGAGAACCGGCAGCGTGAAGACACCCTCACGCAAGTCAGTGCCCGGCGTCTTGCCGGACTGATCTGTGTTGGAGGAGATGTCGATGATGTCGTCGACGATCTGGAAAACGATACCGATTAGTTCGCCATAGCGACGCAGCGCGTTGGAAATCTCGGCGGATGCACCGGCGTGATGGGCTCCGAGATAACCAGCCGATGCGATGAGCACACCGGTCTTTTCGGCAATGACCTTCAGGTAGCGCTCGATGCGCTCTTCAATCGGCAGGTCCGAGTCGTTGAGGCACTCGCGCATCTGACCTGTGACAAGAACGCCGAAGGTCTCGGCGAAGTGGGCCACACTCTCGGAGCCGAGCTCTGCCAACAGGCGGGAGGCAGCAGCGAAGAGGTAATCACCGGCCAGAATGGCGACGGTGTTGTCCCAGCGCGAGTTTGCGGAGGGCACGCCGCGGCGCTTATCCGCTTCATCCATGACGTCGTCGTGGTAGAGCGTTGCCAGGTGCGTCAGCTCCAGCACCGTCGCGGCGGTGATTACCCTTTCACTCTCCGGGTTCTCACCGAACTGTGCGGCCAGCATGGTAAACATCGGGCGGAAGCGCTTACCACCGGCCTGAGCCAGGTGGGAAACCCGCTCGACTAGGAAGTTCTCGCCGCGCCCCAGCTCGGTAATCAGGAGGTCCTCGCTCTTGCGCATTCCCTCGGTGATTGTTGCTTCCAGCGCCTCATCAACGAAGTGAGAACTAGTGGCGGTGTGCTCACCAGTGCCCTGAGTACTTCCGGAACTAAGCCCGGAGTAGTCTCCAGTACGCATTCGAGACCTGCCTAACTGACGATAAAAGATAAGAAACTGCTAAATAAACTACCTTACGAGCATAGTGGCTAGCAGACCAGTTCCCATATTTGTTTCAACGTCGTTATACGCTGGGGCAATGACCTCAAGCCCGATTTCGCGAGTTTCCCCCACGTTCGACGGCACCGTCGCTCTACCCAGCAACACTGACGTGCTCATTGTTGGCGCTGGCCCCACTGGCTCCGCAGCCGCGATTCACGCCGCCCGCGCCGGTTTTTCGGTTACTGTGGTCGACTCCCAGCGCTTCCCGCGCGACAAAACTTGTGGCGACGGGCTCACTCCTCGCGCCATCGCTGAGCTACGTCGCCTGGGGCTTGACGACGAGCTCCTGCGCCGCAACCGTAACCGCGGACTCAAGCTACACGGCTTCGGCGGCTCCATCACCGCACCTTGGCCAGATGATGCCTCCGGTGCTTTTCCCGCTGTCGGATCCGCGATGTCGCGAGTTGAGCTCGACACTTTCTTGCTCAATGCCGCCGCTGATGCCGGTGCACAGGTCTTCGATGGGATCGCTGCGCGGAAGGTAATTCTCGGAGCGCTGAACACTGGCGGCTCGCGGGGGCACGGCGTGCGCGAGGTGGAGCTTTCCGACCGCGAGGGCAAGCCACACACCATCTCGGCCCGCTGGCTGCTCGTGGCCGATGGGGTCCGAAGTACCGTCGGCAAGCAGCTGGGGCGTGCGTGGCATCGGGACAGTGTCTTTGGCGTGGCCGCGCGGTCGTATGTCAGCTTCGACAGCGCGGACGTAGCGGATGACTGGATTCACTCGCACCTGGAACTGCGCGACTCCGAAGGGCAGACGTACCCGGGCTATGGCTGGATTTTCCCGCTGGGCGAAGGCCGGGCGAATGTGGGGTGCGGGGCGCTGGCGACGTCGGCACGCCCGGCGCGCACGAACGTGAAGAAGTTGCTGCGTGAGTACCACGGGCAGGTGCGCGATCAGTGGCAGATGAGCGAGCCGGAGCACGTGACATCGGCGCTGCTGCCGATGGGCGGTGCCGTGTCGAATGTGGCGGGGCCGAACTGGGCGTTGCTCGGCGATGCTGCGTGCCTGGTCAATCCGCTCAACGGTGAGGGCATTGACTACGGCATGGAGTCGGCGCGGCTGGCGGTGGAGCTGATTAGCTCGATTGGTGCGGGTCGCGATGGGCTGACGCACTCCTGGCCCGCCCTACTTCGCGAGCACTACGGCACCGGCTTCTCGCTGGCTCGCAAGTTGGCGCTGACGCTGACGTACCCGAGCTTCCTGCCCACGGTCGGCCCGTTGACGATCGGCGCCCCGTGGGGCAGCCAGCTCATGGGTGTTGCCGCACGCCTAATGGGCAACCTGGTCACGGAACACGACCGCGATGTAGTGGCGCGGCTGTGGCGCGCTTCGGGGCGGGCGGCGCTGGCCTCCGATAAGTGGTTCGGGCGCCAGCCCTGGCAGTAGGACTCGCTTTACGACGGATCCTGCGACCGGGCTTTGCTGCGAGCTAGCGAGCTACTGTGCGGGCTTGGTTGCCGAGTGCAGCGCTGCGATGCCAAAGGTGAGATTCTGCCAACCGGCATCCTCCCAGCCAGAGGCATTGATGTCGCGGGCAAGCTGCGGCTGGTTTGGCCAGGCGCGAATCGACTCCGCCAAGTACACGTAGGCCTCCGGGTTCGAGGAGACAACCTTGGCGATCTGCGGCAGTGCCCGCATCAGGTATTCCTTGTAGAAAGTGCTGAACACCGGCACCACGGGGGTGGAGAACTCACAGACTGTTAGCTGGCCTCCGGGCTTGGTCACGCGGGCAAGCTCAGCGAGGCCCGCCTTGTAGTCCACGATGTTGCGCAGACCGAAGCTGATGGTCACCGCGTCGAAGGTGTTGTCCGGGAATGGCAGTTTCATGCCGTCACCGCAGACCTTGGGAACATCGCGGTGTGCACCGGCCTTGAGCATGCCGCGGGAGAAGTCACAGGCAACGACATATGCGCCAGACTTTGCCAACTCCACTGAGGAAACAGCCGTACCGGCAGCCAGGTCGAGGACCTTCTGGCCGGGCTGCAGGTTCAGGCGCTTTGCCGTGCGCACGCGCCAGTAGTGGTCAATACCACCGGTGAGCACGGTATTAGTGATGTCGTAATTCTTCCCCACGCCGTCGAACATCGAGGCGACTTCGCTGGGATTTTTCGTTAAATCAGCCCTAGACACGATGTCCAGATTACGCGACCGACTTCTGCCGCGTAGCAGCACCTGCATGGGAGGCGTCAATCGCATCTGCTGCGACCTTGCTTGACGTCTCGGCTGCGCAGACCCCAGAAACCTCCTCGTAGTGGCGAACCAGGTCTGCACACAGTGCTTCCCAGGTGCGTTCGGTCACGGTGTCGCGGCAGCGGTTGCGCAGCTGCTTGCGTGCCAGCTCATCGTCGACGAGCAGCAGCTTGTCGACCGCCTCAGCCAGATCGCGGGTGAAAGTCTTGGGTTCCAGCAGGTAGCCGTTGACGTCGTTGGTAATCAGGTCGCGCGGGCCGCCTGCGTTCGGAGCGATGGCCGGCACACCGGAGGCGTGGGCTTCCTGTACCGCCTGGCAGAAGGTTTCAAAGTCACCGGTGTGGACGAACACGTCCAGGCTGGCGAATGCCGCTGCCAACTTATCGCCGGTGAGCTGTCCGGTAAAGACGGCATTCGGCATCTGCTTCTGCAGCTTCTGCAGCTCCGGGCCATTCCCGACAATGACCACCTGGATATCATCGCGGCCGTTCAGCGCCGCCAGCCGCTCCACGGACTTCTCCGCCGCGAGCCTGCCGACATAACCAACAATCGGCTTGCCCTCCGGGCTCCACTGCTTCCTGAGCTCTTCACTACGCTTTGTTGGAGTGAAGCGAACCGCATCAACACCGCGGCCCCAGCGGTAGATGTCACGAATTTTGTGATTCTGCAGGTCCTCAATAGTCGGCGACGACGGCGCCAGCGTTCGTGCGCAGGAGTTGTGAATCACGCGCGTCCACAACCACGCGGCCGTGGAGAGCCCCGCCAACTTGTAGTTCTTGGCAAAACCCGCAACGTCAGTCTGATAGATAGCCACAGCCGGGATGCCCAGTGCCTTAGCAGTCAGCGCGCCCGCGCCACCGAGCACAAACGGCGAAGCCAAGTGGACAACATCCGGCTTAAACTGTGTCAGCGCCGACGCTACCCGACGGTTCGGCACACCAATCGGTAGCGAATCAATCAACGGCACCATCACAGTGGGCACACGCTCAATGCGGTAGTCGCAGTAGAACTCTGCCTCTTCCTGCCAGTCCCGAGCACCCGGCGCAATCACCAGCGCCTCGTGCCCTTCACGGCGTAAGTGTTCCAGCACCCGCAGCACGGAGTTTGTCACTCCATTGATGTTGGGCAAGAAGCTTTCAGCAATGATGGCAACGCGCATGGTGCTAGTTTTCCATCTCGTCGGAAAGCGAAAGTGACCCTCTGTTTACCTTTTGGGGATCTCTTTGTAAACGACGGGTTGCGCGCAACGACGACCACCACAACGGCGCGACGACGAGAAATGCAACCACAGCGATGCTGGTCGCCGGGAGAAGTGACAACGTCCATGTGCGTCCGGCGACGCGGACGACATTGGGATCAGTGCGGTCATATTCGACGCGGACGCGCTGCCCCTCTTCCAGACCAACGGGATAGAGCAAACCGGTTGGCGGCGACTGAAAATCACCATTCTCGTCGACGAAATCAACCGTGGTGCGAAGGAGCTCGACCGAGCGCACGTTGGCTACGGACTGCCCCATGTTCGACTCGATATTGCGGTCATTAATAAAGCAGCCAACCACCATGGCCAGGCACGACAGCAACAGGCAAATCATTACAAAAAGCAGTACCTGACGAAGGAAGCGCGGCCAATTGGCCAGGGCAGTTTTCCACTGCATGGCGGTCGCGACCTCCCTATTTTTCTGTCTCTGGTTGTTTCCAGCTCTAATCGGATGCTGTCGGCCAGCTAGTGCTTGTTCACCAAGCCTTGTCTAGCTAGTGCTTGTCCAGCACCCCAATCTCCGCATTGTATGCCAGCTTGTGATGCAACTGCCGACGCGTTTCCCGCGTGGTCGCCACCTCGATGACGCGGATGCCATCGACATCGGTATCCGGGTGCAACTGCGCGAGCAGGTCTGGGAGGCGGTCAACGCGCACGTGCTCGACCCCGTAAGCCTGGCAGATGCCCTCAAAGTCCACGTCCTGCGGGGTGCCGAAGATGCGCTCAAAGCTTCCCCGCAGAGCCGGGCTGCCCGCCTCCAGCGTCTCGAAAATACCGCCACCGGCATCATTGGCCACCACGATGGTGAGGTTTTCCGGCCTCGGCTCCAGCGGCCCAATCGCCAACGCTGCGGAGTCGTGCTGGAACGTCAGGTCACCCATCAGCGCAATCGTGCGCGGCGGGCGAATCTCGTCGGCGTGCTCGCGGTCGGATGCCAACGCAATACCGATTGCCGTCGCTACCGTGCCGTCGATGCCCGCGGCACCTCGCCCCGCATACGTATTCACACCCGGGAAAGGCAGGCCCGTGTACGACGCATCGCGCACCGGGTTCGACGCGCCCAGCACCACATTGTCACCCGTGCGCAGGCTGTCCGTCAGCGCCGCCGCCACATGGAATCCGGTCAGCGGCTCCTCCGCCTCAATCGACTCGGTAAGCGTCTCTCGTACGGACTTCACCGCCAACTCGCTGGCAGCCTCACAGATTTTCGTCCACTGCGGGTCCTGCTCCCCCACGGTCTGCACATGCTTTACGACGGCCCTTGCGTTCGCCGTCACATCCGGGAACTCCACCCCAAAACCGTGGTTTTCCGCATCCGAGACAACAGTCAGCTCGATATCCGGATTGGCCAGCAACTTAGAGATACCTCGGTGCAGCGTCGGCCTGCCGACCAACACAATCTGCTCCGGCGGAATCTGCGCGAAAGTACCCGCCGCAAGCGGGTGAACCGGGTGCGCCGGCGCATACGCGTTTGGCTCCGCGATGGTTGGCAGATCCTCCAGCGCCGGCAGGTGCGGGGCATTCGAGCCCGCAATCACGAGTGTGCGGCGGCTGATGTCAATTGTGGCTGTGCTAGCCGAGTTGGCCGGGCTGGTTGCGGTGGCGGCCGCACCGACGTTGTTGCTGTTGGTAGGCGCAATCGTGGTCCAGGGGCCGCCGTCAGCGCGGCCCTCGGGGATGTCGGCGACGGAGTCGTCGTCAGGCACGAGCGGTTCGATAAAACGGACGTTAAGGTGGCCGGCGCCGGATCCCATGGCGGCGACAACGCGATCAATGCGGGCGCGGATTTGCGCGGCGGTGGCCTTCGTGACCGGGGCGGTGCCGTCCAGATCGAACTCGACTACGGAGGCATCGGCGAACAGGCGGTCCTGGACGATGGTCTGATTCGCGCCGGTGCCGCGATAATGCGCGGGCCGGTCGGCGGTCAGTGCCAGCAGCGGAATGCCCGACGCGGTGGCTTCCACCATGGCGGGCACGAGGTTCGCCACTGCTGTGCCGGACGTTGTAATTACCGGGGTCACCTTGCGGGTGCGCGAGGCCAGGCCGAGGGCGAGGAAGGCCGCGGAGCGTTCATCGATACGTACGTGGAGGCGAACCTTCGTCGCGTCGGCGGCCTGGACCAGAGCGCGGGCGAGCGGGGCGGACCGGGAACCCGGGCACACCACGGCATCGACCATGTCGAGACGCAGCAGCTCATCGACGATGAGGCCCGCTACCACTGCGGATGGGGCTGGGGTTGCCGGGGCTTGGGGCGTGGCATCGGTGGTGGCGCCCTGAGTGTGCGAAGTCTGGGAGGTGTCCTGGTTGTCGTTCACACTCAATAGGCTACTTGTCGGTCTGGGCATCGGGATCGTTGGGAGTTACTGATTAGCTTTATGTCAGTAACTTGGGGGGCTCCGAGAGTTGGAGCAGGTGGTGGTCCGCCACCGCACTGCACCGCTACACTGCCCGCTACAGGTAGGCATACGCCGCGCGGAGGCGGTCGAACCACCAGTCGCGGCGCGGGCCCGGCGCGGCGAGCTCGGCCAGGCGAGAAGGATTGGGCGCGGGGTTGGTGACGGGCAGGCGGCCATCGATAAGTGGCCGCGGCTCGATGACGTCCTCAATAAAGAGTGACGACGTGGCCAGTCCTGCCGCATTCGGCTCCGGCTGCAGCTCGGTGGCAGGCAGGGCCGCCGCCGTGAACAACCCCGCGGCCATACCAACGCCGGTGTCCAAGGCACTGGCGACGGTCACCTTCATCGCCAGCTCCTCGGCCAACCGAAGCAAGCGGCGCGGCCCACCAAGGGGTGCGACCTTCATTACGCCCACGTCAGCAGCCTGCTTGCGCGCAACCAAGTACGGATCCTCGGCCTTGCGGATCGACTCATCGGCCGCAATTGGGCAAAACTCCCCCACTGCGTCGCGGACCTCGCGGAGCTCGGCGACAGTCGCAACGGGCTGTTCCATATACTCCAGCGGGCCCAACTCATGAGCGGCGCGGATGGCCTGCTCCACCGACCAGCCACGGTTCGCATCCACCCGCACCACAGGTTCATAGCCATAAGCTTCGGCCACCGCGGTGCGGACGGCGGCTACGCGCTCGATGTCGTCGTTAAGCGATTGGCCGCTCTCTGCGACCTTGACCTTGAACGTGCGGCACCCGGGGTAACGCCCCACGACCTCCGGCACCTGCTCGGGCGTGACGGCGGGGATGGTGGCGTTGACCTCGACAAACTCGCGCTTCGGGATGGGCAGGCCAACGTATGCGCACTCGATGGCCGAGCGCAGCCACGCGGCAGCTTCGGGCGCCTCGTACTCCAGGAAGGGCGCGAACTCGCCCCAGGTGACGGGGCCGTCGATGAGGAGTGCCTCGCGGGTGGTGACACCGCGGAATTTCACCGCCATGGGAAGCGCCACGACGTGGGCGCGGTCGAGGATGTCGTCGATTGGCGGAAGCTGGATGTTGGGCGCAGCGGACACAGACATACCCCTCATGCTAGAGACCTTTATGCTGGAAGCCATGACTGATACCGCGAAGTACTCGACCGATAACCCGTTCCGCCCTGAGCAGTGGAAGACCGTTGCCGGTTTTGAGGATTTGACCGACATCACTTACCACCGCCATGTTGGCGAGGGCCGCGAGAACGGCATTGTGCGCATTGCGTTTGATCGCCCGGAGGTTCGTAACGCATTCCGCCCGCATACCGTCGATGAGCTCTACCGCGCGCTCGACCACGCGCGTCGCACTCCGGATGTCGGCGTAGTGCTGCTGACCGGCAACGGCCCGAGCACCAAGGACGGTGGCTGGGCATTCTGTTCGGGCGGCGACCAGCGCATTCGTGGTCGTTCAGGATACCAGTACGCAACGTCCCACGAGCATGACGACGCTACCGCGGACGCATCCACCATCGATACCGCGCGCGCCAAGGTCGAGGGAGGTCGCCTGCACATCCTGGAGGTGCAGCGCCTGATTCGCACTATGCCGAAGGTTGTTATTGCCGTGGTCAATGGCTGGGCCGCAGGTGGCGGACACTCCCTGCACGTGGTGTGTGACCTGACGCTGGCATCCCGTCAGGAGGCCCGCTTTAAGCAGACCGACGCTGACGTGGGATCTTTCGATGCCGGCTATGGCTCGGCCTACCTGGCGAAGCAGGTTGGTCAGAAGTTTGCCCGCGAGATTTTCTTCCTCGGTCGTTCCTACGACGCTGAGACAATGCACCGCATGGGTGCCGTCAACGAAGTCGCAGACCACGCTGAGCTGGAAGATGTCGCGGTCGAGTGGGGCCGCATGATTAACGGTAAATCCCCGACGGCGCAGCGCATGCTGAAGTTCGCTTTCAACCTGACCGATGACGGCCTGATGGGTCAGCAGGTCTTCGCGGGTGAGGCTACTCGCCTGGCGTACATGACCGACGAGGCCGTCGAGGGCAAGGAAGCGTTCCTGGAAAAGCGTGATCCGAACTGGGATGATTTCCCGTTTTATTACTAGGGGTTACTAGTTTTTGGTACGTTCCCCGCTCCTAGAGGTGCAAGGACAATTTCTAGTAAATGCTAGGACGAAATACCAGGAAGTAGACACTAAAACTACTTGTGTCTACTTCCTGTGTAACCAGCTTTTGGAGAACTAGGGGAATCACTACATAATTCGTAGCTGCAAAATTTCATTACAAATAACTGTTTTGATTTAACACCACCTATGTTGTTGATACCGAAATTTGTTATTTTACATCTCGTTTCAAAGAAAACACCGCAGCATTAATTTGATCCTCAATCCATTGCCGCATTTCTTCGTCATCAAAGATTAACGGATTGATGAAGGCCTGCTCACGCAGGACCCTCTTCGCGACCTCGATAACGAATTTTTCCCGGGGAAAATCATTACTATCTCGAGCATCTGCATACTTTTCAGCGAGCGCACACAATAGCCGAGGACTGGCAGCAATGGTATCTTTGCGCTCTAGTAGTTGCACCAATTCTTTTTCATTAAGGCGTTCTATCAGACCTGGATTTTCCTTAAACCTATACGAACGCCACCACTGACGCCCCCAGGTATGACGGGTCAAATCGGTACCAATCCATCGCTCTTTATCCCATCCTTGCCCTGACTTTACGAACACCCAGCGCCAATAGGTAACATCAGGCAAAAGCTTCAGCGCGAACCAATTCCAAACACTAGTGGCACCGGCTGCTGCCTCAGACATCGGCGCTAAATTACGAAATTTCCAGTACATTGCTCGGTCGAATTGACGGAAGGTTTCCTCAGGATTTTGGGGCTGGTCTTGGTCATACCCCCTGCGGCGATTGAAGCCGTATTCGGAAGCAACTAATACCAGTTCTTCACGCAAGCTATCGACACGTTCTTGGGTTACACGCTGCCCAACAGGAGCAAATTCTACACGGATAAGCGAACTGTCTACTGGTGGAAACTGTTCGAGGCTCAACCCCAAATACAATGCTTCAGCGTCGGAACTATTTAGTCGAGGCCAACAGAGCGATTCAAATACCGTCATCAAAATAGTCTTCCCGCATTAATTTGCCGCGCCAAGCCAGAATAGTATGACCGCCGCCGAGATGCATTATCCGGACCTTCAAAAGTCATTGGCCCGGTGACCTGGGCTATTTCCAATACGTGTCTAAGCGCTTCTCCTACTGACCCTTCTTCAAAAGCGCGATCATCTTCCATCAAAGCATTCCATTGGGAAAAAGCTAGTTCGAGTATTATTTCTACGACACCTGATGTCATTTGGTCGAGAAAAGATTGTTGCTCTCTATTCGGCCGCTCTGATTCAATAGCTTTCACAAGTGATTTATCTTCTTCATTAATAAGAAGCTGAAAAACCGAAGCGAAAGGCGCATCCAAATCAGTGGATGTTTCTAAATGCCAGGATGCCAAGGAGTGGTAAGGCAACGTCGCGAACCGAACAATTGCAGTTGGAAACCCGGATTCATCGACACCAATATCGATTGGTTCAACGTCCTTGGTGAGAATCGCCCCT
>ERZ1673749.1388-NODE-1388-length-16747-cov-5.994668_pt1 | contig 16747 bp, 8 predicted proteins | sample MGYA00580204_ERZ1673749 | MGnify/ENA primary metagenome ERZ1673749 (study PRJEB41218, sample SAMN15661745) | gut metagenome | host: Homo sapiens | place: Canada: London | collected 2015-08-20/2019-03-30 | study: EMG produced TPA metagenomics assembly of...
GACGCCATCATCGGCTGCCTGGTCGCGTTGGCCACCATCGCGCTGATCCCCCAGGCGCCGATGCAGTCGGCCCGCGCGGAGGTTTCCAAGGTGCTGGGCATCATGTCGTCGGTGCTCGACGACGTCTCGGACGGACTGCGCGACAACGACCCCGCGAGCATCGACGAAGCTCTCGACCTGATCCGCGGCACTCAGACCGGCATCGACGACCTCGCCGCTGCCATCAAGGCGGGGCAGGAAACGTCGCGAGTCTCGCCGTTTCTGTGGGGTACGCGCCGCTACATCAATTCGCTCGCGCGCGTGATCCCTCCCGTTGATAACGCGGTGCGCACGACTCGGGTGTTGGCGCGTCGGGCGGGTGTGCTTGCCGACGACAACGATTCCGCCACCGCCGCCCAAATCCAACTCCTGGACACCCTTTCCCAGGTGTGCCTGGAACTTTCCGAGGTCTACGACGTCAACTCTCGCGTCACCCAGGCCACCGTGATCCCGCAGTGCGTCAACGAGCTGCGTCAGGCTGCTCAGGAGGCCGGCATGGACGTGATCCCGGACAACGGCGTGCTGTCCGCGTACGCGATCTTGGCGCAGACCCGCTCGCTGATCGTGGACCTGCTGATGGTGTGCGGCATGTCCCACGAGTCGGCGCTCGCGGCGCTGGCACCCACCTCGAAGACACCCAAGGTCGAACCGGAAACCTTCGACTTCGAATAGCGCGCCTGGGGGCGGTGCGCTCGCGTCGGCGGTGCTCGCGTTGCGCCCCGTCTTCCGCGCCGATTGACCTCCCCGCCCCGTCTTCCCCGCCCCGTCTTCCGCGGATCCAGCTACAAGGATCCAGCTAATCGCCTCTCAGAGCGAGATAGCTGGGTCCTACTAGCTGGATCCGCGGTGAAAGGGGGCGGTTTGGGGCGTGGTGGAGCGTTTTTGGGCGGGGCTAGCGGCTGGGACTTGCCGCCCCACCCCTGCCCCGCCCACGCACAGCGAAAACCCCGGCTGGGAGGAAAACCCAGCCGGGGTTTGAGGCGTCTAGCGCTCAGCGCTCAGTGTTTAGCGCTTGTTGATGTCGCCCTCGACGTCGCCCTCGACGATGCCGTCGGTCTCGAAGCGCTCCTTGCGGACCTGCTCGGAGACGGTCTCGGTGTCGCGGACGGTGTCCTTCTCCAGGGAAACCTTCTCCACCGGGACGGACTCCTTGGAAACGTTCACGCGCTCCTCGGAGAGGGTGACGGATGCTTCCTGCTCGCCGATGTTGCCGTCGTAGTTGGCGCGGTCAGCTTCGGTGATCGGCTCGCGGACGACGCGGACCTCTTCGCGCTCAACCGGGACCTCGACGGTCTCGGTCTCGTTGACGACGTACTTGCGCAGGCGGACCTGGCCGGTCTCGACGCGGTCCTTGGAGACGTTCAGCTGCTCCTCGGAGCGGATGATCTCGCCGTTGTCAGCAACGTCGCGACGGTCAGCGTCGACAACGTCGCGACGCTCGGTGTCAACATCGGTCTCGACGTTGCGCTCGCCGGCAGCGTAGCCAGCACCTGCAGCACCTGCTGCGCCAGCACCAGCAGCGCCGGTCTCTGCGAAGCGGTTACCGGTCTCGTAGGTGGTCACGTCCTGGGTGTTCTCCAGGCCGTAGTGGCGGTAGAACGCGTCCTGGTCCTCGGTGGTGAGGTGGCCGTTCTCGTCCAGGTCCGGTGCGTCCTCGATGCGCTCCTTCGGGAATGCGAGGTGCAGCTCGCCGTCGCGCAGGGTGTGGCCGCGCAGCGGGACGATGGAGTCGCCGCCACCGAAGAGACCGTGGTTGACGGAAACGAAGTCCGGCTGGCCGGTGGTGTCGTTGACGTAAACGTCCTTGACGCCGCCAACCTTGTCGCCGTCGACGTCGTATGCGGTTGCGTTTGCGAGGTCCTCGATGCGGTTGAAGTCAGCCATGATTTCTCCTTAAAGATTTCGGCTAGTAAATTTGTCTTGCTACCGCAGTTTCCGTCTGGAGCGGTCCTTGCGGGAACAAAGTCGAATGTAGGGAAGACCTCCGCGGCGCGTTTGGACGTCCGTTCAAAACCTCGATTAGAACAAACGTTCTAGCGACAAACCCGTCCACTTCAGGTACCTCCCGCCACACCCCTCTGACGTGGGCTTTTACCTATCGACGTCACGCAAACCGCCAAAACCTACAACAAGGCTCAATACCGGCGAGGTAACGAAACGCTAACCAAACGCCACAAAATTCCCACTGTGAGATAAATCATATTCCAGAATTTAGCCCTCGCGCACGCTTTGAATGTCGCGCAGATGGCGGTAGAACGTGACGCGGGAGACTGGGCGGGGGCGACGGATGCCGTCGATAAGCACGGCGATTTCCTCGCCTCCTGATTGCAGCGCGCGGCCCGCGAGGACCCGGGAGGCGTCGGTGCGGCGCACGGGCTGTCGCCGCAGGAAGCGGCGCGTGGGCACAAGCGGGCTGACAAACGGCACCGCGACCAGCCCGGGCGCGTCGACGGTGGGCACGAGCCGCGCACCAAACTCGCCGCCGCCGACGAGTACCTCCGAATCCACGACGATCTCGCCCACGTACGGCGCGGAGCCGTCGCCAGTAAATAGTTCCGCGGAACCCGCGACCACCTCGCCGAAGTCCGTGCGTATACAGGGCATCGGCCGCACCACCCCCTCGACCGCGAGCGCCGCATCGCCGGCGCCCCACATCACCGCCGCGGGCGATTGCCTATCGACGGGCACGTAACCGACCTCCACCCACATCGCATCCGCGCGCATCAGGCGGGTGAGTACGAGCCCCAGGGCGCGGTCGTCGCCGGAGACCACCACGCGCACCGGCTCGGCGGGCCGCTGCGGCGCAAATGACGGTTCACCCAGGTGGGACACGTTGGGGCTGGCCTGGATCTCGTCCAGAGACGGGGTGGGGTCCTCCGGCAACACCTCGCGCGCGATCTCCGCCAGAAACTTCAGATCACGCTGGCTGGGGTGCTGCGGAAGGTCGAAGCGCTGGGCACCGGGTATGACGGGCGCGTCGCCGCACGCGCAGTGGATGAGCCGCATGGCGCTCACGCTACAATATGGCCGTTATTGCGCCATATATAAGGAGTGTGCGATGTCCGCCATCATCATTGTGGGCGCCCAGTGGGGCGACGAGGGCAAAGGCAAAGCGACCGACATCCTCGGCGGCAAGGTCGATTACGTAGTTAAACCCAACGGCGGCAACAACGCGGGCCACACCGTTGTGGTGGGCGGGGAGAAGTACGAGCTGAAGCTGCTTCCCGCCGGAGTGCTCAGCGAAAACGCCACCCCGATCCTGGGCAACGGCGTGGTGGTGAATCTGGAGGCGCTGTTCGAGGAGATCGACGGCTTGGAGGCCCGCGGCGCCAACGCGTCCCGCCTGAAGGTCTCCGCCAACGCGCACATGGTGGCCCCGTACCACCAGCAGCTGGACCGCGTGCAGGAGCGCTTCCTGGGCAAGCGCGCCATCGGCACCACTGGCCGCGGCATCGGCCCCACCTACGCCGACAAGGTCGCGCGCGTGGGGCTGCGCGTGCAGGACATCTTTGACGAGTCCATCCTGCGCCAGAAGATCGAGTCCGCCCTGGACGTGAAGAACCAGATGCTGGTGAAGATGTACAACCGCCGCGCGATCTCCGTGGAGGAGACCATGGACTACTTCGGCCGCTACGGCGAGCGTCTCGCGCCCATGGTGGTGGATGCGGAGCGGGTGCTTAACGACGCCCTCTCACGCGGCGAGCACGTCCTCATGGAAGGCGGCCAGGCCACGATGCTGGACGTGGACCACGGCACCTACCCGTTTGTCACGTCCTCCAACCCCACCGCAGGTGGCGCGTGCGTGGGCTCCGGCATCGGCCCGACCCGCATCACCGGCGTGCTGGGCATTATTAAGGCGTACACCACCCGCGTGGGCGCTGGCCCGTTCCCGACGGAGCTGTTTGATAAGTGGGGCGAGTTCCTCCAGGTCACCGGCGGCGAGGTGGGCGTGAACACCGGCCGCGTGCGCCGCACCGGCTGGTACGACAGCGTGATCGCCCGCTACGCCTCCCGCGTCAACGGCTTCACCGACTTGTTCTTGACCAAGCTGGACGTGCTCACCGGCATCGGGGAGATCCCCATCTGTGTGGCCTACGACGTGGACGGCAAACGCTTCGACGAGATGCCGCTGACGCAGACCGACTTCCACCACGCCGAGCCGATCTACGAAACCATGCCGGCCTGGGACGAGGACATTACCGAGTGCCGGGAGTTTGAAGACCTGCCGCAGAAAGCCCAGGACTACGTGCTGCGACTTGAGGAGCTTTCCGGCGCGCCCATCTCCTACATCGGCGTCGGCCCGGGCCGCGACCAGACCATCGTGCGCCACGACATCATGCAGCGGTAGCGGCCTTCACGTGTTTGGGTTCCAGCGCGCACAGGCAACTGTGGGATAATCAGCTCCCATGACTGTTCCGCACTCTGCAGAGCACCCCTCCGAGCACTCCGCCGATGACACGGGCTCTATCCCCACCGTCCCCGCCGCGCCCGCTGCCAGCGAGGAACCGGCGGAGATGCCGCGCCGCGCGTTGATCCTGGGCGAGTCCGCGATGGCGCTGGACCTGGAGCAGGCCTACAAGCGCATGGGCTTTGACACCCGCATCGGCGCCGCGAGTATCGCGGAGGTGTTCTACCCGGGGATCATGGTCACCTCGGGTGACGCGGAGGACACGATCGAGACGGTCGAGGAGGTCTCGCAGCGTGTCGGCGCGGTGGTGGCGCCGTCGGTGGACGCGTGCCGCCACACCGCGGACCGCATGGCGGTGCGAGAGCAGGCCAACGAGGAGCTGGGGCTTCCCACCCTGGACTACGAGTTCGCCGCGACTCCACAGGAGATGCACGACGCGGTGGAGCGCATTGGCTATCCGTGCGTGGTCAAGGCGCCGACCTCCAAGGACGGCGAGGGGTTTAGCTTCGTGCACAGCGACGCGGACCTCGCGGACGCGTGGCGCGCCGCCGATCGGGGCCTGGGCCAGGGCGCGGTGGTGGAGCGCTTCATCGACTTCGACTTCGAGGTCACCATCCTCGCGGCGCGCTCGATTGACCCGAGCACGGGCGAGTTGGCCACGTGGTTCTGCGAGCCGATTGGCACCCGCCACCGGGAAGGCCGCCTCGTCGAGAGTTGGCAGCCCGCGCCGCTGCCTGAGGCCGCGATGGACAACGCGCGTTCCATCGCCGCGCGCATCGTCGGCGCGCTGGCCAGCTGTGGCATTTTCTCGGTGGAGATGTTCGTTTCGGGCGACGATGTCTACTTCTCCCAGGTCACCCCGCGCCCGAGCCGCGACGGCCTGGTCACGTTTGTCACGCAGCGCATCAACCAGTTCGACCTCCAGGCGCACGCGACGCAACGCCTGCCCATTGATTCGACACTGATCAGCCCGGGTGCTGTCCGCTTCTTGGAGGGCCACCCGTCGCACGCCGCGCTCGCTGCGGCCATGGCGGTTGAAGAGGTGACGGTGCGAATGCTTGGCGACGGCACGCTGGTCCTCGCCACCGCCGATTCCGCCGCCGAGGCCCGCCAACGCACCGACGAGGCCGTCCGAGAGATCTACAGAGTCGACGGAAAACCCGGCGAGAATTAGATCGCACCATTCAGTTCGTCTTGGCGGGGCTCGCGCCGTTAAACTGTTGCATGTTTGCCCACGACGAAAGGTGAAGCCATGTCTCAACGCCAATCTTTGCTGGTAACCCTCGCTAACCGCACCTTCGACGGACTGGATCTGCAGCAGCTTGCCAGCCGCTTGGAGTTGCCCCTGGTGCGACTTTCGGGTGACAGCGTGGCAGAAATCTTCAACTCCGAACAGATCACCGAAGAGCCGGCCCTGTACGCGGGTACCGGCGACTACAACTTTGACGCTCAGCTCGCCGCAGCCCTCGGCGCCCCGGTGCTGCTCGCTGCAGGCGACGAAACGGCGGCCAAGCTCGCGCAGGCGCGCATTGGGGAGTTGGGGGCGACCGTGGCGTCGATAAGCAATGGCGATTTTGACAACGTCGAGGTCGTCGAGGCCCGGCAGGTGATGAGCCCCGTGGTGTTCGAGCGTCAGCTGGTTGAGCAGGCCAAGGCCAACCGCAAGCACGTGGTGCTGCCGGAGGGCGAGGACGACCGCATCCTGCAGGCCGCGGACCAACTGCTCAAGCAGGGTGTGGCCGAGCTGACCATCCTCGGCGATGTGGATGACATGAACCGCCGTGCCGCCGACCTGGGCCTGGATCTCACCGGCGCGAACTTGGTGAATCACCTCGAATCCGAGCTGGCCGAGGAGTTCGCCGCCGAGTTTGCGGAGCTGCGCAAGAAGAAGGGCGTGACCATCGAGCAGGCGCGCGAGACCATGAAGGACGTCTCATACTTCGGCACCATGATGGTGCACAAGGGGCTTGCCGACGGCATGGTCTCCGGCGCCGCGCACACCACCGCGCACACGATTAAGCCGTCCTTCCAGATCATCAAGACCGCCCCGGGCGCGTCCGTGGTCTCCTCGATTTTCCTCATGGTCATGCAGGACCGGCTCTGGGCGTTCGGCGACTGCGCAGTGAACCCGAACCCGACCGCCGAACAGATCGGCGAGATCGCCGCGGTGTCGGCTCAGACCGCCGCGCAGTTCGGCATCGACCCGAAGGTGGCCATCCTGTCCTACTCCACCGGCACCTCCGGCTCAGGCCCGGACGTGGAGCGCGCCGTTGAGGCAACCGCGAAGGCGAAGGAGCTCGCACCGGACGTCGCCATCGACGGCCCGCTGCAGTTCGACGCCGCCTGCGACCCTGGTGTCGGCGCCAAGAAGGCCCCAGATTCCCCGGTTGCCGGCCAGGCCAACGTGTTCATCTTCCCGGACCTGGAGGCAGGCAACGCCGGCTACAAGATCGCCCAGCGCACCGGCGGCGCGCTCGCTGTCGGCCCGGTGCTGCAGGGCCTGAACAAGCCGGTCAACGACCTGTCCCGCGGCGCGACCGTGCCGGACATTGTCAACACCGTTGCCATCACGGCGATCCAGGCGGGAGCGAAGTAAATGTCCTACGTACTTGTTATCAACTCTGGTTCTTCCTCCATCAAGTTCCAGATCGTCGACCCGACCGCCAACGCCTCCGACGCCCCGTTCGTCTCCGGCCTGGTCGAGCAGATCGGCGAGCCGCAGGGCCGCATCACCATCAAGCACGACGGCCAGAAGTACGTCGTGCAAAAGGCGGTGCCCACGCACGCTGACGGCCTGCAGGAAACATTCAAGCTTCTCGACGCCAAAGGCATCGGCCCGACGCAACTCGACATCGTCGCCGCAGGCCACCGCGTCGTCCACGGCGGCATGGTCTTCTCCGAGCCGGAACTGATCCTGGACCCGGTGGTGGACATGATCCGCGACCTGATCCCGCTGGCGCCGCTGCACAACCCGGCCAACATCGACGGCATCGAGGTCGCCCGCGCGCTGCTGCCGGACATCCCGCACGTGGCGGTGTTCGACACCGGCTTCTTCCGCGACCTGCCGCCGGCCGCCGCCCTCTACGCGATCAACGCCGAGGTGGCGGAGCAGAACCTGATTCGCCGCTACGGCTTCCACGGCACCTCCCACGAGTTCGTCTCCTCCCAGGTGCCTGAGCTGATCGGCCGCGACCCGCTGCACACCCGCCAGATCGTGCTGCACCTGGGCAACGGTGCCTCCGCGTCGGCAGTGGCCAACGGCCACCCGATCGACACCTCCATGGGTCTGACCCCGCTGGCCGGTCTGGCCATGGGCACCCGCTCCGGCGACATCGACCCCGGCATTATCTTCCACCTGGTGCGCCAGGGCGGCATGTCCATCGACGAGATTGACAACCTGCTCAACCGCCAGTCCGGTGTGAAGGGGCTGTCCGGTGTCAATGACTTCCGCGAGCTGCGCGCCATGATCGAGGAAGAAAACGAAAACGCGTGGCTGGCCTACATGGTCTACTTGAATCAGCTGCGTCGCTTCATCGGGTCTTACATGATTGAGTTGGGTCGCGTGGACGCCATCACCTTCACCGCCGGCGTCGGCGAGAACGATCAGGACGTGCGCATGGACGCCCTGGACAACCTGAAGATGTACGGCATCGAAGTCGACCCGGAAAAGAACGCCCTGCCCAACGACGGCCCCCGCGTCATTTCCACCGACGACTCCAAGGTGAAGGTCCTTGTCGTGCCCACCAACGAGGAGCTGGCCATCGCGCAGAAGGCCGCCGCCGTCGCCGCCCGCGTGGGGTAGTGCGGCTTTGCAGCCCCGGCACCAGTTCGCGATCCCTGGCGCCGGGGCTTTCTGCTGCTCTTTTATCTGATCGTCTAGCAGCGTGCGGCGGGTGCTAGACGGTCAGCGATCTTGTTGTTGGTGGGAGCTGTAGACGTGGGTGCCGGATGCGTCGATAGGCAATGTGCGAGCTGCAACTAGCAGATCAAGTGCCCAAGTTTGTGTTGTCCCAGGTGATATTGAAAAGCGGGTTCGGTAGTGGGCTGATCTGCTAGTGCCTGAATCGACCGTGCCCCGCCCAAACGTATGACGTTTCCGCCTTTTGTGACCGATTGCACAAAAACTGTCTGGGTCTCGCGCGTAGCAGGGTAGAGGACTGTGCTGACCTCTATTGAGCTGACTTACGGCTCTGCAAACCATAATTGTGTTGTCTTCATGGGTTGGCTGGCTATAGATTTACGGGTGCAGAAAACCGTATTGTTGGCTGTTGATTCAGTCGACGGTAAATGAAAGATTCAGAAAAGGGGTCTTGCAATGACTGGAAAGCATGACCGCGCGATTGCGCGTCGGCGCGGGACATCGGTAGCCGCGTGCGCGCTCGGCCTGTCGCTTGTGGTGACGGGCGCCCAGCCGGTTGCAGCCCCGCAGACCGCTTCGCAGGCGTCGGCGCAGCTCCGTACCAAAGCGCAAAGGTCGGGTGTGACATACCCGTTGATCGCAAAAACCGTGCGGTACGGAGAAAAGGCCACAATCAACTGGAGGAACGACCTGATCGGCTCGCCTGAGCCAACTGCGTTCAGCATTGCGGAAAAGACGAATCCTGGCTGGAACGCCACAGTGTCCGAGACTGGTCAAATCACCGTTGAGCCACAGATAGAAGCTGACCTGGAGGAAAACGACTCGATTTTCGTTGAGGCCACCTATGACGACGGCTCCAAGGCGGAGCTTAACGCGAAGGTCCGTCTCGCGGGTGATCCGATCTACCTAGGGCAGAGCGACAAAATATTTTGGACCGGCAAGGCAATCCACGCTGTAAACATCCAAGCTAACAACGTCCCGATCGGCGCTGATCTGGTGGTTGCAGACGGCTCCCAGTTGCCGGAGGGGCTTACGTACGATCCGCGCCTCTTCGGTTGGATCAAACACATCTACATCAAGGGAACGCCGACGGAAGCTGGTACTTTCACGGTGACGACGAATGTCGTCGATAGATCCGGCAAGGTTATGCAGGGCGCCAACGGCCCGCTCGAGCAGACCTTCACCATCACGGTGAAGGACTCTGCTGACTTGCCGGCTCCGGTCGAAGAGGACTTTGTTGCGGATCCAGCGCCGGTGAAGCCCGGCGAGAAGGTCAACATCGACATCCCCACGGAGAACGCATCTTCCGTTGAGGTCACGGACCTGCCGGACGGTCTGACTTACGACGGCGAAAAGAGCCAGATCACCGGCACGCCGAAGGCTTCGGGCAAGGCGAAAGTCGAGATCATCACTAACGACGCCAAGGTCATCACCGACACCATCGATATCCAGGTTGAGGGGTCAGGTGATTCGACGACACCGGAAACGACCACGGCAGAGCCGACCACCGGCGCAACGACCCCAACCTCGGGCGAGGCGACTTCAGCAACCCCGACGTCTGGTTGGGTGACGACGCAGCCAGAGCCGACGACCCCGACTTCGGAGGAGCCGATTACTACCGCGAAGCCGACGTCCGGCCAGGACACCCCGGAACTGACGACGAAGCCGTCTACGCCGGGTTCTTCCGAGCAGACGTCGACGACCCCGATGTCTGGTTGGGTAACGACGCAGCCGGAGCCGACGACCCCGAATTCGGAGGAGACGACTGCTACCGCGAAGCCGACGTCCGGCCAGCCCACCTCTGGACAGCAGACGTCGGAGCCGTCGACTCCGGCAACGACGGGCAAACAGACGTCCGGTCAGGGCACGCCGGAGCCGACGACGAAACCGTCCACGCCGGGTTCTTCGGAGCCGACGACCACGAAGCCGACTTCGGGCCGACTAACGACTCAGTCGGCACCCACGTCGACCACCAAGCCGACCACCTCGGCGCAGCCGACTTCAGGCGAGGCCACGTCCGCACAACCCACCGCCGCGAAGCCCACCACCGCCCAGCCGACCGCCACCAAGCCGACCACCGCGAAGCCCGCCCCGTCGGTCGACGACTTCGACTGGGACACGCTGACCGTGCAGGCGGGCACCACCAAGGTCGCCCTGCCGTCGCGGAAGCCGTCCACGACCGTCAACGTGCGCGTCGACGGCGATGCGCCGGAGTGGCTGTCCGTGGCGTCGGACGGTCAGGTCGTGGCGGCGCCGGACCGCGACGTCGAGCCGGACACGTACACCGTTGACGTGGTTTCCGAGGCAGGGGAGCGCGACACCGTCAGGGTGAAGGTCACCAAGCCGGTGAGCGACGCGGACCGCATCAGCGGCGCGCAGTACAAGGACACTTACGTCCGGGCGGGCAAGACGCAATCCAGCCGCCGCCCGATCGCATCCGTTAACCGCGACGGCATTGAGTACAAAGCTCAGCCGCTGCCCGCCGGCACGAAGTTCTCCACCGACAGCCCCGAGGGCACCGTCGACCCGGACACCGGCGTTGTCACCGTGAAGGCGCCGCTGCGCTACCCGGTGGGCAAAACCATCGACATCAAGGTCGACTTCACCTACCCGGACGGCACGACCGGCGAAGCAACCGCGGTTTTCCACGTCGATGCCGGCGCGCAGAACGAGATGTACACGCCCGCCTACCAGGAGGGGCTCGGCGCGCAACCGGGTAAAACTGTTGTGGTGCCGCTTCTGGACGGCACGTTCCCCGTCAACAAGGACGGCGAGAACATCGGCCAGTACGCGTTGGCCCCGGTGTATGACGACAAGGGCAACGAGCTCGGCACGGCCAAGGCCTACAAGGGCTGGGATGTCAGCATCAACCCGGACACCGGCGAGATCTATGCCGCTGCTCCGGAAGAGAACCCGGAGCCGATCGAAGTCCCGGTGACGGTGCTGTACGCCGACGGCACGGTTTCGGATGAGGAGGGCAAGCCCACCGTCTTCGCCAACATTGCGGCATTGACGGGGCCGTCGCTGGCAGACTCCACCGAGGCCGCGGGCTACGGCAAACCGTTCTTCGACGAGGACGGCAACATCCGCATCTTCCCCACAGGCGCGATGCCTCCGGGGGCGACGTTCGAGCAGACCGGCCTGACGGCGCTGCCGGTGGAGATCGATCCGGAAACAGGCGCGATCACCGTGAAGGTGTCGGAGGACGCTCCGGTTGGCGCGAACTTTGACATCCCGTTGAAGCTGACGCTTCCGGACGGTTCCGTGCAGGAGATCACAGTGCCGGTGGCCACACAGTCCGAGGCTGCCAGCCAAGTCGTGTCCTGGCGTCCGGTGCAGGTCACAGATGCCGGAACTCCGGTCACGGTGGCGCCGAGCCAGGCCCCGGCTGGTGCCACGTACGCGCTAGCCGCGTCCTTCGACGCAGATGGCTGGCAGGCCTCCGTGGACCCGAAGACGGGCGCGATCACTGCTGCCCGTAACGGCGACGAGGAGGACCCGCAGGCCGCGCTGATCCCGGTGGTGGTGACGTTCGCGGACGGTTCGCAGCGCGTCGTCGAGGTGCCAGCAACCACCGTGCGCGGCACTGCGGCGCTGACGCAGGTGGAATACCCGCGCGTGACCATCAACGCTGGCCAGATCGCCATCCTGCATCCGAATGTCACAGGGGCGTCGTTCTCCCTGATCAAGCCGATCCCGGGGCTGCGCACGAAGATCGACCCGCACTCGGGTGCTCTGACCGTCGCCAGCTACGACGGCACCGTGCCGGGGCCTCGTGACATTCCGGTTCAGGTCACGTTCGAGGATTCCTCGCACACGATCGTCTCAGCGAGGGTTGATATCCGTACTAAGTCCGGCAAGGGCACGCTCGCCGAAAGCATTTTGCTTAGCGACGTCTCCGCTGTCGGCCGTCCCGACTCCACCACACGAGTCACCCTGCCGGATCTCGGCAAGGCTGCAGACCAGCCGTTCAGCTTGGGTGAGTTCGACGCTGAAGGCTGGGAGGTTTCCCTGGACCATGCCCGTGGCGTGATCGATGTCTACGTTCCGGCCGACGCCGCAGGTCAGGTCCAGCGAATCCCGGTGAACGTGCGCTTCGCCGATGGCTCCACGGGTCAGTTCAACGTGTCGGTGGATGTGGATGGCGTGGCGGCCGGAGGGTCGTCGCAAGGCAGTGAAGGCTCCTCGAAGCCCTCGCCCTGGGTGTGGGTACTCGCGGTGATCGGTCTGTTAGGGACAGCTGGCAAGGTTCTGTACGATAATTGTGATAAAATCCGCGAATTTTTAAGGCAGTGGGTGTAGGGATACATGATGCACACAGGTAAGAAAGCGATCGCGGCTGCCGTCGCACTTAGCGTCACCGCTGGCTTCACGCTTCCGGTGCAGGCAGGTGCGGACGTCGATCTGTCCAAGAGCTACCAGGTTGGCGTGACCACCGGTTCAAGCGAGGGCTTCCAAAACGTCGACGTGAACAAGGGCCGCGTGTCCTGGTTGATGTACAACAGCCTCTCCGCCGGCCTGATGCCCACGGCGTTCTACCTGGATGCCTATGCGGACGGGCAAAAGGTCGAATTCGCGGGCGAGAACACCAAGGTCCAGCCCGCCTCCAACGACGAAGGCGACGTTGTCACCCTGACCCACACCGACCCGAAGCTCGGCGTGGAGCTCGTGCGCACCTTCACTGTCACCTCAAAGAAAGTGGACGTACGGGTTGCGCTGCGCAGCAAAACTGGCAAGAAGGACCTGAAGCTGGTGCTCACGGACGGGTTGTTGTCTTACGACTACCCGATCAGCACCGACCCCGTTGAATCCCGGCCGAACGAGTACACCATCGACGTTGGCGGCCGTTACCAGCTGCACACCAAGTTCGAGGGCGCAGTTTCCACTGGCACCGGCAAAAACCAGCAATCCGCAGAAGCAAGCGCGAACGACGGCGACCGCTACTTTGCAGGTGTGTGGGAGCGCCACGGCGGCTCGCTTAGCGCCCGCATGACCATCGCCGGCGACGCCAACGAAGCACTGAAGGATTCCGACGGTGACGGCCTGCCCGACGAGTGGGAAATCAACGGCTACACCGACCCAGACGGCAACCAGTTCCCGCTGCACCGCTGGGGCGCGGACCCGGAGAAGCCGGACTTTTTCCTCCAGCTGAACTGGATGAAGTCCGAGTGGGAAACCATGGGTTGCTCCGAAAAGCGCCAGTACGCTGCCACTGAAGACGACTTCGGCCAGTTCCTGGAGTGCGCCGACGCGAACGTGAACGTCTACCGCCCGTCGCGCCAGATCCTTAACGACTTGGTGGACCTGTTTGACCGCCGCGGCTACAACCTCCACATCGACGCTGGCGACTACTACAGCAACATCCCGGGCATCACGCTCCAGGGCGGCGACACGCTGCCGTACGCGCCGATCTATTTCAAGGACGCCAACGGCCGTGCCGAGGTCCCCGGTGTGCGCCTAGTCAAGGACCGTAAGAACCTGCTCGGCGCGCGCCAGTCAGTCTTCCGCGTGGGCATCATCGGCGACCAGCAGGAGGTGGGCAACCTGTCTTCCGGCAACGGCCTGATCTCCGATGGCGCGTTCTACGTGGCAAAGAACTACCTGATGACGTCGCAGGAGCAGATGCGCAACACCATCCTCCACGAGTTCGGCCACAACCTGGGACTCACCCACTCCGGTGCGTCTAAGGTGGATAAGCCGCACCATTCCTACGTGCCCAAATACAAGTCCGTGATGAACTACCTGTACCAGTTCAGCCACTTCGACTACTCGGACAAGAACTCCACCGCCAACGACAACACCAGCATCCCGCAAGCCTGCTATGACGGCACTGCGCAGTGCTACAACGGCGCCTACAACATCGCCCCGGACTGGAAGAACCTGGACATTGTCAACGGCGAGATTGCTAAGGCCACCGGCTCCACCGGCGTGTCCGAGGACCCGCACGAGTCCGGCCACGAGCACCCGCGTGTAGACGAGCTCGTGGTCTTGGCCGCGGAAGAGAACAACGGCAAGGCCGGCATCCGCGTACGCGATCTGGAGCAGGACGGCGTGAAGAACATCATCATCGCCAACCGCTCCGACTCCAAGATCCACCTAGAGCTGTCCAACCTGGGCATCGACCTGCACGAATTCACCCTCCAGGTGGACTACCCGGGCGGCAAGTTCCGCGAGACGTACCCGGTGGAAGGCGCGCTGAAGGAGCAGAGCAAGCTGGCAGTCGAGGTGCCGATCGCCAACACTGCCGGTTACAAGGATTCCTCCATGCCGGTGAAGTTCCGCGTGTACAACGCCGACGGCTACCTGGTCGCCGAAGAGACCAACGAGTTCTCTGTGCTCAACTACACCACCGGGCAGATGGATGAGCTGGTTAAGGAACTGGAGAAGAACAATTCCAAGCACCTCCAGGCCGCGCGAGACACCGTGGGCAAGAAGGACCCGGCAAAGCCGACCCTGGCCAAGCCGGCACCGGTGCCCACCACTGCGAACCAGCAGGTGCAGCCCGGCAACCGCGGCCCGAGCCTGACCGAGTTCAACGGCGCGACCCAGTCCATGCCTTCCTCGGCAGCTGCGCCGAAGCCGGGGACGTCCCCGAACCGGAACGAGCCGACCCCGAACACGCAGGCCGGCGAGACCAACAATGGCGGCCAGGAGGCTGGCAGCAGCGTTGGCACGATCGTGGGCGTAATCATCGCCATCTTGGCGGTTCTCGGACTCGGCGGCGCGGCAGCTGTCTTGGGCGGTTTCATCTAAGCGCCGCCGCTGGAACGGCCGCCGTAATCCTGACAGATTACGGCGGCCGTTTGCGTCGACCTGGGCCGATGGGGCCCGCCTGACGGATTCCGCCGTGAAGTGTCGGCGGGCCGGCGGCCCGAACCCAAACCCAAACCCCTAGAACCAGGTGGCGGGGCGGACTTTGTTGGCGAGGTCCACCAGCGCGTACCGGTGCTTCGGGTACGGCGCCATCCGGGCCTGGTCCCGCAGCGTCTGGGCCAGGCCGCGGCGCAGCCCCCGGATGGTGAACGGGTACTCGAATAGCGCCACGTTGGTCGATGCCTCGTGGGAACGCAGGTATGTCAGGCCGGCTTCGATGACGGCGACTTTGATCTGCAAAAACCGCGGTTCGGTGGAGGGGATCTGCTCCAGCCGGCGGGCGGCGAGCCGGATCTGCTCTTCCGTGGTGCCCTCCGCAACCAGGCACAAAATGGCGGTCAGCCGCGCCATGCGGTAGTGGCGCGACGCGTTGGGGACCTTGTCCAAAGCCTTGATGGCCAGGCCCACTTCTCGCTCGCACATGAGCATCCGGGCAAGGCCGAATGCGGAGGAGACGGTGGTGGGGTTGGTCATCCACACCAGCGCGTAGAGGCGGGTGGCGTGGAAGCGCAGCCCCTCGGGGGAGGTCACGGACAGCGACCAGGTGGCGTCGGTGACGCCCTCGGCGGCCATGTGCTCGAACACGTCGTCCGGCACGTCGCAGAGGTGCTGGCTAAGGCCAGCGGCGGCGGGCGCGAGTTCGTCGTGAAGCAGCTCGCTCGATTGATACCCGCCTTCCTGCAGGATGAGCTCGCTGACTGCGGCGAGGGCGAGTTTCGGTGCGGCCTCGCCGGGCAGCTGATTGAGCACCTCGGAGAAAGACGTCTTAGCGGAGTTGAAGTCGCCCAACAGTGTCTCCACAACGCCCGCGTACCAGAAGTAGCGCCAGTTGTCGCCGAAGCGCTCCGAAAGTGAGCGCAGCCAGGTGCGTGCCTGGGTGGTCAGGCCGAGGTCCAGCATCGTGCGCACGACTCCGAAGGGGATTTCCACGGAGTGCTCGTACTGCGGGGTGGTCATGGCTTGGCGCAGTGTCTCCAGCGTTTCGCGCGGCTCGGCGTAGGAGGAGCCCTGCAGCATGGCGGCGCCGACGTCGTCGCGGTTGACCAGCGGCGACGGCAGCGCGGCGACAACTTCCTGCGGGGTGATGTCCACGCTGCGGGCGATCCCGTCGATGAGCTGGTCGGTGCGGAAGACCAGGTGTTTTGTGCCGAACGTCGTACGCTGCGGGGAAAACAGGGAGTGCTGCGCGGGGTAGGTGCGCCCGTCGCGCACGGCGACGATTTCCCGCAGCACGCTGAGCATCTGCGCCTCCAGCTCGATCAGGCTGGTGAAGCGCTGCGCCGGGTCCTCGTTGCAGCACCGGGCGAGCAGCCGGTACAGGGAGGTGTATTGGCGGAACAGCGGTTCGTCGATGGGGGAGGGCAGGCCCGGGTCGTACACCCCGTCGGTCTGCGGCAGGTCCACCACCAGCGAGGCCAACGTGCGGCCCACGGTGTACACGTCGGAGGATACGGAAGGCCCTTCGGTTGCCACTTCCGGCGCCTGGAACCCCTTTGTGCCGTAGATGAACCCGTAGGCGCCGATGCCGGAGACCGCGCCCAGATCGATGAGCTTCACCTGGTCTTCGG
>ERZ1673749.1394-NODE-1394-length-16704-cov-5.837588_pt1 | contig 16704 bp, 17 predicted proteins | sample MGYA00580204_ERZ1673749 | MGnify/ENA primary metagenome ERZ1673749 (study PRJEB41218, sample SAMN15661745) | gut metagenome | host: Homo sapiens | place: Canada: London | collected 2015-08-20/2019-03-30 | study: EMG produced TPA metagenomics assembly of...
CTTTCCACGCGGGCAGACACGGAGGTCTTGTTGCGCGAGATGGTGCCGTAGTCGTTGCCGTTTGCGTCGGTGATGGTGACGACGGACTCTGCCGGCGTGTCGTTGGCGACCGTTCGCGCCTTCTTGTTGATGTCCTGCATGAGCGAGATAATCGCGGCTTGCAGGAGCAGTTTGTAGCCGACTTCGTTGGTGAAGCCGGCCTTGTCTGCGGAAATCGGGGTGGCCTTGGCCATTGGTCTGTGACCTCCTGTAGTAGGAAACTGTGTACATGGGTCACAATAGCATGCTGCTACGTACCGGCGCATGGTGCCACGCACGGCGGTGGTGTGTCGCACCACGTCTCGTCCCCTCGGATTGCAACCCTCGCGGGTCCCGTCGCCGATTACCGTCGGAGGGCGCTAGAACTTGAACCAGACGTTGTCTCCGAAGGACCCAGGATTTGCCTGGTTACGTACCGCCTCCGCGACGCGTTCGATCTTCTCACGATCCTTAAGTGTCTCGGAAAATGTGGCCGGAAACGAAACATGCCTGACACCGCAACCGCGATAACTTCCAGTCTCGTCTCGAATGAACTCCTCGAAGTCGAGTCCGTGGAAGTTGGTGAGTTTGAACCTGATGGTGTGTTCTTTCCGGCTCTGTTTGCCGGTGTAGTACGTCACATATGCGATGTCGTTTTTGTCGTCGGTGAACTCACTTGACCGGCAGAACACTTCGACGATGATGTAGTCCGACGCGGCGATGTCGTCGGCGGCTTGGTTCGTCCGCTCACGCCAAGTTCCTTTCCGGCCCAGTCCCCAGGTTCCAAAGAGCAGCATTTTCTGAATCCCTCCAAGTGCAGTCTGCGTGCAGTGTCGTTTCTAGTCGAACGCGCAGTTGAGTGGTGTAGCACGTCCCCTTATATCATGCCACGGTAGTTTCACCAGGGCTTTGGCACGACGTATGTTGCCCTGCGGTTCGCTTCGTCAGACACCAGCATGTCTGACGACAGTGTGAGTGCTGTGGCGATGGTGGGTGTTTCCACAAGCAGCATGTCGGTGTTGATGTCGTGGCCGGCGACAATGGCGTGGTCGAAAATTGGGTCAGTGCGGTCGAGTACGTGGATTGCGTCGTCCATACCGTGAAGTTCGTCGTGCTGCGACGTGATTTCGCACGCCAGCAGGTCGCCGTTGCCTCCCGCTGTGCGTGACGGCGACGTGTGCAAGAAGAACGACATGAGGTTGAGGTAGGTGTGCTGACCGATAGCCACGCGGCGTGCATGCTCCGACCACCGTGTCGAGAAGTCCACGATCCTGCTCGGCATACCGTCCTGCGTCCCCGACGTGGCGCGTGTGAGAGCGAGTCCGTTGTGTGCAGTGACGAGGGGTTCTCTCGTCGGCTGACGCAGCGATTCCATGTGGGACGACGTGCGGATACCCAGAGGGGTCTTGACAATCGCAGTGACAATGCAGCGCGCGTCGGCGTCGGTTGGAGACATAGGTTCGTCTTTGTTTCCCTGTCCGGAACGCATGCTGGTGTATGCGTGTATTGGCGTGGCTGTGGGGTCGAGCCGCGTGTCTTCACCCGTCACTGACACAATCCGGTCGTAGATCGCAGCGGCTGATCGCTCTACCGCGTCGCCAGGTACCGGCCTGCGGAATCCGGCAAGCACCTGTGTGAAACCGCCCACGCCGCTGGCGGTGGTGTGCGTGAAGTAGACCTCGGCGTACGCCTGGCGGTGGCTGACATGTGGCAGTGGGTCGTGCATATCACTAGACCGTAGCAGTCTGCTACATGAAAGACCCGTCTGGCGTGTTCCAAAATAGCCGTGAAAGCATAATCACCGCTTCGACATGGGACGAAAACGTGTCGAAAACACTGTTCCAGAACTCGCAAAACCGCAGGAAACTTTTGCCCGAAAACCGCACCCTCTGGCGCGCCCCGAGACGGGCCAAAACCGCCACCCAGACGCGGTGCTTAGGTTCGCCATACGCGCATGTAGCGGCACACAAACACCACCCATCGGACACGGGCCGGGCGGCACCGGGGAGGGCAGGGTTCAGTGCGGTGTTCCAGGCGCTGTTCCAGACACCGTTCCACTGTGTGTTAGAACACATGTTCAGTAGGTAGTTCTCAATGTCGCTGCATGCTGCTACAAAGCCAGCCCGCTATAGGATTTGCAGCATGGACACCAACGACCCAGACTTCATTGAAACCGACCTTCGGGAACTCACCGCAGAGCCGCTGTTCCCCCTCCATATCGAGGGCGTGGAGCCTTTGGCCATGTTCTCGCTCGAACACTGGCTGGTGCTCTACACGCACGGACTTGCGCCGCAGCCACCGTACCTGCTGGCACCGTTCCCGGCGCAGATTCACACCCAGACCGAACTCATGGAAAACCTCGCCGAGTGGGGTCTGCTCAAAGGCACGGCGCTCGACGCCGACCTCGATTACATTCTCCGCGCGCTGACGTCGGAGCACACCAACATCGTCGCCGGCCAACTCACGCTGCCCCAGCGTGCGCACGAGCGAAGCGTCGTCTATGAGGGCGTGTTGTCTGAAACTGGCAAGCCGGAAGAAACGTCCATGATCGAGCAGCCGACGTACCCGTTCATCATCGTCAAGACCTACGACGGACGAATCATCTCCGCGCTGTCGATGGACAAGGGGCTGACTATCAACGCGTCGCTGATCGGGGACCGAACGTACGCAGAGGCGTTCGCGGACGAACTCGCAGCCATGTTCGACCCGAATGGCACGTGGGAGCCGGCCACGATCAGAAACGTCCACGTTCCCGCGTCGGCGGCGACTGACCCGATGGTGGTCAACCTCGCGTCGGAAGACCGCGACACTGCCAATCAGGCACGCCAGCACCTGTCAGACACACACGTCGTCCACCCAGACACCATCGACGCTCTCGCCGACATCAACGCGATGGACAAACTCGCCGTGGTGACGTTCATGCCAATCATCAAGTTGCGCGACGAATCCATCTACGCCAACCCGCAAGGCGCAGGAACGTGGGTCCTGGCGTCGAAAGACGGAGCACCGCCGCGGTCGTTTGTCACCGCACCGGAGGTGGACGCAAACAACCGTGAGACATACCTGTATGCGCCGTACTCGCATGCGAGCCTGTTGCGCGGAATGGAGGAGTCCTACAAGACGACGGCGCACCTGCTGCGCACACGCGGCGTTGACGACCAGTCCAATCCGCTGCACATCTTGCGCATGGGCGTGGAAAACGCCATCAACGCCGGCCTGTCCGGGACTCCGGGCGACGTCGAACAAGTGCGTGACGGTGATTAGCAGACTGCCTGTTGTACGGTGACGTGTAGCCATCTACAGCAAAGGAGAGCAAGTGCGACTGCCTACATCGCTGCCACCCGGCAACCCGCCGGATAAGCAGCACGTCCCCCTAGACATAGTCTCCGACACTGTCGCTGTAGACACTGACGAGTTTCGTGCACGGCATAAGGAACTTCGTGAACGTGTCGAGGCGCTGTCGGCGATGGCTGACGACCTACTCGAACACCTCGACGATGTCGATAGGTGGATCGACGAGTCGTCGGCACCGTTGGAAACCCTGCGTGCAAGCGAGTCGGTTCGTCCCATCGACGCGCGGAGTTTCCTGTCGTTCATCGCAACCATGAGCCACGCCACCGATGTCGCGCGAGACGCGTTCTACGACTGCATTGCCACCGCTTACGGTGCCTACCTGATTCCCGTCTACGTGATCGAGAAGGTCGCCGACCGCAACCGTGTGACCATGTCGCGCACGGTGCTCAACAGCGTGGACCGGATCGACAACCGCAGATTCTTGCGGGCACCGGGCTGGCGCGGCGAGGAGGTTCCCGACCACCTCGAACGTGTCCGCAACTACTACGGCATGGCCGGCGGCCGGTCGTTTTCGTCCCGCGAGCGCGCGTCGCGCGACAACACCCCGAACAAAACCCAATCCCCCAACCCGGGCACGAACGAATAGAGGAGCACCATGCCTGCCTTTGACCTGTTCAACTTCAAATGGAACATTACACCGGAACACCACGAAGGAAACGGCGACCCGTTCCGCTACCTGTGGTACCGCAAAAATGCCCATGACACCGGCGGCATTGTCACCACGCTGCACACGACTGTGGAGGTCATTGTGGACGGCTACTACGACGGTGTATTCGATCCGACCCTGACGCTGGTGCAGTATTCGTCCGCCAAGGACGCTACCGGCCAGACCATTGAGGACTCGATACGTCTCAATGTGGCGTCCTCCGACGACGAAGGGGACGTTCCAACACTCAACGCACTGCTCGGCGAGACGTGGCGCGAGTTCCTGTCGCAGGTGTCGCACGCAGCGCAGGAAAAGCACGCGCTGACTGTGGACCGCGGCGAACTCGCGGAGACTGCGGGCGTTACGCGCGAGTCCGATGTGGAAGACATGCTCACTTCCGCGCTCGAAATGTCTAAGGCGGCAGCGTCTCCGGACCATGACGAGTACGACGACGCGCTTGGTGGTCTGTTCGACGAGTTCGAGGGCACGCCGTTCGACATCTACGAGGACGCCCACGTTGTCGAGTCCGGCGACGAGTCCGCAGAGGGCGCCGGCGCAGAGGGTGCTGTCGATGTGACGGACATCGAGGTCGCAGAGGACGGAGCCGGAGCAGAGATTGACGTGTGGGAAAACGACCCGAACGGTGGCTTGGAGTTGCGCGACTACACCGAGGGCACCGACGCGATCCGACCCGGTGTGTCGCGTCGTCTCTCGCTCGATGTGCAGTCCGACAACGTGTACGTCGAGGATTCCCCGACCGAGGTAATGCAGGCGGTAGTGCTGCCGGAACTCGATGATGTCTCCGGCGACAACGAGGGCACCGTGGCAGACGGCGCCGACGAGGGCGCTGTGGCCGACACCGACGAGTCTGTCGAGGGAACCGAGGCCGGCGACACCGACGAGTCCGTAGAGTCCAAGGACGACGCATTGCCCGCTGACTTGCAGGCCGTGCTCGACAAGTACGGCCCCGACGTGCTTGCGAAACTGCTCGATAAGTAGCAGGTACGACAAAACCCCCGGCCACAATGACCGGGGGTTTTCTGCTGCTCTGGTGCTAGACCTGGACGTGCATGACGGCTGCGAGAATGTTCATCACGCCGTCAATGACCTGGCCCAGCGGTTCCAGGAAAGCGAACAGGTCGTACAGGAACCCGCCCTCCGAGGACAGGCCGATCAGTCGGGACGCGGTGTCCGCACCTTCGATTGCAGTGCCAGCGTCGAGCGAAGAAATGGTGTTCATGGTGGGCTTGCTCCTAGATGTTCAGGGTGGACGACAGTTCGACGATGTTGCCAAGGAACTCGCCGCCGTTGGACACGATCTTGTAGCCCTCAAGAATGACGGCGACAACAAGGTCGAGCGTGGAAAGCAGGGTTTCAAACATGGGTCAAAGACTCCCGTTGTCAAGGCGGATAGTGCGAAAGCAACATTAGCAGCGCGCAGCCGGACACTTGGCCGCGGTGCCCACCTGCGTTTCCGCGACCCGTATTCGCACGTCCCCAGGGCGATATAGTTGCACGCATGCCAGCAACGCAGTTATTTACCCCGATGGAGCCGTCGATTCCAAAGACGTTCACGGACGACGTGACGATCCCGGCTCCGCTCAAAAAGGACCCGCCGAAGAAGACCTCGATCATGCAGAAGGTCTTGCAGTTAGGCATGCCCGTGCTCATGGTCACGATGATGGTGCTGATGTTCCGCATGATGGGCAACGTCGGCGGCCGTCAAGTAATGATGATGATGATGATGGGCATGATGATGATTACCACGCTTGCCCAGACACTCGGCCAGGCGTTCGGCGGCGGCCCGGAGGCGGACACAACGAATGAGGACCGCCAAAACTACTTCCTGACGTTGGAGAAGTCGCGCGAGAAGGCGCACGAGATTGGCCGGTCGCAGCACCGCGTGCAGGCGTGGCTGTATCCCAGTCCGCACTCGCTGGTGTCGCTGATTAACGCGCGCCACCGGACACTGTGGTCGGCACGTCCCTCTGCGGACGAGTCGGATTTGAACTTCGCGCACGACGACCTGCTGGCCGGAAAGAACACCGATCAGTCCGCCGACACGTGGGCCAAGGCCCGTGTGGGCACCGGGCTGATCGCGCTGTCGCCGGGTATCACGGTGGACAACCCGGACTCTGTGGCTCCCGAGATGTTGGAGCCGGTGACCTACCAAGCGTTCGCCAACTTCATGGCGGCGCAGTCTGTGGTGCCCAAGGCTCCGCTGCCGGTGAGTATCGACCGGCCCTCCATCTCCATGCGCGGCGACAAGACACGCAGACGTGATTTTGTCCGCTCGATGGTTGTCTCGATTGCCTACAACCACTCGCCGGCGAATCTGATGATCGGCCTTGTCACCGACTCCGAGCGCGAGAGCGAGTGGGATTGGTTGAAGTGGTTGCCGCACATGGCGAACCGTTTTGAGAAGCCGGACAATTACGGGTTCCCGCTGCTGCGCTGGTCGAGTTTCGAGGAGGCGCACCAGTACCTCGCCATGCACTACAACGTGATCGCGGCATTGCGTGGTCGCGTGGTGGTCGTGGTGGACGTGCCGAACGCGAAACTGCGTCCGCCGCTGAACTACGAGCACATTCCCGGCGTGACGTTCCTGATCGTCGATAGCGCGGACGACGAAGCCATGACTGCCGTGGAGGACCGGCTGCACCTGTCGGAGGAGGGCAAGTTCTCCGCCTACGACAAACTCGACATCGCCGACGCTGACTTCGTCACCGTGGACGAGGCCACCGACATCGCGCGTGCGATGGCGCAGTTGCAGCCGCCCGGGTTCGTCCACATCGAGGTGGAAAACGCCGAGGACGCCGGCCAAGCCGCCGTGGTCACCACGGCCAAGGCGCCGGAACTGCTCGACGTCATTGGCACGCGCGACCTCGATACCTACGACCTGGTGGGAAAGTGGCAGGAGTCGGATAAGCAGAAGTCGTTTAAGGTGCCGATTGGTTTCCAGGTGGCCCGTGACCGCAGCGGCGACTACGTGCCAACCGGCGAACTCGCCTACCTCGACATTTTGCAGAAGGCGTCGGGTGGTACCGGCCCGCACGGCCTGTTCCAGGGCGGCACGGGCACGGGCAAGTCCTTCCTGATCGTGATGGTCGTGCTGATGTTGTGCATTATGTACTCGCCACGTCGTCTTATGATTATCTCCGCTGACTTCAAGGGCGGCGCGACGTTCAACCCGTTGCAGAAACTGCCCCACTTCATCGTGAACCTGACCAACCTCGAAGGCGCGCTCGACATGGTGGATCGCACCAAGGCCATGTTGGAGGGCGAGCACCAGCGTCGCCAGCAGGTCTTCGCCAAGTACGACGTGGTGGACATTCACGAGTACCGCAAGTTGCAGAAGAAGAACGCTGAAATCGGCGGCGAGGCGATGGAAGATGTGCCCGACATTTTGTTCGTGGCCGACGAGTTCCGCGCCTTCATCACGAAGAACCCCGAGTACAAGGACATGTTCTCGATGATCGCCGCGGAGGGACGCTCGACGGGTATTCACCTGCTGATCGGTTCGCAGTCGATTAACCACCAAATGCTCGGCGACGCATTGCCCAACTTCGACTACGGCATGTCCCTGAAGGTCAAGGACTCGTCTGACTCGAACACGGTGATCCGCAAACCGACGGCGACGCAGTTGCCGCCGTCGCAGGTCGGTATTTTGTTCTACCAGGACTTGCAGGACGAACTGCACGTCTACTTCAAGGGCTTCAACCACGCGGTGCCGTACGTGCGTGAGATTCGCGCTGACAACTCCAACCCGCACGCCATCGTGGTCGATCACGAGGACGTCGATGTGCCCGACAACACAACCGCGATCCGCGCGTTCAACACGGTCACTGGCTCTGCGATCACGGTCGTGGACGAGGAGCCGGAGGTCGAGGAGGTCACCCACGACGACAACGTCACCTACGAGGAGACGGACAAGGACGTGCTGACCGGCCTAATCGACATGGTCATGGAGAAGTCCCAGGGCTACACCGAAACCCGCACGTACTGGACGGAGCCGCTGTCTGTGCCGATGGCCACGGGCGAGGTTCCCGACGACGAGATGGCCGCGCCGGACGGGACCGGGTTCAGTGTCCGTATCGGCGACATCGACACCCCGCGCCAGCACCAGCGTGTGCCGTTGGAGGTGGAGTTCGGTGGCTCGACCAGCGGCAACTTGGCCATCGTGGGCGCTGCTGGCTCTGGCCGTTCCACGGTGATTCGCACGCTGGTGGCGTCGAGCGCCATGCGCTACTACGGCGCGCACGTGTCGTGGTTCCTGTACGACTACACTGGTTCGTCCCTCGCGGCCGTAGCAGACTACCCCAACGTGTCCATCTACGGCACGAAGAACAACCGAGACACCTGGCGCCGAATTAAGGGCGAGGTCGAGCGCGTGCTTGCCGTACGCACCGCGGCGTTCGAGCAGTACGGCCTGTCGTCGGTGGACGAGTACATCGCACGCAAGGACGAACTCGGGATTACCGGAGACCCGTTCAACTGGATCGCGGTGGCCATCGACGGATTCAACGACTTCGCGGACGTGCTGAAGGAAGACCTCGACGAGCAGACTGTCGTGACGCGCCTGATGAAAGAAGCCCAGCGGTACGGCATTTTCTTTGTCGGCACGTTCACAAATGCCACGACGTTGAGCGTGAAGTGGGACGGTGTGTTCACGCACGGTGTCCGCCTGTACGTCACCGAGTACAACAACACCTACGACTCCGGTGCGATCCGCCAGACCAACGCGCGCGAAATCATCAACCAGATTCCGCAGTCGGAGCCGGGACGTGTCGCCGATGGCTCCATCGTCAACGACATGGGTATCCCGGTGTTCCACCACGCGCGCGTCATGCTGCCGATCAAGAACAAGCCGGAACCGGCTGTGATTAAGGATTCTGGCCCGATCTACAACCAGAAGGAAGACCACACCGACGCGGTGCGCGCGTTCGGCGAGGAGATTGCCGCGTCGCCGGCCGCCGAGTATCCGGCTCCGAAGTTGGAGATGGTCAGCACCGTCTCTGCCGACGAGTTGTACGACATGCTGCCGATGGACGCGCTCAAAGACCTGCCGCAGGCCAAGCGCCCGCTACCGTACGGCCTGGACGTGGCGACCTACATGCCGGTGTTCCAGGACCCGGGTGTCTCGTCGCCGATGAACCACGTCATTATCTCCGGCGCCGGCGGTACGGGACGAACCTCCACACTGCGCACGTTCATGCGCGCCGCTGCGGAAATGCACGGCCCGCAGGGCGCGAGGTTCTTCATGCTGGACAACTCCGGTGCCTTGGTCACCGACTACCAGCACTACCGCAAACTCGGGTTCCTTAAGCCGACGTCGTACATCATGTCCAAGGAAAAGATGGACACAATGGTCGAGATTCTGACCAAACTCGCCGTGAAGCGAGCGCCGGATCAGGACAAACTGATGGAAAACCCGGAGATGATTCAGGACCGCTCCTACTTCACCGGGCCGGAGATTTACGTGTTCGTGGACAACGCGGAGGCGTTCTTGACCAACGGGTACTCCAAGGGTCCGATGGAAAAGGCGTTGGAGGCCCTGCCGAACTACGACGTGGGTATCCACTTCATCATGGTCACCCAGGCGTCGAACCTGCCGACAACGATGTCGTCGAACAAGGGCATGCTGTCGCTGGCGGACAACCACAATCCGTTGTTCCTGCTGCACAGCGGTCCCGCCAGCGCCGGTGCCATCATCATGGGTACGAAGACTCGCTTCATGGACATGCCGAAGGGTCGTGTGCAGATGTTCAACCGCCAGGAGTTCTCTGGCCGCGACGTGCCGCACGTGCAGATCGCGTACACACCGCCTGCACCGCGCGAGGACGCGCCGGCGGCACAGGAGTAGCGGCAACAGCAGCACTCACCGCAGCGCACACCCCGGCCACTGCCTACGTGGTGGCCGGGGTGTTCGTCTTTGGGTCTAGGCCCAGTAGTTGATGTAGTAGTCGTTGCGGTCGGTGGGCGTGATGGGTCCGTCTACGTCGTGGCCGTTGAAAATGATGGCCTCGTTAAGGCAGGTGAAGTGCTGGCGGTCGTACACGCCGTCGAAGTTGCGCGCAATGACCTCGGTGTCGGTGAGTTCAATCGTGACGTGGTGCGCGTCGGTGTAGTCGTGGCGGACTTTGCGGCCGCACGCGATGTGCTGCAACACCTCGTTGAGCAGGACTTTGGGCCGCTCGTCGCCAATGTTGTAGTAAGGGTCGGAGAAGACGACGTGTCCAGTGCGGATCAGGGTCAGGTCGCGGCCTGGCACGTTCGGGTCGCTGGCGTGGCCGGGCCGGAGGGCGTAGGCGATGGTGCGTGGGTGAATTGCGGTGGTCATGGCGTCATTGTCGCACTGCGTGTTTGGGCTGCGCGAGCCAATCGGCTGGCATGTCCCCTTGCTAGAGTTAGCGCAGGAAACGAGAGGAGCACGCATGCCGGAGCGGCGCAGGAAGGTGCGTAAGCAGAAGAAGTTGGATCAGCAGCGCGCGAAGGGCTGGCGTAAGCACCGGCGCAACGTGGCCGAGCAGTATGGCTGTCCGACACCGCAGAAGCGGCCGTTTGAGTCGCGGTACGCGGCGGAGCAGGCGCTGTCGCGGTCGTGGCAGGTTAAGAGTGGGTCGCGGCTGGCGGCGCGGGTGTATCGGTGTAAGTGCGGGGCGTGGCACTTGACGAGCCAGGGGAGGTAGCCGGCGACGCGGCCACAGCGGCGCAAGTGCGTGCTTCGCACAGACTCCACAGCCAACCCCGACGCAGCCCCTGTCGTTGGCTCTGGGTGCCACCACCACGTCCCCCGAGGTTGGAGGTCGTGGTTGGTATCCTGCTAACGAGAAACCACGGACCTAAGTGAAGGAGCAAGGACCTAATGGCTGACACGAGTTGGCGCGCGCCGGACCCGACGCCGGTGCGCAGGCGTAAGAACATGATCCGCGCGGGCGTTGCACTGCTGGTTGTCGTCGTGCTGGCGGCGCTGGTGTGGGCGCTGGCGCCGAAGGTGAAGCAGCAGTTCGACGCGTCGAGTGAGGGCGATGTGTTCGATAGCGCGGTGCAGGCTGTGCTTGACGCGCCGGCGATTGAGGTGTCGGGCCGGGCGAAAATGCACAGCGCGGGCAACGCGGTGTACTTCACTGCGGTGCGGCTCGACGACGGCACGCTGGTGGGCGATGTTCGTCCCGCCGAAACCGGCACGGGCTTGCCGGTGGTGGACACCGGCAACAAGGTCTACGCGCAGGGCAATCCGACGCTGTGGCCGCTGATGGGTCTGGGTTCCGACTTCTCCGGCTGGGTGAGCGCGCCGAGCGCGGAGACGGTGTCGATTCAGTCGGCGTCGGTCACGCGCGAGAATGTCGCCGACGTGGTGGATAACCCTGACACCGAGCGCGAGGGTCTGACCGCGACATCGCCGGAGGGCGTGACCATCACGGTGGAGGAAGGCTCCGACGTGCTGAAACTGACGTTCCCGCTAGAGGGCGGCGCGGTGTCCGAGCACACGGTTCGTCCTGTTGACGAGCAGACGGTCGAGTCGTCGCAGCAGGCCGTCGGAAACGCGGTGTCGTCGGTCGGCGCACAGGTCATTCGCGGCCCAGGCGGCGGGTTCATCATCGAGCCGTTCGCCGGCGACCGCGCGCCCGCCCCCGCACCGGCCCCCGCCCCGGCCCCCGCACCGGCCCCGCAGCCCGCGCCGGCACCGGAGCAGCCCGCTCCCGCGCCCGCACCGCAGCCGGGCCAGGCACCGGCACCGGAGCAGGCACCTGACCCGTTCACGCAGCAGTAGCCGCAGACGTGGAGGAGATGATTCGACAGCGCGATCCACGTGTGTGGGTCGCGCAGTTGTGTGTCGTGGCCGCTGTGGTGTGCGCGGGCTACGTGCCGTATTCATTGTTTATGGCCGAGCGTGTGGGCGCGCGCGACACCCAGGTCGAGCAGCAGAGGTTGCAGTCAGAGTGGGACGTGCCATCGCTAAAGCCGGCGACGGATTCCGCACCTGCTGGCGCGGTGCCGGAGCCAGCCCCCGCGACCACGACCGCGCCGGCGGACGAGATTCGTGGCGTGGCCCGGTTGACGGTTCCGAAGTTCGGCGACGAGTGGAACTACATCGCCGTGGACGGTGTGGGGTTGGACGACATTCGCTTCGGTCCCGGCCACGATCCGCGCACCGAGTACCCCGGCGAGGTCGGCAACGCCGTGTTCGCTGCGCACCGCGACGGGTTCGGCTCGCCGTTCAACGATTTGCCCACGCTGTCCGTGTGCGACGCGGTGGTGGTGGAGACGCGCGAGGCCCGCTACACCTACCGCGTCGTCCCTGATGTCGGCGACGGGCGCGCAGCGGCCGCGCAGTCATGCTTCGACGAAGCCACCGCGGCGACGCTCACCGAGGGCGCGTACGACCAAGTTCCCGGCGTGCACATCGTTTCGCCGACGGACGTGTCCGTGTTGGAGCCGGTTCCCACGTCCACGGCGCAGGCTACGATTCCGCTTATCACGCTGTACACGTGCCACCCTGAACATTCCAATGCCCAGCGCCTTGTTGTCCACGCCGCGCTGACCGAGACAGAAAGACGAACCACACCATGACCACTGCACTTGAAACCGCACCCGGCCACGGCACAGTGACCTACCGGCTCGGCCACATCGCCGCGCTGCGCCACAACGGGGAGATGATCGACACCGGCGACGTGCTCGATGTCGAGGTCACCTCCGCAGGTGCCGTCCACCAGCCCCACGTCGCCATCGTCGGCGGTGATGTGCACCGTCGCAGCGCGTGGGTGCAGCGTGTCGTTGACGCGCTGGCTGACGCAAACGACCCGTCGGAAGTCCGGTTCGCGTTCATCGACCGGGGGACACGAAATGACCACGGTGCAGGCCACAGCGCGCACACGGCGGGCACGTTCGAGTTGTGGCGCGACCAGGTCATGCCAACCGGCCGGGCCACCGAGCGCGCGCAGATGGTCACGTGGCTGGTGCGTGTGCTCAACGGCCGCGCCGACGTGCTCGCGCAGACCCGGCAGGAAACCGACAAGGACTACGCCACCATCGCCGAGCGCAACTACGCAGGCGGGTATGACGGTTCGCCGGCGATCTTCGTGGTGGTCGATTCCGGCGACAGCGCGCACGGCGTGGAAACCCCGGAGCACGTGCAGTTGGGCAACTACTACGCCGACATCAGCGAAGACGACGTGTACGCCAAGATTCACCGCCACGGCGCAGCCCTTGGCGTGTTTCTGATTCGCACGCTGCCGGACACCACGGCGTACAAGGCCCGCGCGCTCGGATACGACGTGGTGATTGACCTCGACGACGCGGTGGACGCAGCGCCGACCACGATTGCGTGGGTCACCGGCGACGACGGACGCGAGTTCGCCGAGTACCTGCTGGACACCGACGCAGCCACAGCCGCGGAACCGGCCACGGACACAGTCGGCACCGAGCAGACACCGGATACCCAGGACGAACAAACGCCCGCGACTGACGAGCAGCGCGGGCAGGAGCGGTAAGACCTCGTGTTCGAGATGATCTGGGACCTCACGCGCGGACCCCGGTGGTGGCGCGTGACGCAGGTGGTGCTGCTTGTTGCAGCCGTGGTGGCGGCGCTGGTGCTGGTTGTCTACCCCGCCGTCTACGATTGGCGGCAGGCGGCCATTGCGATCTAGAGCAGTGTGGTGGCCCAGCCCAACTGCTCGATGATGTTGCTCGGGATACCGAACGCGTCGGTCAAGGTACCACCAGAGCCGGCACCGACCACGCCGGCCGCGACGAGTTTGCCGTAGGACCGCTCGGCCTTGCGCACGATCCGGCGCACTTCCTTATACACGGTGCGCACGGCCAGAAACAGTACGACGACCAGCGCGAGCACAAGCAGCATGTGGACGTTGTTGTTGAAGTCGAAGTGGATCAGGGTGTTAGTCAGCATGTCGGGGTCCTTTTCTCTTGATCGGTTGTTCTGTCACCCATCGTATGTGAACCAGGTTCACAATCCAAGGCTGACGCGCGAGTAGGGTACGGCACGTCCCCTCACACCAACGCGGCCAGTCGGCTGTACGCCACCGTCAACTGCGACTCCACGGTGCGGATTTTGAGCAACTGCTTGTCCAACTCCACGGCGGGCACATACCCCGCAGCCAGCGCCGAGCGCAGCGTGTACCGCTCTAACGCCAACTGCTCGCGCAACACCACCACTTCGTGCGCGGCGCGCACAGTCTCGGTGTCCCAGTAGACCTCCATGACGTGCATGCCGGGCAGCACAACAACCACCGGCATGTCGCGCCGTAGCGCGGTCACCTGTTCGCCGTCGTCGAACTCGAAGACGACGTGCGAGTCCGACTCCACCACCGCAGCCGGGTCGATTGACGGGTCCGTGTCGTCGGGCGCGCTGCCCGACGGCTGCTGGCGCAGGAAGAACCGCCGGCCGGTGCCGAAGTCGTCGTCGGGGCCGGCGACCGCGTCGCGCAAGGCGCGCTCGATGATGGCGGTGTCGCTGATGTACTCCGGGGCCGGCTGGGGTGACAGATCAGGGGTGTTCGAGGGCATGGTCGCTCCAAGGGACGTGACGTTAGATTACGGCTTTGTAGTGGTATGCTACGCGTCATGCGTACACGACCAGCACCGCCACCACCGCCTTCAACTGACGTTATCATGCAGTCTCTGCGCGATAACTCGCCCGGAGGCGGCGGTACGTCGTTCCCGCCCACGGACGAACAGAAGAACATTCTTGCGCTGTTCAACACTGGTGCACCGCTGGTTGTCCAGGCCGGCGCTGGCACCGGCAAGACCACGACGCTGGAACTGCTGGCCAAGGAGATGGCCCGGCGTGGCCAGCAGGGTGTGTACATCACGCTGAACAAGGCAATGGCCCTAGAGGTCGGGTCGAAGTTCATCTACGGCAACGTGCGCGCGTCCACGATTCACTCGCTGGCATGGCGCATTGCCCAGATGATTCCGCAGATCGCGCCGCTGTTGGACAAGATTCGCAGCGACACCCCGCCCATGAGCAGGTTCCACTGGCACCGCGTGATTGGGCTGACGGACGTGTTTTCCTACACCTCGTTCCACGCCGCGAACTTGAAGGCACGCGGCGAGTCCGCGCGCGACACCGTCATGTCGTCGCAGGACTTGATGTGGGCGGCGATTGACGCGCTGCGTCTGTGGTGCCAATCCGACCGCACCGAACTGTCCCAGGAGGACGTGGTTCGTCCCACGGCCATGCCGTTCGACGTGTACGAAAACCGCTACGTGCCCAAGGTGCTCGCCATTGCGACAAAGGCGTGGACCCAAGACATCTTGGTCCCCGAGGGACGGTTGCCGTTCACGCACGACTACTACCTCAAACTCGTCACGCTGGCGAAGCCGAAACTCACCGAATGGCTCGGCCTGCCAGCGGGTTCTGTGCTGTTCTTCGACGAGTGCCAGGACTCGCGGCCGTGCGTGACGTACTTCCTTAGCCTGCAAGACGACCTACAGATCGTCGCCGTGGGCGATTCCAGCCAGGCCATCTACGGGTTCACCGGCGCGCGCGACGGCCTGCCGAAGATTCAGGCCATGTCCGGCGCTAAGACCGCAAGCCTCACCACGTCGTTCCGGTTCGGCCAGGAGGTCGCCGACGTCGCCAACAAGGTGCTCGCCACCCTCGACGCCGCGATCCGTCTGCGCGGCAACCCAGACCGCGACTCTCGCGTGCACCTGCTGCCAAAGGACACCGCGCCGCCGATCCAGGACATCGACGCGATCCTGGTCAGGACGAACGCGCAACTGCTGCTGGCCGCCGAAGCCTGCATGCGCGAGGGCGTGGATTACGAGATTGTGGCCGACACGTCGGTGATCTACAACCTCGCCCACGACTTCGACCAACTCGACGCCGGCAAGAAGGCTACGCGCACCGACCTGCGCGACTTCGACAGCATGGCCGCGCTGGTGGAGTACATGGAGTCCGACGATTCCAAGGTCACCGCCGCGCGCACGAACACGCAGTCCACGGTGCGCTGGATTCTCAACCACTCCACCTCCGAGGCCCGCGAGATTTTGAACCGCTCGATCAAGGAAGGCGATGTTCGTCCCGAGGGCACCGTGGTGCTGTCCACCATGCACAAGTCCAAGGGCCGGCAGTGGGACCGCGTGTGGGTGGACATGGACCCCGACCAGACGCTGCCGTTCCACTCCACATCGTTCGACCCCGTCGTCGTGGACAACCAGTTGACCGACCCGTACTCGCGCGAAGCACTCATGCTCGCCTACGTCGCCGTGACGCGCGCCAAGCACGCGCTGTACATCTCCGACGAACTGCTGGCCGCGTTCGACTCGATCCGCGCCACCCTGGACAACTACGGCGACACTACCGAGGAGCGGTCCAACAGCCGGTTTATGACCCCCAAGGCCGCGCTGAACCCGCCGACGCAGTGGTCGAAGACCGCCCCGCCGCCGGCGCGCACACCGTCCACAGCCGCGGTGCCCGGACCCGGCGGCACGATTAACCCCTGGAACCTCGCGCCGTAGCCGGCGCGTTGCCGGCCGGCTCCGGCGTGTTGGCGGTGTTGTCCGAACCGCTGTTCTAACGGCACGTCCCTTCTGCGCGGCCGCCCGGTGACTGGACAAGGGTGGTCGCGCCGGGCGGGCTAGGATTGGCCGCTATGAAGAACGAGCGCGGCCTGATTCGGCCAATCAACTGGAACGCCATCGAGGACTCCAAGGACAAA
>ERZ1673749.1395-NODE-1395-length-16698-cov-22.292736_pt1 | contig 16698 bp, 9 predicted proteins | sample MGYA00580204_ERZ1673749 | MGnify/ENA primary metagenome ERZ1673749 (study PRJEB41218, sample SAMN15661745) | gut metagenome | host: Homo sapiens | place: Canada: London | collected 2015-08-20/2019-03-30 | study: EMG produced TPA metagenomics assembly of...
GGAAATTATTTCATTTTTTTCATGACAAGGCGGCTAAATTGATTTAAATCAACCAAAAGAGAAAATAACACCTTATTATATAATACAGCTTACTGAAGGAAGGACAACAAAACAAAGAGGAGGCACGGCCGTCATAAAGAACTTGCAAGAAGCCATGGCATCGGAGCGTGACAGGTAAGCATCGGTTTGCCAATACGTGACCTTTTATGGTGCGGAAGCTCACCTTTTGTGGTACAAAAGCTTACCTTTTAGAATACAACTCTTCATTTGACTGACAATCAACAACTTGTGGGTAATCATTAAACAAGATAGTCTTGGAAAGTTTACCCTATGTCTTTGTCGGAATATCGCGAACCGATATTGATCCATTGTTTTGTGTTGACGAGGAGAATGAAGCTTTATTCGTTTTCATTGTGAGTCCAAAGAATGCCAACCTTTAACCTCTAAAAGTGTTAAAATATAAATTGGAAGTTATGTTTTTATCTGAAAATGCGGTAGATTGGTAAACTGGGGTTAAAAATACCTAAAGCTATTATTCTTTTGTAGTTTTTCAACGTCAATTAGATAACTTTGCAAAAAATGGGCTTGGGTTGATGCAACTCTTATCGCCATGAGTAATATGAAAAACCTTCGGTATAGTGCAATTAACCATTATGCGTCGAAACATAAGTCTTAATTCGCTATATCATAATATAAAAAGAAAGTAACAATATGAAAAAGAACCTTTTAACTTTTACATTGGTTGCCGTAGCCATCCTTCTTTCGGGCTGTGCAAGCAAGAAGGACCTGGAGAATTGCCAGACTGAGAATCAGCGTCTGACTGGCGAATATCAAAGTGCAAAGGAAACTATTGCAGCCAACAACGCGCGTATCAAGAGCCTTGAAGACCAGTTGGCACAGGCAAAGGCCAGCGCCGCAGCATTGCAGGGAAGCCTTGACAAGAGCTTGAACAATGCAAATTCAAACAATGTGAATATCTCTAAATTAGTTGACCAAATCAATGAGAGCAACCAGTACATACGACATCTGGTTGAGGTGAAGAGCAAGAGCGACTCACTCAACGTTGTTTTGACCAACAACCTCACCCGCAGCTTGAGCAAGGAAGAGCTGAAGGAGGTTGACGTGCAGGTGCTCAAGGGCGTTGTCTATATTTCTTTGGCCGATAATATGCTGTATAAGAGCGGATCTTATGAGATAAACGACCGCGCTGAGGAGACTTTGAGCAAGATTGCGAAGATCATCATGGACTACAGAGACTACGAAGTGCTTATCGAGGGCAACACAGACAACGTTCCCGTGAACACCATGAGCGAGAAGATGAAGAATATCCGCAACAACTGGGACCTTTCTTGTCTTCGTGCATCATCGGTGGCGCAGTACTTGCAAAACCGTTTCGGTGTCGATCCGAAGCGATTGACGGCTGGTGGGCGCGGAGAGTACAACCCTCTCGTTGCTAACGATACGGAACTCGGCAAGCAACGCAACCGCCGCACACAGATTATCATTACACCTAAGCTCGACCAGTTCATGGATTTGATTGGCGAAGCTCCAAAGACGAAGAACGCCCAGCAACAATAACAGACTTCAAGCTGATGGAAAAGAAAACTGCAAGCACTCAACCGTGCTTGCAGTTTTTTTTAGATGGATACTAAAAACAGGCTTATAAAAGTCTCATCTTATTTCCGAGGGTGAAGGAACACCCAGCCTTCAACTTTACTTACCTTTCTCATGCGATTTCAAAAGTGAACCTGTCGTCAGCGTAATTGCATCTGACGACACCATACCTCACCAGTCTGGCAAGGGTAGATATGACCGTATGCCGGTTGATTTTCGAGAGACGTACCAGTTTGTTCAAGGTCTCATTGGGCTGTTCTTTGATGACGGCGAGCAGATGCTGGGTCTTTTCCGTGTATTCCATCATGCTCTTGGGTTGCAGCTCCTGCCTCCACATCTCCAGATGAATGGGTGATGCGACGATATTCTCATCCTTTATGCGGACGTAGGCGCATTTATTGCCCATTTCATCGACAGCAAGCAGAGGTTTATTGGATGTCGGCGGAATGGTGGCAATGACGATATTTTTGCTCTCCACGTGGAGAGTGGAGAACGAGATGTCGCTTTCGGGCGAACAATATCTGTATGCCGCGGCATGCATCATGTAGATTTCCTCTTCCGATTTTACACCAGAGATGTGTCCGTCGTCTCTGACTCCAATCAGCAACCTTCCACCATCGGTATTGGCAAAGGCAGATACCGACTTGGCCAACTTCACCGCATCCTGTATCTTATATTTGAAGTCTTGTTGCTGGTGCTCACCTTGGTCAATCAGCGACTGAAGATATTGTTGCTGGTTCATGATTTTAAATAATTTCTTGCAAAGGTAATGAATTTTGCTGCACCAATGAAATATCCGCAATTGTTTAATGATAATTTCAAAAATACTCTTCCTTAATCTGTCGAGCCTTAGAAAAAAGGCCGTTGACGATGATTCCCTACAAACCGTTTCAACGAATTAACAAGCATATATCCAACTAATTATCTACTGTTTTACGATCTTTCGATACTCTACATCCCCCTTTTTAGTCCTTCCTTGTAACCGAATTGTAACATGTGTTTAACTATCTTGTAACATGCATGTTATACCTTTGTGCGCAAAAATAATAAGTATATACATATTATACAGTTACTAAATGGAAACAATGTATCTTTGTATCGTCGTCTTTCTGCTTTGTCTGGCAGTGTTCGACCTGTTTGTGGGAGTCAGTAACGACGCCGTCAATTTCTTGCAGTCAGCTGTTGGCGCAAGAGTAGCCAATTATCGCACAATCGTCATCATCGCCTCGATTGGCGTTGGGTTAGGTGCCGTGATGTCATCGGGTATGATGGATGTGGCACGACACGGCATTATGACGCCAAGCCAGTATTCTTTCAGTGAAGTGATGACCATCTTTCTGGCCGTGATGGTCACCGATGTCATTATCCTTGATGTCTTCAACACGCTGGGAATGCCAACTTCTACCACAGTGTCGCTCGTATTCGAGTTGCTCGGAGGTACGTTTATCGTTGCCTGTATCAAGATGGCGGGCGACGAGCAATTGGGTTTCTCCGACCTAATGAACACCGAACAGGCACTGAAGGTCATCATTGCAATATTCGTCTCTGTGGCAATAGCCTTTGTTTTCGGTGCCATCGTCATGTGGATATCGCGCGTTGTCTTCACCTTCAATTACAAAAATCACTCCCGTTACTCAATAGCGCTGTTCGGTGGTATAGCTTTCACGGCCCTTTCTTACTTTATTTTCATGAAAGGTCTTGGGAAAAGCCCTTATCTTTCTGACCAAGCAAAGGACTATATAGAACAAAACATCAGCCTTCTGTTGCTGGCCACATTCGTTGCCTCAACCGTCATGATGGAAGTGCTCCATCTTTTGCGCGTCAACATCTTCAAATTTGTTGTTCTGATGGGAACTTTCGCCTTGGCGATGGCCTTTGCTGGCAACGACTTGGTGAACTTCATCGGAGTGCCCCTTGCCGGTTTGGATTCCTATCAGGTGTTCAGCGCCAATGCAGACGGTGCCAGCGACACGGCCTTCATGATGACCTCTCTGATGGAAAGCGCCAAGACCTCACCAGGTTGGTTGTTGGGCGCAGGTGCTATCATGGTCCTTGCCATGGCCACTTCGAAGAAGGCGCAGAACGTAATCAAGACAAGTGTTGATCTTAGCCGTCAGGACGAAGGCGATGAGATGTTCGGCAGTTCGAGCGCGGCCCGCGCTATTGTTAGGTTCGCGCAGACAATAGGCGGGAATGTCAATACGGCCGTGCCACATTGCATCAGCAATTGGATTGACTCACGTTTCTCCGAGAAAAATACGGATGAGGTTCAGGCCGACGTTGCGTTCGATGTTGTTCGTGCAGCGGTCAACCTTGTATTGGCGTCCATGTTGATAACCATCGGCACAAACTTGAAGTTGCCATTGTCAACCACCTACGTTGCCTTCATGGTGGCCATGGGTTCAAGCCTGGCTGACCGTGCATGGGGACGCGAGAGCGCAGTGTTCCGTGTCACGGGCGTACTCTCCGTCATCGGTGGCTGGTTCATTACCGCTGGTGCGGCATTCATCGTCTGTGCCATCGTTTGTGTATTGATGTTCTATGGTGGCATCTTTATGAAAGTAGTCTTCATGGCTTTGGTGGTGTTCCTTCTGATTCGTTCTGAGCGCAAATACAAGCAGAAGATGGCTCAGGAGGGCAATGGAAATGTATTCCAGCTGATGATGCGTACCCGCGACCCTGAATTGGTGTGGGATATGCTGCAGCGTCAGGTTTCGAACACCCAGTCACACGTTTGCCAGTTCGCATTGGAACAGTTTAATGCCATTATTGACGGATTCCAGAATGAGCAGATAAAAGAGCTTCGCCATACTAACAGGGAACTCCGTTCGGAGTCGGATATTTTGAAGAAATATCGCCGACAGGAAATGTTAGGCCTCAAACGGTGTCCGCCTGAGACAGCAATAGAGCGCAACACGTGGTTCCATCTTGGAGCAAACTGCAGCCAGCAGTTCATTTATTCACTGCGAAGAATGCTCGATCCTATCAGGGAACATATCGGCAACAGTTTCAATCCAGTGCCACAGGAATTTATCAATGAGTTCGAACCTATACAACTAAAAATCAACGAACTGATGAAACAGAGCGAGACCCTTATTTCAACTCGTCGCTTCGAGAACTATCGCAGCGTTTTGACGGATGCAGACCAGGTGAAGGACGAGTTGTCGGTATTGCGCAAGCGCCATCTCGACCGCATGCAGAATGCTCAGGGCAATTCAGACTTCCAAGTTTCGGTTGTCTATCTGAACCTCTTGCAGGAAACGCAGCAGTTCCTCAACGCCATGCGCCATCAGTTGCGTGCAGCAAAGAAGTTCACAGAATAAGCGACGGTTGATTTTTGAGCACAAGTCTGTCAATAGAACCTGTCCCAAAAAGGGAATGAAAAGTGTCTGATAACGATTTTATCATTATTGAACGACAGGCTTGTGGCCTGATAAACGATTGGTATTCATACTTAGATAGAGCGAGTGCTTACGTGCACCGATTGGTGAAAGAGATTGAACCGCATGGTTCAATCTCTTTTCTTTGTTCATCAATGCAAGGCTGAAGGAATAGGAATTTGCGATTGCTCGCACCAGACCAACATTAACAAGACTGGTTTTCAGCCACTGATTCAGGCTGAAAGGGCCGCTCCGTTGGAAATCAAAAACAATTCAAACTACATGCCTTGTATCAATATTTCCCAAACAACTGAAAATCAGCAAGATATGTTTTATGTTGCGATAGGTCACCTTTTGCGTTGCAATACATGACCTATGAGCTTCCAAAAGGTCACCTTTCGCATTGTGATAGCTGATCTTTTGGATTGTGGAATTTTTCCTCATATCCGAGATACGATATGGATGGTGTGTTAAAACCAATCGTTCATTCGACCGAATGTTCACTATTGGATGATAAAAATATGGCTTCCTGACTGCATTCAGGCTTTAATGCAGAAATCGAATCTCAGTCCGCTTGGAATGTTCTTGCTGACCTCGATACTTCCTCCGTGAAACAACACTGCGTTCTTCACGATAGCAAGTCCCAGCCCTGTTCCGCCAAGTTTGCGACTTCGCCCCTTGTCGATTCTGTAGAACCTTTCGAAGAGTCGTGGCAAGTGTTTCCGGCTCACACCCAATCCGTTGTCGATGAAGCTGAAATTCCAGTATCCATTTTTTTCGTAAGCATTGAGTGTGATTGTCGTTCCGTCGCCAGCATAGGATATTGCGTTGTCGGTGAGATTGCGGAACACACTATAGAGCAAGCTTTTGACACCCTTAACCACAATGCTTTCAGGGAGATTGTTCAGGAAAGTCATCTTTCGTTTGTTCAGTTCCAATGCCGTCTCCTTCTGAATGTTGCCCACCAGCTGGCAGATGTCTATGATCTCAACGTCCATCATCTGCGCTCCGTCGTCCATTCTGTTGAGCGTTGAGATGTCCCTCAGTAGCGAAGTCAACCGTTCTGTCTGTGTATAGCAACGGTCGAGGAACTGCTTTTTGTTCTCCTCCGTTATGTGTGGGTTGTCCAATATCGTCTCAAGATAGCCCTGAATGGATGCCACCGGTGTCTTAAGTTCATGGGCGATGTTCTGCGTCAGTTGGCGTTTCAACACGTCTTGCTCCTGTCTTGTTGACTCCAGACGTTTGTAGATTTTGATGATTCGCTCGGCAATTTCGCCCAGTTCGTCGTCTGGAAACTCGGCGAGATCTTCGATGTCGAGGCTCTCATTGTTATCTGCGCGCGAGGCAAAGATTTTCAGTTTAGTGATGTTTTTGTCAAGACTGTTGACGAATCGGTAAATAACGATGGTCAGTAGTGTGATGGCCAGCAGCGAGAACCAAATGTAATGCTGATCGGACTTCAGCGACTTTGCCAGATCGTCGTTATAGGGCAGCGCAGAACGGATGATGACTCGCTGTGCGGGAAAATAGGTGGCAGAGTAGAAAAAGTCTTGTTTCAGCGTCTTACTCTTCCGTTCCACCGTCGATCCGAACCCCGTTCTCAAAGCCTCTATCACTTCTTCGCGATTCCTGTGATTGGAGATTTTGGCATGATCCTTTTTCAAATTGTCGAAAAAGACGGTTCCATCTGGTCGCATCAACGTCACCCTCAAGTCCTTCCACGCATGCGATTCAACGTAATTGGTAATGTTCCGCCTGGTGTAGCTGTTCTTTCCCAGTTCCTCAGCCATGTGCTTGTTGAAAATTTGCAACTGAAGCTCAAGCGTGTGCACTTTGTATTGCTTCTCACGGTTCTGCTGAAAAACAATAAACGCTATCGAAAAGATAAGGAAAACGGCCATAATGCTCAAGTAGAGTTTATGACCGATACTGATTTTCTTCATAATATTTTTCTTACAACCTAAAGTTGGGTGAACTAAGTGTTGAAATAATAGCCGAAGCCCAGTCGTGTAGCGATACACTTTGAGAATCGTCCTATCTTCTTTCTGACCCTTGTTATATAAACATCCACTGTCCTGTCGAGCACCAATACGTCTTTTGGCCAGATTCGTTCGATGAGCTCTTGTCTTGAGAACACCCGTCCTTTCTCCTCAAGAAGTAGGTGAAGGAGTTCGAATTCGGTCTTTGTGAAAGGTATTTCCTCATTGTCGATCTTCACAGTCTTCTTCTCCAAGTCCATCTCCAGTCCCTGAAAGGTGAGCTTGTTCTGCTGTTCGGGGGCAGCTTCGCTCACCACTTCCGTGCGATGGAGCACCGCTCGTACCCTGAGGATGACCTCTCGGATTGAGAATGGTTTGGAAATGTAGTCGTCGGCTCCCAGATTGAATCCCGTTACGGTGTCGTTCTCTGAGTCACGGGCCGTCAGGAAAATGATAGGAATGTTCTTTGTCGCCGCGTTATCTTTCAGTTTCTTTGCCATTGCAAAACCGGAAATTTCGCCCATCATTACATCAAGGAGTATGAGATTGTACTGTTGTACATCCATCTCCAGTGCTTCTTCGGCTGAATGTGCAGTATCAACGATGTAACCCTCTGTCTCCAGGTTGAACTTTAGTATTTCGCAAATGTCTTCTTCGTCATCTACTACTAAAATGTGGTGTTTGATTTCGCCCATTTTGTTTATTATTAGATTTTGTGCAAATATAGATTTTTTTTTCGTAATATATTTTGTTTTTGTGTTAAAATCCTATGAAAGAAACGTGTTTTGTAACTATTCCCATGTAGGTATCGTTACTTCTTTCCTGAATCCCCTCACCGACTGCAGTATGAAAGTGTATTTAGCGCCTTTGACGAATGAGTATTCTTGTATTTCCTGTAAAGTTGTGACGGGCTTGCCATTGATGTTCAACACGATGTCGCCCTCGCGAAATCCTTTCTTATATAACTGTGAGTTGTGTCTGATGGTAGCCACCACAGGTTGGTTGTTGTCGTCTATATAGGCGATGTCTTCAACCTTGTTGTCAACTTTCACACTGTTGCCTCCCGTGTATGACCAGAACTTGATGTGCTTTTTCTTCGGATTGATGACGAATGTTCCGTAGTTGAGTATCTGTGCGCCAAATTTCGAGTCGCCTTGTGTTGTCGTTGCGTGGATGTCGGCGAAGCTGAAGTTGCCCCAAGGGAGTGCGGGGAAGTGGATGAAGAACATCAGACTGCGTGCCTCCAATCCGTAGCTGCCGACTACTGATTGTGCGTAGGTGGTCTCTTCTATCATGGCTGGAATGCGGGAATCCTTGTATCGTGCAGCGTCGAAGTGCTGTTTGTTCATGACAAAGAAGTCGTCGGTTCCAGTGTCAAAGAGTACGGGTTCCTTATGGTCAAGGAAGGTGTTGACTTCGATGTAGGGTGTCCATCGCTGGAGCTTGTATTTCAGTTCGAAGCCAGGCTCTTTGTCGAAGAAATTCTTGATATCGGTAATGATGAGCCGCTTTCTCTTGACGTCGATTTTGGCCTGCAGTCCCTTGTTGAACAAGTCGAAACCGATGATTCCGTCATAGATGTAGTGTCGTTTCGGACGGTTCAGCAGCGCCCCCACATAGTTTCGGATTTTAATACCTTGCGTGCTTCCAAGTGATATTTCAGGGAATTTCACCACTTCAATGGTGTCAATACGCCCGTTGGCATCCTTCGAGTTGATGATGCCCAGCGACTGGCTGTAAGATACGCCACTTCCGACGTAAGCTATGCCTTGTGACGAGCCAGTATCGAGGTTGAACAGATGGCGCTTTCCTTCGATATAGACTGGTATAAACACTTGGTTGCCCATGATGAGGATGGGTATCGTATCGACGAAATTGGTTGCCGACACTGTGAAATTCGTGTTGTAGCGGTGGATTCCGTCATCAACTTGTGCGCGGGATACAAGGGGGAGCAGCAGAATGGCGAATATTTGAATGAATCTTTTTGTTGCCATAGTCAAGCGAATTGGTATCTTACAAAGATAGGAATTTAATCTTAACCGTGCAAATGGTCTATTGGACTGAGCAGCTTTCCCATGATGTTGTGGGGCTTTGCGGACGACTGTTTGTAAAATATTTTTCTAATCGTTTTCCGTTTGCTGAGCCTTTACGATGCCATAGCTCACTTATCAGCATGCGAAAGGTCAGCTTTCGCATCGCAAAAGGTCAGCTTTCGCAATGAGAATTGTATCACACTGAATATCAATCCGTTATCATCTTTTGCAAATATTCGTTAAATGTAAAACTTTTTCCTTGTCCGTTTGAAATGTATGCCCTACGTAATGCAAGACGGTTAGTTACAGACTGTAACCATAAGATTAATTGAAATTATAAATTATGCATAAAAATTTATTTTAATTGATATATTGCTTTTTTATTGTTATTTTCCTTTGTGATTTACAAAAAATACCTATCTTTGCGAAATCAATCAATTATTCGCAACGATTAAGTACTTTTTGTACCATGAATAGTGCTCATTTCTGAATTTTTGTCATGTAAATCTTTAAATGAAAAGATTAAGCGGAAAGTCAGACACTTTAGTGAAGGTGAGATATTTACTGAATAAATTATGTATAACTCTAAACGAAGATCATGAAAAAAGTTTTACTTCTGTTTGTGTTCATTCTCCAATGCGTTGGTTTGATACAAGCACAGACAATTGAGAACGGAGTTTTGAAATCATGGGGTGATGCCAAAGGTGCTATCACCATTCCAGCTGAGGTAACCGAAATAGCCGAGAATTGTTTCTACACTCCTGGCGAAGAGGGTTCCGAAGATGGATGGGGTGGCGGAACCGATCCAGTTAGCAATACCGACATCACAAGCGTTGATTTCAACAATGTGAAGATTATTGGCAAGAATGCATTTAACGGATGTACCGGAATTACATCTATCGTTGCCAATAAAGTTGAGAATATTTCCGAAGGCGCATTTTCGGGTTGTAATTCATTGACAAGTCTGTCGTTGCCGGCTGTTGTCAGCATTGGCAAGAAGGCATTTGCCTATTGTAATGAGATTACCTCTATCAACCTCGGAAATACGCTTGCCAACATTGAGGGCAATCCATTTCTGATGTGTACAAGCGTTGGAACGCTTGAGATGGCTGACGGCGGGAAGGACTTTAAGACTATGAACAATGCCCTTATCCGCCTGAGTGACAAGGCACTAGTATCGCTTGCAGGCGCAGCCAAGGAGATAGTGTTGCCAGAAGCTGACTGCTCTTCTATCGGAGAAGAAGCGATGTATGGCTGCCAGAGCCTTCAGAAGATTGATTTGGCGGGCGTAGTGGAAATCGGAAACAAAGCCTTGACAAACTGTAGGGCGCTTTCCGAACTGTTCGTTCCTAACCTCAAGAATGTAATCGACAACAGTTTCATCACTTGGAGTGGCGTGGGTGCTCTGAGTGTTGTCGATATTCATCTGAGCAAAGATTTCAATTCATTTGGCAATTCCGTCTTTCCCGATAAGGAAACAACCACAATTTATGTGGCGTCCGATGCAATAAAGACGAAACTCTCATCAGTATTCAAAAAGTGTAAGATAGTTGTGGGTGCACCCGGAGAACTGAAAAAGTACAAGGTTACCTATACTTGCAATGAAGGTGGTGTGATGGAAGCGTGGACAACCGGTGGCATAAATGTTGAAAGCGGACAAGAAGTAAACGAAGGTTCGCTTGTCAGAATCAAAGCCACTCCTCGCAGCAACTACGAGATTGAGTCATGGAAAGTCAATGGAAAGATTTTGACAGAAACGCTCCCCACTGAAGGAACATGCGGACAAATCTATACTGTCAGCACGCTTGGCGAGCCACTTAATGTTGTTGTTACATTCAAAGAAAAGCCACAGAGCTATGTTATTTTCTTCAGAAGCCGTGCACCTGAATACGGAACGCTGACTTGCAAGACTGAAAAGGGCGAGGAAGTGAAGTCCGCCGGCACAGTGCCCGTAGGCAGCAAGCTGACTTTCACCGCTACCCCACGCGATGGATTCAGAGTAACTGAATGGTATCGCGAAGTAACAAACGGCACAGAATCATCATACGTGACAATCTCTGGACAGATGGGTCTTTTGACTTATACTTGCGATGCTGTAGATGCCATGGAAATTCAGGTTGATTTCGAACGCAATGCCAATACCCATGTGGTGAAATACGAGTCTCTTAACAAGTTCGCTACCATTACAGCCACGGCCGATGGCACTGACTTTAAAACAGGGGCGGCCATTAAGAAAGGTGCAAAAGTTGTTTTCACAGCTCATCCTATCGAGGGCTACAGCGTAGATAGCTGGTTGTTGGACGGAGAAGTTATTATCGGAGAGAAAAACAATACATATATAATTGAGTCATTGAATAGTGATGTTCAGATTTCGTTGATATGTTCAGAGGCAGAGCCTGAAAAGCCAAACAAACCCGTTTTCAATGGTGAGCATCTTGTTTCATGGCAACCTGTCGGACCAGCCGTGACACCTGATGGCGTGACCATAATCGACACAAGGGCATTTGAAGGAGCAAACAAAATGACTTCGTTCCTCGTTTCCAAAGATGTCAAGAGCATTGGAGAGCTCGCTTTTCTCTATTGTGTCAGCTTGGAGAAAATAAATGTCGATCCGCAGAACCCATATTTCACAGAAATCGATGGAGTAGTATATACTAAGGACAAAACAAAGCTTGTGGCTTATCCTATCGGACGAAAGGTAACTACTTATGAGATACCAGCAACGGCTAAGGGAATCATGCCCGGTGCGTTCGCATCCAATTTCTATCTCACAGAGATAACAGTCGCACAGCCAAATGCCGACCTTGTCGCTGATAAGGGAATCTTGTATTCTGCTGATAAGAAGACTTTGATTTTCCACCCGATACCCAACCATAAAGAAGTGGAAATCATTCCCGGAGTCGAAACAATCGCTCGCTATGGGTTCGCATTCAGCCCTGTATTGGAGAAGTTGAAGTTCCCCGAAACATTAAAGAAGATTGAGGCTTTGGGGCTCACTTACAACATGGTTCTCAGTTCAATCGGATGGAAAGAGGGTGTGACGCCACAATTAGAGGAAATCGGCGACTCTGCCTTCTATCAGGATATTTCTCTGTTGAGCTTGCCTTATATCGCCTCACTGAAGAAAATTGGAGAAGCAGCGTTCATGAACGGACTGTTGCTTGAGGAGATTCATATTCCCGCCGGATGTACAATCGGTAACAATGCCTTCAGACATTGCCAAGCCTTGAAGCATGTTTATGCGTATGACAAAACCCCACAGGTCATTGCAGATGATATGTTCGATGATATCGAGTTTATCAATGAGGCAACTCTTTATGTACCAAAGGGAAGCGGAGACCTGTACAAAAACGCTGCCGGATGGAAGTATTTTGTTCAGATTAACCCAACCATCACGGGAATTGAGGCTGTCAATGCCGAGGGCAATGATATCAGCGTGACGAGGCAAAACGGAGGTTTTGTTGTCAAGGGAATGAGCTTCGGTCAGCAGTATGCTCTTTACACCATCGATGGTAAGCTGATTTTGAAAGGTCAGGCAATTTCTAATGAGACCTTCATACCAGCCAACAATGCCAAGATTTGTGTATTGAAAGTCAAAGGTGGTAAAGCTATCAAACTAATGTAATGCAGACTTCTTGAAAAGTTATGTATTCATTCTTGGCTGCTCAGATGGGCACTTCCCCCACATTGCCGGTGCTATGTGGCAAGCAAGTGCCCATTCCGAAGAGCCATTATACCCACATCTATATTTCGGTCACTCAGCCGTCTTAAATGAGCGATGCAGTGTGCTGCACGATTGAATGAAAGACGGCTGAATGGCAGAAAAGAGATGCGATTGAAAAAGCAAAGCAGAATTACAAAGATAAAAGAGAGAATAAAGCTATATTAACGAATTAAGTTTAAAATAATCTTGAGTTCTATGAAAAGAATCTTACTATTTTGTTTCCTTTTTGTGTCAGCCTTTGTAGGAGCATTGGCACAGGGAGAAGTGGTTATTGGAACCAATTTGCCCGTGGGCAGTACCTTAAAGTTCTATATGACCAATGTTAATACAGACGCAAAAGTCTATGTTGACTGGGGCGATGGTGTAAAACAGGAAGCGACTCTTTCGGGTTGGAGTGCTCTTAAGAATACGGAGGGAGTGTTGAAGAACGACACAATCATCGTGTATGGTGACTTCTCAACATTCGACATTGAGGATCAAAAGGTAACGGTTCTGAATTTTAAGAGCCAAAACAGCCTTGTAACCATTACTGCAAAGAACAATGAGCTGACGTTCGATGGTCTTGACTTCACGGGTGCTCCTAATATTGTAAACCTTGATTTGACAAACAATAAAATTAAACGACTCAAGGTGGATAATCTCTTGAAGTTGGAACAGTTCGAAGCTAACAAAAATCCGGAGCTTTCAACAGTTATTTTTCCCAATGGAAGCACCTCTCTCAAAGGAATCTATATGGCGGACTGTGATATTACGCACTTCTATCCTATCAGTTTGCCCAATCTGAACTATTTGGATCTGGGAAACGGAAATCTCGACGAATTGGATTTGGGCAAGAACTATCCTAATTTAAAGAGCCTAACGGTAACAGGCAATGCCTATCTGGCCGCTATTGATGTTACCGATCTTGCCAAATTGAATAAACTTGAAATATCAGGAACGGGCATTACAGAGCTGAATCTCGTAAACAATCCTGACCTTATTTCTTTGGATGCTTCAGGGACCGGCATCGAAAAGCTCGACCTAACCAACAACACCAAAGTGACAACGTTGTTGCTTGGAAACACCAAGCTCACTAAGTTGGATATAAGCAAACTCGCCAATCTACAGACTATCAATTTGGAGAATACACTTGTAAAGCGTATTGACCTCTCAAACAGTCGCTTCATCCGTGATGTAAATATGAAGAATACGGCTATTCAGTTCCTCGACATGCACTCGGCAATCGGCACAAACCGTCTGAACCGATTGGATATCAGAAACTGTGCAAAGATGACACCTCAGTCATTGAATTTCACTTTTATGGCTATGCCTCCTCACAATGGCCTTTCCTATGGAACAAATGTTTTCATAGCAGGCTCCAATGGCGAGACTTCAAAGACGGAATACCTTAAATATGATGAGGACAACTATTATCTTCCTGACGTGAAAGGTGACGGATCTGCTCCGATGGACTCCATTAACATCGTCATGAAACCAGCTAACGGCGTGGCATACAAACTTGTTCAGGTGGCCAACGATGGGTTTTACGCAACATGGAATGACATTACGACAAAGGCCGTTCCGGGTTTCCCTATCAAAGTCTCAGCGAAAGCTCCCGAAGGCACGGAACTTGTGGGCGTGGAAATCAACGGAGAACTCTACGAGGACAGTGTTTTCGTTGTCTCAACAACAGCTACCATCAAACCGGTATTCAAGACAACGGGAAACAACGATTACATCCGCCTCACCGTTCCGACAGGTGTCAAGCAACAATACTATCTTGCCGTCAGCGAGGAAGGCAGCCAAGTAACCATTGACTGGGGAGATGGCAACAAGATTCCGGTAGTGGTCAAGACCTCACCCACCGCCATCGAAGGCACGTCGAGCGGTAAACAAGTAACCATCTATGGAGCTGTGAGCAGCGCGGACTTCTCAAGCTATCCACACATCTCAGCCGATAACAGGATTACCGCTGTGGATGTGAGCCATAACAATCATTTGCATTGGCTCTCAACCTATATGAATGCTATTGGAACGCTGAACATCGATAACCTCACCGAACTTGACACGCTCGATTGCGGATATTCTAACATCGCCACTCTCAATATCAACAAAAATACGAAACTTGTCTGCCTTCGTGCAAACGGCAACTTCCTTGAGGCAATCGACGTGAGCAATGCGCCTGAATTGAACTATCTTGAGGTCAACAATAATTCAATAGACGAACTTGACCTGAGCAAAAACGGAAAGTTAGTAACACTCATAGCAAACAACAACAGTCTTACATCGGTTGATGTTGCACACATGCCTGAGCTTCAGGTGCTGAGAGTTGCGGGCAACGTCATCGGAACTTTGAACATCGACAACAATACGAAACTTCTGGAACTGGACGCTTCCAAGAATATCATTACCAATCTTAATCTTGCCAACAACAAAGAATTGAGTAGGTTGATGCTGAACGGAAACAAACTGACAGGGCTCGATGTGAAGGGACTCAACAACCTCTCTTATATCAATATCGGTGACAACAAGTGGGATGCTTGTACCATGAACGACTTCTACTACACGCTCTCACCTTACAAAAAGCATGAAGGCGACGCCGCCGGTTACAAATTGTTCTCAAGGGGTGATGTTGCGGAAACTTACAACGATGCAGAACATGCAGAATCTAAGCTGGCAACTGAAAAGGGATGGGCAGTCAACTACGAAGGCGACGGCACTGGTTGCGACATGGCTTATGTGACAATCGTCACACCTGAGAACGGAACGGTGAAGGTCTATACTACCACCGACACCGAGGTGCTGAATGGAACGAAGGTGAACAAGAACACGGAGCTGAAGGTTGTATCTACTCCGGCAAATGGATATGCCGTAGAGTCCGCAACAGCTAATGGCGAAACGCTTGTTGACAACAAGTTCAAAGTAACCGAAGCTACCACGGTCGTTGTCAAGTTCAAGGTTTCAGATAACATCAATGGTGTAAGCTCAAATTCTATTACCGTTGAAGGCGGAAACCGTGAGCTTGCCTTCACGACTTCAGAGCCTATCGGCGTTCGCGTATATACGACAGGTGGCAAGCTTGTCTTTGCCGAAACCGTCAATGGTTCAAAGGCAGTCGGACTTTCGTCAGGAGTCTATATCGTGAAGACGCGTGGCATATCAAAAGCCGTTGTGGTAAAGTAAGGTAAATCTCTTATTATATGTGATTAGAGGGCGCAGCAGACAACTTGTTGCGCTCTCTTTCTGTTTCCGCCTCCTCGCCGGAAATTCCGTTAATCGGTATGGGCGAAAAAAAGGAGTGAGGTCTGGCATCTTGGCACTTCTTATGAGGCAAAAGGCCCAGTCTGTCAGCCACGAATGTAAGGTCAAAAAACAGTCCGCCAAAGCGATTCTATAACATACTGATAGTCAACAGAATATAATTCTATTTGCGATAGGTCACCTTTTGGTATGTAATAGGTCACCTTTCACTAAACAAAAGGTCACGTTTCACATAGCAACTAATCCTTGAAAATGAAGAAAAGTCGAAGTTGTTGCAAACTAATTGATAATGAGTGAGAAACGGAACGATTTGCATATAAATACTCTTTTCAAAAAGGGCAGAAATATGCAGATTTAGGCAGAAGTTCAGTTACCAGAGCGTTACCCGATTTAGTCATAGGTAACGATGGAGTAATGTTCGGTAACTGAATTATTTTCGCTCGTGTGGCTGTTGCTTCAGTCGGCAGTCTTCTGCATAAGTGAGGAACGCTTTGATTTTGGTAATTTTGCCACAAAACATCAAAGCGTATGAATACAGAGAAAATGAAGGTGTTACTCTACCTTAAAAAGAGCGGTCTTGACAAGTCTGGAAAAGCTCCGATTATGGGACGCATTACCATCGGACATTCTATCGCCCAGTTCAGTTGCAAGCTCTCCTGCAATCCTGACTTGTGGAATCCCCGTGAGAGCAGAATGGACGGAAAAAGTCGTGAGGCGGTGGAGGT